>WNGJ01003260.1_pt1 | contig 16654 bp, 9 predicted proteins | sample 5400611 | NCBI WGS metagenome assembly WNGJ01 (sample SAMN13153375, study PRJNA577476) | soil metagenome | isolation source: 40 cm soil or saprolite under Garry oak tree replicate 1 | place: USA:California | collected 2016-06-15 | reverse complement strand
CCCAAACGCCTGCCCAGAGGTGCGCCACGATAGCCGCGGGCGGCGACATAGCGCGAGCCGATGAGCACATCCCAGCCTTCCTTCCTAAACTCACGAAGCAAAGATTCGATTTGCTCCGGCTGGTGTTGACCGTCGGCATCGAGCGTCACGAGGGCGTCATAGCCACACTCGAGGGCGTACATGATCGCTGTCTGTACCGCCCGCCCGTAACCGAGGTTACACATATGCGTGGCAACCGTGGCGTCGAGTGTTTCAAGAATTTGACCGGTTGCGTCGCTTGAGCCGTCGTTAACCACGAGCAGATCGTAATCCGGTAATGAGTCGCGCACGCGTCCGATGATGGCGGCGATTGTGCCTGCCTCGTTGTAAGCCGGAATGGCGATGAGAATTCCTGGGGTCCGGTTCATCGTGGTTGCACAGCAAAGCCGGTGGTAAAAAACACATTCTCCGGTATGGTGGCTCTCGACGCAAAGCATAAGCAGAACCATCTCCGATCGGAGGCCGTTCTTGACATCCATTTTTGAGACATTGAAAATGCTCGTCCTTCGGTCCGTTGAGAATTGCCGTAGATCAAAGTCCGTGACCTGTGTCTCGCAATACGCGAAGAAGAGGTGCACCTTATCATTTCTGAGCCCAACCCCCGAAGACCGGAAGCCACCAACGCCAAGTCTTATTCGAGTAGATTCCGTTCCGCCTGGCGCGCTGTTGTGCGGCGCCGGACGATTCGCGAGTGTTTGATCGTCCTCACCTTCTGCGCGATGACAGCTGCGGTGACGTGGCCTTACGTGACGCGCCTGCGCGACGCAGTTGTAGATCCCGGCGACCCGTATCTCATTTCCTGGATTCTCTGGTGGGATTATCACGCGACCTTTACTGACCCACTCAACCTTTTCCAGGCCAACGTCTTCTATCCATATCGTTACTCTCTCGCCTTTAGCGAGCACAGCTACGGCATCGCGATGCTTTTCTTTCCACTCTTCGCACTGGGAGCGCGACCGCTTACGGTCCACGCGGTGGCAATGTTTTTCGGCTTCGCCTTAAGTGGTTATGGTGCATTCAGGCTGGCGCGCACGCTGACCGGTTCTTATGGAGTGGCCTGGATCTCCGGGATCATCTTCGCGTTTATCCCGTACCGCTTTGGCATGATGTCGCAGGTGGCCTACCTGTTTTCGCCGTGGGTACCGTTGCTGTTTGAAGCACTCGTATTGTTTGCGCGCGAACGGAGCCGGAAGCGCGCGTTATGGCTCGGCTGCGCATTCTTCCTTTCCGGACTGACAACGATTTCGTGGCTCACACTATCATTACTACCGTTTGCACTTTCGGCCGCTATTTTATTGACGCGTTACGGACTCTGGCGCGACCGCGCTTTCTGGCGACGCGGCGCGGTAGCACTAGGTCTCGCAGCAGTCGCGTTGCTGCCGTTTATGCTGCCTTACTATTGGGTCTCGAAGATGTATGGCTTTACACGCCGCATCGAGGACGTGAAGTCTGAGTCAGCCTGGCCGATTCACTGGCTCTCAGTCGAAGTACGCAACAAGTTCTGGAGTGGGTTTGGCAGCAATGTCAACGACGGCTGGAAGTTTAAGTTGTTTCCCGGACTTCTGCCCTTGCTGCTCTCGCTGGCGGCGTTGGTTATGATTGAGCCGGCGCAAGCAAATGATTCGTCTATTGACAAAGCAGCGGCGAGAAAGCGATCGCTCTTCTGGCTCGACGCGTTCATCGTGCTGGCGCTTGCCATCGCCATCATGGCTATCGGGTATGAAGGATTAAATGTCTTCCATGGTCTCTTTAATCACATCACATCGGCGCGCGCTCTATCACTCCTCTTCGTAGCCATTATCGCGCGACTATGCCTTGCGTATCCAAACTTTCTCCGGCGAGATAATGCAAATCTGATTCAGACTCTTCGTTCACCACGTCGCACGGAAGCCTTTTGGCTGGGTGTGGTCTGGGTCATCGTCGGCTTCTGTTACTCGCTCGGCTGGAACTTCTTCGTTTACCGTATTCTCTATGATCTGGTGCCACTCTTCAAAAGCATGCGCGTCGTAACGCGTGGCGCCATGATCGCCTATCTTGGCATCGCCCTGCTTGCCGGTCTCGGAGCGAAGCGGCTGGCAGAAGCCATTGTTCTCAAGATCCCACGCGTTCGACCGGCAGCAGTGTACACGGTGTTATGTGGGCTGCTCCTTTTCGAACTCAACGCCGCGCCTTTGAAGTTCATGCGTGGTGATGTTTATCCTGACGCCGTCACGCTTCGTCTTAAAAAAACTCCCATGAGCGGCGGCATAGTTGTGCTTCCTGCCGGGGCTGACTTTAACCACCACCACATCCTGCGCGCAGCGGATCACGCCAAACCGCTCATCGTCGGCACGTCTGGCTTCATCACGCCTTATGAGTATGACATTGAGACCATGACCCGTAGCGGAACGATAACGCCGGAGTTTCTTGACCTGTTGGAAAAGATTCCGACTTCTTACCTGGTGGTGGAAAACCACCTCATCGCGCCGGAGCGTCGGGTAGACTACGAAACCTTTCTCGCTCACGCAGTCATCACCGGCAGGTTGCGCTACATCAACCGTTTCGACAGTCGCGACGATCTTTACGCGGTGCTGAAAGTTGAACCACAGGCGAAAATGGAAGCAGCAATGCCATTTGCCCTGGACATCAAAGACTGGGAAGAGTTAGTCAAGGAAGATGCCGTCAACATACTCGGCAATTATCGATCGTCGAGCCAGATGATCTATCGCTTCTATGTGGCTTCATTTGGGGAGATGCCGCGGTACGCCGATTTTCTGACTGATGTGAAGTTGATAGGGCGGGGAGTAGTAGCGAATTCTGAGGACGAACAAACAAAACTCGAAACCAACTTCAATAAGTTTAGTGCCGACTGGATCGAGCGCGCGAAATTTCGGGCCCTTTACAAGCCAATGACCGATGAGCGTTATGTCGATACGCTAGGCGAAAATGCTCACGTCACCTTCACGCCGGCGGAGCGTGACGCGTTAATTGATCAGCTCAATAGCGGAACAATCACGCGGGCGCAAGTGTTGTTGACGATCGTGAGCAACGCCGACTTTGCCAGGCAGGAAGAAAACCGTTCCCTGGTCCTGCTTCATTATTTTGGCTATCTAAATCGCAACCCGGACGCCCCTCCTGATGAAAATCTCGATGGTTTCAATTACTGGCTAAGACAACTGAACGCCTCGGGGGAAATTGACAGGCTATCCCGGGCCTTCATGGCGTCGGGTGAATATAAAGACAAGGCGAAGAAGTGACCGCGTTAATTGATGAGTGAAAGAGAAGTTTAGAGTACTAGCTTTAGCTTGCGCGGTTGCGAAAGCGGCAACCTAAACGCTACCACCCCTCGCGGGCTGCCCGCCTGGGGGCCCCGGGGTTGTACTCTAAACACGATTAGTGATCAGTCATGAATCACATGGAACCAACCAATCAGAAGTTGACCGGCAATGAAAAGGCAATGGACGGCCCGGCCTGCCTCTCGGTTGTCGTTCCTGTTTACAACGAACAGGCAACGCTGGATGAGGTAGTGCGTAAGTTGTTGGTAGTTCCGTGCCTGCTTGAAATCATTATCGTTGACGACTGTTCAACTGACGGAACGCGAGAATTGGCACGGCAGCTTGCGGAAATGCACGCGCCCGTGCGTCTGATTCAGCACGAACGAAACGCCGGCAAGACGGCGGCTTTGAAAACCGGGTTTGCGCTCACGCTCGGAGAAATAGTCATCGTTCAGGATGCCGATCTCGAATATGACCCCGCAGATATCGAGGGGCTCATTCGGCCCATCCTCGAAGGACACGCCGATGTTGTTTTCGGTTCGCGCTTTCTGGTGCGGCGCGCGGCGCGGGTTCTCTATTTCTATCATTACCTCGCCAACAAGTTTCTGACCTTTCTTTCCAACGCCCTAACGAACCTGAACATGACCGACATCGAAACGGGTTATAAGGCATTTCGCGGCGAGATCATTCGCAATATGCTGATCGATTCCAGCGGCTTCGGATTTGAGGTCGAGGTCACCGCCAAGATAGCGAAGTTGAAAGTAGCAATTTACGAAGTGCCCATTAGTTACTATGGACGCACCTACGCTGAAGGAAAGAAAATATTGATGAGAGACGGTCTGATTGCGATCTGGTTCGTGGTTCGCTTCAATCTCTTTTGCAGCCTGCGCTCCTCATTTCGCGAAGTGCCGGAGTTGCAGCGTAAACGAATTGGACAAAAGTGATGAGTGATAAGCCAGAGGTCAGAGATCAGAAGTCAGAAGTCAGAAGGTCAACCACGATACCGTGGAACTCTGCAAGAAACTCGCTGTTGTATCTGGATCTGATCTCTGACCTCTGACTTCTAGTTCCTTACTTCTGCCGATAGACCCGAAATTGCCCGCGCTCGAAAATCATTTCGCAGTTTGTACAAGGTAGTTCGTGGCTGATGACAACAGCCCCTGAGGGCGGCGGTGCGTTCTCGTTGGCGCGTTGGAAGTTCTTGAGATCCAGGCCACGCAATGTCGCGTACCAGTACGCGTACATGTATGCCGCGGGAGTCTTATCCAGCAGATAAACGGGACGTTCAGGTTGGGCCAGTGCGGCATCCAACACTTGCGGGTAATAACTATCAAATGCATCCACGCGCGGCGGCGCGGTGTGAAACTGCCATTGAAAAACTATTCCTTGTGCAATGATCAGCGCGACCAGCACGCCGAGTAGCGCGCGCCTTGCGCTTTGCCGGCGCCCAACTCCTATACCTTCCCTGGTCTCCACATGGTTGGTTCCTGATTCTCCAAAGAGAAATGCGACTGCCGGCGCCGCGAGCACGAGCAAAAAAACCGGCAACGCTACCAATCGCAGCGTGTGGAAATGATCGAGCGTAAGAGAAGCAGGAATGGGCGCGACCAGCACGCCGTACAAAATGAAGCGCAACAACGCTTCACGCCGGTGCCGGCGGAGAACTAAAACGAGACCAATGACGGCTAGCACAACGACACCAACCAGCAGGCTGCCCATGCCGGCCAAATGATGGCGCGGCTCGGGATCACCCGTGACTAACCAGCTCCAGGGACTGAAATTTCTCGCATAGTTCTTCACGAACCGAAAAACAATTTCGAGCCGCGAATCCCCGGGCTTAACGTAGGTGACATACTTGAAACGTTCGCCGAGCGTGCCTGGATGACGCACACTAAAAACTCCGAGCGGCAGCAGTGTTAACGCGAAAAAAAACCAGGTGGAAACAACGCTCGACCAGCGCCGTCGAGTGATGAAGAAAACGAGACCGAGCGCGAAAAGCGGGGACAGCAAGCGTCCGGCAGAGTAAGAGTAGAGCATCAGCCCTAAGAGCAAACTGAGACTGGCGGCAATTCGCCATGACCATTGCTGCTGGGTTGACGCGCGGTGTAAGCACAAGAGGAAGAGTGCGAGCAGTGTGGGGAAAAGGGCGACTTCAAACACCAGGCGACTCAATTCAAATAGCCAGGGCGTGAGGCCCGCGGCCATGAAGACGATGAGTCCCGTAAGGCGCTGTCGCGTTATCCGGGCCGCCAGCAAACCGAGTAGTAGGGCGGCGGTTAAACCTAGAACGGCACTGAAGATTCGCGCAGCGAATATGCCTGGGCCCACAATGCGAAAAAGCGCTGCTAGCGCATAGATGTAAACCGGGCTTTTATATTCGCCAAAGGCTTGAAAGTATAGCGGGAAGGGTTGCCCATGTTCATCGCGGCCATCGCGCGAAACGGTGTAGGCGTTATAAGCGATGGAAGCTTCATCAATGAAGAAGCCGGGTGGGTTTTTTGGCACGCCGGCGAAATAAGCGAACACGACCGGAAGGCAGAAAGCAAGAGATAAAAAGCGGATTTTCCATTTGTCATTTCGCATTTTTCATTGACGGATTACCGCGATCCCGCACACGAATCACGCAGCGGCACTAATTAGCTTCTCGACGACGTTTTGCCAGGTAAGATTCATTCCCTTTAGTTTCTCGAGCCCTCGCTCGCCCATGACGCGCGCCCGCCCGCGATCGGCATAAAGCGAGTCTAGAGATTCCGCAATCGCCTGCGGTTGCGGCTCGACAAGGAACCCCTCGCTGCCATGCTCGATAAATTCTGTCGCGCCGCCACCGTCGCGTGCTACGACGACCGGCTTGGCCGCAAGCATTCCTTCCAGAGTGACGTAACCGTAGTCTTCGTCAAACGGCAGGTAACAAACGCCAAGGGCATTGGCGTATAAGTCAATCATCTCCGCCTCTGCAACGAAACCGCGCAGGCAAACACGGTCCTTCACGCCAAACTTTTTAATCAGGGATTCGTAACTTCTCGGATCGCGCGCGCCGCCGGCAAGAATGACCTTTACCGGCGTGGTGACAAACTGCATGGCTTCGATTAAAAGTTCCTGGCGCTTCTGGGGTTCCAGCCTGCTTGGGTAAAAGATGTAGTCGCCCTGGTCCCCACGCCGCAAACTCTCAGCGCGCGGCGGCGGATGATAAAGCGGCTGGCTTTCGATCTTGTTGTAACTGAGAAGCCTGGCGGCGACAGTTTTTGAGTTGGCAAAGACTTTCTTTGCCTGCGGTATTAGACGATTATCCGCGTTCTGGATCCACTGGCGAATTTCTGCCCCGTCCGGGCATGAGGAGAGATCGTCGAAAGAGGTGTCCCAAAGATTATAAGCGGCACGGTATTGGTGCATGATCCACAAAATCTTGCGGTCATGCGCCGCCAAATAAGCTGGAAATTTCATGCCGATAACCAGATCGATGGGCTTGCCGTTGGCTTCACTCAAATCGAGCAGCCGCCAGGCCAGCGCGCCGCGCATGATTTCAGCTGGGGGATACCACTTGAAGGGCAACGCCACGACCTCAGCGTTGTAACCTGCCTCAATCAGCGCGTGACGCAGACCTGCGACGTGCGCTTCAGCGCCGCCCGTAGTGAAGGGGACTTGCGTAGTGCAGATTAGGATGTTGCGGATCATTGAGAGCAAAGAAGTCAGAAGTCAGAGATCAGAAATCAGAGATCAGAAATCAGAGATCCGGGACCAGAAGTCAACTCTTATTGGGACCGCCGGCGCCCTCGCCCGCAATCGTCCGAAGCAGTTCAACTCTGACTGTGAACTTCAACCCTTTCGCGCTTCGCGCTGATTGCGGGAAAGGATATCTGCAGTCTCAGTATTAACGCTCCCCGGCAATAACAAGATTGCAGACCGCGATTGATAACTCGCGATCGTCGCGAGTTTCGTCGGCCACAGGACGAGGCTGCCAGGTACGATCGGCGCGTAGCTCTAACTCAAACTCGCCGTCTGCCTTTTCGCGCAGAGGTTCCGGCACCGGAATACTTATCTCCAGCCAGCCATAACGGTAAAGAGAGAACGCACCCAGTTTGACGCCATTCAATAAGACGTCGATTGATAAAGGACGCGAGCCCAGATCCGGAATATGCGTCGTTAGATCGAAGTTGATTCGTGAAGTTGTTTGACTACGAAACTTGACACGGGCGCGCCTGGTCATCCATCGAGCAACTGGCGGCAACATATTTGGTTCGTACCAACCATCGTCGAAGATGGCATCGCTGCTGCGATCCAGGCACATAATTTCGGCGTCGTTACCACGTTCCACCGTCGCGCCTCGATTGAAAGCAAAAAGACCATGACGGTCCCGATGTTCGTTATAGAAAGGGCCGAGCGGCGCGTCTGATGCTTTCAGAAACACATAGAGACCGCTCTTTGGCAGCTGTATATGCAGATCGGAAATCTTGCCAAAGACGTAGCCCATCGCCATGTCAAATGCGCGCCGCTCCTTGAATGAGAGACCGCGCAGGTAGTCGAGAAAATCATCCTCGAAAATCAGCGCATACTTATCGGCCTGTTTGAGAAACTCTTCGCTGCTGAGGCAAAGCGCGTAGCGTGGTTCCCAAGCCACGTGCGGAAAGAATTTACGAAAGCGCGCGGCGTGTTCCTGCTCCTCCTCAAGACCGACGTGGCCATCAACTTCGATAAAACGGCGCAGCTCTTCCGCACTCATTTCGTCATAAGTCTTCTGCGCCGTGCGATCGGTGCATTCAATGCCGTGCATTGTGACCCCGCCGGGACGCAAGACGCGCTTTATCTCAGCAAGAACGTCGTCTTTTTCTTCGTCACCAACGTGCCCCAGCACATCGAGACTGGCAACGTAATCGAAGCTTGCAGCGGCGAAGGGCAATCGAGTCAACTCCGCGGTAAAGGTCGAGTCGTAGCCATTTCGCCGGGCCGCCAGCGCGCATTCATTTGACAGGTCGACTCCGGTTAGGGTGATGCCTTTACGCTTCAACAGGGCCAGCATACCCGCTCCGCAGCCAAGCTCGAGCAATGTTGAGCCGGCGCGCACGTTGTCATAAATCCACATGGTGCGGGCGAAGCGAATGTCAAAACGATCGAGCGCCTTGAAGTAACGTGCGTCGAGCACTTCATCAGATACGAATTTCGTGCGGTAAAACTCCGCGAGGTTGGTGATGCCGGCGCGATCGTATAAGTTTTGTTTCGGCATAAGAAAGAAGTATGAGTAATGAGGAGTGAGGTTCAAGAAGTTTAGAGTTCAACCTTCAGGTTGCTGTGTACGGTACGAAAGCAAGCTAAAGCTTGAACTTCTTGAACCTCACTACTCACTGTTTGCCTTTCTCGAGCAGCTCAATTCGGCGTTTCAGTTCTTCCTGCAGCGCTTCTGTTTTACGGCGCGCGCGATCTTCGAGCACTGCCGCCTCGCTCCTCTCGAGTGCGAGTTGCTTGAAGGAGACACGTTGCTCATCCTGCAGGTGCTGGTTGCGCTCGCGCAACTCACTGACTACCGCGGCGATACTAGCTGCTTGTTGATTCTTCTGGCTCTCACCGGCGAGGCGCTCAGCTTCCATAGCCAGGCGCAGTGATTCAACCTCTTCACGCAGGCTGGCATGCAGGCGGGCAAGCTCAATTTGGTTGTGCTCAACCTCAATTCGCCTGGCATCCGCCTCGGCCCCAATTCTCGCGTGGAGTCTTTCCAATTCCTTTTCGTAAGCCGTGAACAGCGGCAGCATGTCGCGAAGCGCATGATGAACAGCGGCGTTGAAGTTAATTTGTTCCCACGCATACCAGCGTGTTGCGCGTTTCAGATGCCGCTTTAGCCAAAGCTCGAGTCGTGCTGCGAGGCCACTACGATTGCTCACCAGTGGCGGCAACCGGTCCCATGCGCGTGCCGTAGTTGCGAGATAAGAGTTGATCAGCGCCAGGTTTTCCTTCACGGTGGCGTTATCCAGCCGGGCTATCGATTGAGCCCGACCGGCGGACGCATCGCTACCTCCATTTGTCCCATGCGTTATTGTGGAGCGCGCCGTGGTTTCGGCCGCCTCCTGTTGTTGTAAGATGACCCGCTCGCGTATTTCTCGCAAAATGCTTTCAACTTCCGATTCAGCCATAACTGACACTCTCGCGATTCGAATTAACCGGAACGTTCTCGCTTTCCGCGGCTTCAGGATTAAGTGCGCGATGGCGCACAGTCACGCTCGCATTCAGGTTTGCAATCCCTTCCGTCAGCGTCGGGTTCGTAACTCTCAAGAACAGGGCTGCATCGAGCCAGTCGTAGGCCTGCCCTTCGCGACTGTGGACCGCCAGCGAGATCGTATACTGATCAACGCCTAACCAACAGTCGAAAGCAAAATTAACTTCGACCACCTCGCCGGCGGGCACTGAACCAAATTCGATCTGCTGTTCTTTCGTGTTCGTTCCATAGGCATGGATGCCATGGGAATTGCGGAGTAGAAAGCCAATAACCGGATCGTCCACGTCGTGTTTAAAGCGCACAACCACCCGCAACTTCAACGGCTCGCCGCTCTCGACAATCTCCACGCGCGCGTTCGCAGCGTCAGTGAGTTCTGCCCCCACAATCTCAGCGCTGCCGTCGCCATGACGGTAAGCGTAACTGACTGGGGCCAGAGTTTCATCCGTCGACGCCGATTCTGATGGTAGCGTTCCTGATTCAGCCTCGTAAGCCTGCTCTCGTTCCATAATGATCTTCTGATAGAGGTTGAGCACGTCGGCGGGCTTGCCATCGGCTATGATGCCGCCGGCTTTCAGAAGAATGGCGCGCGAGCAAAGGGCGCGCACGGCTGCCGCATCGTGAGAAACAAAAAGCACCGTGGCGCCGCGCTCATGAAGTTCACTGATACGACGCAGGCAACGATGCTGGAAAACCGCGTCACCGACGGCGAGTGCTTCGTCAATGATTAAGATGTCCGGTTCCACACTTGCCGCTATGGCGAAAGCCAGACGGACATACATGCCGCTTGAATAAGTCTTGACGGGTTGGTAAAGGAATGGACCAATCTCAGCAAAACGCTCGATAGCCGGAAAGAGGGTGTCTGTTTCTCGCCGGCTAAGTCCCAGCAAGCTGGCATTCATGTAAACGTTTTCGACGCCGGTGAATTCCGGATCAAAACCGGCGCCCAGTTCGAGCAGCGCCGCGATGCGTCCTTCGTGCGAGACGTCGCCGTGAGTTGGCGCGAGCGTTCCGGAAATGATCTGCAAGAGCGTCGACTTACCGCAGCCGTTTGGTCCAACAATTCCAACTGTCGTGCCCGACTCGATCTCGAAGTCGACATCGCGCAACGCCCAGAACTCCTGGTGGCGGCGTAGTAGTCCGCGAGTCAGCGATTCCTTCAGGCGATCACCCGGGCGCTCGTAGATACGATATTGTTTCGAGACTTTCTCGACGCGCAGGGCCACGGTCATGCGCTGAATGTAGCAGAAGTAAGGAAACGGCAACAGGAGCAGGAGCCAGACGGCAAAACCAGACGGCAGTCGGCAGGAGCAGTCGGCAGGAGAGAAAGCAACGTAGTCCTTTCGAGGAAGTCCGCGCTTGTTCCTACCGTCTGCTCCTGCCGCCTGTCGTCTGCCGTCTGCGGTCTGCTCCTGGTTTGTTAGGAACCGAAGCGTTGGCGATACTCGCTTGACGTTATGAAGGCCTTCACCATCTCGGCGTTGACGAAGTTGCCGCCAAATTCGTTCAGTTTATTGAGCCAGAACGCAAACCCGGCGTTGTCGGCGTCGCGCCTGAGGTAACCATAATATTGCATCAGGACGAAAGCACGGTTGAGTTCGGTCGAGGCAACGAATGGTGACTCAGCGATTTTTCGCAGCACGGTAGCGCGAGTTTCCGTAGCGCCGTTCAGGCCAGTCACAAGCGAGTCTCGGAAAGCTTGCGTCGCCGGGAAATTGCCACGTATTTCACCACCACCGAACTGAGTTGTGTGGAAGTTAATGTAAGCACGACCAGCCCGGATGTTGGGCAACTGCGCTGTTAAGGTAGTGCCGTTACCTTCAGGAGTGTCCCACTTGTCGGTGAATATACCTCCGACTGTTCCGACAACTCCAGCAGCGGGCAAAGGCGTTACCACGTGATCGTCGGGATTGTTATCGTTGAATGGCGAGCCGAAAAAGCCCCAAACCACCGGACCGTTGACACCCGGAGCAACTGAGGCTCCAGCATGAATGTGCGCGGCAAGCAGATTGTCATTTGTGTCCGACGTTTGCGAGCCGGTGACATCCACGTTATTGACTATGGCAGTCATGGTCATCGCCGTTTCGGCGCCGTTGATGACGAAATGTGCCGTGCCAAATGAGTTCGGTCTTCGTGCTCCGCCAGTCAAAGTTGGGTTTGTAGGTGGAACTTCCTGGGAGTTAGTTAGGTTGACGGTAAAGTCGCTAGGCGCAATGCCCGCGCCAGCGAGTAGCGTGTCGACGTACTGAGCATTCGTCAGCGTTGCAGGATACTTGGCCACGAACTCAGGTCGAGTGACAAAGTCATTGAAGAAAGCCACTTTGTTGGCTTCGAGTTGTGCGTCCGCGCCGGGTTGTCCGAAGACGAAGTCCTTTTGCAGCGCCTGCGTATCGTGTTCAAATGTTCCAAACAAGACGGGCACATTTGGTGGTGTGACGCCGACTGGAATCGTATTGGCCGCTTTGTGCGTCAGATACACCAGAAAGCCAGTGTTCTGAAACTCTATGGATAAGAAGAAAGCTGCCGAAACGTTGATGCGTCGGATGTCGCGACAAGTAGTGTCGGCGCCGCATGACTCGATTTGGTTGACCCAGAAGTTGAAGCCAGACGTGTCTGGTTCACGGTTAAGGAAGTCGAGATAATGTTGCCTAACAAAAAACTGCGAATTATCGATCGGGTTTGTAGTTGAAACGACGCTATCGTTGTCGAGAATCTTGAGCTCGGCAGTATTTGGACTTCCCAAACCAACACCCGCGCCGGTTGGATTAGAGAGGGCCAGATCGACCGTTTCATCACCTTCCACAAACTTGTCATCCACAATCAGGATCCGGAATGTCTTGGATGTCTCGCCGGGATTGAAGGTAAGTTTGCCCAGCGAGATCTCATAGTCAGACTTCTGCGAAGCATGCTCGGGCTGCGACTCGTCAAACGTATTAAAGTTGACGGTGGCCGTCCCTGACGTATCGCCAGTCCGAACGACGGTGAAGTCAACATGGCCACCAGCCTCGTCAACCGCGAAGTTGTCGGTGGCAAACTCGATCAGCGAAGTAGCGGTAGCGGTTGTCGGCTTCAAAGAGCCAAATAGACCATGCTCCTCTTCAGACGGTCCGGCAGTGAAATAGAGCGTTCCCACGTCGCCGCCGTTGCCGCCGTTGCCAAAAATAAGTCCCCATAGTTCGTCGATCTCGATTTCGACACCGGCTTCATTTTGAAGCGAGCCGAGGAAAGCTCCGCTCGATGGGTTAAAGGCGTTTATGCTGGCGCCCCCTTCGCCAAAGTTGCCGATCAATAACGCGCCGCCAAAGATACCGAAGCTGGCGGGAGCGATAGTCGCACCCCAGGGCGCATTTAGCGGACCGTTGTTGATTCCAAATGTCAGGTCACGTATACCATCGGTATTAAACTTGCGGACGTAACCGTTGCCGACACCGGCTTCCTCGTCACCCGTCATGGGATCCACCTTGGCATACATGACATAGAGCGAGCCGCCGACATTCGTAATGTTGAAGGGATGGTAGGTATTCCCTGGCGCAGTTGGAATAGTCGCATCTACAAAGCCGCCAGTTGTAGTCGTAGGTGTGAAAGTGCCGTTGTAAACGTCGATGGCTCCGTTTGCGAAGTCGGCGGCATATAGTCGATTGCCGCCGGAGTTGCTGCCAATGGCAAGCCCCGTATAAACATGGCCCGGCTGACTGGCCACGATTTGCGTGGTAAGGCCAAGTGCACCGATCCAAGCGTTGATGTTGCCGGTGATCGAGTCAAAGATAAAAAGCGCGGGCGCAGGACTACCGGCCGGCGGTGTCACCACGAAGTCACTGGTGGTGTTGGATACGGCACCCGTCGGCAGGCCGCCCGGGATGGTTATCGTTTGCGGGTTCGCATTAAGAACAACAGGGCTACCTGAGACATCGCCTCTGATGAGTTGCGTTGTGCTCGTGCCGTTGTTTGCCACCCAAAAAGGGCTGGTCCCTCGTGTTGTGATTCCCCACGGATTGACAAGCAGAGGATCCTGAATGAACGCGAAACCCGGAATGTCAGAAATGAAGTTTGTCTGCCGGTAGACGGAGCCCGGTGCAGGGGTTGGAATATTGGGAGACTGTGGACGCTGCTCCTGTAATGGCAAATTCTCTTTAGGCGCGGCCGATTTCGCACGCGCCGGCGCCGAAGAGATTGTTGGTAGCATGCACAGGTAAAAAAATAAGCTTAGGGACAAGCTCACGAGCTGTCGAAGGTGGACTCCTCTCGTCAAACGCAACATGTTGGTTCTCCTTGTGTCGATGTGTCGGCAATTTTCAGAAATACAAAACTCGATGACGAATTAAGACTCATGACAGATGTGCGGACTGCCAAACCTCGTTAAGCTTCGTCGGTAAAGGTCGGGGCGCTCGCGCACTTTTCGCTGGACCGCTGAATCAACCCTGACAGTTTTAGACAGAGGAGGCGGCCTCCGTGGGACCATTTAAGTTAGGGGGGTCAGCCGAGACTTTATGCTTGCCTGATAGCCGTGTCAAGAATTTTTGGGAACTGAGCCCGGTGCCTGAAATTGATGGCCAGGTTCGGCGCTGGTCAGTTTTGCACCGACTTTTGTCGGCTTGCGGTTAATCCCCTCTCTGCGTAAAATGTCGGTTCTTTTAACGCCGGGCTCTGCTAAGAAATCTTTTTGCCCGCGCATTGCTGCTGCTCGCTCCCCGGGGGGCATCTAATCTGCTCTGATCTGCGTCTTTAATCTCGGAGGATTTTTGTGAAGCCTGTTTTTCGCTCTCAGTGCGCTATTGCCGCGTTTATGTTGGTCTTTGGCGCATTTTCTTATGTCCACGGGCAAACACCCAGCGCCACTCCAGATCCTTTCGCGGCCCAACTTACCTCGAGTCCCGCAGGCTTTTATTCCTTTGCAAATGACGTGAATGCGAATGGCCGGTTTGTAGTCTTTGAGTCAAACGGAAATTTGGATACTCAAAATCCGCGCAACGCCGATGGCAATCGCGAAATCTTCCTGGCGGATTACGCTCAACGACGCATCTTTCAACTGACCAACACCAAGAACGTTCTCAAACCGGTCCCGACTCCAAGCCCCACACCGACACCTACAGCAACACCTACACCGACTCCGGGAGCGACGCCAACTCCGTCGCCGGAACCAACTCCCCCGGATCTCAGTTTGGTAAAGGTTGAGATCAGCAATAATCATCCGATGATTAGTCTTGAGCCGGCGCTGTCGGGAGGAAAAAGGATTTACACGATCGTCTTTAGTTCCAACGCTCCCGATCCGTCAAATTTTGACGGCACCGATAGTGATGCTCTTGATGCGGATGGTAATCAGGAGATTTGGATCTATCAGCTACCGGAAATCGATGATGTCTTCGATCTCTCCAATGGCGACGAAATCCCTCTGACGGATCTGACTACCGGCTCCTTCAGGCAAATCACCAATACGCCGCCCAGTCGTCCGTTGCGCACCGGAGTGAATCCTCCAGATGTCGTTGACGATAACCGTGATGCGACGATTAGTGATGATGGCGCGACTCTGGCCTTTATTTCCACGCGCAATATAGTGCCTGCAGTTGGCAATGCCGACTTTAATCCCGAGCTTTTCTTTTGTCGCACCAGCGCAGTAGCTTCCTCGACTGTCGTAGGCTTTAGTCCTGGAACGAATACTTTCGTGCAAGCGACGAATACTAAAGACGATGTAGTTGGTCCAAAGACTTTTCCCCGGTTTCAACAAAATCCTTCGCTTTCTTTCAACGGTAATGTTGTTGCCTTTGTTTCCACCGCCAACCTGGCTGCGGCCAAGACAAATAATGACGATGGCGCGACCGGCGACGGTCATGGAAACGCCGAAGTCTACGTGGCTGACTTTAATGGTTCAACCCTGAATAATGTTCGTCAGATAACAAAAACAAAAACAGAAACGAGCGGCGCCAACGCGGGCGCTACCGTCAATCTGTTGAGTTCCGGCCGGCGTTTGAGCCGCGATGGGGCCTTCGTCGCCTATGAGTCAAGGGCAGAGGACCCGACGGCCAACAACGGCACCAACAGCACTTTCCTCGCGCCGTTTGTGTCGACAACTTCGGATAGCGCCGCTAAAGCGTTAGGACCGCGCGCACTTGTGTTTCCCGGTGACGTCATTCATTTCCCTGCTTTTACAGACTATGATGGTTCCCTTTCGCCCCACACCATAGTATTTGCCTCGGCACTAAACTTTAAACCTGACGGAACATTTCCCGCTGCGGACCAGGACAGCACCGGCTTGAATTCAGTTCCTTCAGGATCGGTCCGTCCAAACCAGTTGTTCTCAACTCAGATTCCGATAACTTCTTCAAACACTTTTACGAGGTTGACCAAAAATCCGGTGCTTACTTTTGTCGCCGGCATTCGGCCACTGACGAGTAATACTCGCAAGCGATTAGCTTTCAGTCTGGCATCCGTAGAACTTGGAGGCGGTAATAGTGACGGTTCCTCAGAAGTGTTTTATCTGCTTACCCCATCGGTAACTACTGAGTCATCAGCTGCCTTGTCCTTCTTTACCGGCGCCAGCAGCATGGGCCCGATGGCAAGCGCCAGTCCAACAGCGAGTCCAACTCCAACTCCTACCCCGAGTCCCGGAGAGCCTGCAGGTCTTGCGCCAGGGGAGTTGAGTCTTGTGAAATCAACTGTCGCGCTGGCTAGCGCAGATAAGAATGCGGTTGGCGGTTCTGAAACTGCACGCCGCCCAATACTCCCCGTCGAATTAAATGGCGTCTCTGTTTCTGTGAACGGCGCGGCTGCTGGTCTTTATTTTGTCGGCGATTCACCTGCTGAAGGAATCAGCTTCGTGATGCCGATAGGCTTGTCGAGTGGCGTCGCGACGGTAGTTGTTAACGATCAAAGAAATGCCGGCGGCACAGTCTTTCGCGGCTTCGTTCAGGTAGTGCCCTCACAACCTGACATCTTTACTTCAACAAATGGTCCCGGCGGTACTGCGATGGTTTGTAACGTAACTAATACCGCGGTGTCAGGCTGCGTAACCGGACCATTTAAAGTCACTACAGCAGACAGCTCAGGCACACAGGTGCCGACTGTGCTGGAGATCTACGTAACAGGGACTCGCCTTGCGCTGGCTGCCGAGACGAAGGTTTCTTTTGTTACCTCGACAGCAACGACCGATATCGTGCCGACCTCGGTC
>WNGJ01004865.1_pt1 | contig 16656 bp, 20 predicted proteins | sample 5400611 | NCBI WGS metagenome assembly WNGJ01 (sample SAMN13153375, study PRJNA577476) | soil metagenome | isolation source: 40 cm soil or saprolite under Garry oak tree replicate 1 | place: USA:California | collected 2016-06-15 | reverse complement strand
TCTCCTCGAAAATCTACGAGGTGACGAAGTTCGCCGGCCTCACCAACCACGTCTACAACGCCGGCGCCCTGATGGCGAGCAAGGTCAAATTCGACCGCCTGGAGGCCGGCCACCGCAACGCGATCCGCGAAGCGGCGGCCGAAATTCAGCCGATCTGGCGCGCGACGGTGGCGGAGAAAACGGAGGAAGGCCGCGTGTTCTGCGCCCAAAAAGGCATGCAGATCGACGACACCAACTTCCCCGCCTTCCGCGCCGCCATGGCTCCGGTCTATGACGAGTTCCGCGACAAGATCGGCGCGGACCTGGTGAGCCAGGTGATGAAGGCAGTGCAGGCGTAAGTGTAGTGACTCAGACGTTCATTCCCGCTGCGTGGTGTCATGCCCCGCGAAAGCGGGGCATCCAGTAACCCCTGCGCGGTCGAGCGGACTATGCGTATCCAAAATGCCGGCTTGTGGTTACTGGATCGCCCGCTTTCGCGGGCGATGACAACAATGAGAATCAAACTTTAGAAGCCGACCGTGGTCACCGCTTTCGTCAACGCGCTCGCCAATGCGGTGGTCGCTATTGCGCTCATCGGCGAGCTTGGCGCCGTGTTCGCCAATGTGATTGCGCGCAGCCTTTTCGACACTGCCTTCCTGTGGACCGATGAGGTTGCCAAGCTCGCCCTGTCGACGCTCGCTTTCGTCGGCGGGGCGATTGCTTATGGGCACGGCCACCACACGTTCGTGCGCGCCGGCTTGAACGCGCTCGGTCCTCGCCTGCGCGACGCGTGCCTGGCTGCGTCCGATTTCGCGGTGCTGCTGGTTGCCGCCGTGACGGGTTACGCGTCGATCTTCCTCATCGAAATACGATGGAACGAGCTGACGCCGATCCTGCAGGTGCCCGCCGGCTGGGTTGTGGTTCCGCTCAGCGCCAGCATGGTGCTGCTCATGTTCCACGCCGCCATGCGCCTGTTGCGGGCCCGGCGCGCCGTCGTGGCCGCGGTCGGCAGCGTCGGCGCTGCCGCGCTGACGCTGGCGTTCGCGACGCGTCCGGTCTGGTTGCCCGCCTTTGCGGGCGACGGCGCCATTACGGCCGCGCTCGCATCATTCTTCGTCACCATCTTCGGCGGCCTGCCGATCGGCTTTGCGCTGCTATTGAGCACCGCCGTCTACCTGTGGCTGGCCGACACCGTGCCGATCGTGGCCTTGCCGCAGAACATGGTGGATGGCACCGGCAATTTCGTCCTGCTGGCGCTGCCGTTTTTCATTCTCGCCGGCCTCATCATGGAGCGCGGCGGCATCTCGCTGCGCCTCGTGCGCTTCGTGCATGCGCTGGTCGGCCATTTGCGCGGCGGCCTCCTCCACGTCATGGTGCTCAGCATGTATCTGGTCTCCGGCCTGTCCGGCTCGAAGACCGCCGACGTCGCCGCTGTCGGCTCCGTGATGCGCGACATGCTCAAGAAGGAGGGCTACGGCGCCGGCGAGGGTGCGGCGGTGCTCGCGGCCTCCGCCGCCATGGGCGAAACCGTGCCGCCGAGCATCGACCGTGATGACGAGCGCCTTCGGGGACGTCCTGCCGCTCCTGATGCCGGTGATCCTGTTCGCCGGCATTCTCTTTGGCGTCGCAACGCCGACCGAAGTGTCGTCCTTTGCAGTGGTGTACGGGTTAATGCTGTCGTGCCTCATCTACCGCGAGCTCGATCTTGCGACCTTCCTGCGCACTGTGCTTGACAGCGCCATGCTTGCCGGCATGGTGCTGTTCATCCTCGGCGCCGCTTCCGGCTTCTCTTGGGCGCTCACGGTCGCCTATCTGCCGCAACGTCTTGTCGATTTCCTCCACGGTATAAACGACAACACCGCGCTGTTCCTCATCGGCTCGATCGCGCTGCTCATCGTTGTCGGCTCCGTACTGGAAGGGCTCCCGGCCCTCATCATCCTGGCGCCGCTGCTCTTGCCCCTGGCCGGCGGAATCGGGCTCAGCGAATTGCACTATGGTATCGTGCTTCTGATCGCCATGGGGATCGGCGCATTTCTTCCCCCGGCGGGCGTCGGCTTCTACGTCGCCTGCGCCATCGTGGGCACCGATATCGAGACCGCCTCGCGCGCGATGGTGCCCTATCTCGTCGTCCTCATCATCGCGCTCCTCATCGTCGCCTTCGCGCCGTGGTTCACGGTGTTCCTGCCGCGCGCGCTCAACCTCGGCGGATGAGATCATTTACAAGAACTTTTCCCAGAACTTATCCGGCACGGTGGTGACCACCCATTGAAATCCGCGCGAGAAGACTCCAGCAAGGACGACGAACGTCAGGACTCCGAACAGAGTGAGCGTCATCGTCCAGAATGCAGCGGCTATTTTTTCAAACGCCGCCAGGGAACGCCTGAGCAATTGGAAAAGAATCCAGGCCAGAACGGCAATGAAAAGCAGTCCAACGACGATCTTCCATGGCGCCAAATTCCACCACGACATTTCGAACGCATGAGTGATTTGCGACCACGACCATACCCACAACGTCTCAATCGTCCGCAACACCCAGGAGAGACCTTGAAGGATCACTTGGAGCAGTTGATGAATTGACTGATTCATGGCCGCCTCCTCTAGGACAAGTCCTGCCTAAAACGACACTTACTCCTTGGCGGTTGATTAGACCCTTATAGACTGACTTCTGATATATATGTGCATAAGGGTGAGGTGACCACCGCTGAATTCGGCGTCGAGCTTGGGCGGCAAGGGCGGAAAAGGATACCGCTGCGACGGAAAATAAAATGTCACGGTCGTAGGGTGAGCAGAGTCGCCTGCCGCAGCGAATAGCGTGGCGCGCTGACGGCGCGCGACTTTGCCCACGCGGTCAGCGGCGAAGTCGGACAGCGTGGGCAAAGGCGCATGACGGTTCGTGCCAACAGCCCTACTCGGCGCGATGCGCCTTTGCCCACCCTACCCACCCTACGAGTGGTCGCATTCGATCGAAATCCGCCTTAGCATCGACCCACTCGAATCCGTTCGTCGAACAGGAGTTTCCCATGGCCGCCCGCCTCCGTCACATCGCCATTTCGGTTCCGGACCCCGAAAGGGCCGCGAAATTCTTTGAGAAGGCGTTCGGCATGAAGATCGCCGGCCGCGCCGGCGTCGGGCTTTACGTCACCGACGGCACCGTCAACGTGGCGCTGCTCAAGTTCCCCGGCGAGGTGCCCGGTTTCTCGGCCGGCCATTATGGTCTCATTCATTTCGGCATGTGGGTGGACGATCTTGACGAAGCGGCCAAGAAGGTGGTGGCCGCCGGCGGCTCCCATTACATGGGCCGCGTCGACGACAATCCGAACACCTATTACGAGGTCAAATATAAGGACCCCGACGGCGTCGTGTTCGATCTCACCCACACGGGCTGGGTCGGCGCCGTGAAGGAAGTCGTGCCGGCCGACACCGCGATCGCGGCCGAATAGGTTTGCGGTGTCGAACCAATCGCCCCCTGCCGTCGTCGTTGCGGGCGGCGGGCCGGTCGGGCTCATTGTCGCCTTGATGCTTGGCCGCGCCGGCATCGCGGTGACGCTGTTCGACCAGGGTGACATCGTCCATTCGCAGCCGCGCGCGGCCACCATTCACCCGGCCACGCTCGATATCCTCGACGATCTCGGCGCGTATGCATTGATCGAGCCGCAAGGAATCGTGTGTCCGATCGTCAACTATTATGACGGCAAGCTGCTGCTCGCCTCGTTCGATCATGCCCTGCTGAAGGACGAAACCCGCCATCCGTGGGTGCTGCAATGCGAGCAGGACAAGCTCTCGCGCACCCTTTTCGCGATGGCCAGGGCGATCTCGAACATCACCTTTCGGACCGCGACCAGGGTTATCGGCGCCAGCCAGCGCGACGATGCCGTCGAGGTCCTGGTCGAAGCGGCCGACGGCCGGCAGGAGCGACACCAGGCGCTCTATCTCGTGGGGGCCGACGGGGCACGCAGCACGGTTCGCAAGGCGATCGGAATAGAGTTTGAGGGCTTCACCTACCCGGAACGCTGCATGATCATCGGCACGCCGTATGATTTCGCCGCCGACGGTTACGCTTATCGCAACTACATCGCCGATCCGCAGGAGTGGTACAACCTCTTCAAGATTTCGTGGCAGGGGCCGCCGGGCGTCTACCGCCTGGTCGTGCCGCTGCGCCCCGACGAGGTGCCCCCTCCCTACCCTCCCCCGCATGCGGGGGAGGGTAGGGAGGGGGCCTGCGCGCTCGCGACCGCACAACGCAAGCTGCAGCGCTTCAATCCGCGTCCTGACGGCTATGAGATCGCGTTCTACGATGCCTACACCGTGGCCCAGCGCGTCGCGGCGACCTTCCGCAAGGGCCGCGTCCTGCTTGCCGGCGATAGCGCCCACCTCAACAGCCCGATCGGCGCCATGGGCATGAACAGCGGCATCCACGATGCCGTCAGCCTCGCCGCGAACCTCATCCGCGTGCTGCGCGGCGAGGAAAGCGACGCCGCGCTCGACCGCTACGGGCGCCAGCGCCGCCACGTGGCGACCGCCCATGTGCAGACCGCCACCATCGCCAATAAGCAGAACATGGAGCAGCGCGATCCGGTCAAGCGTCAGCGCTACCGCGACGAGATGCGCCGGCGTGCGGAAAATCCGGTGCTAGCCAAAGCGTTCTTGATGCGCACCGCGCTGCTCGACAGCTTGCGAGATGCAGCGAAGATTCCGTAGTGCATTTTTTGATTAGGTTGACCTATCTCCGTGCTGTCATCGCCCTCCCCCGACTTGATCGGGGGATTGACCGGGCGATCCAGTAACTGCCGGCCGTGGATACTGAATTGCCCGGTCAAGCCGGGCGATGACACGAGGAAGCGGCGACCGGATGGGCCCCCGTGACGAGCCCTTGACGAATCAAATCGGCACGTCGAATTTCGGTCGCATATCTGCGCACAAATGACGTTGCGGGGCGGTACACGTTTCGGGTCTACGGCCCGAAAAAACGGAGAAAGCCAATGTCCAAGCTAGTGCTGAACATTTCGGTTGCCGCCGTGCTGGCCGCGGGTGTTACGGCCGCTTCCAGTGTGGCATCGGCCACGCCGTTCGCCGATGCGCTCGCGATCAGAAACGCGGCTGGTACCGATGTGGAGATGGTATGGGGCAGAGGATTCGGTTGGGGCTTTGGCGCCGGATTCCTCGGCGGCGCCATTGTCGGCGGCGCGCTGGCTTCGCCCTACTACTACGGCGGGCCCTACTACTATGGCGCACCCTATTACCCGCCGGCCGCTTATGGCCCCGGTTACGCTCCGGCGCCAGGTTACGGCGGCGACGCGGCTTACTGCGCCAGCCGCTACCGGTCTTACGATCCCGCGACCGGTACGTTTCTCGGTTACGACGGCGTGCGCCATCCCTGCCCGTAACCGGGCCACTATCGAACACCGGGGGCCGCCACCGGGCGGCCCTTTCTATTATTCCGCAGGCGCATCGGATATAGTTGGGTCCCGGCTCCAAGGAGGTCCCTCTTGCGCGACGCCGACAGGCGCGAGCTGCTGCAAAATCACTACCTTTTCAGCAAACTCAGCCCCAAGCAGATCGACCGTCTGGCTGCCTGTATTGTCGGGAAATCGATTCCGCGCGGGACCAGCATCTGCGCCAAGGGCGATCCCGGCTCCAGCCTGTTTGTGATCTGCCAGGGGACGGTAAAGATATCCGTCCCATCCACCGATGGCCATGATGCGGTATTCAACCTGATCGGCAAAGGCGAGGTATTCGGGGAGATTGCTCTGCTCGACGGCCGGCCGCGAACGGCCGACGTCGTCGCCATCACGGATTGCGAACTGTTCGTCATCGAGCGACGGGATTTCCTGCCGTTGGTGAGGGAGGAGCCGGAGATCGCGCTCAAGCTCATCGAGATCTTGTGCGCCAGACTGCGGCAGACCACCGAGCAGGCGGAGAATCTGATGTTTCTTCATCTCCCCGGCCGGCTTGCCAGGGCGCTCTTGCGCCTGTCCGACGGCGACGAGCGCTCCTGCGAGCGCAAGGTCGCCGTCACCCAGAAGGATCTCGGCAACCTCATCGGCATGTCGCGGGAGAGCACAAACCGCCAGTTGCGCATTTGGGAAGAGCAGGAATGGGTCCGCCTCGAACGTGGCGGGATTGTCATCTTGTCGGCGAAAGCGCTTGAACGCGTTGCCGAAAGCGATACTGAAGGCGAGAGGTAAAGAAGCGACCACATCAGGCAAACGGCCGCCGCCCTCTATTCGTTTTTCCGCCGCCCTCTATTTGTTTTTCCAATGTGATGTGGATCACATTCACCAGCCGCACGGACAGTTACCATCCGCAAGGGTCACAACTGGTGGATCGACGGCATGGACATGTTTTGGGCGGCCCGCTCACATCCGAAGCCGGTCCGGCGCAGCCGCCGCGATACGAGTATTGAGGATGCGGTCCTGATGCGTCGCGTCGCGGCCGCAGACAGGACCGCGATGCATGCCCTGTTTTCGCGGCACCACGTCGCAGTGTACCGATTTGTGCTGCAACGGCTGCGGGACAAGGCGCTGGCCGAGGACGTTACCAGCGAGGTATTCCTCGAGGTCTGGCGGCACGCCGGCCGGTGCGACACGCGGTCGACTGTGCTGACGTGGATTCTGGCGATCGCGCGCCGCGTAACCTTCGCGGCGCGTTCGAATCCCCGCTCCGGCAAGTTCGACGGCGGCATGGCCGACGAGCAGGACGGCGCCGACGACCCGGACGCGCCGCTGCAGGCGCGGGATCGCGGTATGGTCCTGCGCCGGTCCATCAGCAGGCTTTCGGCCGAGCATCGTGAAATGATCGACCTCGTCTACTATCAGGAGCAATCCTTGGAGTCGGTCGCAACAATCCTCGGCATTCCCCACAACACCGCCCAGACGCGCATGCACTACGCGCGCAAACAGCTCGCGGACGAATTGAACAGGTCCGGCGTGGACTGACCGGGATGTTCACCACCCTCCCCTGAAGGGGGAGGGTCGGACTGCCGAAGGCAGTCCGGGGTGGGGTGACGGCGGCGCAGTAGATGACCGCGACGCCCCCATATGCGGCACCGCCGTCACCCCCTCCCGGCCCGCTGGCGCGGGCCGACCTCCCCCCAGCCGAACCTCGCTATAGCGAGGGTTCGGCCACTCAACAAAGTGGCCGAAGTCGGCAACAACCGACTTCGGTTGGGGGAGGTGAAGACCGCTTAAGGCAAATTGAAGACGATCAATTGGTCCGTCACCTGCCCGGAGCCCGGCTTGAGCGAACCGCCGGCGAGGTAGACATTGCGGCCGTCGGTCGTTGCCCCCGTTGCGTGCCGACCGGCCGGCATCGGCGCCAGCGTGCGCCACATGTTGGCCTTGACGTCGAAACCTTCGTTTTCATTGAACGTGCGATCCTGTGGCGGAAATTCGCCGCCAAGCACCATGATGAGGCCTTTATAGAATGTGGCCGACACTCCGCTGCGGGCGGTCGGCAGCGGCGGGCCGGCGCTCCAGGCGTTGGTGGCCGGATCATAGACGTCGTGGAGCGCGACCGGCTCCGCCGGCGACGTGATGCGGCCGCCGATCGCGTGGATCTTGCCCTCGGCGGCGACGACCGCCATGTGGTCGCGCGCCTGCGGCAGCGGCGCGGCGTCGCTCCAGGTGTTGGTCGCCGGATCATAGACCTCGTGGGTGGCGAGCGTTTTGCCCTCAGGCGTGCGCCCGCCGATGGCGTGGACTTTGCCGTTGAGCAAGGCGACGCCGACCGAGGCGCGCGGCGCCTTCATGGGCGCGAGCGCCCGCCATGTATTGGCGGCCGGATCGTATTCATAGACCAAAGCCTGCGGATAGGCGTGCACCGACGCCAGGAAGCCTCCGACCGTGATGATCTTGCCGTTGACGACGGCGGTTCCCATGTGGTCGAGCCCGCGGATCATCGGCATGCGAGCATTCCATTTGTCGGTCGCCGGGTCGTATTCCTCGACATGCGGCACCGCGACCCGGTTGATGCCGCCGCCGAGCACGTAGATCTTGCCGCCCACGGTCGCGAGCGAAACCTCGTTGCGGGTGGTCGGGAGGGGTGCCTTCTGCGTCCAGGTTCCTGCCCCTTGCGACGTGCCGGTCGGCGCGATCTGGGCGAAGGCGCCTGCGGCGCCAACAGCGCACAGGATCGCAATTGGCATGAATCTCATCATGGATTCCTCCCGTTTTGTGGTGGTATTCGCCGCAACTTTATCGTGGCCTCGCTTTCCTCGCCAGCCGCCACGAAAACTTCATCGCTCGCCGGCAGCATGCCGCCGCAAGATCCTCATGGCGACGCAAATCGCTTGATGATGAGGACGATTACCGCGACAAGCTCGATGTCAACTTGGTGACAATCCCCACAATGGCAGCGCTCCAAATCATTGATCGATCGATGAAAATTACCATTGAACCGCCACGGCGGAAGGGAATTATGCGATGACCTGCATCGAACGATTTGGTCGTGCCGATCGACCAATCACAAAGACCGAAACTAGATCAGAGGTGATGCACATGAATACGAAGTTTCTGATCTCCTGCGCTGCGGTTATTGTGCTTGGGCTGGGCGGTGCCGCCACTCCCACCAATGCCGAAGCGCGCCAATTGAATTTAGGCACCTTTGCCGGACGCGGTGCTGTCCCGGTCGGCTCGCATGCCGCTCCCGCTGCGGCGGTTCGTAAGGGAGATAAGCTGTCTCTTACGATCACGCTCTCTAAGCGCGACTTCGACAGGAGGACGGGCCGCTAACATTTGGTCGGTGAGCGGTCCGGTGGGATGAGTACCCAAGCCCAACGATGAGATCGGCAATGTGGGCTGGGGTTCGCGTCGGAGAGGCGTCTAACCCGCCCGGTCTCTAACGCTAGCCGTCAGGCATGCTTGCCTGCCATCCTCCCGAAGGGATTTGTCGAGTCATGCTAACGAAAATTGCACCTGCTGTGCTCATTGCAGCGTTGCTCTTGCCAGACCAATCGGTCGCATGCGTTGGCCTGCTTCCGAGGTTTGTGCCTGACGGCATAACCTATACGGTAGGAAGCACGCGCGTAGGGCAGCCCTGCCAGATCGGGCTCGGCCTTCTGGGAGGCAATGTCGAAGATCTGCGTATCACCGCACGGCCGCTGCACGGTATTCTTGGTTTGTCAGCGAAGGAGGCAAACAGGCGATACATCGCGTATGCGCCGTCGGCAGGCTTTGTCGGGCACGACCGTTTCGAAGTGTCCCTCCAGGTGGTGCTTCGCGGCCACACGTTGCCGACCCGGACGCGCATCAGGGTTGAAATGAACGTTACTCCCTGAGCGGGGCAACCCGTACTTTCTCAATCTGAGAGGATCGCTGCGCCGCCGGGCGCCGGGGCAGTTTCGCCACGCGCGGCACGTGTCCATGCGTCATTCCGAGCTGTCCGCTAGGGCTGCACAGGCAGCGCATATTCCATGGCCTTCGCTCAGGGCTTTTTGACGCGTGACGTGACGGACCGTCGGCTTGCAACCACGCGGGCGTGAATTGAAGCCGTCGGCGCCGCCACACAGCCCGGCGGCCCTCATTTATGTTAGTGTCGATGACCGCTATGTTAGTGTCGATGACCGCGAAGCCATTAAAATCCCGAGTGTGCGCAGAATACCCTCTACAGCTAAAGGAGTCTCACATGACAAGGCCTTGGTTTGTTGCGGCCGCTCTCGCGGCATCCGCGGCTCTTCTGCCATTGATCGTTGGCGCCCAGGCGCCATCCAACACTGGGCCGCCTCCTTACCGCCCGAGCCTGGCCGACCTCATGAGCGCCACTGTCCAGCCGCGGCACGCCAAGCTCGCCTTCGCGGGCCGCGAAAAGAACTGGGTCTTTGCGGCGTACGAACTAAAGCAATTGTCGGATGCGTTCGATCGCCTGTCGCTCCAGTGGCCGCAGTGGCGTCAGCAACGGATGGTGGAACTTGTCGAGACCATGATAAGGGATCCCCTGTACGAGCTCGACTACGCCATCAAGAACAAGGATGAAGCCAAGTTTGCCGAGTACTATGGCCATTTGACCGATGCCTGCAACGCCTGCCATCAGGCCGCGCTGCAGACTCCGGTCGTCATCCAGGATCCCAAGGAGTCAATGTTTCCGAACCAGGACTTTCGGCCGAAGCAGTGACTCGCCATCACGTTCACCACCCAGGCTACGCCGCGGCCGCAGCGTCGGCCGGAACCGCGCCACAGACTCCTAAGGGAGGAGATAGCGGCGCGCCCATTGACGGCGGCTAAATTCGATAGTCTTTTGAGGAGGAAAAGGGAAAGATAGGAAAAACGAAGAAGATGCTTGACTGTCAGGCGTAGCTTTACAGGCATCGTGCCGGTAGAGGCCCGTCGAGAACGGTCGCCCAGCCTTCAGGGGTGGGAAGGGGCGAGAGCGCAAACTTGGTGGAGGACGATGTCTCGGAGCTCTTTTCTGGCGGCCGCCGTCGTGGCGGCGCTCGCCGCAATTCCCATCCTCGCCCCCGCAACGGCGACCGCGCAGCCCTACCCGAACCGGCCGGTCAAGATCATCGTGCCGACGCCCCCAGGCGGACCGGTGGACGTGATGGCGCGCCTGCTCGCCAATGCCCTGCCGGCCGTCCTCGGTCAGAACGTGATCGTGGAGAACCGCGCCGGCGCCGGCAACACGCTCGGCTCCAAGGTCGCGGCTGCGGCCGACCCGGACGGCTACACGCTTCTGGTCAGCGCCGCCAGCGGGCTGATCATGAGCCCGATGGTCTACAAATCCGCCGGCTATGACGAGAACAGCTTCGCCCCGATTGCGCTCGTTGCCGAGACCCCGCAGGTGCTGGTCGCCCATCCGGCGGCGCCGTTTGCCAGCGTCGCTGAGCTTGTCGCCTACGCCAGGGCAAACCCTGGCAAGCTTAATTATTCGACCGGCGGCGCCGGCACGCTGCCCCATCTCACTGCCGAGCTGTTCAAGCAGCTTGCGGGCGCCGACATCGTCCACGTGCCTTATAAGGGCGGCGGGCCGGCCCTGACCGACGTGGTGGCGGGACAGATTCAGATCACTTTCGACACGGTGGGCACCTCGGTGCAGTTCATCCGCGACGGGCGGCTCAAGCCGCTCGCGGTCTCCAACCCTGCGCGCCTCGCCGAGCTTCCAGAGGTGCCGACCATGGCGGAACTTGGCTACCCGGCGATCAACAGCGGCGCCTGGGTGGCGGTTCTGGCCCCGCTTGGCACGCCTCCGGCGATCATCGCAAGACTTAACCAGGCGACCAACGACGCGTTGAAATCGGCGGCCATGCGCGAGCCCCTTACGCGCCTCGGCGCCCAGCCGCGCGGCGGCACGCCGGACGATCTCGCCCGGCACATGAGGGCGGAGCACGACAAGTGGGGGCCGATCGTGGCGAGGCTTGGTTTGAAGGAGGAGTGAGTGGGGGATCACCTCCCCCTGGAGGGGGGAGGTCGGCCCGCGTCAGCGGGCCGGGAGGGGGTGACAGCCGGGCCTCAGATCCGGCGGCGGTGTCGCGCGGCACCGCCGCCACCCCACCCCGGACTGCCTTTGGCAGTCCGACCCTCCCCCTTCAGGGGAGGGTGAACATCCTTGCCCGGTGAAGACTCTAAGGCCGCAACGGCGCGGCGGCCCAATGCAGCTGGAGTAACATCATGGCCCGCCTCCCTCTCAGCATCGCGCTCTCCGACAACCCCAACACGCGGCCGCTGATCGACGGCGCGGTCAAGGCGGAGGGCATCGACCTCACCGCTACCGTCCTCCATCCGTCGGAAATGTTCTGGCGGCAGCTGCGGTTCGCTGAGTTCGACGTGTCGGAAATGTCGATGTCGTCGCTGTTGATCTCGACCGCGCGCGCCCCGACGCCGTGGGTGGCGTTGCCGGTGTTTACCACCCGCGAGTTCTTCCACACCCGGATCCTGGTGCGCGCCGATGCCGGCATCGCCGCGCCGGCGGACCTCAGAGGCAAGCGCGTCGGCGTGCCGGAGTATCAGCAGACCGCCGCCATTTGGGGCCGCGGCGTGTTGGAAAACGAGTTCGGCGTGCATGCGCGCGACATGGAGTTCTTCATGGAGCGCGTCGCCGACAAGAGCCATGGCGGCGCCACCGGCTTCAAGCCGCCGGCCGGAGTGACCGTGCACCAGATCCCCATCAGCACCAATATCGGCGAGATGCTGGTGGCGGGCGAACTCGACGCCACACTCCTCTATCTCACCGATCGCAACCTCGTCGATCGCAGCCGCATCGACCTTTCCGCCGATAAGCGCGTGCGGGCGCTGTTTCCCGACCGCGCCGCCGAAGGCCGCCGCTACTATGCCAAGACCGGCATCTATCCGATCAACCACACCGTGGTGGTGCGCCGATCGCTGGTGGAGCAGCACCCCTGGATCGCGCTCAATCTGTACTCAGCTTTTACGGCGGCCCGCGCTCAGGTGCTGCGCGCCGGCAGCACGGCGCTCGCCTCCCATTTCGAGACCGGCATCGTCGCCGACGATGTGCGCAAGACGCTTGCCACTGACCCGATGGCCTATGGGGCGAAGGCGACGCGCAAGGTGCTCGACACGATCGCGCAATATGTGCACGCCCAGGGGCTGACCGATCGGCTCGTCAAGATCGAAGAACTGTTTGCGCGCGCAACGTTGGATTTATGAGGTTGGATTTATGAGGATCGTCAGTATCCGGGCGACGCGGGCCGCGATGGTCTGCTCTGGACTTGCGATTCGACCGCAGGCGTCACTGCCCGTAATTGGCCTTCAGGTAATCGCCGATGATCTTCGCGTCGCCGGGACTGATCGGCGCCCCGAAGGCATTGATCATCTTGGTCACCTCGGCATCCCATCCGGCGGAGTTGAGAAACGGCGAATTCATTGGAATGTAGTCGAGGCTGTGGCAGACGGCGCAGTTGGTCTCGACCTTGTCTAGTCCGGCGGCCTTCTTGAGTTGCACCGGCTCTTCGCCGGCGGCGGCGGTGACAGCGCCGCACAAGGCGGCGGAAAATACCGCAACGGTGATCGATCGCATGGTGGCGCTCCTCATGACGCAACGAGATTGAGGGTTTGAATGACGTTGTGATGGTAGCCGGCCGGATTGGCAATCAACGCCGTCGCCTGGCTCTGGCCGATCTTGTTGGTGGCGCGCGCCATGATCTTGTAGCTTCCCTTCATCGGCACGGCGACCGCGTGGCTGAAGGTACGGAAGGCGAACCGACCGATGTCCTCACCGAGCGCCGCGGCCGTCCAGGTGCTGCCGCCGTCGGTCGATATTTCGACCGCGTGGATGCCGTAGCCGGCATCCCATGCCAGACCGCCGATCGTCACCCTGCCGCCGGCCTGCACGGTGGCGCCGTCGGGGTGGCTCGTCACCAGCGAGTTGACCACCATTTCGGTTATCGGCGTGTTGACTGCGGTCTCCTGGGACGCAAAGCGCGCGACGATCGGGAACTTGCCGAGCGGAATCCGATAGGCGGACTTCATCCAGAAGCCGTCGAACGGTTTGGTGACCACGTTGATCCGGGAGACGTGCTTCATCCAGTAGGTGGCGGTCCATCCGGGCACGACGATGCGGGCCGGAAAGCCGTTCCAATGCGGCAGCGGCTGGCCGTTCATCTCATAGGCGACAATGGTCGTGTCCTCGATCGCCTTCCACACCGGAATGCTCTTGATGAATTCGGGCGTCTTGTCCACGGAGCCCTTGTCGGTGCCGGCGACCACGATCTCGAGGGCCTCGTTCTTGAGACCCACGCGATCGAGCACGTCCTTGAGCCGTGCGCCCTTCCAGCGCGCACAGCCCATGGCGCCATAGCCCCACTCGACGCCCGGCACGTGGGGTTCGAACAGCCCGCGGCGGTTGCCCGAGCACTGGCACACCGCGGCGACTTCGACGGCCGGCAATTGCTTGAGTTCGTCGAAGGTGAGGCTCCTTTCGCCATTGGCACCCTCGCCGCCGATCGATAGCCGCCAGGTCTGCGCGTTGACCTCCGGAATGTCGGAAAGATGGTAGCGCACGAAGAAGGCGTCGTTGGGCGTGATCGCGGCGCGCAGCAGCTCGATCGGCGTCTCGTAATTCGGCGGCCGATAGGAGAGCTTGATGAGAGGCTGCTTGCCCGGCAACGCGTCAAGCACGGCCTGCTGCCGCGCGCCCTGCGGTAATTGCGCCGGCAGACTTAAGGTCGCCGTCTGGGCCTCTGCCCGGCCTACGAGAGTGCGCGACAACTCGTAGCCCGCGCCCACGAGTATTGCGCCTCGGCCTGCCGCTTCGAGCAGGCTGCGACGTGTGATCATAGCGTTTCCCCCTTCAACTGCGCCGCTGCCCTCTCCCTACACTCCGCCGCGAGCGGGAGAGGGTAGGGAGGGAGGCGAAGTACGATGCCGCTCTTGCAGCGTCAGATTTCACGCGACGTCGTATCCAAGTGTAACGAGCGAGATGCGAGTGTGCACTCAGTTTTGAGTGCATACCTGCATTTGCGAAAATCACCCTGCATGGCAACCGTTTGTTAACCGGCCGGTTCCACCATGCTCGCAGGGGTTGGCGGTTTCGACATCGGCACCTCTTTCCGCACCAGTCTCGCGCCCTTGCAATCTGGAGTAAAACATGAGGAGCAAATGGAATTCTCTGGTGATCGGCGGTTGCAACGTCTTCGGCCTCGCCTTGCTCGCGCTGTCGGCCACGGCCGGCGGTTCGGCGGTCCGTGCTGAGGACCCTGCGACGTTGCAAAGCACCGTGTTCGAGAAAATTGTATCGGGACTCGCGCAGCAGGCAGCCAATCTCGAAGCGTCCATAGCGGCCTTCGCGGATTCATTCACCACCAGACGCATCGTCATGCAGGAGCTCTGCGTCGCCGATGGCAGCGGTGCGCAAACATGCATCACCAAGGCGCAGCTCGACGCCCTCCTCAGGGGCGCGATGCAAACCGGCCAGGCGCCGGCCGCGACCGAACCGGGTATGACCGAACAGGCCGCATCCGCCGACCAGTCCGCTGCCCCCGTCGCCGAGATGGCAGCCGTGGCGCCGTCCGAAGTGCCGCCTGCGGTTGAGCCATCGAGCGCCCCCGTCGTTGTCACGCCGCCGCAAGCGGGCGAGGATAGGGTAGGGGAGGCCACCGAGGCCATGCCTGAGGTCGCGGCCGCGATGCCGTCCGCGACGCAACCGACGGCCGGCCAGCCGACGGCAGCAGCCGGCGAAGCTGCTGCGCCGCTCCCCGCCGAGGCGACCGCCCCGGCGCCGGCGCGCGAACCCGCCGAGACCATCATCGCGGCGAGCGCCAAACCGGAAACCCTCGTCACGGCGGAGCGCCCGGCGAAGGATGAAGAAGGCGCGGATGCCGGTGCGATGGCAACCGATTTGGCCGCACCGGAGCTGAAGGCCGTCCCCGCCGAAGCGCCGCCGGTTTCAGAGCGCCTGGAATAATATCGGGCGACATGTGACTCATGATGCCCGCGCGAGCCGCGGGCATCGGCCGCTCCAATATTATGGGAGTGCCGCAACGCCTCTGACGTGCCCCGATCTCGCCGGGGAGACCTTGAGGTCGGCGATGTCGTTGACGGCGGCCTTAACCATCCGGACCTCCGTCATCAGGTCCTCCAGCAGGCGCGCGTGGCTCGCACCCTGCCGCTTCACCACGGCAAGGTCGGTCTGGATCGTCCGGAGAATCGGCAGCACTGCGTCGTCAGCCATGATTTCACCAACATAATCGCCCCCGCCGCGCAGGGCTAGCCCAACTGTAGGCTTATTCTCAGCGAACCGGCGTGTTAACACCGGCTTATCTTCCCGGGAAGTAATTTCAGAACGAGGAAGCCGACGTGAGATGTGTCATCTGTAGAGAAGGCGATACTGCGCCGGGCACGGTCACAGTCACCTTGCAGCGCGGCAATACCGTGGTTATCGTCCGTGACGTGCCCGCGGCCGTCTGCCAGAACTGCGGCGAATACTACTTGGACGAGGCCGTGGCAAACAAATTATACCGGCAGGGCGAAGAAGGGGTACGGCGACATGCCGAAGTTGAAATCCTCCGCTATGCAGCGTGAAATTCAGCAGCTGTGGCTGAGAGGACAGATGCATCCCTGAGGGCATTGTTATCCAGCCCCCAGCGTCGCCTCCTGCAATGGGGGAGGCGCCTGTTCCGCCGTCCCCGCGTCGCGCAGGATCGCCGCAAGCTCCGGGAGGCACGATCCGCAATTCGTTCCGGCGCGCAAAGCGGCGCCGATCTCGGCGACGCTGGTAAGCCCTGCCGACTGGATGGCCTCCACGATGGTCGCATGTCCCACGGCGAAGCATGCTCACACCGTGGGGCCCGGAGAGACAACGCCCGCAAGCGAGACGCCGGCGAGGACCCGTGCGCGGTTATGGTCGGGCGGCGCCTCGCCGAACATCATGATGGCAGCGGTGCGGTCAGGCAGGCTCGCCGGATCGCGCGCGATGAAGAGACAAGCCTCAAGTGCGCCATCAACGAAACTCGCATAACGAAATACGCCGCGGGCAGGGTCGGCATAGACCGCGAGATCGGCCGTTGCGGCAACACCAAGCCAGGCAAGAATGCGCGCCGCATCGGGCGTTTCATGATCCGCCGCAAGCTTGTCGATGCCCGACAGCGTGTAGCCAAAACCGCCGTCGATGGCGATGCGGCACCAATAATCGGCGGCTAGCAAACGGACGCCGGCGCGGCGCATGAGCAGGCCATGCCAGGCTACGGGTTGCGGCAGAACCATCACGGCCGTGGCCTTCAATTCGGGCTGG
>WNGJ01012294.1_pt1 | contig 16657 bp, 14 predicted proteins | sample 5400611 | NCBI WGS metagenome assembly WNGJ01 (sample SAMN13153375, study PRJNA577476) | soil metagenome | isolation source: 40 cm soil or saprolite under Garry oak tree replicate 1 | place: USA:California | collected 2016-06-15 | reverse complement strand
TCCCTCGCGCGAGCGTGCTGACGGCACCGCCGTGGTTGTCGTTGGCGCCGCCGACGGTGGTCTCATCCTGAGCCAGCGTGCTGACAGCGGTTCCGTGGGCCGCTGCATCGGGTAGTTGAGGCGCAGCGGCGAGGACGGCAGTCGCGGTGAGCGTGAGGCCAGCGATCGCGACAGCGGCGGCACGGATTCTCTTCACGATCAGATCTCCCACTGTTCTCGGGTGGTCACGGGTGGAAACGATGCCGTTTCCGTTTCGTTAGCGCTCCGATGCGTCCATAGGTAAAGGTTCCCGAACGACGGAAGTACTGGCTGCCGGTCTACTTGCTGGTCTGGCCGCCGTCGAGTGCGCGACGTCGCCGCCCTTCAGCGGCCGCCCATCCCGGTGCCTTCCTGGCGCTCAGGACACGCAGGGGATCCGGCTCGAGGAGCTGCCACCGCGGCTCTTCGAGGGACCGAGGCGGCTATTCGAATCGAAACGTCTTGACGACCGCATCCGCGAGCGGCAAGAAGGCGCCCCAGGCGGCCGTGGGGGCGGAGAGCAAGATGACCTTGATGCCGGATTCATCTCCCATCGGGAGCTGGGTAACGATCAGCCGGTAGGTGTGGCCAGGCTCAAGCTGGTATCCCGTGTCGGGCACGAATGGCACGCGGAGCTCCATAGATTTGCTCGGCGCAAGATCGACCTGCATCCCGGTGGTCGCACCAATCTTGACCGCCACGGGCGAGCTCACCTGGATGCTGGTCACGTTTGGCAACAGCTGAGTGTCGCCATAACTTGGACCCGTCGGTCCTGTGTCGACCATGACGCGCTGATCCGGGTCCGCGATGCGGCTCAGGAGGAGTGTCGGTTCCTGGTCCTGCAGATCTTCCGGGTGGGTCAGCGCCTCCTGCCAGCCCGGGTCCTTGATCTCCAGGCTGAACCTGTCGTGGATATCAGCGACGTAGAACCCCGGCGAGAGTGGACAGGAGAATGTGCCACCAGCGGGGTGGCAGTCAAACAGGCGATGGGCGGACCCTGTCACGCCCGACGCCGAGGCAGCTGCCGCAGACGGCACGGGTGACGGGGGTGGCGATCCCGGCGACGCTGACCCTGGGGCGGCCGGCGGGGAGGCGGAGGCTGCACCACCGCAGCCGGCAAGCATCAGGCCGGACAGCGCCAGCACGACGAGTTGCGTCATGTTCCCGTCCCTCCCTGCTTACCCTCCGAACCGATTCTGGTCGTCGAGTCAATCCGGGGACATGTCCTCGGTGCGACAGGCCCGGTGTCTTCATCGCGACTCTTCCGGATGACCCTGCTCTGCGGTCAGCCGGCCTCGGCGGCGTCCTCGCGGGCCCGATCATTGGCGGCGAACATCTCCGCGAGCGCGCCAGCCTGGCGGTCGTAGCGTCCTGGTCGCCCCAGGTCGATCGAGGCTGCAGGAACTCGAGGGGACGTCCGGGCAGGACGTCGGCGCACCAAAACCAAAGATCGGGTCCTCGACGGTTTCGACCTTCGACGAGTAGAATCGAAAGTCTCACAGCGTTCTCTGCGAGAGCGCCAGGACCGAGCGGGTCCGTGCCGAATCAGCGAACCAGTCGCCCCGATTGCTTTCGGCCCCCTGATGGATGGCGAAACCGATCGCGTGCGCCGACGATTGTCAGATGGTCGAACCCGATGAACCGACCCCGAGCCGGAAACATCTCGTCTGATACGCGCGCGGGCAGGATAGGGCGGTGGGAGAAACCTCCTTGCCGCCAAATGCGGGATCCAGCCGGACAGACTGTACGGAATGTAGGTGGACGACATGGCTGTGGAGAGCAGAGCCCCCGAGAGCATGGCAGTCGAAGGCATCGACGCGCGGCAGATCGAGGCGTTCAACAGGGGCTACCGCGACGCCCCGTCGAACTTCACGCTCGGGATCGATGCACGCAGCGTGTGGGAGGGCCGCGGCCTGGGGAACCTCGGGAAAGTGGGTCCCTGGTCATTGGGTGGTTGCCTTGGGTGTGATTGGGGCGGACGACCGCATTGAGCCGATCGAGGCGGCCATGCTTGGCCTCGCATCTTGCGTCAACGAGGCCATCACCTTGACCTGCGCGGCGCGTGGGGTCCCATTGAAGGGGCTTGAGGCGAAGGCGCACGTTGCGGTGGACCCCGGTCCGATCACCGGAGCCAAGGAGCCTTCCGACTGGGACTCGACACTCAAGTCCGTGCAGGTTGAAGTCACGGTGAGAGGCGATCTGTCGGCCGATGATCGCGCGGTCGTCGAGGACGGCGCGAAGCGGTCGCCCGTCCACTACATGTTCTCGAAGACAGGTCTTCTCACGACCGAGTTCCATTACGAGAAATAGACGCCTGCTCGCGATCTGAAGCGAAGAACGTCGGGCGGACCTGATTAGCGCGGGCCCTTCGGGGCCATGTTGGCGACCCTCTGGAGCGAGCTGGACCCAGGTTTGTGCAAGTATCAGTACGTCCTCGCGGTCCAATCGCTCCCCGGAGCGGGCACGTACCAGGTCGAGATCCAGATCGGCGGCAACACCGTCGGGACCGCGCAATTCGATCTCACGTAGACCGATCGGGCGACTGATGAAGAGGACCCGCTGGCGTCGGTCGGCGGGGTCTCCGTTTTGGGCAAATGACGATCCCTACATCCCCTTCACGATTCGTATCTCGCCCGCCAATCGCGAGATTGTCGTCACGGGCCTGGTCGAATAGTCGATGAACTGCTCGGATTGCTCGCGCATCAGCCGCTGGGCCTCGTCATCGCCGAACCCACTCCCCAGGGCCTCGTAACTCTCAACCTCGAAGCGATCCTCGCTGTCGAAGTCGCCCAAGCTAAGGACTGAAAACCAGGTGCCGAGGTAGGTCCAGCCCGGGAAGTTGTGCTCGTGGAGCGCCTTGTCATTCGCAAGCAGCCAGTCGCGATAGGCTTCCGACTTGCCAGACACGATGTTGTAGCGATACGACAACGTGAGCACCTGACATCCCTCCGATCGCGCACCCCCAAACGTCCGAATAGCGTCAGGCCGAATTGTGGACTCTTGTGGCCACGTGTCCAGCCCAGGAGTCAGCCCAACCTGACGGGGCGAGGTAGAGCCCCACGAACCCGTTCGATCGAGATTCCCCGGCGCGAGCTGGGGGCAGCCGCCCGTGGCGTCTCGCCCGATGACCATGCGCTCGAACTCCAGGGAATCGGCTGATCAACGAGCTCCGCATCCGCAACTCCGCGATGACCCGGTTCAAGCTGAAGATCGTCAGGAGGATGATCAGCCCGCATGGGCCGACCAGTCGGGACCGACTGATCTCTGGCGCACAACCTCCCTAGCCAATATGGCAAAGGCGCCGGGACTTCCGTGCGGTGTCCATCTGAGACAGCTGTTCTACGGTGCGCGGGGCGCCTGAGTTCGCCGCGGCCAGGGGACATTTACGGTTCGGATGCTTCGCTCGCGTTTCGACCCTTCTCGATGGTTCGCAGCTGCTCGCGCTCTGGTCGCCCTGCGAGTGGCCTCTCGGCGCATCCGACTGCCGAGGCTCACGATGGGTCTCGGTCGAACGGTCGTCGCAGCCTCGTCGGTCGTTGTCGTTGCCGGTCTTCTCCTCGTCCAGCTCGATGTCGCCGAGCGTCTGGCCTCGAGCCGCGAGTTGCAGCTGAGCCGCGTAGCCGGGCTTGTGGAGAGCCTGGCGAGCCAACAATGGGAGGCCCTGGCCGTTGGCCGTGAAGACCAGCAGGCACTCGCCGATTTCCGCCGAACGTGGGCCCAGGCAAACTCCCAGCTCGCGCAGTTCCGAGTGCTGGCGCCGACCGACTCGCGTCTCTCCGGAGTGGTGTTGTGGTTCGAGTCGTTCGTTTCGGACTTGGATCAGGAGCTGACGTTCATCAAGTCTGGATCGATGGCTGATGCGGCAGACTTCGAGCGTTCGAGCGTCCAGCCTGTGCTTACAGGACTGACCGCAACCCTGACCGCTGCAGAGGCGGCCTACCACGCCGATGCCCAGCGCGCGGCAACCGACAAGGCCATAGAGTCGGTGCTCACCGTCGTCATCTCGACCGGCCTTCTCGTGCTGCTGGTCTGGATGGCCAGGCGGTCACAACTCCGCGTAGAGCGCCGGTTTCGCTCCCTCGTGCAGCACTCGACCGATGTGTTTTCGATCGTGTCTGCCAGCGGCGAAATCTTGTACGAGAGCCCGGCGGTCGAGAGCGCGTTCGGATTCAGGCCGGTCGATCGAGTGGGGACTAATGCCTTCGCCGGAGTCCATCCCGACGACCTGCCATCCGGGCGGTGGGTCGCGGCGTTCGGCAAGAACCTCATCCGCGATCCGGCGATTGGCGGCATTGCCGTCAATTACCGCGACATCACCGAGCAGCGCGACCTCGAAGAGCAGCTCCGGCGTCAGGCGTTCGAGGATCCCCTGACCGGCCTCGCCAATCGCGCCCTGTTGCGCGACCGACTCGAGCACGCCGTGGAACGCTCTCGTCGCTCGTCAGGCGGCACGGGGGTCGTAATGTTCTTTCTCGACCTGGACGACTTCAAGAACGTCAACGACAGCCTGGGCCACGCGGCGGGCGACGCGCTCCTGTCCTTGGTCGCTCAGCGTATTCGGGGTTCGGTGCGAGGCGTCGATACGGTTGCTCGCCTCGGCGGAGACGAGTTCGCGGTGCTGGCCGAGGATGTTGGCGACGCGGGTCCGGAGGAGCTCGGCCACCGTCTTCTCGAGGCCCTGGCACCGCCGTTCGTGGTATCGGGCGAGGAAATCTTCGTGCGCGCGAGCGTTGGCTACGCCATCAGCGCGGCCGGTGACGACGGCGACGTTCTCTTGCGCAACGCTGATCTGGCGATGTACCAGGCGAAGGCCGAACGCAAGGGCGGGATGCGACGTTACGACGCCACGCTGCATCATTCGTTCGTCGCACGCCTGGCCCTCGACCGTGATCTACGGCGCGCACTCGACCATCACGAATTCGTGGTCCAGTACCAGCCGATCGTGGCGCTCGATTCGCGCCGGATTGTTGGCCTCGAGGCGTTGGTCCGGTGGGTCCATCCCGTGCACGGTTGGCTCCCACCCGATCGCTTCATCCCGGCTGCAGAGGAATCGGGACTCATCATCGAGCTTGGGCGCTGGGTTCTAGCCGAGGCGTGCCGCCAGATGGCGGCCTGGGTAGACGCTGGCGTCTCCCCGGAGATTTCGGTCAGCGTCAACGTCTCAGTTCGGCAGCTTCAAGATGCTGGATTCCCCGACGACGTTGCGACCGCCCTTCACGAGTCCGGGCTCGACGGGCGACGTCTGACGCTCGAAGTTACGGAGAGCGTCCTGGTCGACGACTCGGAAGTCATTATCGCTCGGCTCGCGGTGATTCGAGCCCTCGGAGTTCGCATCGCGATCGATGACTTTGGGACGGGCTTCTCGTCACTCGGCTATCTGAGCCGCTTCCCCGTTGACGTCCTCAAGATCGATCGCCGATTCGTGGCCGGGATGAACACGAACTCGGCAGACCTCGCGATAATCCAGGCCGCCATCGGGTTGGCGGAATCGCTCGGCCTCAAGACAGTCGCCGAGGGCATTGAGGAAGACGGTCAGACAACATCGCTACAAGATCTCGGATGCGACCTCGGTCAGGGCTTCCTCTTCGCTCGTCCGGGTGAGCCGTCTGCGATGGCCGCGATGCTCGACCACGCCGCGAAGCCCTCGACCAAGAAGGTTGCAAGGGCGACCCGTAAAGCCGCGGTCCGTGGAGGTCAGCCTGCGCCCCGAGGCGTTTCCTGAAGTCGGGCCTGACCGCGGGTCGACGCGGCCATGAGGCGATGCGCATACACCCGGGCGATGCACAGCCCCTTCCTACGGCAGGGAGCCCTTGACGGCCCACGCTCGAACCCCCTGGGGCGGACCCGTGGGGCGGCGGACCCTGTCCCGTGAGCATGCCACCAGCCGCCACGGGTGATCCCGAGAGGGACACCCGTGGACTCGCCTGCGGCGGGGTGACTGTCAGATGAGAATCACTGTGCGACGTAGATGTTGGCGCCGCTCCCCTCGACGGGCTTGTTGAAGTTGATCACGTCATAGACATTCACTCGGATCCCTTCGACCACGCTCGCGGGAACGTCTGGCCCGACCTCGCAGTTGATCGTCAACGCGCCGGCCAGATGAACGCTAGGGGCGGCATCGGGAGTTGCAGTGATGCCGAGCTTGAGCAGTCCGCCACAGAAGTTGGGCGGTAGCCCTTCCGTGCCGCAGCCATAGAACTGGAAGCTGATCACCCGGTCTGCGGTGAACGTGCCGGTGATCGTCGCGTTCGACGCGGCGACATGGTGCGAGAAGGTGCCGCCGCCGGTGGCCCACTTGCCATCGGCGCTGAATGAGCCGGTCCCCTGGATGGTCACGACGTCGCCGTTGGGTGCGATCGCCTGCTCCCCGACGGGGAAGCCGTTCGCCTGAAGGAACGCGTCGCCGACGTGCCAGTCGTAAGCCGCCTTCGATGTGTGGCCAAGCGCGACCGCCGGTGCCATCGCTCCGACGAGCAGCGCCAGCGCGGCGAATAGGGCTACCTGCCTGGATCGCATGATCATCCTCCTAGTTTCTAACAACCATCCCAATATTCCTGGGCCTTCTTCCACGCCATTTGAGCGGCGATTCGACCTGTCGCTCGGGCGTCAAGGTCGCCTCGCTCGAAATGAATGCCGCCGAAGCGTCGCGACATTCCCGCCTGATCTGCAGCATCGGAGAACGTCGCCCACGAGAGCGTTATGTCCCCCGAAGGCACCAAACCGGGCTCGACCTTGGAACTGCCCGCCCGGAACGTGGTGGTGCCCCCAAAGCGATCGCTCCCGGTGAAGAGCTTGAGGATCTCGGCTCCGGCGGCACTGAAGCTGCTGTGGCCGGACGAATACTCTGGGAACGGTGGGGTAGGAAAGCTGGTGGGTTGATACGGGAACCACGCCGCCCCGTCGATGAGCTTGGTGCCTTGATACGGTCCGCCCCAGGCACGCACGAGCTGACCCCGGAAGATCATGCGAATCGCGGTGATCGGGCGGACCGAGTTGAAGGCGCGTTTGTTGTCCCACGCACAGCAACCAGCGTCGGCGATCGCGTTCGTCAGCGCGAAGAAGAGCTTGACGTCCCGTTCGAGTCCGTGGGACTGATTCCCGTGGTGGTCGCGACGCGCAACGTACTGCGCAAAGAGGTTCCAGTGTCCTGGAGGGAGCTCGGAGCGCGGCCCGTCGGCCCAGTACTCCGCGATCACCTTCTGTTCGTCGGCCAGACTAGCGCTCAGGTCGAGGAGGTCGCGCGCCTGGTCCAGGAATTCGGCGGAGCCGTACCTGGCTGGACCGGTCGATGACCGTAGGGTTCCCTGGGACCCCGCAAAGGTCGTCACCTTCTGCCACTGGGCACCCACAAACGGTTGCGTGACCACGTTTCCGCTTCCATCGACATACCGAAGCGGCTGCCAGGCGTTGACGTCGCGCACAGTCGCCGGATCGAAGGGCGCGCGGATATCCATTGGTTCGTTGACTGGCACATAGCCTCGGCGCATCGCCGAGCTGATTGGCCCCATCCTGGTGTCGAGCGTCGAGCACTGCCGCGGCGGCGACGTTGCCGATCCCCGTGGGGTTGGAGGGATCACGCGATAGGTCTGCGCTGTCGTATCCCAGGCTGCGCATCACCGGATCGAATACGGTCGGGATGCTAGCTGGGAACAGATCGACGGCGGCCCGATAGGCAGCGAAACTGACGGCCCGGCTGCGGTTTGGAAGGGTTCGCTCGGGCGGCGGCCGGCGCAACGCGCCGCCAAAGCGAGTGCCCACAGCCTTGTGGTCGTACGCCGCCCAGGCATCGTAGATGCAGGTGTGGGCCATTGCGAGAGCGCGGGCGACCATCGGCGGCCCGAGCTTAGAGTCGCGGACGCCCTGCAGGAACGCCGCGTTCCACGTCGTCGCAACGCTGTCTCTCGTCCGGGCCGACACCGCACGGACGACCGAAGCGGCGGCTGGTCCGCGCGGCCAGAGGAGGATGGTGCCGGCGGCGCCGACTGCGGCCAGAAACTGCCGGCGCGACAGCGCTGTCGACGCAGTAGGGCCATCCGGATACCCACGGCTCACAGGTCGTTCGGGCCTTTGCTTCATCGGCGCCACCTGGGTGACTCGTCCCTTGAGGAGAAGGAGGGAGCCGTTTTGCGTGCTCCCTCCTGCCTCATTAAGCGTGCTACCGAACGTGGAAGATCGTGCGGTTCGCGTCGACCCCACCTACCGGGTCCTGAGCCTCGTAGTAGGTCTTGAAACCCTTGGTCGTCGCGATGCCTTCGAAGATGCCGGGCGGTGCACCAGGGCCATGGCAGCCGACGGTGAGGACGCCAGATTCTCCGTCCGAGAACCGGATCCTCAAAACGGCGGTGCCGTTGGTTCGCTGGCTCAGAGCGCCGATGTTGTCGATGAAGGCTGGTGTCGCGCTCTGCGGATTGGCCATCACGAAGGTGACCAGCTCCTTCACTTGATAGGTCCCGCTGGCCGTATCCGTACGCCAGGTGCCACCGCCGGTCACCGCACCGGATCCGCCGTTGCTCCCAGCGGGTGCCACGAACGTGCCGGTCCCGGTGAGGGTGATCGTGTCCCCGTCAGGAGCCATGGCGGAAGCGTGACCGCCGGGATTCAGTGGCCCGGGTGGTGCTCCACCTTGCAGGCTGATGATGTCCCATCTCACATGCTGAGCGCCCCCTGCCGTGGCAGTTAGTGGCAGCGCAGCTACGAGCGCCAGAACGGGTACTCCGAGTAGTGCGAGTTTCCTGATCCTCATCTCGTGATCCTCATTTCCTGCTCCTAGGCAGCATCATCGGATCTGCCGTCCAGCCTGTTGCGTGCGGGCTCACGGCCAGATCGTGATGTGGCCTGTCGCCATCTTCTCCGGACCGAAGACGCCGACGCCGGGGACGTCAAGCTGATGCCAGGCAACCCCTGCACCGCCGGCGGCCTGCGTCGAGACGAAGGCCATGTTCGACAAGGTCATGTCGAGGCGTCCAGTTGACGTGGTGCCGACGACATGGATCGTCGCCGTACCAGAAAAGGTGGCCACGCCGCCCGCGATGCTGAGCGATCCGGGCGTCACTCGGCCCTGAACGTGCATCTGCTGAATGTTCAGCCACGGCTTGAAGGGGAACCCACCCGACCGTCCGGCCATGACACATAGGAACGAGCCACCGGCGCTGGTGGCGGTGAACCCGAGCTGGGAGGTCGTCCCAGGGGCTCCTGCCACGACGCCACCGCCACGGACGGCGGGACCTGAGGAGCCCGCCGCGGAGGGTGCCAGCGCCATCAGTGCCACGCCGAGTAAGAGTGGGGCAAGGAATCGACCGCGCGCAGCTGCCATAGGTCCTCCTGTGATAGGAGGCGTGGCGAAGCGCCAAGGCCGGGTCGGGTGCCGAACTCCCCCGCGGCAGGGCGCCTTGAGCGCGGTGTTGGCGCACGTCACGTCTCGATGCCGCTAGGCGCAAATACTCCCGCGAGTGGTGCATTCGGTCAACCGCATTTGAGGCGTCCGGTGCCAATGTGCACCGGCATCTCAGGCCGTGGCGCCGACCAAGGGTTGGTGCTTGACTCAGTGCGAGCGATCGCATATGCGCGGCGGGCGGTCGAGATCGGGGATCGGTCGGACAGCCTGGTGGTTAGCGACGCTTTGTCGGGCAACGCTCGAGGAAATCGATCCAGCGCTCGGGGTGCGTCAGGGAGATCCCCAAGTGACGTGAAAACGGCAGCGCGGCCTTCCGGAGGGTCGCGCCGTCGGACAAGAGGCGGACGATACGCTGTTCGGCGAGGACCCGGACACCTTCGATCGGCACGAGCTCGAGGTAGCGAGGCTCAAGCGGTTGGGTCGCGAACCCAACGGTCAGGTCGCCGACGGTCACGCCGCAATGGTGACTCGCGTAGTAGTCAATCACGATCGGCCGACCCCGCGCGAGGTCGAACAACCGTCGACGAAGCTCCGGCTCGATGTCGAGCTCGACTGGTGAGGCTCCTACGATGGGATCGATCATCGACGACTGCCGCCATCACTGCGCGGCTGACGAACGGGAAGGGCCCGCAGTGCGCCCGGAGCACCGACTCTACCACCGTCACTCTTTCCGACAGGCAGGGCTCCGTCCGCTGGTTTTGGGCATGCGCGGCGGCTGGGTTGGGTGTCGGCCCAGCCCAGGCGATCGTGGATGCGAGGTTAGCCGGCGTTGGCCCTTCCTTTGAGTTCGATAATCGACGCGTGGGCTTTGACGAAAGCAGCGATCCCGCTGATTACCTGACCCGCGGGTTCCTCTTCAGCGACCTGCGCGGCTACACCGACTATGTCGACGCCCACGGCGACCGGGCCGCTGCCGACCTTCTCGATTCCTACCGGCGCCTGGTGCGCGATGTCGTCCGAAGGTACGGCGGTGCCGAGATCAAGACCGAGGGTGACAGCTTCTATGTTGTCTTCCCCTCCGCGTCGTCCGCGGTCCGCTGCGGGCTGGCCATCGCGGCCGCTGCAGAGACTGCGACCCGCGAGCAACCGGCCCGACCGATTCGCGTCGCGATCGGCATCCACGCCGGGGAGTCGGCCCAGACCGACGACGGTTACGTCGGCCTCGCCGTCAACACCGCAGCCCGTATCTGCGCCCAGGCCCAGGCCGGCGAGGTGCTGGTGTCGGAAACCGTCCGCTCCATCGCCGGCTCCGGCCATGACTTCACGTTCACACGGCGCGGCCGCCGCCGCCTCAAAGGTATCGCGGAGGCCGTCGGGCTGTACGCGGTCCAGGCCCAGGCCGGAGCTGCGGAGGGTGCGGTGCAGTTCGTCCCGAGGCGGATCACCGTGTCTGGCCGATCCTGGGGTATGGGCCTGCTAGCTGCGACGGTCGGGGTCGGGATTGTCGTCGTCGGACTCGTCGGGTCACGGATATATTCGGGCGGTCCGACTCCATCCGCGCCAGGTCCTACGAGTTCAGCCGTCGCATCTCATTCCCAGGTGTCCCCGACACCGGCCGTTTCGGTCTCGGCGTCGCAGGCGGCGTTCCTGCCCGAGCTCACGGTCACCAGGAGAATCCGGGCCGGCGGCATCAACCTGGTGGCGACCACCGACGACGCGGTCTGGGTTGCTACCGGCGGCGCAGTGTATCGGATCGATCCTCGGACCTACCGGATCGTCGCCGGAATAGCGTTTGACGTCTCTGCGGTTGCGATGACGGGTCGCGGGAAGGACCTCTGGGTCGCTTTGCAAGATGCCAACCAGATCGTTCGGATCGACGAAGCCACCAACCGCATCCGTTCTTCAGTGACGGTCTTTGAGCCCTACGACGTCGCGGCGACCGCGGGGTCCGTGTGGGTGACTGCTCGAACCACACCGAGGACGGAGCCGGTGTGGGGTCTGCAGACTGCACTGGTCAGAGTCGACACCAAGGCGAACAAGGTCGCTCAAACGACCGACCTCGGGCGGGCCGTCCGCGACGTTGAGGCTGGTTCGGGCGCCGTCTGGGTGTCTGGTGGCGCGATTTGGCACGTCGATCCCAACACGGGACGCATCGAAAGCACGTTCAACGTCGAGAGCCGACCTCTCGCAATCGGTGGGGGTTCAGTGTGGATACGCGGCGACGCCGACTCGATCGTTCGACTCGATCCCGCGCTCGGCCGAGTGGAGTCCCGGATTCAAGGTCCGGCAGGCCTTCAAGAGCTTGCATTCGGCGAGGGATCGGTCTGGGCCGCGGGTAGCGGCGCTGCCCCGGTCGCGCTCCTGCAGATAAGCCCGGCCTCGAACCGGCCCTCATCCACGACTGTGCTGCCGGAGACCTACGGATTGGGAGTAGGGAACGAGCCCACCAAGAACCTCGCGGCGGGGTTCAACTCGATCTGGGTCTGTGACCACACCGACGGGGAGCTGTGGCAGATCGAGCCCAAGGGCTGATCCGCAGCTCCCAAGGACGCCGACGCGCAACACTGCATGGATCGCAGTCAGCGATCGCCTTCAGCCGGCTTCGGCAGCGTCCTCGTGGTGGGTCGCCGAGCGCGACCCGGAGGTGGGCGAGACTTCCCAAGTGATGCGTGGGCCTGCCGAACGAACGCTCTCCGGGACGCCGGACGCGAACTGCTCGAAGTTGGCGGCGAACATCTCGGCCAGCGCTCGGGCAGCCCGGTCGTAGGCGGCATCGTCGCGCCAGGTCGATCGAGGCTGGAGGAATTCGGAGGGGACCTCCGGGCAGGACGTCGGCACGGCAAAACCGAAGATTGGGTCCTCGACGGTCTCGACCTTGGCAAGAGCCCCCGACAGCGCCGCTCGCACCATCGAGCGGGTGTGGGCGATGTTCATGCGCTCCCCCACCCCGTACGGCCCGCCGGTCCAGCCCGTGTTCACCAGCCAGACGGGGGTGTCGGCCCAGCCGAGGCGCTCGATCAGCATCGACGCGTACTCGCCCGGGTGGCGCGGCATGAACGGCGCCCCGAAGCAGGAAGAGAACGTGGCCTTCGGCTCCTTGACGCCGATTTCGGTGCCTGCCAGCTTGGCGGTGTAGCCGGAGATGAAGTGGTAGGCCGCCTGGTCGTGCGTCAGGCGGGAGATCGGTGGCAGCACCCCGAAGGCGTCGGCCGTCAGCAAGACCACATTCGCAGGCTGCCCCGCGATCCCGGTCGGATCGGCGTTGCCGATGAAGTGCAGGGGATAGGCACCGCGCGTGTTCTCGGTGATCCGGTCCGAATCGAGGTCGAGCTCGCGCGTGCGCGGGTCGAGGTCGACGTTCTCGAGGATCGTGCCGAAGCGGCGCGTGGTCTGGAAGATGTCGGGCTCGTACATCGGCGAGAGGCGGATCGTCTTGGCGTAGCAGCCGCCCTCGAAGTTGAAGAGGGCCTCGCGGCCTTCGCCCCAGCCGTGCTCGTCGTCCCCGATCAGGCTCCGCTGCGGGTCGGCGGAGAGCGTCGTCTTCCCCGTTCCGCTGAGGCCGAAGAAGACCGCCGCATCGCCCCGCCGCCCGACGTTCACCGACGAGTGCATCGGCAGGACGCCCTCGTCGGGCATCAGGTAGTTCATGACCGTGAAGGCGCTCTTCTTGATCTCGCCGGCGTACTCGGTGCCGACGACGAGGATCTCCATGCGCTGGAGGTGGAGCAGGATGGCCGTCTCGGCGCGCGTGCCCTCGGTCGCCGGGTCGGCCTTGAACGAGGGCACGTTGATGATCGTGAAGGTGGGCACGAAGCCGGCCAGGTCCTCGGCCGACGGGCGGCGGAACAGGTTGCGCGCGAAGACGCTCGCCCAGGCCGTCTCGGTGTAGACGCGCAGCGACCGGCGGTGGGCGGGGTGGGCGCCGATGAACAGGTCCTGGGCGTACAGGTTCTTGTCGGCGACGTACTCGACCAGGCGCGCCCGCAGCCGATCGTAGTGCTCCTCGGAGATCGGCCGGTTGACCTCGCCCCACCAGATCTTGTCTTGGCTCGACGGCTCGCGGACGATGAACTTGTCCTGCGGCGAGCGGCCGGTGTGCTTGCCGGTGCGGACGACGAGCGGGCCCTCGGCGGCGATGATCCCCTCGCCCGAGCGGATGGCGTCCTCGTACAGCTCGGCGACCGACAGGTTGGCGCGCACGTGGCGGCCCAGGCGCGGTCGGGCGTGCTGGCGGGAGGACGCGCCGGTATTCGGGGGGTCCCTCCGGGTGTGCACTGCTGCCATCTGGTCTCCCTTCGCGCCACGAGCCGGGTCGGACCGGCCCGAACTCAATCGGGTGGTCGACCGGCCGCGCTTGGCTCCGCGGGATCGGCGATCCTGGCCGATCGAACGGAGGGAGTCGGCTTCCGCAGTCCCGGGCATCCTACATCGCGGGACCATAGGTTGCGAACTGGTTCCGAAGTACCGCGTTGCGGGGATGTTGGGGGTTTGTGCCGACGGACCTGAACAGCCATTCCGAGGCCGATCCCGATGGCGACGCGGGTCGAGATGATGCTCGTGACTGGCACGACAGCCTTCTGAACGCCGGACGGACGGTCGGGGTGGCGAGTACCTGATCGACTCAACTGAGCAGTGGGAGAGACGCGACCAATCCACCGATAGTGGCAGGTAAGTGTTGCGCAAGCCATAGTGCGACGGGCGGGCGGGCCGAGCAGGCTGTGTACCATCGCCCGGCAAACGCCAACCATCCGGAGTACATCCGCCGATGCGCGTATTCGACCTCTTCCGGTATATGAAGCCGAGTCCCGGGCCCGAGGTCGAGTTCATCGACGGCGTACGCAACATCTTCAATGCGACCCGCTGGCCCGCAAGGCCCGGCCTCGCGGGTGCTGGCCGCGTGCAGCTCGACCACGGGATCGACTCGGTCAGGATGGTCCGAGCCGTCGACGGTTCGAGACGTCCGGCAATCCTGATCAACTCCAAGCCTCATCAGGCTGGATCCGATTGGACGCCGTGGCACGACGAACTCGACGCAGAGCGCGGCCACGTCCGCTACTACGGCGACAACAAGGCAGAGACGGGCATGGATGCCCATGAAACAGTCGGCAACCGATCCGTTGTCGACGAGTACTTGCTCCACCTCGGAGCGACGCGTGAGGATCGCCTGCGCGCGGCTCCGTTGCTCTTCTTTGAGAGCCTCGTGCACGAGGGGAAGTCCAAGGGGTTCTGGCGATTCCTCGGCGTGGGCCTCGTCGAGCGCGCTGAGCTCGTGACCCAGATCGATCGACAGAACCGGCCGTTCGTCAACTACGTCTTCGACTGCTGGCTGGTCGACCTCGGCCCGGAGGGCCTGAATCTCGCCTGGGAGTGGATCGCCGCTCGACGGGATCCGACGAGGTCACTGGAGGAGGCCCTGATCCTCGCGCCGAGCAACTGGCGCAGGTGGGTCGAACACGGTCCGCTAGTGAAGGAGCAGGTCCGCCAGCGGATGGCTCATGGCGCGACGATTTCCGTCGCCGCCCAGCGACCCGAGCCAGGTACGCTGGCCGCTGACGCGCTCGGACACGTGGTGGCTCACTACAAGAAGCTGGGGCCATTCCAGGGCGTCGGCGAGCATCGATTCGAAGGCCTGGCATCGGAGATCGCCGGGAGCGCGCTGCGGATGAGCGGTCAGTACCAACCAGGCTGGATCACCAAGCGTGCGGGAGACGGAGGGATCGACTTCGTGAGTCGATTGGACCTCGGGTCCGGATCGAGTCAGCTGAAGCTCGTCGTGCTCGGGCAGGCGAAGTGCATCGGCGGTGCGGCACCGGTCACGAGCGGCCTCGACCTGGCGCGGACGGTCGCTCGTCTGGACCGGGGTTGGGTCGGTGCGTTCGTCACGACGGGCTACTACAGCGAACAAGCCCAACGAGAAGTTGTGGCGGACCGATTTCCGCTGCTGATGCTGAACGGTCGCCACGTCGGCGAGACCGTCGTAAAGGAATCGGCGCTCCGCGGCCTCGCCGTGCCGGACTACATCGCGGCGGTCGACGCCGAGTACGACGGCCGGCTCTCGAACCGGCTGCCCGCCGAGATACTTCGCGACTGAGCCGTGGCGGATTCGCCGCGCGCTCCAACCAAGCCCTGATTCAGGACGAGTGGCACTCTCCGGAGAGACATACCGACCCATTACATATGTGGCTATCGACGTCATGTCCCCAGCCCGGCGGAGTGGCGCCGTACCGTGGAGTTGTCGCGTGGCCACGCACGACTAGAGAGGTTCCTCGCTCAGTACTGGCGTGACGATCGCTTCCTCGACTGGGTGACGATCCCGGGTTCTTTGGGGCGCTGGACTCATTTGGGGATCCGCGGCACGCGTCCTTGGGTGTCTGCCGCACGCCTACCACAGGTCGGAGAGCCGTCGCCCCCGCGGCGGCTCTCTGATCAGTGGCCGCGATCTGAATTCGTCAGGCCCGGCGAAGTACTGATCGCGCCCCGAACCAATAGATGAGGAAGGCGACAGCCCCGCCGACGTAGTAGGCGAGGTCGGCGCCGTGGAGGTAGTTGGCCGTGACGTAGTTGAAGGGCCCGCCCCACGAGTAGCCCAGCGAGGAGTTCTGAAACGGGATCCCGACGACGAAGCCGACGACGAGGGCGGCGAGCGCAACCGTCCCGTTCGGCAGCCGGCTGAAATCGACGATCGAATGCGCGTCGGCCTGGCGCCCGCGGAGCCACCAGTCGGCCAGGACGACTCCCACGAATGGCGAGATCCAGTAGCTGAGGAACAGCAGGAAGTTGGTGAAGTTCGTGGCGAAGTTGCCGTTATTGAGGACCAGCGTGAAGAGGAACCCGAGGACGGCGACAGCCGCCGCCGAGTAGATCCGCTTGATGCGGAGGCCCGCGGCCTGGAGGGACAACGAGCCGGTGTAGTCGTTCAACGCGTTGACCGCGACCGTCCCGATGGCGATCGCGACCATGGCCAGGCTGGCGATGATCGCTCCGCTGCCACCGAGCACGTCATAGATCGTCTGGCTCGACTCTCCACCGGTCGCCTTTGTCGCGACGAGCAGGCCCAGGATCTCCAGCCAGGCCGAGGCGATGGCCATTCCGGCGAGCGTGTACCAGAAGATCGTTCGGGGCGAGGTCTCAGCCGGCAGATAGCGCGAGTAGTCAGATGCGTAGAGCGACCAGGCAAGGACGAAGCTGGCGACGATGGCCACCATCGCGATGAACGCGCCAACCTGGTCGGCACCGCTGAAGCCGTCGGACAGGCTCGTGTCGGCCTTGCCGAGGATCGCGATCGTCAGCACGAGTGGCGTGCGA
>WNGJ01003255.1_pt1 | contig 16664 bp, 15 predicted proteins | sample 5400611 | NCBI WGS metagenome assembly WNGJ01 (sample SAMN13153375, study PRJNA577476) | soil metagenome | isolation source: 40 cm soil or saprolite under Garry oak tree replicate 1 | place: USA:California | collected 2016-06-15 | reverse complement strand
GTGGACGCGGTTCCGCACGGTGCGCTGCCAGCGCTGGTCCAGCGGCCGGACCGTGCTGCTCGGCGACGCCGCGCACACCGCTCACTACTCCGTCGGCTCGGGCACCAAGCTGGCCATGGAAGACGCGATCGCCTTGGTCGAGGCCCTGGACGCGGAGCCGGATGCGGCCCGCGCGTTCGCGTGGTACGAGGCCACCCGCCGCCCGGCCGTAGGGCGGCTGCAAGAACTTTCCCGGCGCAGCCAGCTCTGGTGGGAGTCGTTCCCGTCCCGCCTGCACCTCCCGGTCGAGCAGTTGATGGTCGCCTACATGACCCGGGCCGGGAACGTACCGCTCGGCCGCTTCGCCGCCACCAACCCGGACGTCGTCGCGACCGCCCTGGGCCGGTACGCCGACCTTGACCTGGAGACATCGCAGATGCCCGCCGACATAACCAGCTGGGTCCTGGGCCGGCCGTTGCGCCACCGGGGCAGGCAGTTCCCGGGCCGGGTGCTCGCGCCCAGCCCGTTCGGTACCAATTTGCCCGCCATCACCGACGTGGTCAGCGATCCGTGGGGACCAGCGGGGGACGCCGTCCTCGCCCGCGCTCGCCGCGCCCGCGAGGCTGGGGCCGACGGGTTCCGCATCACCGGGCCGGCCGACCGCCCCTCCGTGCTGACCAGGATGGACCTGGCCGAACGGGTCCGGACCGAGGCCGGCGGGCTCATCGTCATAGACGGACCAGCCGGACTGCGTGACGACCTGGCCGCCGCGCTGGTCAGCGGCCGCGCCGACCTGGTTTCCTTCACCGAGGAGGCGATGTGAGCACGAGCCGATGGGATGACCGCCTGGTGCGCTATCCAGACGAACTGGCGCGCCGCTACCGGCGGTCGGGCCTGTGGGGCACCCGCACGATCGCCGATGAGCTGCACGCCGTCGCGACCGCGCACCCGCGGCGTGAGGCCGTCGTCGCGCTTGATGGCCGGATGACCTACCGCGAACTCGATGAGCGCACCGACGTGCTGGCCGCCGGGCTGGCCGGGCTCGGACTAGTGCCAGGTGACCCGGTGCTGTTCCAGGTCACCAACCGGCTCGGCGCGATCGTGGCCTGGTACGGGGTGCTCAAGGCCGGGCTGGTCCCGGTCTGCACGCTCGCCGCGCACCGCGGTCACGAGATCGGCGAGATCAGCCGCCAGGTCGGCGCAGTCGCTCACCTGGTAGAGGCCGGGATGCGCGGCTTCGACCTGGTCGGCTTCGCCGCCGAGCAGCAGCACGATCACCCGACCATGCGCCACATCCTGGTCCTCGGCGCCGGCCGCGACACCGCCGGAGCCGCGATCGAGTCGCTGGGCGCCGGCACCGATCCGCAGGCCGCGCGCACGACCGTCGACGAGATCCAGCGCGGCATCGACCCCGACGACGTGGCGGTCTTCCAGCTGTCCGGCGGCACCACCGGCGTGCCCAAGGTGATCCCGCGGCTGCACGCCGAGTACTGGTACAACGCTGCGGCGTACGCGCGCTCATGGGGCTGGTCACCGGACACCCGCGTCGCCCACCTGATCCCGGTCATCCACAACGCCGGCATCGTGTGCGCGGTCCACGGCCCGCACAGCGCCGGCGCCTGCCTGGTGCTGGGCACTGCTGACCTCGCCCTCTCGCTGCCGCTGATGGCCAGGGAGGACGCCACCCACGTCCTGCTCGGGCACGGTCACTACAAGGCCGTCGCGGAGCCGGGATTCGCAGCCGCGGCCGCATCGCTGACCCAGGTGGTGCTGTCCGGCGCGAAGGTGCCCCCGGCTCTGTTCGCTGAGCTGGAACGACGCGGGCTGTGGTCCGGTCAGCTATTCGGCATGGGCGAGGGGCTGTTCCTCACCACCCGCCCCGGCGCTCCCCGCGAGGCTCGCGCGACCACGGTCGGCACTGCCCTGTCCCCGATGGACGAGATCAAGATCCTCGAGCCGGGTGCCGCGACCGAACTACCCGACGGACAGGCCGGCGAGTTGTGCTGCCGAGGCCCGTACACGCTGCGCGGATACTTCGACGCGGCTGCGCACAACGCCCGGGCATTCACCGCGGACGGCTTCTACCGCACCGGCGACCTGGCCTCGGTCCGCGAGATCGGCGGCCAGCGGTACGTCACCATCGAGGGCCGGATCAAGGACGTCATCAGCCGGGGCGGCGAGAAGATCAATGCCGAAGAGGTGGAACTGCTGCTGTTGCGCCACCCGCGGATCACCGATGCCGCCGCCGTCGCCATGCCAGACCCCCGGCTCGGGGAACGCACCTGCGCTTACATCGTGGTGCAAGGCGAACCGCTCACCCTGGCCGAGCTGCGGCAGCACTTCATGCAGCTGCAGGTGGCCACGTTCAAGTGGCCTGAACGCATCGAGCATCTCACCGAGATGCCCCGCACCCTGGTCGGGAAGACGGACAAGAAACGCCTGCAGGCCGAGATCGCCGCGAAGGTCACTACCGAACTCGCCGCTCTACAATCGCGGTCATGACCACCAGCTCATCACCAGGCTCGCGCCGGAAGGCTGGCGCCGTCACCGCTCGCCGGGAGCTGGTCGAGAACGAGATATACGAGCAGGCGATCAGGCTGTTCGCCGAACGTGGCTTCGCCGGGACGAGCCTGCAGGATATCGCCGACGCGCTCGGCATTACGCGCCCGGCGCTCTACTACTACGTCAAGAGCAAGGACGAGCTGCTGGCCAAGCTGGCCGCGGACGTGGCCGGCGGCTCCGCGGCCCAGATCACCGAGGTCGCCGGGCGCCCCGAACTCGATCCTGTGGGCAAGATCCGCGAGATCGCGCGGCTGAACGTCGTCCGGGTCGCAACCCAGCCTGAGCGATTCCGGCTGCTCATCCGCTCCGAGGCCGACCTGCCCCCGGAACTGTCACGCGCTTACGACACCAGCCGGCGAGCCGTGCTGAAGGCAGTCACCGGCGTCATCGAGGACGGGATACGCGCGGGCCGGTTCCGGCCGATGGACGCCCGGGTCGCGGCGCTGGCCGTGATCGGCATGTGCAACTGGGTCGCCTGGTGGTTCCGGCCCGGCCGCGACAGCATCGATGCTGCCGCCGACCAGCTCGCCGACATGGCCGTCGCCGCGGTGCAGCGAGCCGACCATAGGACCCCGGACGGCGAAGGCCCCGCCGCCGCGCTGAAGATGCTCCGCCAGGACATCGACCACCTCGAACGGGTCCTCGACCTCTGAGAATCCGCCGGGCCGTCTCCAGGCTCCCCGCAAATGCCCGCCTCAGGGACATCCGCGCTGCCTGGAGGCCATCCGCCTGCCCGTACGAACTGTAAACGTATACGTCAAACTATTGACTCAATCGTAGAATAATTTTAGGGTTGGGTGGTACGAGCACGATTGCGATCGCAGGAGGCTGGACATGACCAGGCTGGACCACCGGGTGAAGGGCGTCGACCACGCCGCGTTCCCCACGTTCGACCCGGCCGGGACGGTGCACTTCTACCGGGACGTTCTCGGATTCCCGGTGGTCCACTCGATCTGCGCCGTCGGCTGGGGGCCGGAGGACCACCCCGACTTCATCCACTTCTTCTTCGACATCGGCAACGACGACCGGATCGCGTTCTTCTACTACTTCGGCACCGAGGCGTTCAACAAGACCGGGCGCGGAGACGCCTACGCGGCCTTCGGCCCGGAGGTCCCGACCTACTTCATCCGGTCCCGGCACCTGGCCATCCATGTCGACAGCTACGAGGACCTGATGGAGTACCGCTACAGGCTAGATGCCAGCCAGTGGCCGGTGGAGATGCAGATCCAGCACGAGACCATCGAGTCGATCTACACCCACGACCCCAACGGCTACATGGTGGAGCTCACCCGGGCGATGCGCCCGGTGACCCCCCAGGAAGACCTGGACGCCAATCTGACCATCGACGCCCTCCTCGACGTCGTCGCCGAACCCGGCCCCAGCCTGGCCAAGCTGCTGGCCCGCAAGGCCGAGCTGATCGTCGAACGCGCAGCCCAGTGGGAGCTGGAGCGCACCGGGCCATGACAACCCTGTACGTGCTCGACGTGCCGGACAACACCGGCCTCGCCCAGGCGGCCGCGGAAGATCCCGGCGTGTCGGTCGGACGTATCGGCCCCTACTTCGAGATCACCGCCAGCGGCGCGATCACTATCGACCGCCGCGCCACCGGGTGCCGCCACGCAGTCTGGTATAGCGCCGTAGCCGGCGTCGCCCGCGACAGCCGCATTACCCAGCACGACAAGAACGCCCTGCGCGTGGAGCCCGCATGAGCACCACCCCCGCGGAGCGGCCCAGTGCCAGTCGGCTGGGCGCGGGCCGGTACCTCACTCCCGGAAGCCGCCCGGAATCTACCATCACCTCGATGCACGAGCTGACCACCGCGGACGGGGCAACCGTCCGCGGCGTGCTGGCCACGGTGCCGGGCGCCACCACCGTGATCAGCCTCATGCACCCGCGCCAGGACCTGACCCACCATCCGCTGGTCCCGCTGCTGCTGCAAGCCGGGGCCGCGGTGTGGACCCAGCACACCCGCTCGGTCAACAACGACCTCACCTTGGTCCACGAGCAGGCGCTCCTGGACGCCGCCGCCGGGCTGGCGTTCCTGCGCGAACGCGGCTTCGGCTCCATCGTCACCCTCGGCCACTCGGGCGGCGGCACGCTGTACGCGTTTTACCTCGAACAAGCCGGGCTCCCGCCAGCAGACCGCATCGCGACCACCCCGGGCGGCCGCCCGGCCAAGCTAGCCGACGCCGAGATGCCCTTGGCCGACGGCGCGATCTTCCTGGCCCCGCACCCCGGGCCGGGCCAGCTGCTGCTGGCCTGCATTGACCCGTCGGTGGCTGACGAGCAGGACCCGATGTCCGTCGTACCGGAAGTCGACCCGTTCAGCCCCGCCAACGGGTTCGCGGAGCCCCCGGCCAGCTCGGCCTACACCCAGGAATTCCTGGCCCGCTACCGGACAGCGCAGCGCGACCGCGTCGCCCGGATCGACGCCGTCGCCCGTGAGTACCTGGCCCGGACACGGGAAGCCCGCGCCGCGTTCGGCACCAGCGGCAACGCGCTCGACCGCCGCCGGTCGCTGGCCCCGCGGATCATAGCGGTCTTCCGCACCGACGCCGACCCGCGCACCGTCGACCTGTCACTCGACCCCAGCGAACGGCCCTACGGATCGCTATTCGGCAAGCGCCCTGACCTCATCAACTACGGCCTGACTGGCTTCGGCCGCCTCACCACACCCGAGGCGTGGCTGTCGACCTGGTCCGGGCTCAGCTCCAACGCCGATTTCGTACGGTGCGCCCCCGGGGTCACTCTCCCCACGCTGTTCATCGAGCTCACCGGGGACCAGGCATCCTTCCCGGCCGACTCGCGCCGGATGACCGACGCGCTCGGCGCCGACGACCTCACCACCGCCACCGTCCGCGGCCTGCATTTCGGCGGCCCAATTGCCAAGGGAGAGCCCGCCGGCAACGAGCTGGCCGCCACCGAGATCATCGACTGGCTAGCCAAACGGCACGAACTCACCCCGCCAGCCTGACCGGCTTTCGGGACGGCAACTGGTGGTAGGCGCTGAGGACATGGGAACGGGCCGCCCGGCTCCAGGATCGGACGGCCCGTGATCGCGGGGGCGCCTAGCGCTACCTGAGGTGGTCAGGCACCCTTGGTGTTGCCATACCGGCGACGGAACTGCTCCACCCGCCCGGCCGTGTCGAGGACGCGCGACTGCCCGGTGTAGAACGGGTGGCTCGCCGACGAGATCTCGACGTCGACGACGGGATAGGTGCGGCCGTCCTCCCAGGTGATGGTTCGCTCGCTGGTCGCAGTCGACCTGGTGAGGAAGGCGTAGTTCGCCGCGCGGTCGCGGAAAACGACCGGATGGTAGTCCGGGTGGATTCTCTGCTGCATGGTTACCGCTCCTCTCGGAACTCGACGTGGCGGCCGATCACCGGGTCGTACTTGCGGATGACGAGACGGTCAGGATCGTTTCTCCGGCTCTTCCTGGTCACGTACGTGTAGCCAGTCCCAGCGGTCGACCTCAGCTTGATGACGGGGCGAAGTGTGCTGTGACTCATGCTCTCAGTAACAATCTGATAATGAAAATCATTCCCGATAACTGACAGACACTTCACGCATCGCGACAGGAGCTGCTGCCGGCCGTCCGGGGAGTGCCCAGATGGATGTGCGCTGAATATCGCTGCCTTCTAGCATGCACTGGCCGGGAACGTCGTAGCTGGCCAGTGGCGTCAGCCGGTCGCGTGGCAGATAGGCCCGGCCCAAGTCGCCAACCAAGACAGCGGCTCCGCGGGCGTGGCCTCGTTCGGCAAACCGCATCACCTTACCGGCCAGATCCCGTTGGTAGAAAGCGTCGGCAACCAGTACCAGATCGGTGCCGGAAGCTGGGAGGTTGTCCTGGTCCAGGACGTCAGCGCAGACGGCCAGGACCGTTACGTCGTTGGCAGCAGCGTTCATGCGGATAGCTACGGCAGCGACCGGGTCGATGTCATATGCGGTTACGGCGGCTGCACCGGCCTTGGCAGCTGCAATGGCCACCAGCCCCGAGCCGGAGGCAATGTCGATTGCGTTCCGGCCTCGGATAGTCTCCGGATGGTCCAGAAGGTAGCGGGCCAGCGCCAGCCCGCCAGCCCACGCGAACGCCCAGAAGGGCGGATCCAGCCCCGTCCGCCCTGACGTCAGCTCTGTGCGCTGCCACAAGCTGATCGGATCATCGGCTTGATGCAGCCGGATATCCGGAACCAGCGGCACGGACCTAAGCTGGGTGCCGGTTTGGATCATCTCCGGCGTAGCCCGTCGTTTCCCGGCGCCGCCGGTCATTATGGTCCTCCCCGGATCTGACGAGATCTCCCGGCATAACCTATGACCCGGGCAACCCGCCACGTGACGTGCCGGCCAGCGGACCCTTGTCTGCATGCACCGCCCGCTGTTCGCCCGGGTAGTCTCCGCCGGCGGCGGCGCCTTGGTGAGGCGTTAGCCGGTGACCTTGACGTTTTCCGCCTGAGGTCCCTTCTGGCCCTGGGTGATGTCGAACTCGACCTTCTGTCCTTCCTCCAGGCTGCGGTAGCCACCACCCGTGATCGCGCTGAAATGCACGAACACGTCCTGGCCGCCCTCGACCGCGATGAAGCCATAGCCTTTGTCGCCGTTGAACCACTTCACAGTGCCCTGCGCCATCTTGACCTCTTGGTTGTGCATGGCGTAGCCCCGCCGCGTCCGGGTCTGCGCTCGCCACTTGGGTTTGGCTAGCCTGTCACAGAACCCGCGGGAGCGGAAACCGGGCGGCTGGCTAATTACCTGATCGCTCAGGTGGCGAACGGCGGTTCGCGGATGCCGAGCTCGGCCGGGCTCGGCGCCCGTCCCGGCCAGCTGCCTTCCCTGCCGTCGGCGGAGTCCGCCCAGTCGGCCCTGTCGAAGTCACCGTTCCAGGCCCGCGCTAGCGCCCGGGGAAGCCCCCACCAGCCGAGCCTGGTCAGCCACCGCTGCTCACTGACGGCACCGATCGCCTCCCAGCACAGCAGCGCTGCCTCGAACCCGCGGCACAATGACTCGTCGTCAGCCACGCCACCAGCGAACGGATCGTAGGCCACGGCCTCATCACCGGGTTCCTCCGCACTGATGATCTCCGGGCATTGCCTGGCGTACCGGACGAGATCCTCGGCCGTGGCGATGGTATTGACGCCGGACCGGACCAGGCCGATCACAGCGCCGACCCAGTCCGCCGGGCGGAGCAGCGTCACCGGCTCGAGCAATGGCGAGTCAACGCCGATGTGGCGCCGCATCGTCGCCACGGCACCGGCGGCATCCAGCCACAGGTCCGTGTCGTCAGCCGGTGACCGCTTGCGCGGCCGCTGGCCCCACGCCGCGCGGGCCAGTTGCCGATACGGCCACTTGCGCGCCGCGGACCTGAAACGTGCGGCCTCTGCGGTGAGTTCCCCGACCGGTACCGGCACGGCCTGTGCCTCCGGAAGGGCTTCCCGGAGCAGCCTGACGGCATACCTCTCCGCGGCATCCCAGGCCAGGCCAGGGTCATTCGGCCCGGGGGCACCGCCCCAGGCGTCATAGAGACCCTCCTCGCCACCCATCATCGCCGAGCCTAATCGTGGCCGACCGGCGACGCCATCACATCAGCCTGGGCGCGTGCGCGGGGCCGTTACCGGGCGAACTCAAGCGGGCAGGTAGGGCGCAGTTACATGCGGCACGTCGCCGGGGCCGGTGTTCGCCGCGTTCGACAGCCGGGTGCGCACGTACCTGGCTCTACGCCCCTGGCACCAATGCTTGATCAGGGCTGAATTCCCGCTCGACGGCTCAGCGGTGTCAACGGCCTGCGTTACTGCACCCAGAGCTGATCGATCTGCGGGAGGCCGTCGGTATTCAGGGTGAAGCGGTCGGATCACAGCCATCGGCCTGGCCATAGACCAGCAGACCAGCACCGTCTATGTAGCCGACACGTTCCAGGCCGGATCCATGTCGGTCCTCGCCAGCGCCCCCGGGCACCACGGCCGCTTATCGTCCCGAGTCAACCAGCGGGAGATCATGATGAACACCATCCACCACCCTGATCGGCATCCTGGCCGGCAGTACCCTGCACCCCTTCGTCAGCGGCCAGCCGTTCCGCGCCAGGTACCTGGACCAGGCGCTGGATTACATCACCGGCCATCCCGGGGTATGGCTTGCCACCAGCGATGAGATCGCCGCCCACTTCGCTCGCGTCAGGCCGCACGCGCAGCACCTGAGCGAGTCCATCGACTTCGACACCACCTCCTGAGGGGCGGACTGGCACCTATTCCGGACTTCCGCCTTCTGCGCAGTTCTGTGCCATGGCTCTTTCCTCCGCCGCCGTGGTCTTCGTGCCCGGCGTTGTCCCAATCGGGCATACCGTCGTGGATGTGGTCGACCGGGATGTAGCTGACGCCGTGGCGCGGAGCTTCCTTGCGGGTCTGCCGGCGGAGCTGGCTGGCAGGTTGCGGGCCGAGGGCGAGCGTGTCGACTACCCGGCAGGGACGACGGTGTACCGGGCCGGTGATGACCCGCGGGCGGCGCTGGTGGTCCGGGGGCTGATCCGGGTGTATCTGAGTTCGCCGGGAGGCCGGCAGGTCACCGTCCGCTATGCCCGGCCCGGTGATGTGCTGGGGATCGCGGTGCTGGTGGGCGGGCCGGCTGATACTAGCGTCCAGGCGGTGGAGCCCTCCAGCGTGTTCCGGATCAGCGCACGGACCCTGACCGAGGCAGCGCGGCGCGATGCCCGGGTCTCCTGGGCCATTGCCGAGGAGCTGAACCGGCGGCTGTATGAGGTGCTGGAGCAGACGGCGGTCAACGCGTTCGGTTCGGTGCGCCAGCGCGTTGCCGCTCACCTGCTCGACCTTGCCTCCGGCCGGCAGCGGCCGGGCGGCCGCCTGGTGGCCCGGGTGTCGCAGCAGGAGCTGGCGGATGCGGCCGGGTCGGTCCGCGAGGTGGTGGCCCGGGCGCTGCGTGACCTGCGCGCTGCCGGGATCGTGGCCACCGCGGCGGACAGCGTGGTGATCCTCGACCCGGCTCGGCTGTACGCCGAATCCGGAGGCCCCTCTGGCTTGTGACTTTAGTTACCTGGCGCGGGACTGAGGTCACTGACGTAGCGGTGGGGCGGCGGCAGCCTGGGTGGGTCAGACCCGGGGAACCCGGGGCGGCCTGCAACAGAAGGAAAGATTCCCGCCATGAACGCTCTGACCGCGATGTCCTGGGCCGGGCCCGGGTCGGCAGGGGCGGTGAAGGCGGTGTCGGTGATCAGCACCGGGACCGTGCGGATCCGCCCCGAACACCCCTACGGCAGCCGCAAGCCACTGTACTGGTGGCTGCTGACCTCGCGGCGGTGGACACCGCCACGGCCGATCAACGTCTACGTCATCGAGCACTCCAGAGGGCTGATCCTGTTCGACACGGGGCAGGACCGCGCCTCGGTCACCGACGACACCTACTTCCCCGGCGGTATCACCGGCTACCTGTATCACCGGCTCGCTCGCTTCGACATCGGCGAGGACGACACCCTCGCTGCCCAGCTCGCCACGCTCGGGTACGCTCCCGCCGACGTGGACACCGCGATCGTGTCCCACCTGCACCAGGACCACATCGGCGGGCTGAGGGAACTGACCGGCTCCGAACTGCTGGTGTCAGCGGCCGAATGGGCCGAGCTGACCAAGCCTGCCCCGGAGCTGCGTGGCTTCTTGCGCAGCCACATCGAGCTCCCGGGAGCGAGATGGCGCCAGGTCAGCCTGGAGCCCACCAGCGATCCCGCCCTGGCGCCCTTCACCGAGTCGCTGGACGTGATGGGCGACGGGTCGCTGGTGCTGCTGCCCACTCCTGGTCACACGGCGGGCTCGGTGTCACTGCTGATCCGCCGGGCCGGCCGGCCGCCGCTGTTGCTGGCCGGGGACCTCACCTACGGGGCGGGGATCCTCGAGCGCGGCCAGCTTCCCGGCGTGGGCAACCGGCGGCGGCTCGCGGAAAGCTCGCGCCAGGTCCTGGCCCTGGCCGGGCAGCAGCCGGGCCTGGTCGTGCTGCCCGCCCACGACCCGACAGCCGCCCAGCGGCTGCTGGACAGCTGACACCGTGAGATCGCGATGGCAATCTCCGGCGACACCGCCGCGATCGCCCGGCGTTCCCCTTCGGCCCTGCTATCCACGGTTGATGTCATGTCACCCGTTCAATTGTTGCGAGGTGTGCTGTGACAACGGCATCGGAGATTGATGTTGTCAGTGATGGTCAGGTGACCAGTGATGTGCTGCTGCTGGGGGCGGCGGGGAACAGCGGCCGGCTCATCGCGGCCGAGCTGGCCGCCCGCGGCCTGTCCGTCCGGCTGGCCGGACGCCGCCGCGGCCCGCTGGAGGACCTCGCCCGGGCTCTGGCCGCCGATGGCGCGACGACGGACGTGCGTACTGTCGATGTCAGCGACGTGGCGTCGCTGGCAGAGGCGATCGCCGGCGTCGGGGTGGTCCTGTCAACGATCGGGCCGTTCGCCCGGCAGGCCGGCCCGGTGATCGATGCGTGCCTCGCCGCTGGAGTGTCCTATGTGGACATAGCGAACGAATGGGCGGCGGTGCGGGGACTGCTGGACCGCGATGAGCAAGCACGCGCACACGCGGTCACGCTGGTCACCGGGGCCGGGTTCGGGCCGGCCGCGACCGAGACACTGGTCCTGCGCCTGGTCGGCCAGATCGGCGCGGTGCCCGGCCTCGTGCGTGTCGCAGCCGCTGCGGCGGTGACCCGCCACAGCGACGGGGTGCTCCAGACGATCCAGGAGTCCCTATCCCAGGGCGTCGCCATCACCTACCGCGACGACCGGGTGGTCCGGGAGGCTCTCGGCAGCGGCGCCACGATCTTGACCTTCGGCGGCGCCCCGCGGCAGATGCTGCCCGGCCCGGTCGGTGACCTGGAGGCGGCCAGGCTGGCTAGCGGCGCCGCCAACGTGGTGGCGTACATCGCAGATCCGGCTGCGCCCAGCAGTGGAACCGGCTCCTACGCCTGGGCCGAGGTTGTCGCCCCCGACGGGCACATTGCCGTCGCCGAACTGGTGGCCGGTGAAGGCGTCCGCGCAACGGCCGCCATCGCCGCCGAAACAGCCCGGCGCGTTCTGGCCGGAGCCAAACCCGGCGCATGGACCCCGGGCCAGCTGTTCGGTGCCGCGCTGGTCACCGACGCCACCGGCGCCCAGGTGACCGTCAACGGACAGTCGGCATGAGCGCCAGCGCTGCACGGTATGCGGCGGCGGCGCGGGTTTTACCCCGGCCTGGTAGTCCTGGCCGCGCAGCGAGAAGGCGAGCCGGGACTGGCCCGGCTCTGCGTTAGAGGAGGAACAAATGGAGATCGATACGCTTGAGGGAGTCCAGCTCGGCGGCATCACACAGTGGATCCGTGTTCGCGGGGCGGACGCGTCCAACCCGGTGCTTCTGCTGATGCAGCAGGGTCCCGGGTTGCCGATAATCAATGACGCGCGGCGCCTGGAGCGCCTCCTCGGGCTGGAAAAGGCTTTCACTGTTGTCTACTGGGACCAGCGGGGCACCGGGCTGTCATCACCATCGCTACGCAAGAACTCGAACCGATTCGAAATCAGCGTGACGCGGATGGTCGATGACACGGTGACGCTGCTGGAGCTGCTTCGCGACCGATTCGGCGGCAAGACATTCGTCGCCGGGTTCTCCTTCGGCGCGACGTTCGCGGCGTACGCCGCTGTGCAGCGCCCGGAGCTTGTGGCCGCATTGGTAGCGGCTGGCATGGACATCGACATTCCCGCGGCCGAAAACAACGCCTACGCCTTCGCGCTCGACGCCGCCCGCCAGCGCGGCAACCGGCGCGCAATCCGGCAGCTGGAAGCCATCGGGGCGCCCCCGCACACAACCATGAAGCAGTTCACCACCCGGGCCCGCTGGGCGGCCAACTTCGGAGGCGTCGCGACCAACGCGAACTTCAGCAGCTGGCTCCGCGAGCTCGTCCTCAGCCTGGTCCGCTCGCCCGACTACTCCGCCGCAGACGTCATCCGGACCCTTCGCGGGATCAGCGCGTCACAGGCGGCGTTGCTGCCCCAACTCGCCACCACAGATCTGGTTCGCACCATGCCGCGCCTCGATGTGCGCCTCGTCATGGCACAGGGCCGTCTTGACCAGGTGGCACCCGGCGAGGCGGCCCAGCGATTCCACGACTCACTAACAGCCCCGAGCAAACAACTGGTGTGGTTCGAATCATCGGCCCACACACCCCACCTGGAGGAACCTGCCCAGTTCCGGGACCTGCTCATGAACGTCAGAGCCAGCCAGCTCGCCAGCACCTGAAGCAGCCCAGCCGATAGTCGCCCGCGACGTCTGACAAAGAGCCGCCAAGATTTGTTATCCCCAGCGCAACGGCGACTACGGCAGCAACGGCGAGCAGCGCCGCGATGGTTGCTACGGGGGACGACCCCTGGCACCCTGCTGCCCGCGGTCATCCCGAGGTGATGTTGAGGTCGTTCGCCTGGAGGCTGTCCGAGGCGACGAGGAAGTCGTTCGTGGTCACGTTGGTGATCGTGACCGGGACCAGGGGCGTGAGCGAGTTCAGTACCTTGAGTAGCACGGTGATCACGTTCCCCGGGGTGAGGGTGATCGGGACGCCGAGCAGGCTGCCGGACAGCTTGATGGCGTAGAGAATCACGCCGCCGCTGAAGTCCAGGGACGAGTCGCTGGTCTCGGTGGTCTGGCCGTTCTGGGTGACTGTGGCCCTGACGCCCCCGGTCAGCGTGAGCGAGGACATCGTGAACTTCATCATGGTCAGGGTGCCGCTGGCCGTGGGTACCTGGGCTGTGCCCTGGTACGACATGCCGTCCAGGGTGGCGGAGCCCGCGACGATGACCGACGTAGCGGTGGATGCTTCAAGGCCGGGTGCGCCAGCGGCGGTCTCGGACTTGGACCCGGTGCCGGAGGCCGGCCCGGCGGACGTGCCCGGCTGCGGCGTGCTGCCCGGGCTGGGCGAGGAGCCGGGGGTGGCCCCGGTGCCCGCGTCGGCCGAGGTCGGCTGGCTGTCTGCGGGCGTGGCGCTCGGCTCCGGTGAGGGGAAGCAGAGGATCCCCAGGATGCAGTCCTGCTGCTGGCGGGGCGTGTCGTGCGCCGCGTTCTGGCCGGCGAGGGTGGTACCGGTGAGCAGCAGCGGCAGGACAGCGGCTGCCATCATCCGGCCGCCGTGCCGTGGCGGGCCCAGCGGTCGGCGGGCGGGATGGTCCGCGGACGGTGTCCAGCCGAAGCCCATCGAGCCGCCGATGATGCCGAGCAGCATGCCGATGAAGAAGCCGCCGAGGTTCGAGGCGATGAACGACAGCACTGCGAGCAGCACGCCGGCTATCGCGTAGAACGTGCGGTGTGCCGGATTGAGCCAGAGCAGCAGTCCGCAGGCGATCAGCAGCGCGCCGAGCAGCACGCCGAACACGCCGCCGATGCCGATGTAGACGACTAGCTTGACCGCGCCGTGGATGAAGATGCCGCTCAGCGGGATGAGCAATAGTTCGATCCCTGCCAGGAGCACCAGGAAGCCGCCCCAGAACGGGCGGGTCCGCCGCCACCGGCGGAAGGCCGCACGGCGGGAGCCGACGGCCGCCCCGGACCCGGCGTTACCCGAAACCGCCACCGTTAGCAGCCGGAGCGGCTGAAGCTGAGGCTGAGGCCGGGCAGGGTGAACGTGCCCGCTGTGGTCAGCCAGGTGTGCTGCCGCAGGTTGGCGATGATGATCGTGTCCGCCTGCTCGCCGAAACCGCCCGAAGGGCCGCTGGTGCCTGGCACCTCGGTGAGGGTACCAGCGTCCTGGCCGATCGCGATGTTGGTGAAGGTCGCGTTGCCGCTGAGCTGGTCGGCGTCGACCACGAGGTTGTCGGCGGATACCGGGGTCGATCCGGTGCCAGCGCGCAGGACCAGCGTGAACGGGCCGACCGCGACGCTCTGGCACAGGCTCTGCAAGGTAGCGTTCCTGATCACCGAGACGGCCACCGGGTGCTGGGTCCGGTTGGCCTGGGCGGCGATGCTGCCGAACTGCTCGAACCCGGTGCCGCGCAACTGAGTCGAGGTTACCTCGAAGGCGCTGCCTGACACCGAGATCGACGCGGCGATCGATCCCTCCGCGGTCAGCCCGACCAGCACCGCGGCGACCGCTGCGGCAGGGATCATCAGGATCGCGAAGCGGCGCCACCGCACCTTCCCGGTGGTCGCAACCTGGGCGGGGGGTGTCGCGGGTGTTTCCGGCGACGGGTTTTCTACGGACATGACGCTACCTGCCACATTCTCGAGGTGCAGGCGTCCCTTCTCGTGACGGGCCCGCCAGCGCCGTTGGCTTGAATTGTGACTCTGGGTGATCCTGTAACCGCAATGCCGGTAAGTTACCATCGGGTAACTTCGCGCGTCAAGCGGAGTTCGCGGGATGAGTTCTTCGTTTTGCGGATCTCAAGCGGATCTTTGGTTTTCATGTTCAGCGCCCGCTCGGCCAACTGTGTTACTCATCCTGCGCGGTCAATAGACGCGATCCCCTGTGCAGGCAGGAGGACCCGTGATGGCGCATGACCGAGCCGGGATCGCCGGCCCTGTCCAGGGACGAGCCGACGGACGCGGCAGCGGCGATACCTGCCTTTCTGAGATCTCCGCCGGCCTCCACCCGGCTGACCCGGCTGCCCGCGGGGATGAGCTCGAGCTATTTACGCAGGCCCAGGGCCCCGAAGGGAAATTGCTGATGCGGAACGGTCTGCTCTGCCCGGCTCGCGGCGTTGTTCTCCGCACTGGTGACCATGCCGAGCGCCAGGTCGGCGTAGAACTCGCCAAGCTGCTCGGGCGAGTCGGGTCCGCCGGCGGTACTAGCCGTCGACGGATGAGGTCATATCACCATGAATGGCTGAGCGCACCCGCGCGGACGGCGAGGCGGTCTAGCCATCACGCCGCCGTGCGCAGCGCTGCCTGGCAGATTTCAGGCATCTTGCTCTCGGCTACCTTCGCGGCCAGCCGCACGCCGGCGACCGCGAGCGCGAAACCGTACACGGCGGCACATGGCAGCATCACCCCGATCCGGATCGCGTCCGGCCCGTTCGCAGCCAGCACGGCACCCACGATCACCGGCGCGGCCAGCGCGGCGGTGCCCGCCAGGGTGCCGAGGACGCTGCCGATCCGGTAGCCAGCGTAACCCGACGCGGCCACGAGCACAGGAGTGCCGGCCCGCTTGACCATCGGGTAAGGCAGCGCCGCAGTGAACAGGTCGCCCAGCCCCAGGGCGGCGCCGAGCCCGGCCAGGACGACCGGCGTCGCCTCGACTCCCATCCCGGGATCGCCGGCCACGGCGGCCAGCGCGAAGCAGACCGCGACGACTAGCGGAGCCCCGATGACGCACAGCACGAGGTTCTGGCCTGAGAAGTAGGCACGCAGGTCGCGACTGCGGCCCAGCGCCGTCGCCTCGAGGACGAACGCCGGTCCGGTCTGCGCGGCCGCATTGGCGTGGAAGATCCCCACGAACGCGGCGCCGAAGACCGCGCTTGCGAGGATGACCGTGGGATGATGCTGGTGGCCGAACACCGAACTCGCCGAGACCGCGGCCGTTATCACCGCGACGAGCGCCCAGTAGACGAGCGACAGCGGCTCGCGGCGCTGGTAGAGCCAGAACCTGGCTGCGACCGCACCGCGCAGGCCCAGCCCGGCCAGCGGCAGCCTCATGCCGCGGACCCGCGAAGACTGGGTAGTCGTGTCGGCGGTGACCAGAGCCCGCCCGAGCGAGCGGACCCACAACCAGACAAAGACGACGATGACCGCAGCCAATGCCCCCAGGCGGGCGAACGCCATGCCGGGACGGCCGTCCGAGGCATCCTGGATCGCGTGCGCGGCCAGGCCTGGCGGCAGCCAGCGCATCCACGAGTCGAAGCCGGTGAAGCTCGCCGCGGTGATCTTGCCCTCGCTGGCCGCCTTCGGCACCACCTGAGTGAAGAACTCATACAACGCGACCAGCGGGATGATCAGGAACGCGGCCAGATCCCGGCCCCGGCGCGAGCGCAGCAGGCTGGCCAGGGACGTCGTCACGAACCGGGACAGGGCGATGCAGAACAGAACCTGCAGCACCACCGCTGCCACCGCGACGGTAACGCCGAGGCCGCCGCTGGCCAGGCCGACCGTCACGCCGAGCAGGCCGATGACGTTGGCAAGCGGCCAGAAACC
>WNGJ01012458.1_pt1 | contig 16665 bp, 11 predicted proteins | sample 5400611 | NCBI WGS metagenome assembly WNGJ01 (sample SAMN13153375, study PRJNA577476) | soil metagenome | isolation source: 40 cm soil or saprolite under Garry oak tree replicate 1 | place: USA:California | collected 2016-06-15 | reverse complement strand
CGGGTAGCCGAGATCGGGGTGCGGCTGGTGGTGGCCTCCGTCCAGGAGTCGATCGACGCGGGCCGGGTCGCCGAGGAGACCGGCCGCTGGGCCAGCCGGAACCGGCTGCAGACCGTCACCCTGCTGGACGCGATCAGCGACCACCGGTTCGACGCAGTGTTCGGCGGCGCCCGCCGGGACGAGGAGAAGGCGCGGGCGAAGGAGCGGGTGTTCTCCTTCCGCGACGAATTCGGCCAGTGGGATCCGAAGAACCAGCGTCCCGAGCTGTGGAGCATCTACAACGCCAGGATCAAGATGGGCGAGCACATCCGGGTGTTCCCGCTGTCCAACTGGACCGAGCTGGACGTCTGGCAGTACATCGCGCGGGAGGAACTGGAGATTCCGTCCATCTACTTCGCGCACCCACGCAGCGTTTTCGAGCGGGACGGGATGCTGCTGGCCGACAACCCCTACATCCTCCGCGCCGACGACGAGCCGGTGTTCGATACCACCGTGCGCTACCGCACCGTCGGTGACATGACCTGCACCGGCGCGGTGGAGTCGGCCGCGGTGACGATCGAGGAAGTCATCACGGAGATCGCGGCTACCCGGATCACCGAGCGTGGCCAGACCCGCGCCGACGACCGCACCAGCGAGGCCGCCATGGAGGACCGCAAGAAGGAGGGGTACTTCTGATGACGGGCGCACCCGATGAAACACCCGTGACGAGCCCCTGGCCAAAGGACCGGAACACCGACATGCTGCGGCTGGCCACGGCCGGGTCAGTGGACGACGGCAAAAGCACCCTCATCGGACGGCTGCTGTACGACTCCAAGGCGATCTTCGAGGACCAGCTTGCGGCGGTGGAACGGACAAGCCGGGCCAGGGGGGAGGACTACACCAACCTCGCCCTGCTCACCGACGGGCTGCGGGCCGAGCGCGAGCAGGGCATCACCATCGACGTGGCCTACCGCTACTTCGCCACCCCCCGCCGCAAGTTCATCATCGCCGACACGCCTGGGCACATCCAGTACACGCGGAACATGGTCACCGGAGCGTCGACCGCCGACCTCGCGGTCGTGCTGGTCGACGCCCGTAACGGGCTGACCGAGCAGAGCAGGCGCCATGCCTTCCTGGCCACCCTGCTGCGGGTGCCGCACCTGGTGCTGGCGGTGAACAAGATGGACCTGGTCGGCTACGACCAGGCGGTGTTCGAGGCGATCAGCGCGGAGTTCAGCGCGTTCGCCGCCAAGCTCGACATCGGCGACCTGACCTTCGTGCCCATCTCCGCGCTGCACGGCGACAACGTGGTCCAGCGCAGCGAGAACATGGCCTGGCACGACGGGCCGCCGCTGCTGAGCCACCTGGAGCACGTGCACATCGCCTCCGACCGCAACCTGATCGACGTGCGCTTCCCGGTGCAGTACGTCATCCGCCCGCACCAGGCCACCGACCCCGAGCTGCACGACTACCGCGGCTACGCCGGCCAGGTGGCCGGGGGCGTGCTCAAGCCCGGCGACGAGGTGATGCACCTGCCGTCCGGGATGACCACCAGGATCAGCCGCATCGACACCGCCCGGGGCGCGGTGGACGAGGCGTTCCCGCCCATGTCGGTCACCCTGGTGCTGGAAGACGACCTGGACATCTCCCGCGGAGACCTCATCTGCCGGCCGCACAACCAGCCGATGGTCGCCCAGGACATCGAGACGATGGTGTCCTGGATGTCCGACTCGGTCACGCTGACGCCGCGCAGCCGCCTGATCGTCAAGCACACCACCCGCACGGTGAAGGCCCTGGTCCGCGACCTGCACTACCGGCTGGACGTGAACACCCTGCACCGGGAGGAGGGCATCGGCCGGCTCGGCCTGAACGAGATCGGCCGCACCACCCTCCGGCTGACGCAGCCGCTGTTCTGCGACCCCTACAGCCGGAACCGGCAGACCGGCGGGCTGATCCTCATCGACGAGGCCACCAGCAGCACCGTCGGCGCCGCCATGATCACCGAAGGCCACTGAGGTCGGCGGCCCCGGGTGACGCCGTTCGAGGACCTGCACTCCTATGTCGCCATCCCCCGGGTGACCGGCCTGCGGCTCTCGCCGGACGGGACCTGGCTGGCCGCCACGGTGCAGCTGCCGGACCCGGACGGCAAGAAGTTCTGCACCAGCATCTGGCGGATCCCGGCCAGCGGCCCGGACGGGCCGCCGCCCTCCCGCTATGCCCGCGCTGTGGCTGCTGCCTGCGGCGGGAGGCGATGCCCGCCGGATCGCCGCCCCGCCGGGCGGTGCCGGCGGAATCGTCACCGCCCGCCGCGCTCCCGCCCTGATGTTCATGTCCCCGATGCTGGCGGAAGCGGCCGGGGCAGACGAGGACACGCAGCGCCGCCAGCGGCGCCAAGACGCCGGGGTCACCGCGATCTTGCACGAGGCCGTGCTGGTCCGCTACTGGGATCACGACCTCGGCCCCGATCAGCTGCGGCTGCTGGTGACCACCGCCGCCAATGACGGGCTGGCCGGACCGCCCCGCGATCTGACCCCAGGGCCGGGCCGGGCGCTGGACGAGCAGCATGCCGACCTGGCGCCGGACGGCTCCCTGGGGACGCTGCTGGCCGCCGCCGGCTGCGATTTCACCGACCCGCGCATCTCTCCCGATGGCGCTCTGGTCGTCTGCAGGGCAACGGGCCACGACTGCTTCGATGCGCCAGGCGACGCCACTCTGGTGGTCGTGCCCGTGAGCGGCGGCGAACCCGCCGACCTGGTCCCGGACCTGGACCGGCGGCCAGCCGAGGCGGCCTGGGCACCTAACTCGCGGGCGGTCTACTTCACCGCGGACGACCACGGCCGGTGCCCGGTGTTCCGGGCCGGCCTGACCGGATCCGGAATCACCAGGATCACCACCGACGACGGCGCTTACACCCACCTGTGCCCGTCACCGGACGGGCGGTTCCTGTACGCGCTGCGCGCCGCGGTCGACAGCCCGCCGGCGCCGGTCCGGATCGACCTCACCCTGCCCGGCAGCCCGCCGCACCTCCTGCCCAGCCCGGCCGGGCAGGTGGAGCTGCCGGGGCGGCTCACCGAAGTAGAGGCAGCCGCGGACAACGGGGCGGTCATCCGCGGCTGGCTGGCGCTGCCCGCATCGGCCTCGGAACAGCAGCCCGCGCCGCTGCTGCTGTGGGTCCACGGCGGCCCGCGCATGAGCTGGAACTCCTGGTCGTGGCGATGGAACCCGTGGCTGATGGCCGCCCGTGGCTACGCCGTGCTGTTGCCCGATCCCGGTCTGTCCACCGGCTACGGTCATGACTTTGTCGGCCGCGGCTACGGCGAGTGGGGGCCGCGGCCCTACGCCGACCTGATGGCGATCACCGATGCCACCGTCGCCCGGCCGGACATCGATTAGGCTCGGATGGCGGCGATGGGCGGCTCCTACGGCGGGTACATGGCGAACTGGATCGCCGGCCACACCGGCCGGTTCAAGGCAATCGTCAGCCACGCCGGGCTGTGGGCGCTGGACCAGATGTTCGGCACGACCGACATGCCCGCGTACTGGCGGCGTCACTTCGGTGACCCATTCGCCCACCCGGAGCGCTACCTGGCGAACTCGCCCCACCTCCACCTCGCCGCGATCACCACCCCGATGCTTGTGATCCATGGGAACAAGGACTACCGGGTCCCGGTTGGCGAGGCGCTGCGCCTGTGGGCTGAGGTGACCAGTCGGCCAGGCGGCGCCCCAGACATGAAGTTCCTGTACTTCCCGGACGAGAACCACTGGATCCTGAGCCCGGGCCACGCGGTGATCTGGTACCAGACGGTGCTCGCCTTCCTTGCCACCCACCTGCTCGGTGAGCCGTGGCAGCGCCCAGACCTGCTATAACCTCGATCTTGCACCAGTGCTGGCCGTTCCTGGGCTAGGCTGGCAATCCGCGTCGCCCCCACGTCTGACCGGTTGCGTCTCCGCCTGGGCGGCAGCCGGTGGGGGTGTCAGGCCCTGGGCGCCGCGCTCGTGGGGTCGGCGGCATGACCGCTGTAGTCATCTGTGCCAATAGAACACGCGGAGGGGTGTCCTGCATGCGGGTGGGCCGCCTGGTGGCTACTGGCATGGCGGTGGCCTTTATCACTGCCGCCACCGGTGTCCACGCCGCTGACGCCGGTGCCCACGCCGTCGGGCTGGACGGTCACGCCGCCGCCTTGATCAATGTGTCCACGTGGGCTCCGGCCAGGGCTGGGGTGTATTTCTTTGACCGCTCTTCCCTGGGAGGTGGTGCGACTGCCGATTTCGCCAGGCGTGAATCTCAGTTCGGCAGGAAGTTTGATGGCCACCTCTACTATGTGCCTGCCGACGTGACCCCCGGTGATCTCGCTGACGCCCACTGGTCACTGGCGGTCGACCGCGTTCCTTTCGTCACCCTGTCGTGGGCGACCGGGAATAACCCGAACAGTATTATCCCTGACATCGTTGCCGGAAAATATGACCGGGACATCACCGATTTTGCCAGTGCGGTCAAGACTGAGCTGTCTCCGTATGGGCGAATCTTGATCCGGCCGTTCTGGGAGTTTAATTTCACCGGCAGCGAGTGGAATGACGTCCACTATGGTGGCAATCCCCAGGAATTTATCGCCGCGTGGCGACACTTCGTTAATATCTTCCGCGCCAACAACGTTAGCAACGTCAAGTGGCTGTGGAATCCCATTCGCGTTGGCGGCAGCCAGGCACAGGACCCCGTGCCCTACTACCCCGGATCCAGTTACGTCGACTGGATAGGCACCGACGCTTATCCCAAGAACACGTGGCTAACGTTGCAGCAGCTGGCTACCACCAGTGGCGGCAGCAGCGGCTTCGACTGGTACGACACCTTCAAGAGCTACGGTAAGCCGCTGATGTTTGGCGAGGTAGGCATCATGCCAGCCAATTTCTACGGAAACGGGGCCCCCACCCGGGCGACCTGGTGGCAGGACGCCCTGAGCGAGCTGAAGACTCAGCTACCCGCCGTGAAGGCCATCGAGTATTTCGATTCCAGTACCGGCCACGACTGGATGTACGACGCGCCAGGGACGCTCCCTGGTGATAGCGGGACTGAGGCACTGGCGGCAGCGGAGAATTTTGGCTCGCGCTGCTATATGGACGTGCTTTCCGCTTCGTGTGCGAGCCGCTCCCGGCATAGCCCGTCGCCGTCTCCGTCGCGGTCACCATCAGCATCACCGAGCCCGTCGCCGTTCGCATCGCTGAGCCTCCCGCCTTTGTCTTCCCCGCCCTCCGGCCGGCCACCACTGGGTATGGTGCTGATGGTCCTCGGCGCCTGCCTGGTGATCGCAGGCACAGTGTCACTGCTTATTTACAGGCGATTCAGGGCGAGGTGACTCCTGCCGGTCATTGCGGCGGGCAGTGGTCAACCCATTCTGCGCGGCTGGCACCAGGCCACCGGATGTCATGGGTACCACACCGGCGCAGGCCACGCCCGCTGATGATCCTGCCCGCGCACCCGCCCACGGACTCACCCACCCATCACCGTGGCGGAGCCGGTGATTCAGTGCTGTGGCAGTGAGAACTATGACACCAGCCTGGCCTGCTGGAGATCTGGGTCGGCGGTGACCTCATGGATCTGGAGTTAGTGGGCTGGGCGCTGAGGAAGGATCCGGGCCGTGGTAAACCGTTCAGCTCCGGTGGGCGTCGAAGGTTAACAACTCGTTACGCGCGGGTGAGCATTGGCACAACTGTGCTGGACAGAAGGGGCAAGCGTGGCTGGTTCCGCTGTCGAGGCGCGCCAGGGCAACTGGGTGGCCAGTCTCCGCGAAGAGCGGCACCCCTTGGTGTGGGTCACCTCCTACGTGCGGGCGGTCGTGACGGCCGACGGCATCTGCGCACTCGCGGCGGGCCTCATCGCGCTGGTGGGCCGGTTCCGCCACTGGTCGAACCTCCCGCGGGAGTATTTGATCTTGACTGCCGTCCTGCCGGTCCTCTGGTGGGCATCGGTGGCGCTGGCACGAGGTTACGATGCGCGGCTCATCGGCGTCGGCCCCGACGAGTTCCGCAAGATCGTCAACGCCGGGGTCGGCCTGACCGCCGCCGTGGCCTTCGTCTCTTTCGCCACCAAGAGCGACGTCGCCCGCGGTTATGTCGTGATCGCGCTGCCCTGCGCGACCCTGTTCGACCTGCTGGCAAGGTACGGGCTGCGCAAGCGTCTGCACTGGCGCAGGCGCAGGGGGGCGTGCATGCGGCGGGTGGTCGCCGTCGGCCATGCGGCCGGTGTCGCCGATCTGATCACCGAGTTGCGCCGCGAGAAGTACCACGGCCTGTCCGTTGTGGGAGCGTGCCTGACCGGGGGGACCATGCTCGCCGAGATTGCAGGCGTCCCGGTGCGCCGGGGCGTGGGGCATGTTCCCGCCGTCCTCGCCGAGTTTCAGGCCGATACCGTGGCGGTGGTCGCCAGTCGTGATCTGACCGGGCTGCGGCTCCGCGAGCTCGCGTGGGAGCTCGAGGCGACGGGAACTGACCTGTGCGTCGCCCCCGCCTTGCTGGACGTCGCGGGACCTCGCACTACGATCCGCCCGGTGGCAGGCCTGCCGCTGCTCCACGTGGAGCATCCCGAGTTCTCCGGGGTTCGCTGGGTCATCAAGGGACTGTTCGACAAGCTGGCCGCCATCTCGGCGCTGCTGATCCTCACACCGCTCCTGGTGGGGATCGCGGTCGTGATCGCGCTCCGCGAGGGCAGGCCGGTGCTGTTCCGCCAGCCTCGCGTGGGCAAGGACGGGCGCCGCTTCAACGTCTATAAGTTCCGGACGATGGTGGTGGACGCCGAGCTGACGAAGGCGTCGCTCGCGTCCCAGAACGAAGGGAACGGCCTGCTGTTCAAGGTTCGCCACGATCCCCGGGTCACCCGGACCGGTGCATGCCTGCGCAGGTGGTCCCTGGATGAGCTGCCGCAGCTGCTGAACGTGCTGAAGGGCGACATGTCCCTGGTCGGCCCGCGGCCACCGCTGCCGGACGAGGTGGCGCGTTACACCGACTATGTGCGGCGCAGGCTGGTGGTCAAGCCCGGCATCACCGGTCTTTGGCAGGTCAGCGGGCGGTCACACCTTCCCTGGGAGGAAGCGGTGCGGCTGGACCTGCGCTACGTCGAGAACTGGTCGCTGATCCTCGACTTGCAGATCTTGTGGAAGAGCATGCCCGCGGTCTTTCACGGCTCGGGCGCTTACTAGCCCGGCGCCTACGGCCAAGTTAACGGGCGCTTAACGCGAAGTGGCCCCGTGGTGGCGACGCTGTTGCCATAGTGGGGCGATGCGCTCACACAGATGGACGAGGTTAATGATGCTTAATGAATCAGAGTGGCCACATACGGTTACAGAAACCTGCGTTGCCCCCGTCCCGCTGGCAGGCCTGCGCTTCGACCGGCTCACCGAAACGCAGGTTGTGGAGCACATCATCACCGCCAGCCGGTGTGGCCAGGGCGGATGGGTGGCGACCCCAAATATCGACCACTGCCGGCTGGTCCGGCACGATAGGGCACTGCGCCGCCTACTGGCCGGAGCGCCGCTGGTCGTACCGGACGGCATGCCGCTGATATGGGCCTCGAGGCTCCGCGGTGACCCTCTGCACGGGTGCTCCATCTACTTGCTGGGCGGCCGGCCAGGCATCCCCGAGCAAGCAGGAGAGGAACTGCGCCGCCTGTATCCGGAGCTGAAGGTAGCCGGGACGGACGCCCCACCGGTCGGATTCGATACCGATCCGCAGTCGATCGCCGCGGTCTATGAACGGCTTGCGGCCGCGGCGCCCGGCATCGTCTACGTGGGGCTCGGGTTCCCCAAGCAGGAGCGCCTGATCACTAGCTTTGCCCCGTCTTTCCCTGGCACCTGGTTCGTCGGTTGTGGCGCGGCGATCCCGTTCGCGGCCAAGGCGCTGCCCCGCGCACCCCAGTGGATGCAGCGTGCAGGTCTGGAGTGGATGTTCCGGCTGGCCAGCGAGCCGCGACGGCTGGGCGGCAGGTACCTGGCGCACGACCTGCCGTTCGCCCTCACCCTGCTGGTCGGCTCTGCGGTGGGCAGGCTGCGGCGCCGCGGAGAGGAAGCCCTCCATGAGCCACGGCCCGGACGGGAACCGCCACCCGACGCTGAGCAGGGTAAAGCTTGCCGCAAGGTTCAGCAGAGCACAGGAAGAGCCAGCCCTCTGGTGTTAGGCTGCTTCGTCACCAGGCCACGGGGAGCGGTAGAGGATGACCAACGCGCAATCGACCATTGGTCCGCATCAGTACTGGGAGATTATCCGATCGCGGAAACTCGCGATCATCATTCCAACCCTCCTGGCCCTCGGGCTGGCCGCGGCGTATGTCTTTGCGGTGCAGAAGCCCCAGTACACGGCCCAGGCCAAAGTGCTTGTCAACCCTATCGTGACCCCGTCCACGACCAACGGCACCGCCAAAGGCGGCACGGTGGACATGAACACCGAACAGGCGGCGGCCGGTTCTGGCCCCGTGGCGCTCCTGGCCCGGAAATCGCTCGGGCTTTCCAGCGCAAATGGCGACCGGCTGCTGAGTCATCTGAACGTCACTGCCTCTGGCACCGCCAATGTCCTCCAATTCCAGTACACCTCCCCCGACCCCCAGCAGGCCGGGCGGTACGCCAACGCGTTCGCCCAGGCCTACATCACCTACCGGAACGGCATCGCGCTGAAGCCGCTCACCGCCGTCATCAATTACAAGCAGCAAAAGATGTCTGCTCTTATGGCGCAGCTGCCGAAGGCCGGGAAGGTCCAGCGGGGCGTGCTGGTACAGGAGCTGCGCGCAGACGCGAACCAGCTTGCGCAGTTCCAGGCCGGCCAGAAGCTGATCTCGGCGGGAACTGTGATCATGACCGCGGGGACCCCCTCCTCACCGTCCTCGCCCAAGGTCGCCAAGACCCTCCTCGTCGCCGGAGTCATAGGACTGGTGATCGGCCTTAGCCTCGCCCTGATCAGGGAGGCCATGGATGGGCGGATCAAGAACGCCGATGCGCTGGAGGGCCGCCTGCGGGCGCCGGTGCTGGGCGTAATCCCCAAGTTCAACGCGCGGTCCCCCCAGAGGTCGCTGGCAACGATCACCGACCCGCGGGGTGCCGCCAGCGAGGCCTACCGGATGATGGGCATCGCCCTGGAACACCTGGCCGCACGGGATGGCCTGCGGGTGATCATGGTTGCGTCGCCCAAGGATGGTGGGGGAGCGTCGACCACGGTGGCGAACCTCGGCGTGGTGCTGGCCCAAGCCGGGCACCGGGTCATCCTCGTCTCGGCGGATCTGCGGTATCCCACGCTGCACCTCATCTTCGGCCTTTCCAACGGGCATGGGTTCTGCAATGCCCTGCTTGAGGGAATGGACCCGGAGAGGTTGCTGAAAGAAGCCCAGGTCCCCAACCTGTACGTCATGACCTCCGGGCCGGAGCCAAAAGACCCGGCAGCGCTGCTGGCCAGCCCGGCCACCGCCGAGGTGCTCACCAGCTTGCGGGGCCTGGGCCCGGACTTCATCCTGCTGGAGACGCCGGCCGTCCTTTCGGCATCCGACGCGGTGATTCTTTCCCGCCAGGTCGAAGGCACCGTTATCACCTGGAACGCCGAAGACTTCCAGGCTCCGGCGCTGTCCAAAGCGCAGGAGCGGCTCGTAGTGGCGGGCGCGAAGATCGTGGGCGGGGTATACGCGTTCGGCCCGCGCAGCCAGGAGAAGGCCAGCAAACGGCGCCCTGTGAGCGGACGGCCCGAGGCTCCCTTCGTCCCGCGCGAAACGCGGAAAGCGGCGGCGGGCAGCGGGAGCGACGCGGGGACATGGGCATGAGCCGAGCGGTCGGCTCCCTCCCGGCGACAGACAGGGCAGGCACGGTGTGTCCCCAGGCGGAGGCATGAAGGCAGCGACCAGGAGACGGCAGCTGCCACAGGACACCCCGCCACAACCGCCGGACGCCACCGTCCGGGTCCTGTACATCGGCGGCTGGGGCCGCAGCGGGAGCACGCTGCTGGATCTCATCCTGGGCCAGGCGCCGGGGGTGTTCTCCGCCGGGGAGGTCCGGGAGATCTGGCAGAGCGGCCTGGTGGAGAACCGTCCGTGCGGCTGCGAACGGCCGTTCCGCGACTGCTCCTTTTGGCAGGCGGTCGGGGACGCCGGGTTCGGGGGATGGGACCGGGTTCCCCTGGACGAGATCCTCCGGCTGCGCTACTCGCTGGATCGTCCCTGGTCATTCCCGGCGCTGCCGCTACGTCACCTGGTGAACCCGATCGGGGCCCAGGTCGAGGCGTACACCGGGACGCTTCAGCGTCTGTACGCGGCCATAGCGGAGGTGTCGGGAGCAAGTGTCATCGTTGACTCGTCCAACCTGCCCTCACACGCTTTCCTGCTGCGGACCATGCCGGGTATCGACCTGCGGCTGATCCATCTCGTGCGCGACAGCCGGGCGGTGGCGTACTCGTGGAGCAAGCACGTGGAGAAGCGGAAGTCAACCGGGCCCTCGGCCTCTCTCCCACGCTATGACGTTGGCAGCTCGTCCCTGCGCTGGCTGCTGTACAACGGGCTCACGCAAACCCTGCGGCCATTGCACGTCCCGTACGCCTTCGCCCGTTATGAGGATCTGGTGGACGCTCCGCGCGACGAGGTCGGGCGCCTCCTCCAGCACGCTGGGCTCACCGGGAGCGCCGCTGAACCTGGCTATATCGAGGGCCAGACGGTGCTCCTCAAGCCCAATCACACCGCCGAGGGCAACCCCATGAGGTTCGTGAACGGCGAACTGGAATTGCGGGCTGATCAGGCGTGGCGCCGCCAGATGCCGCCGCGCGATCGCCGGGTGGTGACCGCGCTCACCCTGCCCCTGCTGGCCGCGTATGGCTATCGAGCGAACGGGCCATCAACCTCATGACCGAGATCCAGCCCCCCGCCATCGTGCTCATCGGCGGCACGGGAAGGAGCGGCAGCACGCTGCTCGACCGGCTGCTGGGGGAGCTGCCGGGTTTCGTGGCCGTGGGAGAACTCCGGTACACCTGGCGCGAAGCCCTGGCCGACAACCGGTACTGCGGTTGCGGTGCCCGCTTCCTCGACTGTCCCTTCTGGTCCGAAGTCGGCCGCCGGGCGTTCGGCGGCTGGGACCAGATCGACCCGTGCGAAGCCGTGGCACTTGAGCGGTCGATCGCACGGCACCGCCACATCCCCTGGCTGGCCATGGGCGAGGCTGCCCCCGACCGCTACGCCCGGCTGCTCGGCCGTTACCTTGACATGCTTGGCCCGCTGTACGCGGCGATCCGCGAGGTGAGCGGCGCGAATGTGATCATCGATTCGACCAAGGATGCCGCCTACGCGCATGTACTCCGGCGGATGCCCGGTGTCGATTTCCGGCTGGTGCACCTGGTTCGCGACAGCCGCGGGGTCGCCTGGTCATGGGCCAAGGTCGTCCGGTCTGACCCAGACCATTACATGCGGCGGTTCTCCCCGCCCGCGACCGCGCTGCGATGGGTGGCCTCTAACCTCATGGTCGAATCGCTCGGATGGTTTGGCGTCCCACGGCTGCTCATGCGTTATGAGACCCTTGTGTCGAGGCCGCAAGCAGCCCTCGCCGCGATCGCATCGTTCATCGGCCAGCCGCTCGGTCCGCAGGCCATGGCCTTCGTGCAAGGGGCGGATGCCTGGCTCGGTTCCCATCACACCGTGGCCGGGAACCCGATGCGCATGGCAGCGGGCCATATCAGCATCGGGCTGGACGAAGCGTGGCGTACCTCCATGCCTTCCGTGCAAAAGGCCCAGGTCACGGCGCTGACATGGCTGCTCCTGCGGCACTACGCGCAGGGGGCCGACGGCCCTTTGGCCGATGCTGAGAACATCCCGGCGGCACACGATCCAGCGGGCGGAAGGTGACCATGGCGAACTGGCCGTCGGTGAGTGTGGTGGTCCCGACCCGGGACCGGCCTGAGTTGCTGGCCAGAGCGGTCCGGAGCGTTCTCGCCCAGCGGTATCCCGGCCCGCTGGAGTGCGTGGTCGTGTTCGACCAGCAGATTCCCCGGATGCCTGACGTGGAGGTGCCGGAAGGGCGGTCAGTCAGGACCATCGAAAATGATCACCCCCCCGGCCTCGCCGGCGCCAGGAATGCCGGTGCTGCCGTCAGCCAGAGCGAGTTGCTGGCGTGGTGCGACGACGACGACGAATGGCTGCCGGACAAGCTGCGGCGCCAGGTCGAGGCGATGCAGGACATGCCGGAGGCGGCCGTGGCCACCTGCGGCATCTGCCTGTGCGTCGGCTCCCGCCGTTACACGCGGAGCCCCGCACAGCACGTTGTGCCGCGTGACGAACTGCTGCGTTCCCGTCAGAGCTGGGTCCACTCCTCCACCCTGCTGATCAGGCGGGACCGGTTCTTCGGCGATATCGGCCCGGTCGATGAGGCGGTCCCTGGCAGCTACGGCGAGGACTACGAATGGATCGTCCGGGCCTCGAAGATCTCGCCGATCGCGGCGGTGCCGGAGCCGCTGACCCTCGTCTACTGGCAGACTTCGTACTACGCCGACCGGTGGGATGTCATGATCTCCGGCATCCGGTACCACCTCGATAAGCATCCTGAACTCGCCGCTGATGCGCGCAATGCCGCTCGGATGTACGGCCGGCTGGCATTTGCCTATGGCGCGTCCGGCATGTCCCGGCAGGCCCGCCGGTGGGCCGGCCGGTCCATCCGCCTCAACTGGCGGCAGCCCCGGGGGTATCTGGCGATGCTCGTCTCCGCTCACCTGCTGTCGCCGCGCTGGGTGATGACGCTGGCCCACGCCGTGGGCAAGGGGGTATGAGAATGGGCGTTCACAGCGTGGAGCGCACCGCGATACCCGCCAGCGGCCCTGACGTCCGTCCCGGGCAATTCCATCTCCCCGCGGGCTGGCCGGTCCTCGCTGTCCTGGTGCTCTTTCCCCTGTGGTACGTCCTCGGGCTGGGGGCGTTCATCTGGATCATCATGGCGGTACCGATGCTCACGCACCTGGTGCTGGCCAAAACCTGGCGGGTGCCGCTTGGCTTCACGATCTGGGTGTTCTTTCTCATCTGGGTGGCACTGTCGTCCATCGAGATCTCCAAGAACACGAACTGGCTCACCTACGCTTACCGCGCGGGCGGCTACCTGGCGGCGACCCTGGCCTTCATCTATCTGGTGAACACCGACGAGAAGGCCCTGCCGGCCAGGCGGATCATCAACGCATTCACGGTCTTCTGGGTCGTCATCGTCATCGGCGGGCTCGCCGCCATGGCCGCTCCCCACTTCTCATTCGGCACGCCTACTCAGAGGCTCCTTGGCCATCTCGGATCCAACAAGCTTCTGCTCGCCCTGATCCACCCGACCCTGGCCCAGGCTCAGGCCCTTGGCGGTGTGCAGTCGATCGGCCATGCTATCGCCCGCCCGGCCGCCCCGTTCGCCTATACCAACTGGTGGGGAGCGAATTTCGCCTTCCTCGTGCCCTTCGTCATCCTCGCCATCCGCCAGGCCCGCACGCGCCTGGTGCGGGTGAGCCTGGCAGGCACGATGCTCGTTTCCCTGATTCCGTTCATCTACTCGATCAACCGGGGTGCGTGGCTCAGCCTCATCATCGGCGGTTTGTACGCCTGGGTGCGGTTCGCGGCCCGGCGACGCGGGCGGGCCGCGCTTGGCGGGCTCGCCCTGCTTGCCGTGCTCGCGGTGGCGGTGTTCGCCACGCCGCTGGGTGGTGTAGTCAAGGCGCGGCTGGGGCATGAAGGGAGTGCGTCGCTTCGTCTTTCGCTCATCCAGCAGTCCGGGCAGAATGCCCTGGGTTCTCCCCTGGTGGGCTATGGGGTTCCGCTGCCGCCGCCCGTCAGCCAGTACTCGCTCCCGAACGTTGGGACCCAAGGACAACTGTGGCTAGTCCTCGTGTCGGTCGGCATACCCGGGACGGCCTTCTTCCTGCTCTGGCTGCTCTACGTGTTCTGGTCCTCCCGGTCGGCCGACGACCCGGTTACCTTCGCCGTGCACGTGGCAATCTTGATCACTCTGCCGCAGCTTCCGTTCTACGGATGGATGCCTACCGAAATGTTCCTGATCATGGTCGCCGCGGCGCTCGTCTGGCGCGACCGGGACCAGCCTGTCCTGGCTCAGCCTGCCTTGGACTCGGGCTTCCTCCCGGCGCCGTTGCGTTCCGCGCGGCGCTGACCTGGCGGAGCGCCTGGTGACCAGGGCGCCGGATCCCTACCGGCCCGCCCCCAATGGCGGGGACGAAGGCGGGGCGGCGCGTCGTGGCCGGGCCGGCGACAACGGCGAGCGTGGGGTCCAGAGCCGCAGCCGGAGCGGGACTAACGAGGAGGCGAGCGGCGGGGCCACGCGCAGCCGGCCGGACCCGGGCCAGGTGCCGCGTCCTCGGCCACCCGATGCCAGCAGTGGGGGCGGCGGCAGCGACGCATGGCGCCCCCACCGGCCAGGCAGGAACCGTGGACGGGGAAGCGGCAGGCGGGCCCCTCTGTGGCGCGACCCGTCGCCGCGTCCTGCCCGGGCGGACCCGGGCCGGGCGCCGCGTCCCCAGCCTGATGCCAACGGCAGGCGTGGCAGCGAGGCATGGCGGCCGGACTCTGGCCGGGAGCAACGCCCTCAGCCTGACGTCACCGGTAGGGGCGGCAGCGAGGCACGGCGCCCCTACCGGCCGGGCGCGAACCGGGAACGGGGAAGCGGCAGGCGGGCCCCTCTGTGGCGCGACCCGTCGCCGCGTCCTGCCCGGGCGGACCCGCGCCGGGCGCCGCGTCCGCTGTGGCGCGACCCGTCGCCGCGTTCCCGTCGGCACGGCCCCGGCGAGTGGAACCGCCCTCCCCCGGCGCTGAACCGGCCGGTCATACACGATGGGTCACGATGGCGTGAGGACAGTGGGGTTCTTGAGCTAGGGCTCGAGCGCGGCGCCAGTTCGACCCGCCAGCTCTCCACCCTGGCCCGCGGCGGGGCTTTCAACTTGTTCGGGCTGCTGGTAAGCGGGCCGATGCAGATAGTCCTCACCGTCGTCGTGGCCCGTGGCGTGGGAGCGGGAGGCACCGGGGCCTTCTTCGAGGCAGTGGCGCTTTTCACCATCTTGTCCAACGTCGGCGAGCTGGGCGCCGACACCGGCCTGGTCAAGATGCTTCCGCAGTACCGGGCACTGGGCCGCAACCGGGATCTGCCCGCGATCGTGCGAACTGCGCTCTGGCCGCCTGTCCTCTTCTGTCTTGGGCTCGCGGCGGTGGCGTGGATGGCCGCTCCCCAGCTCGCCGCGGTCATGGCCCACGGGCAGCGCGCTGCCGAGGTGGAGTCGTACCTGCGGACGTTCATACCGTTCGTCCCGCTAGGGGCGATCACCACCGTGGTGCTGGCCGGAACACGCGGCATGGGCACCATGGTGCCGTTCGTCTGGATCCAGAACATCATGCTGCCCGCCCTGCGGCCGTTGCTGGTCGAAGCGGCCATTGCGCTCGGTCTCGGCACGGTGGCCGTGGCCGTCGGCTGGGCCGCCCCGCTGGCGCTGGCATTCGTGCTCGGATTCATGCTTCTCTGGCGGCTGGTCCTGCGGGCGCGGGCCGGGGAACCGAGGTCGAGGCGGATCAGGCACCGGCGGGCCATTACATCCGAATTCTGGCGGTTCGCCGGACCGCGAGCCATCGCCGCCGTGTTCGGCATCACGATCACCTGGCTCGACGTCCTGCTGGTCGGCGGGTTCCTGCACTCAACCCGGCAGGCGGGGATCTACGCCGCGGCCAGCCGTCTGTCCGTGCTTGGCGCGAGTGCGCTGAGCGCGGTGGGCATGGCCATCGCCCCCCAAGTCAGCCAGCTGGCCACGCTCGGAAGAATGCGCGATGCGGAGTCGGTGTTCCAGACCGGGACGTGGTGGCTGATGGCTCTCACCTGGCCTGGCTACATCACGCTCGCCATCTTCGCGCCATTCCTGCTCAGGGTGTACGGTGACGGGTTCGTCGCCGGCCAGGCGGCGCTGGCGATCCTGTGCGCAGCGCAGCTGTTCAATCTGGGCACCGGCAACGTGACTATCGTCTTGCTGATGGCCGGCAAGAGCTCATGGAACCTGATCAACTCGGCCGCGGCGCTGGCCGCGAACATCGGCATCAACATCTACCTCATCCCCAGGCTTGGCATCACCGGGGCGGCGATCGCCTGGGCCGCTTCCATCATCATCAATAACATGGCGGCGGTACTCGAGGTGAACTACCTGATGAGGATCCGCCCGTTCGGCCGGGGTTATTGGGTGGTGGCCATATCGTCCACGATCTGTTTCGGCATGACCGGGCTGATCATCCGGCAGATCGTGGGGGCGAACCTGATTGGGTTTTCCCTGTTCGTGGTGTTCTCAACGTTTCCCTACGTGGCGGTACTGTGGCAGGCGAGGAGGCTGCTCCGTCTCTCGGCGTTCCGGGGCGCCATCGCTCGTCGCCGGTCTGCGCCAGCAGGCCGCTGAGAGCCTGGTAGACGCGGCCGGGAACGGGCGCGCCGACGGCCACCCCCTCCAGCTGGCGGAGCGCCACTTCGAGTATCACCAGCCGGAGCACCGCGGGACCCGCCTCCGGCGCGGCCCCGGAGGCGGCCATGGTCTCCGGGAGCGAGCGCAGGGTCCGCGCCAGCGCCTGTTCCGGCGGCAGGTGCCTGATCCAGAGGTCGACCTGGAAACGGAAGAATAGGCCGTCGAATCCGATCGGGCCGCGGATCCGCGAGCGTTCCCAGTCCCACACCGCCAGCGCCGAGC
>WNGJ01056537.1_pt1 | contig 16669 bp, 9 predicted proteins | sample 5400611 | NCBI WGS metagenome assembly WNGJ01 (sample SAMN13153375, study PRJNA577476) | soil metagenome | isolation source: 40 cm soil or saprolite under Garry oak tree replicate 1 | place: USA:California | collected 2016-06-15 | reverse complement strand
CGGAATTGGCCGTTCCGGGCTGAGCTGATGTTTACGCTGTTCTGGTTTGTGAAGTCGCCCTCGTAATCGGCTTCCACCCTGCCGGTGACCACAATGCTTGAGTCTTTAGGAACCCATTCGAACTGGCTGCCTATGCGGAAGCTGCGTGCTTTGATATGGACCTGAGGATCGCTTGTGGGCCCCGTATCGGCGAGCAGCAGCGGAAGCGGAAAGTCTTGGCTGCCGAAATTGGGGCCGCCACTCGATGCCGTGTCGGAGACCGCGCTGGCTTTGAAGAACCCGTACAACTTCATATTCGCCCCGCTGCCGAGTTTGATGTCGGGTATCAGCCCGCCTTGTTTTGGGACGTCAATCGGCAAGACGCGCAGAGGCGCCACCGCGGGGATTACTTTCGGTTCTTCGGGCGGCGGCGTCCTGGCGGGAGCGGCTGCTCGTGCGAGTGTCGTATTCTCGATGCCGGAAGAGCGCTCCTTCACACGAAGCACGGCTGGAACTAAATGAACATCTGCAGAGCTTTCCGCCGCCGTCGGCTCTACCGATGCCCCGAGAGTCTCCTTGTATTCTTGCTCGCTGATCAGACCCTTCGATAGGAGCAGTTGGCCAAGCCGTTGATTGGCTTCGCTCGGCGAAGAAGCCTTGCTCACCGTTGCTGCTTCCTCCGCTGTTAGGATCCCCTTGGATTGAAGCAACTGAACGAGCGGGTTGGTTGTTGTCTGTTGACTGCCCTGCTGCTGTGCCAGGGCAGGGAAGGCCAGGACAACAGCGGAAATCAACGCTATCAAACAAACGAGTCGTTTCATTGAGAAGCCTCCAACATTGGATTTGACAGACGATACCGGCAGGGACAAGGTCTGCACCTCATTCAAACGAAATGAAAGGCCAAACCTAAGCGCATCAAGGAGGCACCCCTGGTCCTCCCGGAAGCATGTGAAAAACTGTGCCTAGATACCCAGGAAATGGTTGCAAGTCAAGCATTTCCTTCATAAGGCTGGAATCGGCCCGTGGACAGCGACAACGGGGGGCCAGGCTGCCTGTGGTGCGTCACTGCAGGCCGGAGACACACTGGAGGAGTTAGGCAAGCTCGTCTGCGATGGCTAGCGCTTCCGTTTCAGGGGCACACCGCGGATCGCCGCGTCCACCAACTCCACCATGTGCATGACGGGTAGAGAGCGTCCGTTTCGCTCCAGTGCCGCGGCAATCTGTAGAAGGCACCCAGGGTTACTCGAAACTATCACGTCTGCCCCGGTAGAAAGGCAGTTCTGCGCCTTGCGGTCTCCCAGCTCCTGTGCCGGAGCAGGCTCAATCAGGTTGTAGATTCCGGCCGAGCCGCAGCACAGCGCCGCATCGGGAACCTCGACTACCTCGAGCTTAGGAATCGAGTTGAGCACCTGGCGTGGCTGCGACCGGACTCCTTGCGCATGTTGCAGATGGCAAGAGTCGTGGTAGGCGGCCCGCAAGGCAACCGAGTGGCGCGCCGCACGTGGCTCCATTTCCGCCAAGACTTCCGAAATGTCTTTGCAGCAGGCGGAGAAACTCTTCGCCTTTTCGGCATATTTCGGGTCATCGCGGAGCTGGTAAGCATAATTCTTCAGGTTCGAGCCGCACCCAGCCGCATTCGTAACGATTGTCTCGACCTGCTCGCGCCCGAAAACGTCAATCAGGCTCCGCGCCCGATCCAATCCCTCCTCTTCGAGCCCCGCATGCATCATCAGCGCGCCGCAACATCCTTGCCCGCGCGGAATGACCACTTCGCAACCTTCCGCGGCCAGGACGCGCGCCGTGGCCGCATTGACGCCAGCGAAGAAAACGCTTTGCACGCATCCGAGCAACAAGCCCACCCGGAGCCGCGGTTTTCCCTCCGCCGCAATCCGCTGCGGCATGCTGGCACGCAAATCGCCCAGCGAGATCTCCGGTAACAAAGCATCCATGGCGCGCAGGCGCGGCGGAAGAATCTTAAGGAGTCCCGCGCGATGCGCGAACGACCGCAGGCCCGATCGTTGGTAGAACCACAGCGGCACTGCCAGGGCGCGCAGCCGCCCCGGGTGCGGGAACAGTGCGAAAATCATCCGGCGGAACACGCGCTCGGAGAGCGATCGGCGATAGTGTCGTTCGATCTGTGCGCGCGTGGCCTCGATCAACTTGTCGTATTTCACCCCGGAAGGGCACGCAGTCATGCAGGCCATGCAACCCAGGCACTGATCAAAGTGGCCGATGAATGTATCAGTCATCCGGGCCTGCCCTTCGCGAGCCAATTTCATCAAGTAAATGCGGCCGCGTGGCGAATCCATCTCTTCGTGCCAGAGGGAATAGGTCGGGCATGTCGGCAGGCAGAAGCCGCAGTGAACGCACTCATTGATCAATTGCTCGGGAGGCGGATTGTGATCGTCGAAAATTGAAAGCATTTTTGCTGCAGCCTTACGCGCCAGACCGCTGGACGCGTCGCTGGTACCCGCCCCGGCGGTGACCTTTTGCTCCGTCATCAAATCCCTCCCACAAAACGGCCGGGATTCAGAATGCCGCCGGGGTCGAGCTGCTCTTTGACGCGCCGGAATAGCGGAAAGGAATCACCCGGGCGGCCCCATACGTCGAATCGAGACTTGGTCTCATGCGAGCAACGCAGCACGACTAGCGTGCCCCCGAGCGATTCCGCGTGGGAGCGCAAGCGTTGTAGCACAGCCAGCAAGGCATCTTCGGTCACCGCCTCCAGTCGCAATTGCGCGACGCCGATCGCATGAGCCGTCACTTCCCACGTCACTCCCTGTTCTGTGGCGGCCTCTCGCAGGGCCGTGCAGAAACCCGCCAAATCTGTCGGCAGGAGACTGAGTTTCGCGACGGCTTTCCGGCCGGCGCCCTGCCAGAGTGCCTCGCGCGTGCTCCAGCCCTCAGAAGAGTGGCTGCGCATCGCTTTCGCAGCCAATTGCAGGAGCTGTCGTTCCTGCGCATCCAGGCCGGCACGAGTTCCTTCGAAAAGCACATCCAGCGAAGGCTGGCCGGCGGAATAGGCGCGCAACTGCAAGCAAGTGTAGGCAAGCCGCGAATCCTGGATGGCGCCCCCCAACTGGCAGAGCGTCTCAACCGAAGATGCGGTAAAACCCAAGGAGCGGGTGTCGTGGGGGAGCGGGTGCAATCGAAACACGGCCTCTGTAATCACCCCAAGGGTACCGAACGAGCCGGTCGCCAGCTTGGGCAGGTCGTAGCCGGCGACGTTCTTCACCACCTTGCCTCCGCTCTTGGCCAGCGTGCCGTCGGGCAACGCGAGCGTGATGCCGATAATCAGGTCGCGCAGAGAGCCATAGCGCGTGCGGAGCGCGCCGCTATCGTTAGTGGCCAGAATCCCGCCAACGGTAGCGCGATCCGGCCAAAGCGGGTCGAGCGCAAGCCGTTGGCCGTGTTCAGCTAGCGTGCGCTGAAATTGGGCTACGGTGCATCCTGCTTGAACTGTCGCTGTCATGTCGCCCCAGGCATGTTCCAGGACCCGGCCGAGCCGGGCGGTGGAAAGAACCAGGTCAGCATGCCGCGGCGGATTTCCCCAATCGAGCTTTGTGCCGCCGCCTCTTGGAATGACGGTCAATCCCGTGCGGTTGGCGCAAGCCAGAACCTTTGCCAGGTCTTCCGCGGTTCCCGGTTCAACAACAGTCGCGGGGGCTACGCCGTCCACTTCGTCCGCCGCCATTGCAGGGCGGATATTTCCGTCGCCCACGATAGCCGTAATTTCTCCCCAAGTTGCCTGGGTCTGCTGTTTCATCGCGGGCTCGGAGGGTTGGGGCATCGGCTAGAAAAATTGGGCCACGCCTGCAGTCTCCAAGGGATGAGGCTGGTACGGGCCCGTCTTCTCGGCGCAGAGGCGCGGGCGCGGGAAAACCTTGGAGGGATTCGACAACAGCTCGGGATCGAAGGCGCAGCGCACGCGTTGCATGGTATCGAGGTCGGGTTCGGCAAACATCACGGACATGAAGCTTTTCTTCTCTTCGCCCACGCCGTGCTCGCCAGTAATGGAGCCGCCCGCCTTCACGCAGAGCTCCAGGATGCTGAAGGCCAGCTTTTCAGCTTTTTGTTCCTGTCCTTCGATTCTCCGATCGTAGAGCACCAGCGGGTGCAGGTTTCCATCGCCGGCATGGAAGACATTCGCCACGCGCAGCCCGAATTTTGCGCTGAGCCGTTCGATTTCACTCATCACCTGTGGAAGGGCGGTACGCGGAATCACGCCGTCCTGCACGATATAATTCGGCGAAATGCGGCCCACCGCGGCGAAGGCTGCTTTGCGGCCTTTCCAGACTACGGCGCGTTCTTCTTCCGACTGTGCTAACCGGATCTCCCACGCGCCGCAAGAGGTGCAAGTCTCCTTCACGCGGGTCATCAAGGCCTCGACTTCGGCAGCCGGCCCGTCCAATTCCACGAGCAGCAAGCCGCCGCAATTGGGATAGTTGGCGTGGACGGCGGCTTCGGCAGCCTGGATGGCGAGGTTGTCCATCATCTCGATGGCAGCCGGCAAAACGCCAGCGGCAATGATCTCGCTGACCGCTGCGCCCGCTTCGTTCGTCGAATTGAACGCCGCCAGCAACGTCTGCACAACTTCGGGCCGCTTCACAATGCGAAGGACGATCTTGGTCGCAACACCCAGCGTGCCCTCCGACCCGACGAAGACTCCGCAAATGTCGTAGCCTGGATAGTCGAGTGTTTTGCCGCCAAGGTGCACCAGCGAACCATCAGGCAACACGACTTCCAGGCCCAGCACATGCGTCGTCGTGAAACCATATTTCAGGCAATGAGCGCCCCCCGAATTCTCCGCCACGTTGCCGCCAATGCTGCACACCTGTTGCGAGGAAGGATCCGGCGCGTAGAAGTATCCGTACGGAGCCACCGCCTGCGTGACACTGAGATTGATCACTCCTGGCTCGACCACCACACGAGCATTCGGGATGTCGATCTCCAGGATGCGGTTCATGCGTGCGAGGCTGATTACGATTCCGTTCTCGATCGGCAGTGCCCCTCCACTCAGACCGGTACCGGAGCCGCGCGCCACGAACGGGATGCGTTCTTTGTGACAGACGCGAACGGTGGCCTGAACTTGTTCCGTAGAAGTGGGTAGCAGAACGGCGGCGGGAATGACGCGGAAATTTGTGAGGCCGTCGCACTCGTAGGTGTGCAACTGTTCCGGCTGGCTGATTAAACCATCATCGCCGACGATCGCTCGAAAGTGGTCGAGGATGCGGGCGTCCATGGGCCCCTCCGCTTCGAATCAGGCGGGCGCTTTTCCTCACGACGGCCGAGTTCGAAAAGTAGCCCTGTAACGCCTGAGTCGGCGTGGGCTCACTCAAGATTCTAACGCATGTGCCATCCCGGAGCACAGTTCGAGGTTGTGCTTCGGGGCGGCAAGAACCTCATTTTACGAAGGTCAGCCCATGCGGCACGGCCCATGGGAAGACGTACGCGTACAGCATTACGATAATCCCCACGATGGCGCCAAGGGCCACGGAGTGCCAGAAGACGAAGCGGAAAATAATGCCCTCGTTGCCCACCTGATTCGTCGCCGACGTCGCGATGGTAATGGACTGGGCGTCCACCATTTTGCCCATCACGCCGCCGGCGCTGTTGGCCGCGCACATCAGAACCGGATCCACGCCGAGCTGCTGCGAGGTGATGCGCTGCAAGCTTCCGAAGAGGGCGTTTGATGAGGTATCGCTGCCCGTGAGCGCGACGCCGAGCCAGCCGAGGTAAGTGCCAAAAAACGGATAGAGCCAGCCGGTTCGCGTGAAGGCGAGCCCCAGCACGGCGTCGAGTCCTGAGTACCGCGTGACGAATCCAAGCCCCAGCATGAATGAAATAGCGATCATCGCCAGCCGCATGCGCACCAAGGTATGCCAGAATCTTTTCATCAGCCGTATCGGACTCATACCCAGTAGCAGTCCGGAGACAATGGCTGCGAAAAAGCAGCCCGTTCCGGTCGCCGACAGCCAATTGAAGTCGTACCTCGCCGCTTCGGGCGTAGGTTTCGTGACTACCGGCGCAGACCGGGTCACGGCATTGTGCAAATAAGGTACGTCCCAACCCGGCGGGCCGGGCCGCACCTTGCCGTTTGCCTGCACAACTCTGAAAGACGGTGTAGTGGCCTTGTTCATGGCCAGCTTGATCGAGGGAAGCCCCCATAGCAGCACAAACACGGAAAGGATCGCGAAGGGCATCCAGGCCTTGGCAACCTGCCCGCCAGAGTACGAGTGGCGGACGGGCACGTACCCATCAATCTTCTTTGGGTCCCATTCACCCCCCAAGGCGTCCGAGACCGCCTGGGGACTCCCTGCCAGGACGGCTCCCTCTCGTTCATAGTCAAAACGCCAAATCTTCTTGGGCCGCCAGAAGCGAAGGAAAGCCACCGTGGCGATGATCGAGACGACGCCCCCCATGATGTCCACCAGATTACTGTCCACGTGGTTCGACCAGAAATATTGCGTCAGGCCGAAGGAAAAGCCGACAACCAAGATGGCGGGAGCGACTTCCCAGGTTTCCTTCCAACTCACCATGGCGCGCACGAGCCAGAACGGGACAATCACAGCCGTAAACGGAAGGATGCGTCCGATCATCGCGTTGAGGTCCGATTCCGGCAGCGCCGTGACGGCGGCGAGGGTGTGGACGGGTGTCCCAATGGCGCCCCAGGCCACCGGCGCAGTATTGGCAATCAGATTCAGGGCCGCCGCGTGAAAGGGTTTGAAACCGAGTCCGATCATGAAGGCGCCGGCGATGGCCACCGGCGCCCCAAACCCAGCAGCGCCTTCGATGAATGCGCCGAAGCAAAACGCCACGAGTAGAACCTGCAGTCGCCGGTCCGGCGTAATTCCGGCGATCGATTCCTTCATGATTTCAAACTGGCCCGTCTCGACAGAAATGTCGTAGAGGTAGACGGCGGCCAGCACAATCCAGGCAATTTTCAGTACGCCAAAGCCCACGCCGTACGCGAAGCTCGTCGAAGCCAGTGCTAGCGGCATCTTGAATACGAGGACGGCCACCACGATAGCCGTTAGGGCACCGGCGATCGCGCACCAGTGCGGCCTCACCTTCAGCCCGGCCAGCAAACCAAACAGTACGATGATGGGCAACGCCGCCACCAGCGTGGACAGCCACCAATGTCCAAGTGGGTCATATACCTGGGTCCAGGTCATGGCACTCTCCTTTATTGCTTCACGTGCCGCCAAGAGCGGCGGTACCTTAATTCTTATTCTTCAGGCAGGATTGAATTCACCACTCATGATCATTTCATCGCTGGTCGCCCTTGCCTGGCGACTTGCGGGGAAAACGTTCGAACGCTATTCTGGCACAGTTTTGGCATAGTCGGATGGCTGAAGCGTGCCAGCTCGGGGCTGCGCGCCCGCAGGAAGGAGCCGTGGGGGCGAGATCATGATCCGCGAGGACATTCTCCAGAAATTCCCAGGCCTCTTTGGGACCAAGAAAATAAACGGCCGGGACGTCAATGTCGAACAGACCATCGCCGCACTCACGAGAGAGCTGGGTCCGGAGATCGCCGCGGCGCTAACCGCGCGCCGTGAGCTCCTGCAGTCCCCCGCGCCGGTCCGCAACAAATATGCCTGGCCGAAGTGGCACGACACGTTTGAAGACCCCGTGACGGGAAAGTTTTGGACATTTCGCCAGATCGTCCAAGGCCTGATTGACAACTTTCTCAGCCGGGACAGCGAGTGGCGGTGGCGCCTCAATGATGAGGTGCCCATCCCCAAGGACGCCCACCCGCTGACCAATCCCGGCTTGGAGCTCACCGGGCCCTGGCATCCGCTGGACATGGCCTTCAACGCGTTGAATAGCCCTGCCCCCGTGAATATGCCGGACTTTGAAGACGCCTCCCCGCCCCACTTCCAGCCCGACGGCACGCCCACAAATCAGCCGGTGGGGATTTTTGGGGCTATGCAGAACGCCAAAGAGATTTTCGAAGGCCGCTGGTCGGACCGCCCCTACGAGGTGGTGAAGAAAGGCCAAAAGCGCGCGTACAAGATCAACAAGCCTCCGGCGCAGTGGCCCAGCCGTTTTGCGCGTCCTCCGGGCATCCACGTGCGCTATGACCACATCCGCGTCGATGGCCAACCGGCGCCCGGCGTGATTCCCGTCACTCTCCTCTGGGCCCTCAACAACTACGGGTCCCTCACGCGCGCGGGCACGGGTGTGTACTACTACATTCCGAAGATCCAGACTCCACAGGAAGCTCGCATCGTGGAGAAGCTCCTTGTACGGCTGGAAGGCGTGATCGGAGTCCCGGCTGGCACCATCAAGATCAAAGTTCTTTATGAGGAGGGAAATGCGGGGCGGTTCATGCCTGCCATCGCTTGGGTCTTGCGGCGCCGGCTCCTCGGCACGAACGTCGGCCGCTGGGACTACTTGGCCAGCCTCATCGAGATGTGGAAGGACGACGCGCAGGGCGTCTTTCCGGATCCGCAATCCATCGGCATGGCCTCGCCGAATATGATTGCATATCAGCGGTACAACGCGCTGATGATGCTCATGGCGGGCATGAAGAATGGTGAACTCAGCCAGGGTGCCCCCATTGGCGGGATGGCGGCGGTGATGATCTATCAACCGGCCGACGTCTATGGCCGCTCGAGGTATAACCAGTTGGCCCTGCGCGCGATGGTGATTGACAAGCTGCGAGAGCGCCTGTTGGGCTTGATGCTTGTGGCCGAAGAGCCGCTTCCTGCGGCTCAACAGCCTACCCTGGAAGACATCCTTGCAGGCCGAGCGAAGGGGCGGCTTTACGATGCCTACCGGCAAAGCTGGGTCGCCAGCCCGGAACCGGCCTACGTCGCCGCCGGCAATGCGCCCCTGCGGGCCCCTGTGACGCAGCTCCAGGCGATCCTGGATGCGCCGCGAGAAACTGTGGATGTAAAAGGCAAGCCGGTGCCAACGGTCGCCAGCGGACTCGTTGACACGGAGCGGCTCCTGCTGCAATCCCGTGGCTTATTAGATCCGCAGGGCAAGATCACGCCCCGGGTCATCACCAGGGAAATGTTTGACACTCCGGAGAAACTCTTCACGCAGGAACTTTGGGATGCCATCTACTGCGTGCCGAAGGGTGAAATCACCGTCGAGCACATCCAACATGCGCTTTACATGGCGGCGAACTACGGCTTCCAGATCCTCAACGGCAACTTCGCAGCGGCGATTGACGACTACGAACTTTCACTGCGTTTCATGAATGACCTAGCCACCTACCGGATCGATGTGTCGTGGCTGTGGAGCCTCGTCCATCACCAGGCCGCCATCACCAAGAACGGCTACCTCAAGAGGCCGACGCTCACCGAGGATGGAGTCGTACCGGCTGTGAATGCCTTAGAGGTCAAGGCCGGGACCCGCTTCACCAGGGAGCTGTTCGAGAAGTTGTGGAACTTCCACAACGAATGGACAGCGGAGTTCTTCGCTGAGCTGGACCGCAGAGGCGATCCAGGCCGCTTTGACCGCACCAAAGCACCCGTCATCATGGAGATCTTAAAGCGCCAGTTGCTTTCGCCCCGGTACATCCAGCACAGCGCCCGCGTGCTCTTCGTCGTGGGGCAAGCGAATCAGCAGGAGCGCGCGCAGATTCTGGACGCGATCTTCGACCTCTCTCGTCAGGAAGTCGCCAAGCGCGTTGAAGCAGGTACCCTGGACAAGATCGCTCTGGCCGCGCACGATTATGTCTATGACATCTTTCCGGCCGCTGAAGGAGAGCAGCGCCCGGAGGTAAGATCACAGGGGCAGGGCTGACCAAACTGCCCGGGCCCTTGCTAGTTCTTAAGATGGCTGGTTGCGGGGCACGCAACGTACTAAACGCGCTGATTCTGCCTTACCATGTGAAATTGGTCCACTCAGTGGCATAGTTTGGCCGGCCTTCTTGCTGTCCCGCCGAAAGGCAGCGATTTCGGTCCAACGAACCGTCCCTCCATGAACTGAATTCGCGCCTCTGCCCCGGCGCCGGCCCCAGGAGGCCGAGACCACGATAGATCCAGATGACCGACCCTGTAGTTGTTGGCGTCCTCCCACGCCCTTCCCCATGCGGTACGGTCCCGGGTGGATTTTCTCGCCTGGAAACGGGTTTCGGTGGGGCATGAAGCTACAGCCATGCTCGTCGAAGTGGGTTCAGTGGCCGCCGTTCTTGTAGACACAGGGCTCCGGCGTGAAGAATGTTTCAGACTCCGGTGGGAATCGATCACATGGTTCAGGGAGTTCTCACTGGATTTCCCCCGTAGGCTTGGTGGAGCGGTCAGCCACCCTGCTTAGTTGCGTGCCGATCGATGGTTCCGAGCTGGATGCGAAGGGAGAAACCCTCTCATTGGAGCGCCCCGCTTCAGGTGTGCATTGAGGCAGATCAAGGCGCAATCAACCGGACAGTGGCCCTCGCTTCGTGTCTCTGATTGCTCCCGCCAGCCGCGGGCACCTGTGAGAACTCCCTCTAATTCTTTTAAGTGAAGTTCACATAAGGAGAAGACCAACGATGAAGGCATTTCGGCTCAAGGCATCGCGACTCAAATATGTAAGTCGGCATCTCGCTGTCCTCGCAGCGTATTTGATTCTTGCTGCTCCTGCATTCGCTCAAACCGGTTCTCCCTGGGCCGGAAAGTCTCCACGACAGCATGCCTCGCGCCTTTCAGTGGAGTCCCATTCGAAAGCAATCTGCGTTGAAGAAGAAAGCCCCGAGCTACACCAAAACGCATTGCATGCCGCCTCACGACACGTGGCCACTGAGGGAGAGAAGAGAGACGAACGTCTTTTTCTCACCGTTCACGAAGTTGCCGAGTTGTTGCAGGTGCCCGTGTCCTGGGTCTATGGACGCCTGCGCAAACGGTCTACAGAGCAGCTTCCGGGCTATCGAGTAGGGAAGTACTGGCGCTTTCGCCAGGAGGAAATCCTTGCTTGAGTCAAGTGCCACAGACGAGACTCTCATGTCGCTTGACACGCGGGATACACTGAAAAGCGACGCAGAACAATCTGGACGGGCCATCTATGGAGGAACGATGGCTCGAAGAGGGTTCCAGCAAGGATCACTTTTCCAGCGGGGCACTCGGAGGAAAGTCTGGGTAGCGCGCTGGTGGGAGGACGTAATTCAACAAGACGGCACGCTCGGGAGGTTGCGACGGTCGGAAGTGATCGGCAGCGTCGCAGAACTCCCAACGCGCCGAAAGGCCATGCAGGTAATGTCTCAGAGGCTGAGTTCCATCAACAGCGGTGAGGCTCGACCACAGTCTATCCGGACATTTGGAGAATTTGTCAAAAAGGACTGGATGCCTGTGATCTTGCCGACATTCAAATGCGCAACCCAAAAGCACTACCGGTACATGCTTGACGTGCATCTCATTCCGGCTTCAACACGCAGCTTAGGGAGCTTACGCGCGAAGAACTGCAGAAGTTCCTGTGCCGCAAGCTTAACAGCGGGCTTTCGTGGGAAACCGTTCACCATTTCAAGTGTGGGCTGAGCAAGATTCTCGGAACGGCCGGGGAATGGCGCTACATCACCGAGAACGTAGCTCAGAGAACGAAACTTCCACAGAGGCAACATGGAACGGAGCGAGCGGTACTTACTCCGGCCCACGTACTAGGCATAGCTGCGAACTTGAATGAGCCAGCTCGATCAATCACGTTGTTGTTGGTGCTGACGGGTCTGCGGGTTGGAGAACTGCTTGCGCTTCGATGGGGAAGCATTGATTTGAAAGCTCGTCTGCTTCGTGTCGCCGAGACGGTGTATGACGGGCATTTTGATAGACCCAAAACGAAGCGCAGTGCACGAACCATCCCGATTGGGACGGAGACGGCAGAGATTCTCGCCGCCATTCATCCTGCGGCTGTTGATGCAAGGGCCCTGGTATTTGCCTCACGCGACGGATTAGCTAGATCGATGGAATCTCTTGCGTAAGCACCTGAAGCCCCCAGCGAAGAGGTTAGGGCTTCCAGGCGTCACGTGGCATCTTCTGAGACATAGCCACGCGACGATGCTCGATTCCGTGGGCACGCCAATAGGGACGATGCAATCGCTCCTGGGGCATTCCTCGCCGGAAATCACGCGCGAGATTTATTTGCACGCGGTACCGGAAGAACAACGTTGCGCAGTAGAGAGCGTCGAGAGGCTTGTACTTGGACCCAAGTTGGACCCAAGTTCAGTTTCTGACGCTGCAGCATCAAGAACAGTGCATTGAAAACAAAGAAGTAAGTGGTCGGGGCGCCGAGATTTGAACTCGGGACCTCCTGCGCCCAAGGTAAGAGCAGAAACGCTAAGTAGTTGGTCCGTCTAGCATTTTCCTATGTCATATATCACGGTTTTGCACGATATTCGTCAATGCTTGTTCCCAACTTGTTCCCAAGTTAATTCAAGAGGCCCTAGATCTTCAGGAACAGTTTCCGCCGATACATCCAAAGCAGAACGAGCCAATAGCACACCAGAATCGCCGCGCCCTCAAAAAAACGTTGTAGCCCGGCGCCGGCAAATTGAAAGAAGTTCGCACCCAAGTGGATCCGGAAGGTGCTATCCAGAAATCCTTCCATGAAATGCGCGATGCAGTACGCAGCAATCGAGTTCATGCCGATGACCACCAGCGGAAAGGCCCATTTTTTGAAACCCTTCACCTCGATCATCCAACTAAATGCAGCCAAGAACAAGAAGCAAATTCCTCCGCTGAAGATGGTCCAGGACGGCGTCCAAATGCGTTTCACCACAGGGCAAATGTGCGAGTAATGCAGCGCCAATCCAAGCGCAATCCCCGAAACGCTGGCAATCAGCAGCTTCTTCATCGGGATCTTGGGCCGGGATTCCCGCAACCAGCGCCCGGCGATCAAGCCCAGGATCATTGTGCCCAGCGTAGGAATGAAACTCAGTGTGAGGTATCCACCCGAGTTGTACACGAAGCGATTTTCGCGCGGGAACAGGTTCAGGAACCACTGGTCGAAGCGGTTTCCGAAATTGTAGTTCTTGTTCCAGTGCGCAGCGAATCCCGTGAAGTTGTGTTGCGCGTTCCACGTCGCGGGGACGCCTACGTTTTGCCAATCGGAATTCGCGGGCGCCGCGGGATACAGGGCCCACGCCAGCCAGTATCCGAAGAGAATCAAGGCGAGCGCCCCCCATACCCACTTGAGCGATTCCACTTTTGAGGAAAAGAATCCGAGCAGGAACAATAATGGATATCCGAACCCGATTTGCGAGAGCGTGTCCTCAAACGTGAAATAGGTCATGGAATGGTCCATCGACCGGAGGAATACACCCAGAGCAACCAGCACCAAGGAACGCCAAAGCGCGTGCGTGAATAATTCCATGAAGCGCGCGCTCTTCGCCATGCGGCTGGCAATGGAATACGGCAGCGCCACACCAACCAGGAAGGAGAACCCCGGCTGAATCGTATCGTGCAGAGAGCAGCCGAACCACTCCGTATGCGTTTGATTGAAGGCCAGGACTCTCCAGAACACGCTCGTCGGGTACGCCGCAGCCACACGCGAAAGTTGCAACACCTCGGCCATCAGCAACAACATGACCAACCCGCGATACGCATCCACTGAGACGTTGCGCGCTGTCGCGGGTTCTACGAGCACCGACTCTCGCAGGGTCGGAGTCGTTTCCGTGACCGGCTTCGTTTGGCTCAGCGTCGCCATAAAGCCCCTCTCCCTGCAATTTGGTCCAAGCATACACGGAAAACGAGCTGCTGGCTGAGTTTTGAGGGACTATGGCGGAGAAAGTTGCAGTAGAATCGTCCCACAATGTTTTGGTTCTCCTCTTCGCGCTGAGCAAAACGCATTCAACGCTATACTGTACAGAATGATTTCGGGCCCTTCGATCGATACGAGGGATAGCGTCGAGAATGACCACTGTTCGAATAAAAGAAGTCGCGAAGCTGGCGAGAGTTTCTACTGCCACAGTTTCTCACGTCATAAACAAGACTCGATTTGTTAGTGATGACACCAAACGGAAGGTTCTTTACGCCATTGAACGCGTCGGTTACACGCCCAACATCCATGCGCGCAATCTGGCGTCCGGCCAGAGCCGGACGCTGGGACTGATCATTTCGGACATTACCAACCCATTCTTCCCAGACCTTGTGAAATCCATTCAGGAAAGAGCTCTGGAGTTGGGCTACGACGTTATTGTTCTGAATACCAATTACGAGCCGGAGCGCGACTCTCGTTACGTGCAGCGATTACTGGAATTGAGAGTTCGTGGCGTCATGATATTGACCACGGAGATGGATCTTTCCGTGATCGAGCGTCTGTCCTCGCGCGAAATCGCTGTGGTCTTTCTCGACATCGGAAAGGTAGGTCCGCATACAATTCAGGAGGCAGGCCTTCCTCGAAACGATGAAGAGTCATCGAGCGTCACTGCACACGGAACCGTTAATTCTCGAAGGGAATTTCAGGCTGGAGAGCGGGGAGCACCTCGTTCGAGAAATGCTGACGTTGAAGAGCCGACCAACTGCGATCCTTGCCGCCAATGATTTGATGGCTGTGGGAGCCCTGCGTGAGCTAGGTCGTGCAGGTCTGAAAGTTCCGAAGGATGTTTCCGTGATAGGGTGCGACGATATCTCGCTCGCCGAGCTGACTGATCCCCAGTTAACTACCATCATGATCCCGCGAACTGAAATCGGGACCGCGGCCGTTGAGGCTGTATTACAAACAAATTCCGTTCAAGGCCGCGAAATCAAGATTTCCACTCGACTCGTGGTACGGCAGTCTACGCATGCAGCCCCGCTCTTGAAGTAAGCTCTCCGTTTTCCGTTCTAGTGATGGTTCTGAAGCCTTCCGCTGTTTTCAAATTCGTAGCTCGGTGACGACCTGACTCTCCACTGCAAAATCGCAGCTCATGCAGTATCCCTGAACTGAATCTTTAGAAATTCAAGTTTGAAACGGAGACCCGAATCGCAGATGGTAGCAATCTAAAAGTTTTCTGAAGGAGGAGGCCGCTGGTCGTTCGCGACTGCCTGGGAAGGATACCGCTAATGGCTCATGGTCTCACGAAGGGTACGATATGGTTTTGGAGGGAAACTGAGTTTAGCAAGTCCTCTGTTCAGGCCGTTGGGAACTACGCGCCATGAGAAACGCAGATTGAGAAAAGCGGATTTTTTGATTTTACGCTTGACAGGAGAAACGGCGGCGGCGAATAATCCAAAACCATTAGGGACGTAAGCGCTTACGTACGCGCTTAGGCGTTCCAAGAGTGGGAACCTTCCTGGAATTCAGTTCTTGGGGACCTTGCGAGGGAGTCCAACTGCTGCGAGGTGACGACTATGTTCCACAAACTCTCTAGTTCGGTGATTTTTCGTTTTGGCTTACTAATAGCATTCTGTCTGGGGTCGTTGGCACTGGCTCTTTCCGCACGGGCACAAATTGGAAACGCGACCTTGGGCGGTACTGTAATGGACCCTTCTGGCGCCGCCGTGGCCGACGCCGAACTGACACTGGTCAATCAAGCGACCAGCTTCGAGGCAAAAGCCACTTCCAATGAGCGGGGCGAATATACCTTTCGCAACGTGACTCCCGGAACCTATGACCTGAAAGTCGTCAAAGCCGGCTTCCAAAACTACGTTCAGAAGGGCATAGTCCTGACAATCAACCAATCGGGTCGTGCGGATGCGACATTAAAGGTAGGCACGACCACTGAGACCGTCACAGTAGAAGGCGAGAATACCCTCATCAACTACGAAAACGGAACGGTCCAGGGAGGCATTGATCCTGAAACCGTCAAGGATCTGCCGTTGATCGTGTCGGGCAAGCCCCGCTCGTCAGCGAGCTTCGCAGTACTTCTCCCCGGCGTGTCCACCGGCAGCAGCAATGAGGCTTTCAACGCCCGCATCAACGGGGGGTTGCAGTCCGGCGACGAAGCCCTTCTCGATGGTGCAACCATGCAGGAAGGCTTCATGAGCCAGAGCGGCATGGTCTCCATCCAGGGCGATTTCCAGATGTCGCCCGACATGGTGCAGGAAGTAAAGGTTCTCACGTCGGACTACGCTCCCGAGTATGGGTCATCTTCTTCGGGGCAGATCACCATGGTCAGCAAGTCTGGCGGGAACCAATATCACGGAGCAGCATTTGAGTACGCCCGCAACAGGGTATTCAATGCGGCTCCCTGGAATTCCAGCTGCAGCAGTCCAGGCTGTGATCGCCGCCCGCTCGACAATGAGCATGACTTTGGCGCTAACTTCGGCGGCCCGATCAAGTTTCCGTTCCTTTATCACGGGACCTCCAAACATCATTCATTCTTCTATTTTGACTGGGAGGCATTTCACCAGGCCGGCGGCTCGAACGTGCCCACTCTCTCGATTCCTTCGATCCTGGAGCGAGGCGGGAATTTCACAGACTGGAAGGACAGCAGTGGCAATGTAATCCCCATTTACATGCCGGGCAATGCCAGCGCCGCGTGTCAAACCGCGGCCGGGGTAGGACCGGGGCAGCAATTCCCCGGGAATATGATTCCTTCGTTATGCATCAGCCCAATTGCTCAAGCTTATCTTGGCGCAATGCCGCAGCCCACGAATACTCAGTCGTTCAACAATTACACGCTTTCCAAACCCGTACCCGATTCCCTGGTCTCGAACAGCAACGTTTTCATGACGCGTATTGACCACAACTACGGAGACAAGGATCACTTCTATTTCTTCTGGTGGCGCCAGTTCACAGGCTACAACACGGCGACTGCACTTCCCGCAATCATCTCGACCGAGTCCCC
>WNGJ01003530.1_pt1 | contig 16669 bp, 13 predicted proteins | sample 5400611 | NCBI WGS metagenome assembly WNGJ01 (sample SAMN13153375, study PRJNA577476) | soil metagenome | isolation source: 40 cm soil or saprolite under Garry oak tree replicate 1 | place: USA:California | collected 2016-06-15 | reverse complement strand
AACTGTTAATGTTGCTTGAATCAGTTATATTCAAGATGATAACATGCTAACTATGTAACTGTCAATATTTTTTAGAGAGTTATGCTGGTCTTCTTTCCATCTCAACCGTTGTATGAGGGAGGAGACATGAAGGAGGCAGAGCCGATTCTTGTAGGACTCTGTTGGAGCTTAGGGAACAATGGATACGATTTGCCTTGATTTCATCAATAGCGAGTTTCGCGATTTCCGTGGTCGGTGGGTAAGAGATGATCTCCAGCAACCAGGCTGGTTGGAACAGTTTCTCGTCAAATGGGGACTACAGGTTGATCGCTCACCCGATGGAGCTACACTAACTACTCTTGTTGCACTACGTACCCTTCTTCGCTCTATGATAGAGGCTCTGGTTGAGGGACAGATCGCAGACCATGATCAAGCAGCACTCAATGCTTTTCTGCTCAAGATGCCCTTGAGTCGTCGCCTGATAAAAGACACAGAAGGATATCGATTGGAAATGGTGCCACTGAAGCAGGATTGGGACTGGGTGCAGGCAGAGATTGCGGCTTCGTTCGCTCATCTGCTGGCTTACCAGGATCTCAGACGTCTCAAAATGTGTGCAAATACCAACTGCCGTTGGGTCTTTTATGATGAGAGCAAGAGCCGTACCAGGCTTTACTGTACATCTGATAAATGCGCTAACCTTTTGAAAGCACGCCGCTTCCGCGCACGCCATAAAAGCAATCTCCAGTAATGGCTCACTTGAGAAGGATGGCTTGATCTCCATTGTATCGATGGAGAAATATGAGATATGAGGCGCGCCCGGTGAGATTCGAACTCACGGCAACCGGTTTAGAAGACCGATGCTCTATCCACTGAGCTACGGGCGCTAATGGGAACTGAAGCTGTCTCTTCAAATCCATCCTGATGATAACAAGTCGTATTGCGGTATGTCAAGCATATCTTCGACTGATAATTAGCCATAGCCTGGTTCTCCTTGTAACATCCTTGCGTTGGGCAATAGATACGGCAAGAAAACATTTTGCTACACGCCTTGACAATCTGCGCCAGAAAACCTATAATACGGTTAGTTAAATCCGAGTGCGTAAGTAAGGATTAGCAGGAAGCGCTAGGCTTCCCGGATCACATTATTACCAGGTATTAGCCTGCAAGATGGAGTAAATTGTATGAGTCAGGTATTCGATGTGGAGCAGCAGACATATAGTCCTGGGTTCCATGTAGCTGAAAACTATGCGTTTAAGTCCGAAAGAGGACTGAGTCGCAAAGTCGTCGAGCAAATCTCCGAGATGAAGGGCGAACCCGATTGGATGCGCAAGTTCCGCCTCAGGAGCCTGGACCTCTTTGAGAAACGGCCACTACCAACCTGGGGTGCTGACCTGTCGGGCATTAATTTCGACGACATTTACTATTATATCAAGCCAGTGCAGGAGCAGGGTAAGACGTGGGAAGATATACCTGCTGAGATTAAAGATACTTTTGACCGCCTGGGCATACCTCAGGCCGAGCGTAAGTTCCTGGCAGGCGTGACGGCCCAGTACGAGAGTGAGGCTGTCTACCACAAGGTACGTGAAGATCTTGAGAAGTTGGGTGTTATCTTTACCGACATGGACACGGCTCTGCGCCTGTATCCCGACCTCGTGAAGCAATACTTCGGCACGATCATTCCTCCATCGGACAACAAATTTGCATCGCTGAACAGCGCTGTTTGGAGCGGCGGCAGCTTCGTATACGTGCCGGAGGGGGTGCGCGTTGAGATCCCGCTGCAGGCCTACTTCCGCATCAATGCACAGAATATGGGCCAGTTCGAGCGCACGCTGATCATAGCTGCCCCTGGTTCCTATGTACACTATGTTGAGGGCTGTACCGCACCAAGCTACACTAGCGATAGCCTGCATAGCGCAGTCGTGGAAATCCGTGTAGAGAAGGGCGCGCGTGTACGCTATACGACCATCCAGAACTGGTCGAAAAACGTGTACAACCTGGTGACCAAGCGGGCCGCCGCCTATGGTGATGCAACGATGGAATGGGTCGATGGCAACCTTGGCTCGAAAACCACGATGAAGTACCCGGCGGTGCTGCTGATGGAGCCAGGTGCTCGCGGCGATATCCTCTCGGTTGCCTTTGCATCCGATGGCATGCACCAGGATGCTGGCGCGAAGGTCACACATGCAGCACCGTACACCACCTCACAGATATTGTCGAAATCGGTCTCGAAAGGCACCGGGCGCGCTTCGTATCGTGGCCTGGTCCGCGTCAATCCCGGCGCGCACCACACGAAGTCCAGCGTGCGCTGTGACGCGCTCTTACTGGATGAGGAGGCCCGCACAGATACCTACCCGACTATTCGCGTTGAAGAGAACCAGACTGAAATCGGCCACGAGGCGACCGTCTCGAAGGTCGGCGATGATCAGCTCTTCTACCTGATGAGTCGTGGCCTGGACGAGTCCGAAGCCTACTCGTTGATCGTGAACGGCTTCATCGAGCCAATCACTAAGGAACTCCCGATGGAGTACGCGGTTGAGCTGAACCGCCTGATCCAGTTGGAGATGTCGGGCAGCGTGGGCTAGGCGGATAGAGGGGTACAATTAGTAGAGTAAAAGATTGGGGTCACCAAAGTTTGGTGACCCCTGTTTTTTCCGTTTAGTATGCTCAAACACCAAACAACCCAGAGATTTTGTAGCAAAGGGAGTTGAGCTCTTGCCTACCACCCGCCTCTTCCTCATTCGACACGGTGAGACCGTCGCGAACCGCGAAAATCGCTACATCGGTGTCCGGGATGACCCACTGAGCGCCCACGGCGAAACCCAGGCTCTTCAGCTTGCCGGGGCATTAGCTGTCCTGCCTTTCGTGGCGGTCTACAGTAGCCCTCTACAGCGTGCTTACGATACAGCACTACCAATAGCGACTCAGCATATGCTCGATGTACAAACAGTGGATGATCTGCGTGAATGTAATTTTGGGGCGTGGGAAGGGTTGAGCCATGCTGAAGTCAAAGCACGTAGCCCGGAAGATGCCCGGCGATTGCAGGAATGGGAACAAAACGCTTCCCTCGCGCCGCCTGGCGGAGAAAGCTTTGAGGCGATGCAGGAGCGTGTTTGCGCTGCAGTCGAACGCTTGTGCCAGGCACACCCGGACCAGGCGATTGTGCTCGTTTCCCATGTAGGGCCAATTAAAGTGTCGCTCTGCGCTGCACTTGGAGCACCTATTTCTTCTGCTTTACGTATCTTCCTCGATCCTGCTACAATCAGCGTCGTTGATTGGCGACACACAGCGCCCGCCACTGTGCGCCTCGTCAACAGTCATGCTCACCTTGGCTGGCAGCACGCACGTTGGATGTAATGCCCGGCTCTCTAAGCCAATTGATTTCCTTTTTTCGCATATAATGGCATAGAATGGTACCAATCACCGCAACTACGCAACTCCTAACCTCCACCAGCGTAAATATTAATGAGAATCCAGCAGGGTACAGTATGGGCAGGAGAACCCGCCAGGTTCATTTACAGCGTTTATATTAGAGGTAGGATAGATAGTTGGTTCGTTGTCTGAATCCGCAAGCAGGCGGGGGACATGAGAATCCCACAAGCGCGGCTTCCTGTCAGAGGTGCGATTTTCTGGTGCAGGGAGCACACGTCGGCATCTACGAAGTCGTATCCTTCATTGGGACAGGGACTTATGGTCATGTGTACCAGGTGCGTGAACCTGCGCCGCTCAGTCGTATATTAGCACTCAAGGTGCTGCGCGTTGACCAATTCAACGAAAAGGCACGGGACAGCTTTTTTGCTGAAGCGCAGCGTATCGCCAACCTGCAACATCCCAATATCCTGCCGGTTTATAACTTCGGCCAGTTAGAAGATGGACGCCCTTACCTGGTGATGGAGTACGCACCGCGCACCATTCATGACCTCTTTCGTAAAGAAGATGGCAGCAGGCGCCTTGCATACGCAGAAGAATTGGTGCCGTATCTCCAGCAAGCGGCAGCGGCACTGTTCTATATTCACGAGAACGGCCTCATACACCAGGATGTCAAACCCGGCAATCTGCTGATTGGACGCAATGGACAAATCCTGCTCTCAGACTTCGGCGCGACATTCTATCTCGGCATGCAGACACATGCCTCGCTTGGAGAGGTCACCGGTACAGCTCCTTATATGCCGCCTGAGCAGTGGCAGGGGAATCCACGACGCGACTCCGACCAATATGCGCTGGCAGTCTGCATCTATGAATTGCTGGCAGGCCGCCCGCCTTTTAGCTACAAATTTATAGAGCAGATGTGGAACGCCCATTTGAAAGAACAGCCGCCAGCGCCACAGCATTGGAACCCGCGCATACCCGTCGAGGTAAGCGCTGTTTTGACGCGCGCACTGGCAAAGGACTATCACCAGCGCTTCAACACTATTGTAGAGTTTGCCGAGAACTATACCAACGCGGTCAAAACAGCATTGCAACGCTACGTCTGCCAGCGCTGCGGGTACCAGAATCGCAGCGGCGCACATCGTTGTAGTAATTGTGGCACTGATTACGATGATCGCTGCTGCCCCTATTGCGAGACACCCGTTCGTTTTGGACAGCGCTGTTGCTCCGTCTGTGGCCGGCTGACTATCCCGCCGACGATGGTGGAACACAGCCCTCTTTCGGGCGTTAGCGCCCGCCAGGGGCGTTATGTCATCAAGCATGTCTTGAAGCACACGGCAGAAGCAAAAGTGATGACAGCCATTGCTATCGACACCAAGGCCAACGAACAGCGCGTCGTACTGAAACGCTGGGAATGTACCGATTTTCCTGTTGTTCGCCGTGCAAGAGAGCTGATCTATTATGAGAGAGCAACCGAGCCGCTGGCGCGCCTGCACCATCCGTTGGTTCCCGCTGTACTTGACCGTTTCGTCGAAGGGAAACATTATTACCTGGTCCTCCAATATATCGATGGTGAGAGCCTGGAGGAGTTGCTGCAAAAGTTGCTGAGACCTCTCTCAGAACGCGAAGTCCTGGGCTATATGAATAATGTGCTGAATGTATTGATAGCGCTGGAGCAGCAGCGGCCTCCCCTGCGTCACTATGACATTTCGCCCGCCAACATTATCATCGAAAATGCACGAGGGCGGGCGATGTTGACAGGCTTTCAGATCCCCGCACCTGCTCCCGAAAAATTGAATATGCTAAGCAGCCACCGCACGACGCGCAAGATAGCCATTTCACCTTATGTGCCAGTAAAAGATGTGCCCTACGATCACCGCACCTGTATATACATGCTCGCTGCAAGCATGCATCACGTACTGACAAACCATGCTCCGCCACATTATCCCGCGTTTCCGGCGGTACGCACGCTCAACCCGCTCGTGTCGCCTGAACTCGAGGCGATTCTCACTCGTGCTTTGATGGAAGATAGAGAGACGAGGTATCAGAGTTACGCAGAGATACAGAGAGATGTGAAGAGGTTGTTATAAAAACTCCTGCTGGTCCTGGTGTCAGCAGGAGTTTTTATAACAAGGTTTTATTTTCGCCGTTCAACCGGCACGTATGGCACGTTCTTGGGGCCGATGTACTCGGCGCGAGGACGAATCAGGCGGTTATTGGCATACTGTTCCAGTACATGGGCTGTCCAGCCACTAATGCGACTACAGGCAAAAATGGGTGTATCGAGGTCGATCGGCATGTCCATCATGTAGTAGACCGAGGCTGAATAGAAATCAACATTGGCATAGAGGCCTTTGTGTGTTTTTATATACTCTTCGACGATGCGCGACATCTCATACCAGCGGCTGTCGCCAGTACGCTCGCCCAGTTCCTTTGACATCTGGCGCAGGTGAGTAGCGCGCGGATCCTCAGTTCTATAGACGCGGTGTCCAAAGCCCATAATGCGCTCTTTACGTTCAAGCGCTCCTTCGATATATGCTCTGGCCTGGTCAACTTCACCAATTCTCAAAAGCATGCGCATGACCTGCTCGTTTGCACCACCATGCAGAGGGCCAGAGAGAGTGCCGATGGCCGATGTAATCGAGGCGTACATGCTCGCCAGGGTGGCAGCTGTTACGCGAGCGGCAAAAGTGGACGCATTAAGTTCATGATCGGCATGTAAAATTAAGACAACGTCTAACATACGGGCCATGTAGGCTTCAGGCATTGCACCGGTTAGCATATACAGGAAGTTGGTGGTGTGGCTTTCGCCATCGAGTGGAACAACTGGCTCTTTGCCATTGCGCAGCCGGTCCCAACTTGCAACGATGGTTGGCATTATCGCTGTCAGGCGGATCGAACGGCGCCGGTTTGCTTCGGGAGAGTTGTCGCCAATATCGGGATCAAAAGAGGAGAGTGCTGAGACGGCGGTACGCAGGACATCCATTGGAGTAGACGTTAGGGGCAGCAAACGCATCAACTGGTTCACGGGTCCGGGGAGTGCACGGCCAGCACAAAGCTGTGCTTTCACCTCTTCAAGCTGTGCTCTCGTCGGTAAGACGCCATACCAGAGCAGGTAAGCCGTCTCCTCAAATGAGGAGTAACGCGCTAAGTCATGAATATCGATACCAAAGTACGACAATTTTCCAAGTTTGCCATCCAGGTCACAGATACTGGAATGCGCTGCTACGATGTCTTCAAGTCCGTCTGTGGTCGGCATATGAGCTTCTCCTCCAGGGATGTACGCTTCGGGCAGAAGAATACAAGTCGGCATCCGATTGATTGGCGGGTGTCGCGAAACTGTTGCTGCCACGTCGAAGCAGACAACTTTCACCACAACAAACAATATGCGGTTCTGTAAAGTATTATAGTCAGCAATCGAGCGTAATGTCAACGGAAAAAGCAAGCAGCGTATCACAATTTTGTGCGGGTTTTTATTTTGTTATCGCCTCTTGAGGTAAAGCAGGGGCGGTTCCCTACTCTGTAAATGTTTGCTGGCGTGTTACCGAAGCCTCTTGCATCTTCAGTTTTTCCCGGTGGCTCTTTTCAATGGCAATACGCCAATGATCACCCAGCTTCATCCAGGGTTTCTCAACTATGAGATAGGATAGGAACGCAAAAGGGAAAATGATCAAGAGTACCCAAAGCCAGTACAGGCTATAGGTTGCATAGCGATTCAAATGCAGGTACTGCAACAGTGGCATGACACGAGACTGAAAAAGAACGAGTAGCGGAAGGTGCCAAATATAGAGACTATATGAAATCAGGCCTACCCCACGCAGCAAAGGCCAATTGAATATTGTTTTCAAACCGGCACTGCCATAGAGGATCGCGGCTATACAAGCCCCAAAACCGATCGCGAGTAACATCTCATTTAACCAATCAAAATCTGGCATAATACCATCTAAGAAAGGCCAGCTCCACGACGCATAGCCATCCTTAAAGTGCCACATAGCGATGAAAACCACTAATAGGATACCACCAGCCCACATCAACGGACTGAGGCGCTGCCATACTCGCACAATCTTATCATCAGTCGTAGGATGTTGCGTATATATGTAGCAGAGACTTATAAACATACCAATGGCGAAATCCTCTGTGTATTTGCCGGTTATACCAAAAGAGAAGAATAAGATGACATCAAGCACTGAGCGAGGAACCAGAAAGGTCTGCGAAGGGTATTTCAAATAATAGAGTCCCCAGTAGCGTATAAACAAGCCCCAGGCGATGATTCCAAGAAGGCAGAACGTGACTGCTGGTAGGCGCCTCTTGATAGGGACACGACTCACGAGGAAGGCGATGCCCAGGGCAATGAGCGGCAGGAGCATATAGAACTGCCATTCGGTTGCCAATGTCCAGTAGGGACCATTGATCTGCCGGAACGTTGCTCGAGTCGAATCCATAAAAAAGGTGAGGAATAGAGCAAGAGATTTTAAGTGATCGCGATGCAGGTATTCGGGGTATTCGAATAGGATTAGCAGGAAAAGTGAAACGTAATAAGCAGGAAGAATGCGTAACACACGCCGCACATAGAAAACACGCACCAGTGGCCAGTTTGTCTTGTATAGAATCGCCTTCGCAAAGGGCATGAAAAGCAGGAATCCTGACAGCACGAAGAAAAGCGTTACACCTATTCCACCTGCAGTTGAGATCGAAGAAGCAAGTGGATTGGCTGCCTGGTTCCAGAGATTGTCCCCGGTCACGCGATTGACATGAAATACGATGACCATTAGAACGGCCACCCCGCGGACTCCATCCAACACTGATATTGTATTTTTTTTACCATTCTTTTGTTCATTATCTAATAGACCCTCTCTCCAATGACCAAAGCGCCGAAAGATGCTTTGTAGCCAGAGAAATGGGTATTGTATATATTGCATATGGCTATTCTTCACAATTCTCTCGTTTAAGACATTTGCTGCTATTACACTCTTTAATACTAACGAGTGAGGGCCACAAAAAGATCCTCTTTGTACTTTTTGGAAGTTTTTGTATGCCTGCTCGGTGCTTATGCGAAATGTTAGTGCCAGCAAGCGTATTATGTATGGAAAAATACTCTCTATCAAAGGATATTCCTATGGATTCTCATATAGGCTAAATTATGTTACACTGATTTAAACAGTACAAGAAAGAGGCAGCACGATGGCAGAGCTAGAGCGCGAAGATGAAGCGCCGCTCATCGCTCGCAGTCAAAGCGGGGATGTCAATGCGTTCAATCAGTTGGTGCTGCATTATCAGCAAACCGTCTATAACGTAATTCTGCGTATGCTTGGAGACCGTGATACGGCTGCCGATGTGGCACAAGAGACGTTTATTGCCGCCTATCGTGCTATTCAATCCTTTCGCGGGGGTTCCTCATTTCGCGCCTGGCTGCTGCGCATCGCCACCAACCAGGCCTGTGACCACTGGCGGCGCACTAATCGCCATCCTGTAGACTCACTGGACAGTGTAATGGATGAAGGTGAGCCGCACGGGGTCAGCTTGCTAGGTACGCTGGTAACGACAGAACAGGCAGCAAATCCCGAGGAGTTTTTACTCAACCAGGAATTGCAAGTACTGATCCAGAAAGGCTTGCGGGAACTACCCCTCGATCAACGTGTCGCGGTCGTTTTATGTGATGTGCAGGGGCTTTCCTACGAGGAGATTGCAGCCGGTACGCAAACAAGCCTGGGGACGGTACGGTCGCGTATTGCGCGTGGGCGCGCGCGGCTGCGTGACTACCTGTACAAGCACAGGGAACTTTTACCGCGAAATTATCGTCTACTAACTGATAAAGAGTAATTACCTTAACGGAGTTTATACGTGGCACAACATGACGAGCATCTGACAACCGAGCAACTTTCAGCATTCCTCGACAAGCAACTTGCTCCGCAGGAGCAGGCTGCTTTTGATGCTCACGTGTCTACGTGCCAGGAGTGTCAAGGCAAGCTGGCTGATTTACGGCTGACGGTTGCCCTGGTGCGTGCACTGCCACAGGAGGAGGTAGCGCGCTCTTTTGTACTGCCCAGCAGGTTAGTGCCTGTTGCGGAACGGCCTTTGCACCGGCGAGCAGGGGCCACCCCTGTTACCGGGCAGCGGCGTGTCCGGGCCCATGCTCTACAGCGCGCAGTTCGCGTCGTAAGTACCCTGGCGGCCGTGCTGGCTCTGATCTTTATCATATCAGGCATTTTGCCATTGGTGCACTTTGGTGGAGGAGCTACTTCTACAGCGTCATATGGCTCGTCTGCGGAAACAAAACCATCTAGCAACAGTACAGTAATGGGACGGCATGTTAATGGAACAGCCACTACTGATAGACCCCAAGCGGCGGGGTCAGGGACTCCTACCCCAACTCCAACTCAAGCGGCGAGAGTACAAGCAAATACAGGTTCAAGTCCCTCAACAGCTCCCCCCTCGCCTTTGCCGCCCGCGCTCGACCTGGGTCAGCCTGAGGGGCGTCTTGCTTTAGGCGCTTTGCTGCTCGTGCTGGGTATTATTGGGCTGATTATCACGAGGCGTAGACGAGGCGCAGTATATTAGCGAGGGGTTTGCGCCAATCTCCAGCAGTCCTGGGCAATGGCCCAATCTTCCTGCGTGCGCACTATGAGCACGGGAACAGACGAACCGGCAGTGCTGATTTCCTGGTCGGCAGGAGATTGGGCATTTTTCTGCGCATCGAGCTTGAGGTCGAGGAAGGCGAATGCTTCACATGCTGCTGCTCGCACGTCGGCGGAATTTTCACCTATGCCCCCGGCAAAGACGAGCGCGTCCAAGCCTCCCAGCGTTGCCAGCATAGCGCCAATGTAGTAGCGCAGGCGATGCACAAACATATCAAAAGCCAGCTTCGCCTGTGAATTGCCTTCTTTCATGGCCTGCAATACCTGTCGCATATCAGCCAAACCTGCTATACCTTTGAGGCCCGATGCCTTATTGAGCGTGCTATCCAATTGTTCCGCCGAATAGCCCTTTTGCTGCAGCGAGTAGAGCAGGATGCCGGGGTCAACCGAACCTGAGCGGCTCCCCATCATCAACCCCTCCATGGGGGTAAAGCCCATGGTGGTTTCTATGCTGTGGCCGTCTCGGATGGCTGCTAAAGAGCAGCCATTGCCGAGGTGACAGGTGATGAGTCGCAGCGCCGCCAGGTCTTTGCCAAGCAACTGCGCTGCACGATGGGCGCAATACTGATGACTGATGCCATGAAACCCATAGCGGCGAATCCCCTGCTCAAACCACTCGTAGGGGAGGGGATAGACCACAGCAGGTAGGGGCATCTGGTGGTGAAAGGCGGTGTCGAAGACGGCGACCTGGGGAACAGAGGGCAAGATATGCTCAATGGCCTCGATGCCCTCAAGATTTGCAGGATTATGCGCAGGGGCGAGAACCGCCATGCGCGCAATTGCCGCTTTCACTTCCGACGTAACAAGAGTGCTCTTCTCAAACTCCAGTCCTCCATGCACGACGCGGTGGCCCACAATGTCAATGTCCGAAGCTTGAGCGATGACCTGCGTCTTTCCACTCCAGAGGGTCTTGAGCATGTGCACAATCACTTCTGGCCGCGCATCTGTGTCAAGATTCTCTGCCAAGGTAACACCACTTGCAGTGGCAATCTTCAATTCTGTGGTTCCCTGGTGACGCGTCCAATCTGCATCAGCTTGCCAGAGTGGTGTGGGCGCGAGATCAGGCAAGGTGCCCGAAACTTCATATAAGCGGCTCTTCTGGCTGCTGGAACCTGCATTCAGGATAAGTATTTTCATGAGATTAGCTCCATTGCCAGTTGGAAATTTCCTCGGGGTCGACGCCGTTCTCTTGAATGTAGCGGCGGAAATCGGCGAGGACATACTCGTAATGATGTACGCGCTCGCTGGCGCGCACAGCTACACGCGGATTACGAGCCGACGCCAGGCGAATCGCCTGCATCATGAGGTGATAACGATCGGTACCATTGCGCACATTCATATCAAATGGCGTGGTGGTCGTACCCTCCTCCTGGTAGCCGTTGATGTAGAAGCGCTGGTTATGATGACGCCCGAAGAGCAGCTGCTTCACGGCCGAGGGATAGCCATGAAAGTTGATGATCACGGGAGCATCCAGTGTGAAGAGGGCCTCAAACATCTCATCATCCAGGCCATGTGGATGGGCGGTCTGCTTCTCCAGGATGAACAGGTCGGTGACATTGACCACGCGCACACGTAGCTCGGGCATCTCCTTACGCAGAATATTGGCAGCCGCCATGACTTCCAGCGTCGGGTTATCGCCAATACCTACCAGCAAAACATCGGGGTTAACACCATCGTCTATACTGGCCCATTGCCAGACCGAGGCACCTGCCCGGCTGTGAGCTATGGCGTCTTCCATAGAGAGCCACTGGGGCATAGGAGGCTTGTTGGCAATGACCAGGTTGACGTATTCCTTACTGCGCAAGCAGTGATCGACGGTGCTGACCAGTCAGTTGGCATCCGGGGGCAGGTAGACGCGCGATACCTGCGCTTTCCTGTTCAAGATGTCGTTGATTAAGCCTGGGCTCTGGTGCGAGAAGCCGTTGTGTTCCTGCCGCCACAGCGTGGAGGTCTCAAGGTAGTTCAGCGAAGCTACCGGCAGACGCCAGGGAAATTCTAGTGACATCTTCAGGAACTTGGAGAACTGGTCCATCATGGAGACAACAATGTTCAGGAAAGCCTCATAGGAGGGGAAGAGGCCATAACGGCCGGTGAGGAGGTAGCCCTGCAGCCAGGCCTGGAGGGTATGCTCACTCAGCATTTCCAGCACGCGCCCATTGTGTGAACTGACCTCCTCATTATGAGGTGGAATGGGCCACTGGTAGTCACGCTTTGTCACGTCGAGCACCGCGGACAGCTTGTTGGATTCCAGTTCATCCGGGCTGAAGATGCGGAAAGTGTGTGGATTGCGCTGGACGACAGCCCTCAGGTATTTGCCGAGCTGCTCGGCGTTGCTGACCAGGCTCCCTTTTACCGGACCAGTCTCGTGTGCTCCTACTTGCTCAACGGGTACTGCGTACTCGAAGATGTCGGGAAGATCAAGGTCTCGACGTAGGCGGCCGCCAAAGGTATGAGGGTTACTTCCTATACGGCGGTCACCCTTTGGACACTGTAAGAGTATCTCGGGCTTCGGGCTGCCGTGCTCATCGAATAGTTCCTCGATGTGGTAAGAGCGCAGCCAGCCTTCTAACAGGCGAAAGTGTTCAGGATTCGTCTTCGGATCGGGAATCGGAATCTGGTGGGAACGGTAAGAGCCCTCGATTGGTTCTCCATCCATTTCTTTAACGCCTGTCATGCCTTTGGGAGAGCGCATAAGGATAACGGGCCAGCGTGGTTTGTTGATGGGCTGGCCGGAGCGAGCAGCCTGTTGTATACGACGGATCTCATGATACGCCCAATCTATGGCTCCGTAAAGCGGCGCATTCAATTCATTCACATCATGACCCTCTACGAAGATTGGCTGGTAGCCATAACCGGTAAACAGGGCCAGCAGTTCGTCGTCGCTCATGGTACCATAGATGGTGGGATTGGCGATTTTATAGCTATTCAAGTGTACGATGGGCAGTACCGCGCCGGATTCGGCGGGGTCAAGAAATTTGTAGCTATGCCAGGCGGTAGCGGTAGGGCCGGTCTCCGCTTCTCCATCGCCGACGATACAGGCTACGATCAAGTCAGGATTATCCATAGCAGCGCCAAAGGCGGTTGCCAGGGCGTACCCCAGCTCTCCGCCTTCATGAATGGTGCCTGGGACACCGGGATAGAGGTGACTGGGAAACCCGCCAGGCCAGGAAAAGCTGCGTACAAATTTTTCAACCCCGGCTCGATCAAATGTCAGGTCTGGATAGAAATCATGGAGTGTGCCCTCTAAATAGAGGTTTGCCAGGTTCGCGGGAGCGCCGTGCCCAGGTCCCGTAACCAGGAACATGTCAAGATCATAACGCATGATCAGGTGGTTGAGGTGAGCATAGATCAGGTTAATACCAGGGCTGGTACCCCAATGACCTAACAAGCGATCTTTAATATGCTCGGGTTTCAGAGGTTCCTCAAGCAAGGCGTTTTCTTTGAGATACAGTTCCGCAGCTACCAGGTAGTCAACAACGTGCTGGTAACGGGCTATGGCATCCAATTCCGCTCCATGAGCCTGGCGAATTTGCTCAACCGAAAACGGCTGGGACGTGGAAATCTCTATTGTCATGAGTAGTTCTCCTCTCGGATCCGCGCTTGCGCAAAAATTCTCATACAGGTTAGCTAAACATAAGTAAGACGATGTTCTCCCCTCAAAATTATACTTACTTATGGCAGGTTTGAGTACTGCAAGCGCATACTTATTTGGATAGGGGCGCTATGGATGCAAGACAATTCCTACCGAGGAAAGCCCCTGCTGCAAGGTGCTGGAAGTGAGCGGCTGTACGAAGACGGAGCGTACGATGCCTTTGCTGTCGATGAAATAGGTTGTAGGAATGGCAGTTACGCCGTAGGCTTCGTTGGTTTTGTCTCCGCTATCAAAGAGGAGAGGATAGGTGATATTAAAATCCGCGCCGAACGTGGCAATATCACCTTTTGGATCGGCTTGATTGATGCCAAGCAGGGCAAATTGATGCTGTGCTGCGTATTGTGCATAGGTGCGTTGCAAGAACGGAACCTCCGTGCGGCAGGGAGGGCAAGATTCGGACCAGAAGTTGAGAATGACCGGGTGCCCGCGCAAAGCAGTGAGGTTGATAGTACTGCCCACGCCGCGACCGCCATAAATTGGCAGGTCAAAAGCTGGGGCTGCCGCGCCGATGGGCACACCTGCGGTCGGTTGCTGCGCCGGTGAGGGCAGCAAGACCAGGAAGCCAAATACGACTGCAAGCAGGGCGATTACACCAAGTACGAGAAAGGTGATTGTCCTGCGCCGATTGCGAGGCCTGCGCGGCCGGTTTGCATAGTTCTCAGCAAGTTCGGCTTTTAATTCTTGCCGCTGTGTGCGGACGAGTTCGTGTTCCTGTTTCTCTTTACTGAGCTTTAGAGCCATTCAATTGATCTCCTATCCTATCCAGATCATAGTATAGGCACGCAAGGGGATATACGCAAGATAAATAGGGTGCAAATAGCGCTCATTTTGCGCGGTAATATTTTATGTGTCTCTTCTCTCTATTGGAGAAGGCGTTGGACAAAGATGCATTTGCCTCTTACACTTTATTATAGTTGCTCAAAACATCACCAAATATTGCATTGGTGCGTCTTTTCGCATTAACCTAAGCCCGTTGAAGTCTCCAGGTTGCCCCAGAGGCCCAACTGGGCTGGCGGATCGACTACGGCGATCCGATTGTGCTGCTTCCAGTTCTCATGCCGCGAGAGCAGGAGGGCTTTCACCTCTGCCTTGTTGTTGCACCCCGCCAGTTCTGTGTCTCCAAAGCGGCTAGCCAGATTGGCTGCGGCGTTGCGATCTGCATGGTCGCGGAGATGACAGATCACGCAAGCAAAGGTGCTTTGATCAGGCCGGTTCGCTCGATCGACGTAGTGGCAACACTGGCACTCTTGTGAGGAGTAGGCCGCTTTCACGGTGTGTGCTGCCATGCCACGCTTGGCGGTCGCCCAGGCAAGCTGTTTCGGCATGTGTCCAAGTTGCGATGCGTAAAAGTAGGCGTTCAGAGCTCGTGCCTTAAAACGCATGGAGGCAACCGAGAGATCCTCATACAGGATACGCGCATCAGGATGATCGCGCAGCATGAGATTCACTGCGCGGTTGATCTCTTGCTGGACCTGACGGCTCAAGCGTTGGCCGGTGGCACTGCTGGTGGAAGGAAGCTTCTCGCGAGCGACCCCCTTCTTTTTCAAGCATGCTCTGAGCTGCGCTTTCCTTTTGCGTTTTTCGCGGTCGCGCTTGTGCCTTCGCGCCAGTTGGCCGTGGAAACTGCCGTACCTTTTTCCGGTGGATGTGGTGAGAAAGTTCACGATGCCTACGTCGACTCCCACCCTTGGCGCTAATGGCTCGGTTTCGACTGGAACGTCCAGATCGAACGAGAGGGTGAGCCACCAGACGTCGTGGCGTTTCTGGAGCGTGGTGGAGGTATTGAGGGGTTTCCCCTCGATGGCTTGTTGATGATAGGAGGCGAGTTTGACCGGAACGCGCAGCGGATGACCTTTGTCCAGCGTGGAGATGCGCAGCCAATAGTCAAACGTTGTGTCCTGCGCCTTTTCAACAACCACCACGTTCGCATTCGCCTGGAGGCAAGGGACACGCAGTTCGGGGAGATTCCATTCCTTCCAGCTGGGTTCTTGGCGGTTGGGATCGAGGGAGACATTGGATATTTCTGCTTTGGCCCTGGCCTCGGCATACGCAGCCAGGTCTTCCAGATAGGCCTCGTAGGCGGCTTGCCGGTTGGTGCGCCAGGATTGAGCAATGCCAGCCGCTTGGTGCAGAGCCACTCGATGCAAGCGATCGGAAAGCTCGGTCTCCAAAACAGGAGTGGTATATTTGGAAGGCTCGACCTCCTGAGTGCAGAACAGGCTGACATACCGCTGGCAAAGAGACAAATAATAGCACATCTGTTCTTGCCTTGCAAGAGATGAGACCATTTGGTAGCGTATCTTTCTCTAAGGGTTGATAGGCGAGAGAGTGAGAAGCCTCCCAGTGCGCCGATGTGCTTTAATCGTTCTTGCTGAAGGAGTTCAGTACCACTGAGGTGAAAGTGGTTAAAACGCCACCTTACCTAATCCTGAAAGGGAAAGGGGAAACGAGCATGGTGGTAAAAGCGCAGTGAGGGAGAAACCGCTATCCCAAGAGGCTGTGCAGTTAGGCCGTATATGGTGAGACTGGGTTTGTCGAACTCAAGGTGAGTCGGTCTTGTCTTCTGTCCCTCACGCTGCGGGATGGCGTGAGTCCTGGGATGAGCGGATGAGGTGGGAGCATCCGCTCAACACCTCTCCCAGGAGACGCCTGCAATGGGCAGGGTAACCACCGAAAGAGAGCCTAAATACGGATCGGAGCGATGAAGGAACTTCGGGACTGCCTAAAAGGGGCAACCCTCATGGTAGCAGAGCGGTCGTAGTAATCAACTGCCTGGGGTAATGCTCAGGACATGGTGAAGGGCCGCAGGGCTGCGAGAACGTCCGCGACCGTGCGGTGGAGGCCGTGAACCGCAAGGGGATAAGCGGTCAAGACAGACCAAGTCTCAAGCCTGGAAAGCCGTGTGCTATGAAAGTAGCCTGCACGGTTTGGGAAGGGGCGGTTGGAGAAGGGCTGCGTTCCTGATACTACCTGGAAGGGATATCCTTACCAGGCAAGTCGAAACAGTAAGCGGTACCTCGCTGGCCGCCTACTTCAT
>WNGJ01003251.1_pt1 | contig 16671 bp, 14 predicted proteins | sample 5400611 | NCBI WGS metagenome assembly WNGJ01 (sample SAMN13153375, study PRJNA577476) | soil metagenome | isolation source: 40 cm soil or saprolite under Garry oak tree replicate 1 | place: USA:California | collected 2016-06-15 | reverse complement strand
ATGTGGTTGTGTACCTATTATCATCTGTCACTGCCCATCTGCCTATGTGGTTTCATGTCGGTGTCTTGGCCTATATAACCCCATAAGGTTGCACCAGGTCAGCTTCAACTTTTCTTTTCATCATCCCCACCATATTGACATGTCTGCCTCCCCTTCCCACTCTCACTCTTCCACATCTTGTGCCACCCCCTCCACCACACCATTGCCCATAAATCGGGAATGATCTTCTTGACTTTGCTTCCTGGCTGTCAAGGTCCCGGGGTGTCACTCTGTGACCAAGACTGCATGCACCCATTGCCGCCACCACAAGCAACACTGTGCACCTCCAGAAGCAAATCCTTAGTCTGCCTCATGTCACCAGTGTCTCGAAGGTGGGCTGGAGTGTGTGCGGGAGTCTGGGCCCACAGGTACGTCTATTCCTTCTTTTCCTCTGCCTTGCTACTAATTTCTTTCTTGCCCTTTTTCAGGTCCTACCCACACTCGTGCCCAGGGGCGTGCTGCCTCTGTCTTGGCCCCATCAGCTTGTACTCATACTCATGCCTGGGGGAGGGCTGCCTCTCCCACTTCTGACTTGAGGCCAGTCCTCTTCTCGATTCTGCTTGACGACTTGGTCCCCAAAATCCTGCCTGATGTCCCCTTGCATGAGACCAAGTCCACTCCCCTAGACGCTTTCCTATCCTGGCACACTGAAATCAACACCACTACCCTCGAGTGTAGCAATGCCGCCACCGACCTCAGGGCTGCGACCTTCACCAAGGCTGCTGCCAATGCCACCCTCAAAGCAGCAGAAGACCGCAAGTTGAATGCCTCTGCGCATTCCTCCATTGCCATGAGATGATGCAAGTTCACCTGGGAGCAGTACCTCAAACTTCTGGCCATGACTCAATGTGATACATCATCGCCGTTGCCATTGCCATCTCCCTCACCATTGCCCTTACCCTTGCCCTTACCCAAGCCTTCGATCCCTTTTGGGTCCCCTGTACCTGGTGAAAATGGTGACACACCACTGTCCCCTTTTGACGTGGAAGATGCAGCTGAGGACTACGATAACAAGGACTTTGATGGGCTCACATTTGACTTGGAGCATGTCATGCCATTCGAAGCAGAATGAATGGACATATTTTGAGTATTTTGTAGATACCATGTTTTCTTTCTTAATGTGAACAACCCTTTTCCCCATTCACCTGACTTGTGTAAGAATTTGGTATGACTTCAAACCCATCGAAGCAAAGCAAGAACTAACAAATAAGATAACCCTAAATCATGACATTCAGTCCATGTATAGCAGACCCTTTAGATAAGTTAGTAGATACCTAAATGATACCACTACAAGTAATAAGAGTAACTCTGATGCATGATACTCACTTCAGTCTGTATATAGCCCGACTGGAATCATCTACTCTAATGCTGTCTACTTAAAATACTAGCCAGTGTGTGCTGCCCAATATACACATGTAGAACTATATATGAGCTATATACTATACTTGCACCAATCCACGACTCCAGAGATCGACAGTCCAAGTCATTTCAGATGCCGATGCCAATCAGTAATCCCATCCACTGATCCCATTGGCCTCGACTCGTCTGTGGTATGCCCGTCTGTGGTCCCCAACCTTGTCCCACACAATATCTTCCGTGATCTCTTCTTCAGGCTCTAGCAGGACTGAAGCACCAATGGCCTTCCCCAAGTTTGTTTCACTCTGTGCGCTCCTACAAGTACTTCTGTGGTCAGCTTTGGACAGGCATCGGCCATCTCCTCATGTTCTTTCCTATCGGCTTCCCGTGCTGCTATCATGTGCTGAGTCCCGATGAGCTCACAACTCTGAGCTGGTCATGCTAATAGTGTGAGAGCATTTCAGCTGTGTATACTGGAAGAGTGTGGTGCCATAACACAGAAGAATCTGGCCATTGGGGTGAACCGATGCCACCATGCTGAAAGGAAATAGAAAGGTGTATAATTTACTACCACCAAATCTTTGGCTGGCTCGGCATCCTCTACCTATTGACTGAGGGATAGGTTTCCATCCCATATGGAGACTTCTGTCGGTCAGGCAATCGGGAGCAATGCTACTGTGCCACTTACCTTCCACACCTTCTCTCCTGTCTGGTCTTCTCTGGGTAAGCTTCTTCTTATTCCTTTGTTTGCTCGTCCAAGCTCTGATCAGTGGTTCTCCATGTCAGTGACAACTCGTGTTTCTAAATCGCAGAGGCTGTCAACATATACAATATATGCCCTCCCAGCATCCTCTCATGCCTTTGGGCAGCTGCCTCCTCTTCTTCAAATAATCCTTCGAACATGCCAGCATGACTCGTTCTTGACACCCACCCTCCTTGGTGGGCATCTCCACGACTTGTACTTCTGCTTCTGAACTTGGTGCATGCAGCTCTCTCTGCATAGCTGCACTGCTCAATGCCATTATCAACTCCTCCTGAGCTGCTTTGCCGACTTCTCATCCTAAACTTCAGTTATCATCATGTAACTCAAAGCACTTAGCTCTGCTGTTCTGCTTGCCCTTGTGTTCTATCCCTGCTGCTCCTTTGCATGTAGGAAAAACCTCGGGCGCGTGCGGGAAACAAGTGGGATTCAAGTGGGTGTGGGCAAACGCGCAAGGTGCCCGAAAGTATTTACAGGTACTTTATACTAGGGAAATGTATGTATGTCTGAGGGGGAATGGAAGGGGGATTAGTATGACAGTACAAATGGTGCTAAGCTAGGAAGGGATGAGCCACATGTGCAAGCTCGATTTCAACACACCCCCACAAGCAAAGCGCGGTGCGTGCACCCCCAGGCTATCAAAACCTCCTCTTCAGCGGCAGCGGCGGCGCGCAGGCTTGTTCACGGGCTTGAATTGGGCGGCGCAGGAACGGGCGTCATATGCATCAATTATTCAGCGCGGGTTCTTCCGGTCCCACAAATGTGCGGTATTGGGTGGCCTGGCAGCATGGCCTCATGTCATAATCTTTTTGTCTGACATGGCGGCAACGGCAACGGCAGCAGTGACAACGACAGGGGTAGGGTTTCGGTCCCCTAACAGGCAATAACCAGCTTGGCAATGGATGCGACGATGGGTGCAGGGTTTCGGCCCCCTGACAGGCAACAATGGATTTGGCAGTGACGACAGGTACAGGGCTTTGGCCCCCTGGCAGGCAATGACGGATTTGGCAGCGACGACGGGTACAGGGCTTCGGCCCCCTGGCAGGCAACGACGGATTTGGCAGTGACGACGGGTACAGGGCTTCGGCCCCCTGGCAGGCAACGGGTTCGACAATGATGTGAGGCTTCGGCCCCTCAACAGGCATATGAGGTAAGCGATGAGTTCAAGGAATGGATACCTACGCATTTGTGTAGGAAAAACCTCGGGTGCGTGCGGGAAATGAGTGGGATTCAAGTGGGTGTGGGCAAATGCGCAAGGTGCCCGAAAGTATTTACAGGTACTTTATACTAGGGAAATGTATGTATGTCTGAGGGGGAATGGAAGGGGGATTAGTATGACAGTACGAATGGTGCTAAGCTAGGAAGGGATGAGCTACACGTGCGAGCTCGATTTCAACATTGCATCTTCTTGCCTTGGCTTCTGACTGGTCTGCAGTGCCCAAGCAATGGTGATCACTTTGGAGCTGAGCTGTGGCAGTTGGTCAGCCATATATGCCTGCATACACTATGGTCTAGAGTACTGGTTAGCATATCATGCAGGCCATTCAGAGAAAGCCTGGCCTGCTGCCCCATCGTGACAGTGACTGTGCTACCACCACTGATTTCATAGAGCACTTGTGCTACCTTTTGCCCATGGTCCCACCAGTGCCACTCATCGACCTGGTCTCTGCAGAGAAGCTCCCTTGAAAGGCTGGCCCTGGCTGGAATGATTCTATGGGGTACCATCGCTTCTGACCAAAGTGTGCACGTGCAGTGCCCTCTGGACTATGCTTGCACTTCCCATCTCAAATAGACTCCCATATTACTTTGCATTCCCGAATGAAGTGCCCTTTTCCCACAGAAAACAGAAATTGTGTTCGATGCTGCTTGGTGTGCTTTTGCTTGCAGTAGCCACTTTTCTGCTTCCGGACCTATCTGCTTCTGCTCACAGCAGCTTGCTACTGTAACTGTCTCAAGAGTTGGCTCTGGTGCCAGGATTGAGACCACAAAGGAGGCTGTGCTCAGGACTTGTATGAAACACACCTGAGTTGGGGCCAACAGGATCAAAGGGCTGAATCACAGATCCCCATCTCGGACTTCCAACCCCTGGAATGCACATACAATATAATCAGAGATGATGTACAATGTATTGAAAAAATCTTCAATATAATAGTATATAGCTCGTAATGTCTTTATTGCATACCACACTTGTCGCATCCCACTTGGCAAAAACTCAAACAAGTACAATGACTTGGAGATGCAAATCAGGTTCGATTGTCAGCCAAGAACAATGTCACATCTTAGGTGTTATATCCTTTGTGTGATGGTCACTCTCATCTGGCCACCATACCAAATCGGTTCATAGTTCCATATCAGGTCAGCTTGTTTGCTTTGGCTGTTCCCCACCATCATATGGTCTCCGATTCCCTTCAAGAGTTGACCACTTGCCCTTCAACTCCTCATCGATCATTTTTATCCCAAGGTCCTTCCGATCCCCTGCCCTTATTGCCAATGCTGTGAAGTGGCTGATGCTTTCAAGACCGGTGGAGAAGCACATTACAAAAAAGGTCCCTTCCCCATTCTCTTATCTTGAATGATGACTTCTCTCTCATGGCCACTAGCTTTGACAGCATCCCATCTCACTTTCCTACTCATAAGTCCCATAACTCATGACAAATCAAGTATATATCTGTGCTCCACTAGCATGCGATATTATAAAATACATCAAAACAAGTGATGGAACCCATACCATTACATAATACCCTTGAGCGTATTTGATACCTATCATACCTTGGGGAACCCCTACCCATACCCCAACCCCGACCCCTACCCTTGCCCTCCCAAACCCCCACCCTTATCAGAGGGTAACGGGTTTCGAAGGGTAAGGGTATGAGTGGCGAATAAAAACTCCAGAGTTACCTCGACCAAATACCTAAGCTCATATTGACATTCACACCCATCCTTGCCAAAAAATGTCTCAAGCATTCAACAATTATCTTTCTGAGTCCTCTTCCAACTTGAATGATTCTATCGACAAGTCTCTCTCCCCTTTGTCTTATACCTTTTGCTTCTTTCTTACCTTTATCTCATATTTTTAGCGGTCCTCTTGACCTATATCCTCTTCAACCTGCCAAAAATCTTACAATCTTAAAAGGCCATACTTTTCTTTCAAAGAGAAGCATGTTGTTACGGACTTGATCTCTGATGTGGCCTATGACGTATATCTTTTTCCTCTTCTTGACACGTACATGATTGCCAACTGTCTCAGTCATACTGATTGATGACGAACCCGGCTTGCTAACTGACAAGCTGATTGATTCCATCAGCAATGACTCATCTGCCTACTGACTGCTTATTGATATGATGACTGATAACCTGTACTATTACCAAGCACTGACTGATCCAATCAGTCAGCCTAACTCATGCCTTAGTCATACTGGTTCGCTTGTATTATATAAAGACTGCACCGCAGACTAGGAAGGGCCCTAAGCTCGACTTAGTCTAGCAATCTACAAGATCCATTGTGACATCTGATCAGGCCCCTCTCGTCATCTTCCATTACCTTTGCATCCCTTGAAAGACAGGGCACAGTCCGCGTTTAGTGCTTGTACATTAACAAGCAACTGATCATCCTGACTCCTTTGGAGTAGACCCCGAAACATCGAAACCCGAACCCACAGCCCTGTAGAGCTGTGACATATGTGATGCTCAGCTTTGACCCTGCAGGATTAATGCTTTTCATAGGTCATTGTCAGAACGAGGATGTGTTCCTTGCGATGGCCCCTAACAAATTTCTTTAGTGTCATACCCAACCATCCACACCGGGTCACTCCTTAGCCTCACCTCTGATGTCCAAGCGTCACTATTGTTAAATGGTGATGATAATTGTTCACTTTCTTGCTCGTCTTCCAGAGCACCCATTTCATAATGTGCATAGTGTGTATGAGCTGGATCTTGACTCTTCAAAACCTAACTTTAAGCATGTTACCAAAGCCTTGTACATCTTTCACTTCATTTTCCTATATATTTTCTTTCTATATATACATGTGGCCCACATATCCACCTGCCTTTCAATCCACATCCCATTCTATCCTATTATAACCTTGCATATATACCCTCTTTCTATCCACGGCCCCATTTCACTTTATGATAACTCCACATATACACCCTCTTTCTATCTGCGGTCCCATTCCATCCTATGATAACCCCATATATACACCCTCTTTCTATCCGTGGTCCCATTCCATCCTATGATAACCCCACATATACACCCTCTTTCTATCTGCAGCCATTTTCCATCCTGTTATTCCACCACATATGCACCATTTTTCTATCTGCCATCCCTTTCTATCTTATAATTTCCCTATATAATCGAGTTCTCTTGTGCCTTTTTATATTATTATCTCATTATCTCTCTTTCATTTATTGAGCATCTAATTAATCAATTTTTCAATAGGTCTGAACAATATATCAGACTTAACTTTGAGGATCTCAAACTTCTTGACTCTCTCATTCTAGACAATTATGATGACTGGGTAGATAATGCTCTGAATCATTGGAAGGTCAATGGCTTCCTTCAAAACAGATCTCTGATAGTCATCACATCTCACTTTGGACAAAATGCTTATATCGCTGCTTCAGGAAATGAATCTTATGAGGCCAATGCCTGGCAGTTGGAATGCGATTATTCAAAGTTGGCCTTTGTTACTTTTGCCATCACAATGTCCATCAAGTGTGCTCTCCTCCCTTGTTCTTCCCTCATACACATCTCATCCACCTCTTCCTTAAGGTATTTCAAAGTTCTTAATTGGACCCTTAACTCAACTCGCACCATTATTGAAAATAATCCAAAAGGAATATTTGATGGTACAGACCCTCAATTTTATCATCCCATAGTATTAGATGACCTTCCTCTCCTCAATGATAATGGCCAAGAGATTTTAATTTATAACTCTGCCAGTGATTGTATCCCTTATAAACATCCTACCCTAGGACAAAGCATGCCACCATGCGGCATTCTTGTTGACTTGTCCAATATCCAGGCCCTCTTCAATTCATACACCTTTTACCATGATGATTCCAAATCTGACTCTGATCTAGAAGACTCTCACTTTGTTCATATCAATGCTTACCCTCTCACATTTTTGAGAACCGTCGGAAACATTCAGGCCAATGGAATCCCTTCATGCTTTTATCCCTTGCTCACTAATATCAATGATTTTGTTAAAAAACATATTCCTCTTGATCAGTCCCACTCTCATAACCATCATCACTCTAGAGATGATGATGACGAAGATGTTAGCTCTATCAACATGGATGACTCTGACCATCATGACATTCCCTCTTATCTTCAAGCCATAAAACCTATCTTTGCACAGTTTTACAATTATATTATGCATCGTGTAGCGACTTATGTGGGGAAGCACAATTCTCAGCAGGGCATGATCACTGTCACCATTTCAGGTGCTTTTGCAAATACTCAAAAGCACAAGACCATTGCTTCCAAAAAGCAGTCCCATTATGATTAAGGCCTTCCATTGAAACAGTTTCACAATAAGATTTCTCTAGAGGACTGCCCCACCTCTTTATGTGCAGAGTTCGTCTACTCTGTAGATATCAGAGCTCTTAAAACCACTTCCAGAATGCATGTTCCTTCCCTCCTATCAAACTCCCTTCACTTCGCTTACTTTTTATCACACAGCTTCATATTCAACAATATCATCCTTCCTCTTGCCAGATTTTGGAAGTTGATAGACGTTTGCAATACCATCAAGGACTATCTTATAGTTCTCAAACCAGATGTAAGTGTCTTTCCCATCAATTCTATCATTTCTTTATCAGAATTTTCTTTATTAAGATCTTTCCTACATTATATGACTGGGTTGCATATCCAATCACCAAACTCATTCAGTTGCTTTATTAAAATGAAATGAAGTTGATCAAAAAGAATGCCCTTCCTTGCCCATTTTATCTGGAATTGCTAGCTGCTCTGGAAAGAATACTTTGCTTTTGTCACATGGGCAATACGGCCATACTAGCAACAAGTCTTATGAACCCCCTTTATCTTAGCAGAGCAGTCATAAAGGATGGCTTTCCCATGCTATGCAAAGTTTTCATTCAATCTATGATCTCTTCTGCGATAAAGCATAGCTTTGAGATTGACTGACAAGATTGGCCTCTGAAGGATGGCTATCCTGCGATAGCTTCAAGAAGGGCACAAATCCTTACTTATTCCCTAGATTATTTTATGGTGCGTTTGTTCTTTATAATAACTGTTTTATATACTTTTTATTTGCGGCTTCATTTTATTCTGTCATTCCATTGCATATACACCCCCTTTCTATCTGTGGCCCCATTTCATTCTGTCATTCCACCACTTATACACCTCCTTTTTATCTATGGCCCCATTTCATTCTGTCATTCCCCCACTTATACACCCCCTTTCTATCCACAGCCCCATTCCATTCTGTCATTCCACCATATATACACCCCCTTTCTATCTGCAGCCCCATTCCATTCTGTCATTCCACCGCTTATACACCCCCTTTCTATCCATGGCCCCCTTTTATCTAATAACATCCCTGCATATACATTATCTTATATTTGTTTTTCTATATGTGGCCATATGTTTCTTCTTTTCTTATGCAGTCCTTTCTTATCCTTTAATCTAATCATTTTGCTTCTTGCTTATCTCCTTCTCTAGATGTATCAAGTTTCCCTTCACATTGACTTTGCCCTTAATATACACTTGAAGAAGGTTTATCATGGCATCTCTTCCCTAAGCATGATAAAGACCCTTTATATTTGCAACATCACATTCAACACTTTATTCAATGATACCAAGCATCTCATTGTAGCAGGCATTCATGCAGACATCACATATCAAAAGGCAACTGCTTCTTTTCCTGAAGAATTGTCTCAAGTTTCTTCTTATGCAATCTTTAGGGAGTCTTTCCTTGCATCTTGGGTTAAAGTTCCTTTTCCTTTTACATATGTTTATGAAGGTGATGATGTTTACAAACATCTTTTACGAGCCATCTCTCCAGATGACCATTCCATTCCCCAAGGTCTCCCTAATTATAATCTATTTCATACCACCTGTTTCGATTTTGCCAAGTCCCTTTTCAATATGTCCACACCCATAGGACCTTCAGCCCCTAAAGCTTCCATTCTTAGAAATGGAACCTTTCTTCCTATGCTCAAAATTGCACATAAATCTCTCATCTCTCTCACGAGCAATGTCCCAACCAACACCAAAGCCCGAAATGGGTTTATTATAAACATCCTTAGAAAATCTCTTATCATTTTTAAAATTCACTTCTTCCTAGCCCCGAAGCCTAAGACTCACACTGCTGGTGCCCCTAACACTAAGCCCATTTTTAACTCTTGGGGTGATCTTAGAGGTAAAGATAAAGAAAAATCCTCTCTTCCATCAAGTGACGGCCCTTCTTCTCGTCCTATCATCAATCCTGCAACTGTTGCGTTTAATAATGCAATCGCTGAAGATTGGAATGCCGACTGGTCCATAAATGCCCTTACCCTTAATAACCTCAAATCTTTCCTTTGTAAAACTTCCCTTCCGACCAATTTCGTCATCCCTACTCTTACCGACATCAAATATGTCAATGGCACTTATCTCTGGGTTAAAGCAAACTATAATGGTATAAGACCCCTTTACCATCTCGCCCTACTGGTCACCATTATCATCACTTCATCACTTCTTCCAAATCTTTTTATGCTGCAAGGTCTAGGAAACCAATTTCAGGATGCAAAGTCGAAGGACAACATTTATAAGATCTTTGATGACATAGATTGGATCTCCAAAAGCAAAAAGGGAATGGCAGAGAGATCTATCTTTATTGGGATGTTTACCACCTTTATCATTGCAATATATGAAAAGAACAGCCCTCTAAGGAAGCATATGGACTTAGCCAAAAGGAGGGGCCTTGATGACCATTGGACGATAAAACATTGTTAAGTTTTTTTATTCTTTATTTATTTGGTTCTCATCCTTCCTCTTTTTAGCTGTAAAGGGTGTCACTTACAACAATCTTATTTGGCTAGGCATCATATGGGGTAAAGGTCTTGAAGCCTATGAAAAGGGCATATTTGGCCAAAGCTGGGGTTGTTATCCTCTCGACCACATCAGCCTCTTATATAAAGATCTTTGTATCAAACTTAAAGAGGTTCCTTTTGGTCCTTTTAACACACTCTCTATTTTGATAGATGATAGAAATGCTCGCATATTCTGCGACAAGGATCATCTCAACTACTCTTGTAGACCTTCTTCCCTTCCAAGTTCTACTTCTCAGATTGTTATTTAAAATACAATTAGTTAGAGGCAAGGGGACCCATTATCACTATTACAATATGCCATCTATTGTCTAAATAAACCTGAGTTAGAATGCTATTTCTCTATCCATAGTAGTAAGGTGTATCTTTAGCTTTGTTAAATCATGTTTCTGCTTTAAACTTCAATAACCCTAACTGTAAAGAAGAGCTTAGAATTGGCTTGAGTCCCAAAGTTGCTATACCATCAGTCTCCGATGCTGTCCAATAATGCCATTGGTCTAACTGATGCCTTTATTATAGTGAGTCTCAGCAAGAGCCTTTGCTGGTTGCTGTGCTGTTGGCCGTTGTATTATATGATGATAAAGAATGAAATAAGTATGATGAAAGAGCACTAATGGAGAACTGAAACTACTTTATCTATAGTATGAATATATCCTTTATACCTCCTACAGTGGCCATATAGACCTTCCCTAGGTTGTGAAAACCCTTTATCTTAAGTTTTGCATCGCAGGTAAAATCTATGACTCTTCAATGCTCCCTTTAGGCATAAGCACCAACAAATCACTCTACTATTCATTGTATGTCTTTATGTCTGTCTGATAGTTATTGATGAGTATTAATATTGACCAACTTGTTAATATACCTATATGGCCTGCTTAGTTTTGATGTAGTGGTTTGTAGTGTTTGTGATTGGCCATAACCTTTGGAGCAATGATCCGATGACCTTCGGAGTTCCACTTGACACTATAGATCATTAACTTTGCTTCTTTTGCTATCCATTGGTCTGCCCACTTTGTAGAGGTATGCATCATACTTGTATCTCATGGACTGAATGGGTCCCATACCCATGCCATTCTGAGCTCACTCTAACTACCTGAATGGATAGTGAATAGAATGGTTTAGGCCCATCAAAGACCATTAATATACATTTGTCACAGCTGTACAGATGGTTGGACAAGTGTCTCTGAATGCTGTCATAAGCCTATAAGATTGCACATCAGCCCTGATGGTATATATGTAAGACACCTTCTTACAATACACTGACTCATTAGTTCATCCTTAAAGTGAGTCTCTGGATCCCCTTCTACTTGCCTCCTATTGACAGGCACAAATCTTACCTATTAAGGTGTAGTTGCAGCCTATAATGAGTCTTATAGCACTTTCATATCTGTACCTCTAGGCTAATTTGTGAAAGTTTCAAACTGTATGGTTTTGTTTGCCTAATCTCAATGAAATCAGACATGATTTGCAAACGCTCCCAGTATGACACTTGCCAAGGTAACAGCAGCAGCATTGGCCATAATAGTGGCCACAGCTCCAAGACACCCTTAGTGAGTCCTGGCACATTGCAGTCTATCTTCATTAGGAGATGTGGATAGTGGTGTTTCACCTATGCTTGCATTCAATTTCAACCCAAGTGCATTTGATGATATAGATGTCAATCCTCTTAATAATTACAATGGATATGTGCCACTATGTTGAAATTAAGCTTATGCAGCTCATCCCTCCTTAGCTTAGTACCATTCTTACTGTCACACTAATTTCCCCTTCCATTCCCCCTCGGACATACATATATTTCCCTAGTATAAATATAAAGTACCTGTAAATACTCCTGAGCACCCACATGCATTTGCCCATACCCATCTGAATCCCACTTGTTTCCCACATGCACCCAAGGTTTTTCCTACACAAACGTGCAGGTATCCATTCCTTAAACTTGTCGCTTACCTTATATGCCTGTTGAGGGGCCGGAGCCTCACACCCATCGTTACCTGAACCTGATTGCTGCCTGTTGAGGGGCCGAAGCCTCACATCGTTGTTGAACCCATTGCCTGCCAGGGGGCCAAAGCCCTATACCCATTATTGCTGCCAAATCCGTTGTTGCCTGCCAGGGGGCCAAAGCCCTGTACCTGTCGTTGCCACCAAATCTGTTATTGCCTGTCAGGGGGCTGAAACCCTACCTCTGTTGCTATTGCCATTATTACCCATCTGGTCATTGCCACAGCCATGCTGCCAGGCCACCCAATGCCGCACATTCATGGGACTAGAAGAACCCACACTGAGTAATTGATGCAAATGATGCCTGTTCCCGCACTGCCCCATGCTGCCCCATGCCACCCCATGCCACCCTGCGCTGCCCTATGCTGCCCCGCACCACCCAATTCAAGCCTGTGAACAAGCCCGCATGCCAATGCTGCCACTGAAGAGGAGGCCTTTGGTAGCCTAGGGGTGCATGCACCATGCTTTGCTTGTGGGGGTGTGTTGAAATCGAGCTTGCGCAGCTCATCCCTTCTTAGCTTAGTACCATTCTTACTGTTATGCTAATTTCCCCTTCCATTCCCCCTTAGACATACATACATTTCCCTAGTATAAAGTATCTGTAAATACTCCTGGGCACCCATGTGTGTTTGCCCACACCCACCTGAAACCCACTTGTTTCCCACATGCACCTGAGGTTTTTCCTACACACTAAAAGTCCATTCGGCGTAAAAGTTTCCATGCATAGCACCAGCCAAAAAAAAGAAATCGACAAGAGTGCAGCAATCTGCAGAAGTGTGACCATTTGGTGTAAATTTCTGTCTCAAAAAAGAGTATGGCAAAGTGCGACAGCCCTACCAAAAAAAGAAATAGGTCTGGACCTGTTTCTTTTTTTGTTGCCATACTCTTTTGCGTGATGTGACGTCCCGTTACAGCCCCATAGTACTATAACCTACCCATTATCTCGATATTTAGCGATTGTGGCATTAGCTGATATCTGTAGAGGATGTGTTTGTACAGTACAATTGCAATCACAGTACGGCTACTAGTAACATATTGGTTTATTATACACAGTACTAGTGCCCCTAATTATACTTTTTAAGTTCCTTCATATGATGACGAAGGTATGATGTGCGCGCCCCCTTCCTTTCAAGACTGAGATACATCTCTGCATGTTTCGGGTTGTTTTCTATGACTAGGATGGCATCCTTGAGCTCTTCGTCTGAGAAACCTTCGTCATTTTCGATAGCTTTGATGGCCCTGGACTCGGATGAGAGTGTCCCTTCCAATTGAGGGGTGCTTTCAGTTTTGCCATTGCCTGTAACTATGTCCTTCAATGAATCAATGGCAATCTCCACCGAATTGGCCACTATCACCATCCCTTGTCCTGCTGAGACACGACGCACTTTGTGCCTATCGTCCCCTGTATTTAAGGGGCCTGCAGACTGCTTGTTGACAGACTTCCCTTTGTTTATTTGCATGCCAGTGTCTGCAGGCCCCTTATCATCCTGATACTCATTAAGGTACCTATATACATGTGATTAACAGTTTACTTACAGTGCTATTAAGCGACTCCATCTCACGTTCAAAAAAGGACCTCCTGGGCACATTGACAGGGGTATTTAGATTGCTGTTATCCTGTGCAGTCATTAGTGATGCGGATTTAATAGATTGGTGAATATATTTCACTACTGGCCGAGGGTTGGCATCTTTATCCGAGACCCCTCCCCTTTAGAGTGATATTTCTATTAGTACTGGGTCGATTACTGGTTCATACAAGGTCGATGCCGATGCAGTAGCATTCTGGGTTGATGGGGTGCAAGCTGACTGGCCAGCACTGAAGGCGTACTGCCCTGTTGCACACATGCCATCCACAAGTTCTCCGATTTCAGTGAATAGGGGGAATCCTTTCTTGCGGAGAGGCTTTGCCAATGTTTGATTAGATTGTTTCTGCATAGAAGATAAGATTAGTCACGTGGTATAGTATGAGATCCTTATGTCTAAGTATGCCTTCCATACTTCATCTGAGACATTTGAGGTATCCTTTTCGTTGTCCCATCCCTATTCTGATTGAGCGCGCATGTTCTTGAATATATTGTATTCTTGCTTCAGCTGAAGGAAGAATTGTAAACACGCATACAATGTGAGATATGTGATGAATGCGTACACGTTGCCATCTCCTCTTGATGACATTGGCGACCTTTGGGGCCCCTCCTGATTTTTTCTCGCTACCAGACAGTGCCTTAACACAGGTGGTCCATGCCAGTGTCTTTGGGTTATTGTCCCCCCAGTCCCCCTTCTCTTTGGCCATTTTTAGTGTGTGGACGAGCATTGCCTTATCGTCATAGGTCCACGTGGAAACAGCCTTATCTTTGGTACTTGCTGTCTTGGTATTATCGTTCATTGTGAAAGTATGTGTAGAGTATTGCAAGAGGATGGAATGTATGCACTGCAAGAAATGTAGGGTTGGCTAGGGTATCGGATACATGAACTGTCGCTAGTGGAAGACAATCTGGTCAGATCTCTTGGATGTGACAAGCGACGGCTGGATGAGTCGCGCTATCTTCCCCACAGCGCATACATTCTGTTTGTTTCTAGAGGGGAATACAATACAATTGCCTTTCACCTACATCCGCGCCTCACGTTGTAATCCTCCCACATTGCCAATGCCATACAGTCCCTGTGCGTTGTGGCCCTGGTTCGCTCATCATGAGAGATTGTGGCCTGATTAATCTGGGTATTGTCCTCATCCGGCTCAGTATCAAGCTCAATTTCATGCTTGGAAATCTCGCCGGGATCGTGAATAACAATGAAATTGTGTAAGACCACGAGAGCAGATATCATCTGAACTTAAGTGACAAAGGAATACTCCTGGGCAAGGAGTAGAACCCTGAAGTGCTTCTTTATTACACTGAAGATGTGCTTGATTGCATTTCTGAGTCGCGTGTGTCGAAGATTGAATAGTTCTTGATGATTACGAGGCCTGTAACCATTGTTGCAAGACTAATAGAAGATTAAATATAGTCGTACCTGTTTCTACTGTTCCCCCATTCCTTCAAATGATATCACACACCTCAATATGGGGCCAAGAGTGCATCTGTGTTTGGATAGCCAGCATTGGCAAGATAGTACTTTCCTTCCGGAATTTGAAAATCTTTCGCCCTAGCATCTTGATACACATGACTGTCCAAGGCGCTGCCTTCCCAGCCAGGCAAGGTATAGACAAACTTGAGGTCAAAAGAATATGCCGCTAGCACATTCTGAGAGATCTCCCCTTTGCGACTACGAAATGGTGCACGAATGCACTCAGGTACAAAGGTAGGGATGTGTGTCCCATCTATCGCGCCAATACAATCCTTGAAGTAGGGATAAAAGTCTGCATCATCCAAAATGCACAAAGGGAGATGTGTATTCTGAGTTGGGAGCTTGACATATGTGCCATAGATCTTCTCCGATACAAGCACATCAAGTATGCAATGAACACATCTATAAAATGTCTGATAAACTAGATCACACAATTAGAACCTAAATCTCACTTTGATATGATGTCCGGGCTTCTCTGAAATCGTTCTTGCAGTGCCTGGTTAGATAGCCCTCGATGTGCATAGTGCAAGAAGATTGCTAGCTGTTCTTCACTAGATATGTGCCTTGTATCATGCAAACCCACTTCCTTCCAGAGTACAGATAGCAGAGCCCAGAATACATGCTTGCAGACACCCATCTCATTATGGAACCAGCCATCATGTCCAGCTTTTAGCTTGTCGATCCAGTTCTGACCAGAGAGTATGGAAGTGTGTTGGGGGACTTTGTCAAAGCGCGAGGTATACAGAAGGATACAATCTCTAACAGCTAGCAGGATAATGATTTTGGCGATAGCAGAGATCTGAATGTGCCTACAGGGGTTATCAAGATCCATCATATATGCACATGCATACAAGGGCAAGGGTATGATAATCAATAATTAATAATCAAATTATTAATCGAACTCCTAAGCTGATTGAGATGAAATCTCATGTGTTGTGTCACACTGCTCATGTGCTATAATGCTCTGTCATAGATCGTGACGGTTCAGCCTGGAAAAAAAAAAGAAAATCTATTTTCTGCTAATGTGTTCAGTGCATGACAACATTTCTGGAATTCCTGGAATTCTGCCACAAAATCTTGCTTCCCTGACAGCGGCAATTTGTAACAGAATTTCACATCCTAAAATATGCCGAACAGACTCTAATGCAGAGTGAACTAGTTGGTGCTCTTAGCAATAGTAACATGTATAGCTACCCTAGACTTAATTTGTTGAATTTTCCAGAACTATACCACCCTGATCTGTTGTTTTAGCTGAATTTTATAGACTATAGTACCAATAGCAGTAACATGTTTAAGGGCAAGAATGATACTGAGATGTGTATGGCAAAGTGTAGGTGGATGAGTGATAATTTCATAACAGAACTTTCAAGCTCAGCTGTCTTGTTCTCATCTTTTAAAGATAG
>WNGJ01012784.1_pt1 | contig 16686 bp, 19 predicted proteins | sample 5400611 | NCBI WGS metagenome assembly WNGJ01 (sample SAMN13153375, study PRJNA577476) | soil metagenome | isolation source: 40 cm soil or saprolite under Garry oak tree replicate 1 | place: USA:California | collected 2016-06-15 | reverse complement strand
TTTCTTGAGAAGATGGTGTCCTCCTTCCTGAGTTGACGTTCGCACGAGCCAGCGCTGATAAGCTCACCAACAATCCTCGCCGCGGAAGATCCAGTATCCGTGGCGAGGTTTGACTTGTGGCTTGCCTTAAGTGGGACAGGGAGTCATTCCAGCTTGTAGAGCCATTCCGCAGGGAATACACTGTATCGCGATGTCCTCCTGGTGACTATCCCTGAGAGGATCCGTTTGGGCAAGAGATGAAGGGTAGCTGGTAGCCATCATAACTTGTCATCCTGTTCATGCCAAATTGCTTGAGACGTGTTGGCTATGGCATCCTTCTCACAGCTTCCACACCTGGGCATTATTGAAGGCTATATCCCCGGAAGAAGTGAGGCTACTGGCACCAAACAATCCGATACTGCCAGACGTGAAGGTACTATCATGCACAGTCGCAATGTACTGCTTATTGATGTACAGGTACATATTATCGCCACGCGCTATCACCGTAAGCAGATTGGATTGATTCAGCCCGGTTTTCATGGCTGGACTCGGTCCAAAGCTCAGTGTTGTACCCTGGAAAGCACGAGTAACGGCAGTAAATTGATAGTATCCCTCGATACTGGCGGTAAAAGCGTAGAAGCTGGTCTGAGCAACATCGGCACGAATAAGAAGGCCGCCCCACATGCCGCTAGCAATGGTCATTTGTACTTGAAAGGCAAGATTGCTCAGCCTGGTGCCATTGGCGTAACATTTTATGTTGAAGGCTTTGTCGGACAATTGAGCATGAAAAGCCCCATTGGTAAAGAGACAACGGTCGTTCCCTAGACCGGACCCGCTCCAGATGCTGCCGTTCGCACTACTTAATGGGTCGTTGATGGCTGGTTTTCCCCTGGTGGCCTGGGTAAAGATGTCCTGTGGCGACAGGGACCGGGCCTGTGCCGTCAGGAAATCCTGCGCGACGCTGGTGGCCTGAGTGTGCAGGTCCGCGGGATGGCCGGCAGCTATGTAATAGATCAGCCCACTGCCGCCGATGATGACGAGAGCGATAATGACGAGCGATAAACTCATCACGAGTAAAAGACCACAGCGCTGTGGCGCTTGCTGCACGGGAAGAGCTTGAGCAATAAGAGCTGGCGCTGCTTGAAATGCCTGCTGTAGCGGAACTGGTTGAGCCATACCCATCTGAGGCTGCTGCCATACGGGGCTTGACTGGAACTGTGGTTGCCCTGGGAATGGCTGTGCCCAGGGCTGCCTGGGAAGCGGTTGAGATGCAGCAGGCTGAGGCTGCCCAGGGAAAGGTTGCGGCCACGGTTGCGCTGGTTGTGGCTGCACCGCGCCAGGCTGGGGCCAGGCAGGGTAGGATTGCGGCGCCGCTGCTTGCCACGGCTCGCCGGGGAAGGGCTGTGGCATACCCGGCTGAGGCTGCCATGGTCTTTGTTGCGGCGGCTGCTGGACAGGAAAAGGCTGCGCCCAGGGCTGGCCCTGCTGCGGAGGTTGGGGCCAGGGCACTGGCTGGGGCACACCCGGATGGGGCTGCCACGGACCCTGCTGCGGTGACTGCTGACCAGGGAAAAGCTGGTGCCACGATTGCCCCTGTTGTGGTTGAGCCGCTCCTGGATGTGCCGGTTGTCCGGGCAATGGCTGCGATGGGCCGGGCTGCTGTCCCTGCATTGGCTGGAGCTGCAGCCAGGCTGGGGATGACGAAGGCGGGGTTGGTTGTGGAGACCCCGGCTGCTCGGCGGGCGCGGATTGAGCCTTATCCGGTTGAGGAGGCTGCTGGAGCACTGTACGTTCGACAACAGCCTGAGGCGCAGGTGTACTTTCTGCAGGAGGTTCTTGCAGCACCGTGCGCTCGACACTCTGAGATTCTGCCACCTTCTGCTGTGGTGGCTGCTGGAGTGCGGTTTGCTCCTCTTGAGGCATCTCTGCTCCTGCTAAAACCACAGGGGGAGGCGCTTGCTCCTCACCTGCGTTATCTGGGAGGGCAGGGTCTGGCTGAGCACTGAAGGCTTCCGGCATTGAGGCAGTGACAGTATAGGACGTAGCTGCGCCGCAGGCAGGACATGTTGCTACTGCTGGCGGGAGTGTTGTGCCACATGTAAAACAGTGCATAATGAGTTTCTCCTCACGATTTACAGTATCCATACCTGCGCATTGCTGAACACGACATCAGTCGCATTCACCCCGGAAGCAAATACTCCGATTAAGCCAGAGCTAATGGCACTGTCTCCTACATTCGTGATATACTGCTTGTTCACATACAGATCAAAATTGCTCCCTCGTGCTATGACGGTAAGCAGATTGCTCTGGTTGAGACCCACGTTGATGGCAGGACTGACACCTCTGGCAAGTTGCCTGACATTGGTATTGTTCTGAATTGAGAGAAGAAGATACCCCCAAGGTGATCAATGAAGAAGAGATAGGAGTCGAAAGAAGATGCACTGTAATTCAAATGGAAAAGGGGCTCATGCGCACATTGTGTGGTGGCTGAAGGCGCTCTATATGGTAGAATAGAGGCATCTAAGATTCCACTCCTACCGATTGAGAGCTACTCCCATGTTACTATCCACCCTTTTTTCTCTGCCTGCTGATGTGTATCTGGCCGATGTCTGTCTCGAACAGGAGACGCTGACCCTGGTTCTGAAATCGAGCCAGACAAGCGAAGCATGTCCAGAGTGTACGCACCCATCTACCCGCATCCGAGGCCGCTACACGCGCACGCTGGCTGATTTGCCATGCCAGGGACGAGCGGTGTGCGTGCGCCTGGAGGTGCGCCGCTTCGTGTGCGCTACCCGCGGTTGCCCGCGTACCACCTTCGTGGTACCACCTTCGTGGAACGCTTTCCGAGGCTGACACGCGCCTACGCCCGGCGGACCCTGCGACAAGCCGAGGCTCTGGTGGAGGTCGCGTTTGCTGTCGGAGGCAAAGCAGGTGCGCAGGTGGCGAAGCGCCTGGCGATGCCCACCAGCCGCGATACGCTCCTGCGGCTCATCCGCAGCACAGATGTTCCTATGCGCAAGACCCCGCAGGTGTTGGGCCTTGACGATTTCGCCTGGAAGAAAGGCGACCGCTACGGCACGCTGCTGGTCGATTTGCAAGCCCATTGTCCGGTCGAGGTCCTGCCGGATCGAGAAGCGGCCACCGTCGTCCACTGGCTGCGTGCACATCGGGGAGTGAAGATCATCAGTCGTGATCGTGCGGGGGCGTATGCGGAGGCAGCCACACGCGGCGCTCCGCGAGCCAGGCAAGTCGTTGATCGCTACCATGTGCTGGTCAACCTGCGCGACACGCTCAAAGATGCGCTGGCACGCCACCAAGGCACGTTGCCATTGCTGGAAGGAGCGCAGGAAGCGCCGCTCACTTCCTCCCAGCGCCCGACCGAGTTGCTGGAAGTCTCAACTGTGCCTGTGGACCCACCCCAGCAGCACGAGCGAGGGGAGAGCCTGCAAGACCCTGGGTCACGCTCCACGGAGCCGCACATGCTCACTGCTGCCCAGAGGCGTCGTCGGATCAGCCGTACCAATCGCCTGGCCCGCTATGAACAGATCGTCACCTTGCATCGAGAGGGACGCAGCCAGCGCGCGATCGCCCGGCAGCTGCACGTCAGTCGCAAGGTGGTCCATCGCTCGGTGCGTGCTGGAACCTTTGTGGAGCGCGCGCCCACTGGCAGGCGCCAGAGCAAACTCGCTCCTTATCTGCCCTACCTGCGCCAGCGCTGGGAGCAAGGCTGTCATAACGGGCTGCAGCTCGCGCGCGAGATCCAGGCCCAAGGATTTCGCGGATCAGCCTCGTTGGTTGGGAAGCTCACGGGCGACTGGCGGGCGCGCTTACCTGGGCCACCGGAGCGGGTACGTGGCAAGAAACGACAGGCAGCTCCGCCTGTCAAGCGTCGTCTCTCACCCCGGCACGCGTCCTGGTTGTTCGTCAAAGACCAGCAGCAGCTCACGGCAGACCAGCGAGCGCTCATTGAGCGCATCTGCCAAACCACTGCTGATCTGCAGGAACTCTATCAGTTGGGACAAGACTTTGTGCAGATGGTCAAGCAGCGACAAGCACGCCGACTGGCTCCTTGGCTCGCCCGGGCTCGCACGAGTTCTTCTGCCGAACTCCAGGGATTTGCTTCCGGTATCAAACGGGACTATGCTGCCGTTCAAGCAGCGTTGTCTCTTCCGTGGAGTCAGGGGCAGGTAGAAGGGCAAATTACGCGCCTAAAATTCCTGAAAAGGCAGATGTATGGGCGGGCTCACTTTGCTCTGCTTCGCTCGCGCGTCCTACGCAGGGCTTGATCCAGGCACCACACAATGTGCGCATGAGCCACTCTTATGATAGCGTTCACACCTGTGGAGTGGGGCATGTGCTCCCTCAAACAGGCACCGTCATGGAAGGGAAAAATATTGCGGTCAAAGAAGAGGCTCAGAGGCGTGGATATGGAAAAAGGCTGCTCCATTACGCGCTCGATTTTTGTCGGCGTCAGGGATATGAGAAGGTCATTGTAGGGACCGGCCATTCGAGCATGAATAATCTGGCTTTCTATCAGAAAGCCGGCTTCAGATTTCTCTCGATCAGGCGCAACTTTTTTACGGACCATTACGACGAGCCCATTTTCGAGCATGGCATCCAATGTCGCGATATCATCCTGCTGGAAGTAGATCTCGCGCAGCAGAGCGAACCTCCTCAAACAAGCCGTTTTCACCCGTGGGTTTGAGTCGCCGTGCCGTCAGGTAATCGGCAAGCCGAGGGATACAGCGAAGGTTCTTGGTACCCCAAATACCATTACCTCCAGAGACGAGGCTGCGGCGGATCGCGCATTGCGAGCGAGTCGCTCGGTCCAATCCAGTCGCCAATGGGCTCGTTGTCGTCGTGTGAACGGGCTGCTTTTCGTCGCGTTGGCCTCGGCAGAAGCAGCCGCAGGGACAGACGTGATCATGACGGTTTGGGTACGCAGCAGAGTCATCCACTCGCGTCGCGTCTGGCATCGGCTCCCATCTTTCCACAGGATCGGGTGAGCAGATGGAGGAAGCGCAGGCGGCACAGCAGGTTCAGGAGGTGATCCATCGAGAGGCCAGAGCACGAAGCCTCCGCGTCGCGGTTTGATGGTGGTACCGGATTCGCGGACCTCGCGCGCGTAGCGGACACGCGCGGCAATGACCGATGCGCGCGGCATACAGCATCCGCACTGAGCCATCGCGCTCCGGTCGACGTTCTTGTGCATAGAGGGGGTGCCGAGCTTGCCAGCGCAGCGTTCCATCAGCTTGTAAAGAGAATTCGGCTCCGGCAAAGCCTGTGGTGTATGATTGGCGTGCCCACTGCGGAGGTCCGTAGGAAACGTGTGCTGGTTCGGATGGTCGAGGGATAGGATCAGACGCAGCCTCCGCAGGAGCGAATTCGGTCGTGCGCAGGGGAGTTGGATGGAGGCGATGCCCAAGTTCGAGGAGCCTCGTTCCACACCCATTGGCTGATGATTTGCCAACCCTCTTGCCCGCAGGCGGTGTGGGAACACCACCGGGAAGTCGCCTGCTCTATGTCCTCATCAGTGAGCACGGTCTCGAATGCCCCTCGGTGGAGGTAGGATACCATCCCGATTGTTGTGGAACAGTGTGCTGCGTCACACAGAGGAGAGACGCAGCAAGATTGAAGCGTTTCCAAAACGCCTTGAGGCAACTGGCCTTTACGTGTATTTTTGACGGTAGGAGACCATATGCGACAGAAGGAGCGCTTCAGATTGAGGAGCGTTATGGGAACAGCCGGAAGCCACCCGCATGGCGACAGTTCAGCACAATGGCTCTCCAACGGCGGAAAGACAGGAGGGAGGGGAGCATCCTCTGCAAAGGATGGTCTGTTTCATCCCCTGTGCTGGCTACTTGTGACATCCATTCAAAAAATCGGGATAAGTGCCAAGAACATCACGAAGGAACAACCCTCTCGTACTGGCTCCAGGAGTCATCTACCGAAAAGGGAGCATTTGAGCTCTTCAGGACCCTCCTGCTTCGCTGCTTCTTCAGCGAGGAAAGCGAAGTTATGAAAAGGCTTTCGCTTCGAAGCGGGAAGCGTTCTTTCAAGGAACGACACAGGCGCTCTACTTGTCGTCGTCATCTGAAAAACACGGGGAACGGGACTGACGGTTTGCGACTTCCCAGATGAGGCACACGCCACCACCTAGAACCCTCCGCTTGTTCGTACACCCCTCAGAGGTCAAGCGCTTCTGCGGTAATCGTGATGCAATCCACCCAGGATTGGCAAGGAGAGGATCTGACCTCTCTGGTGATCCAGAGGAACAGGCTCCCCATATCGTTCTGGGATCTGTTGTCTGATTCCTTGATGTGGTCTGGCCTGATTGAAGTACTGGATATAGGCACGCAGGAGACGATGCAGCTGCTTCTCCTGCAGGATGAGCAAGTGATCGAGACACTCGCGACGCACGCTGCCCAGAAAGCGTTCACAGATGGCATTGGCCCGTGGTGCGTGGTAGGGCGTTTTCAGTATCTTGATGCCGCTGGTTGCGGCTACGCGCGCGAAACTGGATCCAAACTTGTCATCACGATCACGGATGAGATACTTCGGCCCTTGTCCATAAGCTGTCGCCTCCCGTAGTTGTTGGGCAACCCAAGCGTCGGTAGGAGATCGTGGAGATGTGTGGACGCCCACGTGGATTACTTTGCGTGACTGCAGTTCGATGATGAAGAAGGCGAACAGCGAACGGAAGAAAAGATCGGGGACAGGCAGGCGCGTCGCACGCCCAGATCTGCTGGGCAGGAGTGTGCAGGAAGGTCTTCCAGGTCTGTCCTCGTGGCCTGCTGGTGCGCACGGCTCTCATGTCCTTCTGAATGGTCCGCTTGCAGACGCGGATGCCCAGTTTGAGGAGTTCACCACGAAGCCGTTCTGCTCCCCACAGTCGGTTGTCCCTTGCCATTTCATTGATCAAGGCGACGGTCTCTGCGGATATCCTTGGTGTGGGAGAAGCTGCCTTGGACTTGTACTTCCACAAGAGCTTAAAGCCCTGACGATGCCACCGCAGCAGCGTCTCAGGCTGGACAATGAACAGCGCTTGCTTCCAGGTGCGTACCATCCTGGCCAGAAGCACCAGGAGCATGCGGTCCGTCCTGGTACAGGCAGGCCGTTTCGCATGTCGCCGCAGGATGATGAGTTGCTGACGTAAGAGGGCGTTTTCTGCCACAAGCTCAGACTTGCTCCTGGAAAGGTCGGTCAGTGTCCCCAGCAGCAGCGAGGTGGGGCCGGGTGTGGTCCAGGTGACGTCACGGTGGTGGAGCGACTGAAGACAAAAACGTGTCAACCTCGTGATGAAGGTGAGAATCCTCTGCACCGTGTCCATTCCCCCTTTGTAAAGATGAGCAGATGCATGCTTGAGATTGTACTCTTCCTCTCGGGAATAGGCAAGGAGCAAGAGACAGCATGAGGTGCTCTCACAGGCCAATTCTGGCCGTCGGATGCCACAAGGAGCCAGCACAACACGGAGAAGAGCAAAGAGAAAACTAACTTCTTGACAAGAGGTATCATATATGGTACCATTTCTCCATGAGAGGGGTTGTTGAATATTACGAGCAGACAGATACGGCACAACCTGCTGAAGAGTTTGAGGTCAGCTTAAAGCGTCACCATAAAAAGCTGGGTGCTAAGTTGAGAGCTATCGCAGCCGCAATCGAGGTGTACGGTCCTCAACTTGGTGGGGGTCTGATCGAGCCATGTCATGATTACAAGGGGTTGTGGGAGATACGCACGATCTTTAACGGATTTCTCGGGAGAGAACTTTTCGGATTCGATGGGGAGCACAACAGAGTCGTACTCTTGCATGGCTACGTCAAGCGGGTAGGCCAGCCTGCCTCAATACCTGATCTTCACCAGGCGTCTGAATACTGGAGAGATTACCAGCATACCCATAAGATAAGTCCTGAAGTACCCGAACGGGAGGAACAACCATGAACCGATTTCATCAGCACCTGCGCGAAGATTTGAGCGATCCAGAATTCGCAGAGGCTTTCTATGATATGAGTGGAGACATTGCCCTGCTACAGGTACTCGAACAGGCCAGGAAGGCCCTCAACGTGAGCGAAAAAGAACTCGCTGAGCGGATGGGGGTACAACGCCCCACTGTGACACGCCTTTTTAACGCTTCTCACCCAAACCCTACCCTGGATACTATCTCAGATATCCTTCGTGCGCTAGGGCTTCAAGCAGAGATCAAAATCAGCCCTGCATCCCCGGAGGATGCACCTATTCCTATTAAGGCTACGTTTGTTCCTGCCTAATGCTGCGTTCCTCAAAGGCGGTAACAAAAGAGACGATGCAGATGGCGCCGTGTTTTGGGAGGCCGTCCCCAGATCCACGGTTTGGCTCGTCGATTGAGTTGCGCGGTAGCTACCTGCGTCGCTTGTTCAATCTCATCAGCATTAGCAAAGCTCTGCCCAGCGAATGCATCGCGTCGGAAAAGGCGCCACCAGCCCTCCTGCAAATTGAGCCAACAAGCCCCTTTGGGAATGAAAACATGTTGAATGCGCGGATGCTCTGCCAGCCAGGTGCGTGTTTCCAGACTGTTGTGACTACTGAGATTGTCCGTGATGATGAAGATGTCCCCCGTTGGATAGTCCGCTTCGATGTCCTTGAGCAACTCGATGTAGTTCTTGGAATTGCGCGAAACGGCACAACGGGTCATCTCCTTGCCATCACGGACCCGTAACGCGCCATAGACCCAGACCTTCTCCTCACCGCGACTGTACTCCAGGGGCGCTTTGATACGGTGGCCATTGGAGGACCAGCCTGGGGCGGGCGCAAACGTGCGTGGGATTACTGGTCCGAGTTCGTCGGTGCAGACGGTCGTCGATCCCTCTGGCGGCTCGCTTTTGGGACAAAGTCCCGGTCATCGCTGGTCCCCCAGCTGTGCGTCTGACGCCAACGCACACCCTCGCGTACGTAGATACGCCGGATCTGGCTGCGTTTGACCTGGATGCCCTTTTCTTTGGCGGCCTGCGTGAGGGCATCCAAGCTCCACTGGGCCGATTCCTGCTCCCCTCGCGCGACCATTGTCCCATCCGCGCGTCTTTCCAACCGTCCGGGAGGTGGCTGTTTGACCAAAATGAGGATCTTGCTGCACTCTTGCTCTGTCAAACGTGGCTTGCGGCCTGATCCTGCTTGCATGCCCAGTCCCTCAATCCCCTGAGTATTGAACCGTGCCAGGTGGATACGCACCGTTTTGGGATGGCAATCCAGTTCAGCTGCGATCTCCTTAGGCGTCTTTCCTGCCCAACTCTCGATGACCATCTGGGCATGAAACTTCCAATCGGCTGGCGCGTGATGGCTCTTGGCCAGTTTACGGATCTGGCGTTCTTCCTGCTCGTCCTGCGCTGCTCGTGCTTGCACATGTTTGGGCATGGCTCTATTCCTTTCTCGGTGACTTTCTCCTCTCCTATGGTATCACCTTTGAGGAACGCAGCACTAAGCCCTTGTTTACGTCACAAAGCGCCTTCACCCATTGCATTCTTAGCGAAAAGCATGTGGAGTATGCTCTCATCTCGTGTGTTCATCAGTTCATGGAGGGACAAATGTGAGCGAACAAGCCATTTTTCAGGTCACTAATCATCATCTCGACTCCGCCGGCAGACCACCTCATCTTGACGATACAACCCCAAACCACTATCGAGGATACTTCGAGAACGAATATGGAGAGCAAGCCATGTTCATCTATGACCGCACAACCAGGTGTGGAAAGCTCTCCATGGGTGATAGTGGTTGGGAGTCACCATATGATATATGCGACAGTGAAATTGTTGGCCTCAATCTGACCCCTCTGGAACAATCGTGGTTGCGGCTTTGTTGGCAGGCAGCAACATGGTCAAGCACTCAAACAGTGACGGAGATCTTTGAGCAATCCCACATTTATGTCCGTCCTGAGCCTGAAAGCTGGGTCTTCAAATGTAATCCCGGACAGTGGTTACAAGCTCTGTTTGGTTGATCATCCACGTACACGGGCAAGCTCTAGATATGCCCGATTACTGACCAGGCAATAGAGGAGCGTTTGGATGAAATTCGAGATGATTCCTACTCTTCCAGCTCATTCAGGAATTTGGCCGGCACGAGTTCATGCTGCGAAAGGAGCGGGAAGTGATCCACGAATATAGAGGAGAATGCCATCGCGCGACACGTTGGCAATGAAGGTGGGATCCCATTCCTGCAAGCTGCGCGAAGTGGTAGCGGTCGTGCTTATCGCTGCTTTGGCCTGGGGAAGATCAGCAAACACGCCAGCCTTGCGCTTTTCCCGCAGGCGATAGCTCTCAACCTTCTGCCCTTCACAGGCTATCTAACGAACGCCGAAGCGGCGCACACGGGACCTCCCAAAGAGCACATACAGAAGGAGAAGGCCGCTGTTGCCCCAGTTTCACCCCCAGGCTGCTTGCTAGGTGGTTCCCGCCTTTTTTCGACGCGTCCCGCCTAAGTCCGACATTGCCACCCCATACTAGAAAGCGCACTGCTGGCTCGTGGGGGCTGTCCACGAAGACGATGGTTCATGTGTCGCGGTATGCTGGCACACGTGTTGCTCTGGGCGCTTGGGAACCACCTCGCTTCTGCCAGGAGTGCAGGCGGAGAGGCTTCGCACACCCACGATCGAGCCGACTTGCCCACTCCAGTCGCACTTCTTTTTCCTGGGAGCAATAGGAGTTCATCAAGGCGCTCTCACCGTCGAGAAGAGTCATGGATCCAAAGAGCTACTCAATACGCGGTGGCCCTTGCTGAATGCGCGTTCGCAGTTCCTCGATGGAAGGAAAGGACCATCGGCTCTCTGTCCACCAGGTCGCTCCCGCCTCAGCATAAGGGCGCACCATCTCGCTGGCCCGGTTGTGATCCTCTCCAGGTGTTTCTCCCTCCTGCACAATATCGAAAGGCATTGTCCAGCTGCGATGTTCATCAATGTACGCTTTCATCGCCCGGATATCTTCTGGCGTTACCTCTGCCTCCGAGGCCTTGTCAGCGATCTTCATCGGCAGTAATCCATCATAGCGCATGACTCGTCGCATCGACTTCTCGCTCGGCCAAGCCCCCACCACCCAGATGGGGATGCGCGGCGACTGCACGGGTGCAGGCAAGAAGGTCATCTCTTCGACGTGATAGTGCTTTCCATGAAAACTGAAAGGCTTTCCACTCCAGAGCCCAGTCAGAATTTCCAGGCTTTCATCCAGCAACTCGGCTCGCTCTTTTCGATCCGTGACCTCACCACCTTCGTAAAGCCCCATCATCAAGCGCTCCCAACCCAACTGGCAGGATGAGCCGCCTGTGAGAGAGGTGGTCCAGCGTCACTGTCTCGCGGGCCAGTTTCCACGGTCGCCGCCGCGAAGGGGGCGTGAGGATCAATCCGAGGCGCACGCGCTCGGTACGCAGAGCCATCGCCGCTAACACGATCCACGGATCATACATCGGCCCTGCTTCCTTGATGTAGATCCCGTCCCAGTAAAAGACACCATCCCACCCCGCTATCTCCGCTTCATGGGCCAATTCGGCAAGAGTGTGTACATCCCCGTGGGGAAGAATGAAACCATACTGCATGTGGAACTCCTTCGCAAAAATTGTCTCCTTTCTCACAAGAGAAAGGATACCTTACTCTTCCTGACATGTTCTGTCATAGTTAGCCACACCATGATTACTCTCTCCATTTTTCAACCAGGTTCGACTGTAGTGTTGCCGCCTTTTCCCGTCCCCCATCCAGGTGCTACCCATAGTCCTACCGCACTCTTCTGCTATGCTTGTTAGGAAAAGTACCTGTCTTGTTAGGCTTCTTTCTGTCCACCCTGCTTTTGGACATGATGCATAATGCGACGGATCGTTTCATGAGAGACACCATATGCGGCTGCAACTCGACGGAGCGGTTCCTTCTGCTCCAGCACACGCTGCACCACCGTCGACCAGTGTTCAGCGGGTATACCGTATGCCGAGTGTTTTGGCCCTGGTCGCCGTTTACCAACAATCGGAGGAGGGCTGGCGTCATGTGTTTCACCGTGAGCGAGCAACTGTTGGACTTTGAGATACAGTTTCCCAGACGGAGCAAGGAAGAGATATAAAATTGGTGACAGAGGAGCCGAAACCCGTCGGTTCCGGTTTTGCCCCCTTTAAGTCAGGTGCCACCTGACTTCGTGCCTTTCTCGCGCCATTCCTCTGCGCCACCTCTTTTCGGCCTTGTTGGCTTGAGCCCGCTCGGCGAGAGCCCGCGTGGTGATCACGGATCCGACCCCTTGGGTTCCGTCATCGTGCATCACGAGCAAAGCCCCTTCCCTTCCGGACTCCTCTGGACGTGCATTGCCGTCGGCTGCCTGTATCTGCGTGAGTAGCATGGCTCGCGCTCCACTGCTGACTGCCATGTGCGCCAAGCACTAGGTCATGGACAAGCCAGACTCTCTCTACCCTCCAACGGCTTTCTTCGCACAGATGCGTGAAGCACGTCAGGACAGGCAAGAGGGATGACGTCTTTTCTCCCTCACATACTTTTTCGGAACGGCTGGCTGAAGCGAACCAGCACACCAGCCTCACTCATTCCGCTTGTCGGCTGTCCTTTTCTGCTTGTATCGCAAGGTCATGGTAAAGTTCACGATCCCCGTCCGCAGATGATGACTGCCGACCTCAAGCAGATCATTGTGACCACCTCTCTGGATTGGGAAAAACGTCACCGAACTATCATGTGGGGCTGCTTGAACGAGTTGCTCAGCCATCGTAAAGGGCACGAGTTCATCCTGGGTCCCATGTCCCACAAAGATTGGGCATGCAACGCTGGCCATCTTCCTGAGATTGTCGAAGCGCTCGGTCACACACAGGCGCACGAGGGCTTTCGGCACGTAGGGCATCATGGCCCTGGCCTGCTCAGGGATGTTGGTGAAGCCGGCGAAAGCCATCAGACCCGCGGCAGGCTTGCGCGAGGCCAGATCAATGGCGACGGCTGCCCCAAGCGACATTCCCCCGATGATGATCTGCCTGGAGGGGATCTGCTGCATGGCGGTGAGGTAGTGGTAGGCTGCGTCTGCTGCTTGGTAGCATGCGCCTTCGCTTGCCTGGCCACTGCTGATACCATAGCCGGGATATTCGGGGATGAGCACGTGGAGTCCAAGCTGCCGGAAGTAGGCAAATTCATGGGAGCAGGTATGAAGCCGTGTTCCATTTCCATAGAAATACAGTAGGAAGAATGGGTCGTTGGAAGGGGAGTGTCCAGTGGCTGAACCGAAGAGCAGGCCGATCTGATGACCGCTGTGTGTGGCACACGGGATCAGAGATGAGCCAGGGTAGAGGTGCTCTAACGTCTTCGTGGTGCTCTTCATCAAGCTCCCAGGAAAGATGAGCAGGGTTTCGATCTGTGATATTCCAAGCATAGGTCAACCTCCGTTCTCCTCTCCCCGCGACGATGATCCCCATGAGAGCCGTGAGTGGTGGTTTCGGCTTTGCCACAACGAAGGGAGCCGTGCACTCATCTTGTCACCTCTGACCAAACCCACACCTGGCAGGGATCCTCTCACCGCAAAGTGGGAGCCATTGATGCTTCCTATTCTATCACCTGGGTTCAGGTTGGGGGCTCATGCGCATGTGAGGTGAAGGCGTGGTCTGCTGACCAATGGGTAGAGGTGCTGTCTCCAAATCCAGCGCGCTTTCAGGAAAAGCATGGAAAATGGCAGAATATGCGCACGACGGTCATGGATGTTGCATACCTGCTGGGGGAGGTAGTCGGAGCAATGCCTATCAAGACTATCTCGATGAGTTAGCGGACTATCGCGAACAACAAGCAGAAGGTGCCCTGGACGCACAGACCGAAGAACCAACCTGGAAGGAATGGGACGTTCCCACGCTCCACCAGACCTGCATCCAGGCCAATGTCAACGTCGTTGGGCTCGAGCCTGCGCTAGACTCCACCTTTGACTACTGGTTGAAGATCAGCACTCTCGAATTCCGCAAACCGCTGCTCGTACCGGTCAAGCTGGCTGACTACCATCACCAGGCGCTTGAGGGGAAGACCATCAATAGCAGTGTGATCCTCAACAAGCGTGAGGATGGGTGGTGGTTGACCCTCAGTTATGATGAGGTGGTTCCTATCCAGACCGAACCCTCAGTCCCGGTGGTTGGCGTGGATGTGGGCATTGCCAACTTTGTCACGACCAGTACGGGCAAGCACTACGGCACCTTTCACGGCAAACTGCGAGAGCGACAGAAACGTGATCGTGAGAAGCGGCGGCGCAAGGCGAAGTTGCGCAAGTGTCTCGAAAAGAAGGGGGTCGAGAAGCTTCCTTCCACCAGTAGCAAGAGCGGTCAACGGCTCAGCCGGCACGTCCGTCAAGAGATAAATCGGGCGGTCAATCAGTGTTTTGCCGAGCATCCCGACGCGCAGTTTGCCTATGAACAGCTGTCGGTTGCCACGATGAAGCACAAAGCGAGGGCCATGAATGCCTACTTGTATGCCTCCAATCTGGCACACATCCCCAAGCAGATCGCCTGGAATGTCGCCAAACGAGGCATACAAGCGACCAGAGTGAAAAGCGCCTATTCCTCTCAGGAATGCAGTGTGTGCCACTATCCAGATCGAGCCAATCGACCAGATCAGCAAACGTTTTGCTGTGTCGTGTGCGGTTTCCAGACGCATGCCGATCTGAATGCCGCTACAAACATTGAGCGACGGGTGAGAGATACTGCATTACAGGCATGCGCGAACAGGCAAGAGGTTAAAGCCTTACTGATGCAGCGACATCAAGCATGGAAAATACAACAGGGTTGGCCGTAGTCCAACCTGCCGCCTAGTTCGTTCGTCAACGGGCGTAGCTCAAGGCGAGGAGTTTAGACAATATTTGTCTAGATTTTTAGCAACTATTAACGCCGGAGGTTACATAAAATTTGGGATGAAAATAACAGAACCCGCAGGGATATCTACGTCTCGTCCCTGCGGGTTCTGGCATATCTACCGAGTTCGATTAACTCTTCCGCACTACTATGTTAATCAATCGCCCCGGCACATAGATCACCTTTTGTACAGTCGCCTCACCAATGAACGAAGCCACGCGTGGATTATTCAGCGCCAGCATACGGATCTCGTGCTCACTGGTACCAGCAGCAACCTCGATCCTCTCACGTACCTTGCCATTGACCTGTACGACCAGCGTAAAGGTCTCATCGTGCGTCAGCGCTTCGTCATAGCCCGGCCACTCCGTCACATGTATGCTCCCTGTATGATCCGTCATGTGCCACAACTCCTCCGTGATATGCGGGGCCATTGGAGCCAGCAGTTGTATCATCGTCTCCAGCGTCTTGCGGAAAGCTGCATTACGCGATACTGGTTCATTTTGTTGCTTAATCAGCGCATTGTTACACTCCATCAGTGCAGCCAGCGCCGTGTTGAAGCGGAAGTTAGTCAGATCTTCGGTCACGCGCTTGATCGTCTTGTTGCGCAGGCGTTCGATAGCTTTACTTTCACTGGTCTCGTCGAAACTCGGGTTCTCAACCCAGGCCTCGGTTACCAGGCTCCAGAAGCGGTTCAGGAAGCGCCATACGCCTTCTAAATTCTCAGGTATAAAGGAGCCGCCTTGATAGTATGGCCCCATAAACATCATGTAAGAACGTACAGTATCTGCCCCATACTTCTTGACGTAGTCATCAGGGGCCTCGACGTTGCCGCGAGATTTAGACATCTTTTGTCCATCAGGACCCAACACAGTGCCCTGGTGATACAACCGTGTAAACGGTTCATCAAAGTCCAGGTATCCCATGTCGCGTAACGCCTTGATGAAGAAACGTGCATACAGCAGGTGCATGACCGCGTGCTCTGCTCCCCCGATATATTGATCGACAGGCAGCCAGCGTCTCATGGCCCCGGCGCTCCACGCCTGTTGGTCGTTGTGCGGGTCGGCGTAACGCAGGAAGTACCAGGAATTGTCCATGAATCCATCCATCGTATCAGTCTCGCGTGTAGCAGGACCTCCACATACCGGGCAGGTAGTATTCAGAAATTCTGGCTCGTAGCGCAGCGGCGACTCACCAGTTGGCTTGAACTCGACATGCTCGGGTAGCCAGACGGGCAGTTGCTCCTCTGGTACTGGAACCATACCATCCCTGGGACAGTAGATGATTGGAATAGGCGCACCCCAGTAGCGCTGCCGGCTAATCAGCCAGTCGCGCAAGCGGTAGGTGACCATAAATCTGCCAATCCCGTGTTCCTCTAGATACCTGGTCACTGCAGCAATTGCCTCATCTGCCGGTGTGCCATCGAACGGGCCAGAGTTAACCATCATCCCCAGATGCTCTTTCGCCTCTGTCCAGGTCGCAGGATCGCTGGGCGCCTCGCCCTCTGGGCGAATCACTTCGCGTATAGGAATACCGAACTTACGCGCAAACTCAAAGTCACGCTGGTCATGTCCAGGAACACCCATGATCGCGCCGGAGCCATAGCCCATCAGTACATAATCAGCAATCCAGACAGGGACTTGTTCGCCGTTGACAGGATTAGTAACGTAGCCACCTGTAAAGACGCCCGTCTTCTCTTTCTCGGTGCTCATGCGCTCGATCTCGGTCATACGTCGTGCCTCTTCCACATAAGCCTCGACTTCTGCCTTGTGTTCAGGTGTAGTGATCTTCTCAACCAATGGATGCTCGGGAGCCAGCACAAAAAACGTGACACCGTAGATAGTGTCAGGGCGAGTTGTGAAGACGGGAATCTCTTCACGGTGCCCATCAATCTCGGCA
>WNGJ01006172.1_pt1 | contig 16687 bp, 9 predicted proteins | sample 5400611 | NCBI WGS metagenome assembly WNGJ01 (sample SAMN13153375, study PRJNA577476) | soil metagenome | isolation source: 40 cm soil or saprolite under Garry oak tree replicate 1 | place: USA:California | collected 2016-06-15 | reverse complement strand
GCGCTGTTCGCGTTCATATCGTTCCCGGAGCAGGTTTGGATCGAGATTCAATTTGTCCACCAAGTATCCCACGTCCTCGCGGTCCTTGGGACTGTTTCGCTCAAGTTTGGACAGAATCAGGTCGTAAGGATCGGAAACGTAGATGCGAAGATTTTTGAACTGTCCAGGAAAGAGCTCCGTCAGGCGTGTCTCGTAATCTTCGGGCATTGTGTTTACAGCGACGTACTGCAAATAAACCCTGTGCTTCTTGGCAAGAGCCGAGCCGCGACCAGCAATTGTTTCTAGGTCGTGATGCGGCAGAATAGCAACACAATCCAAATCCGACGTCACTCGCGGAACGCCATACAAAACGGTGAGAACGAATCCGCCGATGCAGTGAAGTGCGACAGGCTCTGGCACAAGAGAGTCTAGCCCACCCAAAAAAGCCGCCCAGGGCGCAGGTAGATTGATGTCAGCCACCGGCTCAGAGGGCATACTGGAAGTGCTCCACTCGCCAATCAGTCAAGAGGTTCCAATGTTTCGCCTCCTCGGTGCGATTCACCAAAACCCATTCTCGCTCTGTCGCACTACGAGGCGGTTTGCCGAGCGTATCCTCCTTAGCAAGTCGGCTCTTGTCCAGAGTTCTCTCCAGTTCAGACAACGACCGAGTGCGGCTCTCGTCCAGCGGATCGGCCTTTTCAGACATCTGACGTGCCAGGCCAGCGACAAAACCCAAACGGTTTTGCAGATCACGAACCTTGGCCTGTTCGACTAGCCATGCCCAATCCGTATTCGAGTACCGCAGGAGGAGCCAGGGTAGGGCCTCTACCACCCGCGCCTCTAACTGATCGTTTGAAAGTGCACCTACCAGAACCTCGGCAGGGTTTCTCTTCGGTCCGTGTGACCGCATATATGCAAAGCCGGGATATTCCAGGGCAGCGAGTTGCTGCGCCAGTGTTTCTGCATCCCACTGACTCTCCGGGGGAGACGGAGGAAGAACAGTTGGCGGTAGCCCAAAAACACTCATTGCCCGGCGCGCCACTCGTGAAGTGAGTCGCCGCTTTCCGCCTTCCAGCATAGACAGGTAGGATTGAGAGACACCAAGCCTCCGGGCTGCCTCCTGTTCAGACCAACCGCGTTGCTGACGCACCGATCTCAAATCAGTTGGATTCATGGTAGCAAAGCTTATCACAAACTTTGTCATAGAGTCAAGTCCTCAGAACTGGGGCGTTTCACACGCCTGCCTACGATGCACCTCCTCCAGACGGTCCTGTGTTCCCGTTGGGTGGCTGTCGATTCGCGGACTAGTGACGAGCAAACCGAAGTCAGGCTACCTGGCCAATAAAGCAGCGAACCCGGAAACTTGCTGGGCGTCAGGCAAGGGCTTTGGCGGGCGTTTTCAAATTGACGCGAACGTTAATCGGGCATTTGCCAGCTTTTCTTGCCTATAATGCCCATGATCAAGGCCGCACTGGATGCTGGCCCTAAATAGATTGGATTTCGGGGGTACCCGTGCAGACGCTCTGGCAGGACTTGCGCTACGGTTTGCGCGCGCTCGGAAAGTCGCCGGGGTACACAATCACCGCGATTACGACTCTGGCCCTCGGCATTGGCCTGAACACCAGCATGTTCAGCGTCCTCGATGCCGTGCTGCTTAGGCCGTTGCCTTTTCCGAACTCCGAACGCCTTGTGAAGGTGGATACCTACGATCTAAAATCCGGGACTTTCTACGGCAATTCTTCGTATCCCGATTTCTCCGACTGGCGGAAAGCAGCAAATCCCGTCCTGCAGTCCCTTTCTGCGTGCGAAGAAAAAAGCTTCAATCTTGTTGGCGGTTCTGAACCGCAACACGTAAAGGGTGAGGTTGTCTCCTCCGACTTCTTCGAGACTCTTGGTGTTCGGCCAGAATTAGGCCGCTCCCTGGGGAGCTTCGAAAACCAACAATCGGTCGTGCTCAGCCACTCGTTATGGTCCCACTCGTTCGCTTCGAATCTTCAGATCGTCGGCCAGTCGATCGACCTCGATGGTAACAGCTATCAGGTGGTTGGCGTCATGCCCCGAAGGTTCGAGTCTGCGGATACCTGTGCCGCGGCGCGCTATTCCGTCGGCATGGAAACGCAGCTGTGGGTCTCGATCAATTCGTCTCGCCCTGATTTTCGCGAGGAGATGACCAAGCGCGGCAATCTCGGCTTCGCTGTGATCGGACGCCTTAGTCCAAGCGCGTCCTTGGCGCAGGCCCAGGCTGCGATGGATACCATTGCGCGCAGCCTCGCGCAACAGTATCCGGAAGCCGTCGATGACCTGGGCGTCAGGCTCGTGCCGTTGCACGAGAACATGGTGGGAAATATTCGCCCCGCCCTCCTCATCCTCATGGGATCGGTCGTCCTTGTACTATTGATCGCGTGCGCGAATATCAGCAACCTCCTCCTGGCGCGTTCCGCCGCGCGACGCGCCGAAATTGCCATTCGAGCCTCGCTCGGAGCATCTCGGCCGAGAATCATCAGGCAATTGGTGACCGAGAGTCTCTTGTTAGCGCTTGCCGGCGGAGCAGCCGGCGCGTTGCTGGCGTACTCGCTTACAACCGCGTGGGTTTCGTGGATGCCGGAGGACGTTGCGCACGTGAATCCAGTCCATGTGAACCTGCCCGTCCTCGTCTTCACATTCTCGATCTCGATTTTAGCTGGATTGATTTTCGGACTCGCTCCAGCCTGGGAACTCTCTCGCAGCGATGTCAACATTCAGCTGAAAGGCGGCGGTCGGCACACAGCGCAGCGCAGCCGCTTGAGTCAACTGATCGTCGTTTCCGAAATCGCGCTCTCGGTGGTGCTGCTCGCCGCCGCTGGCCTGCTCACAAAAAGCTTGTTTCTTCTGAACCGTGTCGATCCGGGCTTCCACAGCGATCACTTGCTCACCGTCGAGGTCTACCGTTCCATTTCCCACGACGCGACCCCGGATGCGCTGTGGCGCAATTGGACCGGCTTCTATCAGCAACTGCTGACTCGCGTTGAAACGCTTCCCGGTGTTGAATCCGCTGGTGCAACCCTCGCGCTGCCCATTCAAGGAAGGAGTTGGGAAGCCACCTTTACGATCGAAGGACGCGCGTCTCGCAGTTCGTCCGATCAACCTGAAGGTGACGTCCGCATCGTTTCAAACAACTACTTCGACGTGTTGAAAATTCCGCTGAGAAGTGGCCGCTATTTTTCCGAGCGGGATACTCGGGAGTCGCCCCACGTCGCCATCATCAACGAAGCACTCGCCCGACGCTACTGGCCCCGCGAAGACCCCAACGGCCGCGTCATCGAGTTTCCCGCGTTCGGGGCTGGCCGCTGTCGAATCGTCGGCGTAGTCGCCGACATTCGCCAAGCTAATTTGAGTGACGAACCTGCCCCCGGGATCTACGTCCCCTATACGCAGGAAATCATGCCCTGGGAAACGCTGGTGATCCGAACTAAGACGGACCCGACGAGCGTGGTCAGTGCAATCCGCCAGGAGGTTTTTAGGCTCGACCCGGGGCAACCGATCGCGCGAGTAGCCACCTTCGATCAACTACTCGCGGACTCGACGGCCCAACCCCGCTTTCGCACTGCTCTCTTAGGGGGCTTCGCGATTGTCGCGTTGCTCCTCAGCGCCATCGGCATCTACGGCGTAATGGCCTATGCCACAAGCCAACGAACACATGAGATAGGCCTGCGCATTGCGCTGGGCGCGCTTCCATCGCAAGTCCTGTCCCTGATCCTGCGCCAAGGCCTGATCATGGTATCCGCGGGATTGCTCGCAGGAATCGTAGGAGCACTACTGGTCACCCGGCTGCTCGCGGGCTTCCTGTTCAACACAACCGCCACCGACCCCCTCACCTTCGGAACTGTGGTGCTGCTCCTAACTCTCGTCGCCGCCGCAGCCGTCTCCATCCCAGCCCGTCGCGCCGCTTCCACCGACCCGATCGTGGCACTTCACAATGAATAGGCCCCCGCCACGCCGGTGTGGCAGCCTAAATTATCGTGGCATTAATTTCTGATCGCGTGGACCGTTCAAGTCGCCTAATCGGAAACTTGAAATGATCGGAGACTACTTCCCAGCGGAGAACCGTTTTGTCCGGCTAAACTCAACCAAACCCTAGCCAGGATGGTGTTCCGTTTGAATCAACGCTCGCGAACGATTCTTAGCCGCTGGAGCCTCTGCACTTGGATTTCGGCCTGGTGTTGCGTCGACCCATTGGGACCGCCGCGTTAATCAGGAGCCTTCTTTCCAAACCCGCAAAGGTTGTGGCACGATAAAACTCATCTGATGGTTTGTATGAAGAGAACACGACTCTTCGCAAGAACTTATTGTTCGCAGCGATTCCTTGTTGGCACCCTGTTACTCATCTCTGCCGTAGCGTCCATTTCCCGGCATGCCTACTCGCAAGCGACGGCAACCGCGACGGCGCCTCCGAATCATTCTCGCGCCCCAGCGATGGAGAACACACGCGCGATTGCAAAGGAATGGCTGCGCGCGGCATCCCTGGTTTGTCTGTCACGGTGGCGATTGACGGCAAAATCATTTTCTCTGAAGGATTCGGTTACGCGGATCTCGAGCAGCGCGTTCCGGTGTGGCCAACCACGAAATTCCGTATCGGAAGCGTCTCGAAGCCGCTCACGGCAGCGGCGCTAGTGAAGCTCGTCGAACAGGGCAGACTCGACCTGGACGCCCCGATCCAGAAATATGTCCCGTCGTTTCCCGACAAAGGCGCAACCATTACTCCTCGCATGCTGGCTGGTCATCTCGGTGGTATTCGCCACTACAAGGACAACGAGTTTCTCAACTCGAAGCATTACGACAATGTCGTCGCCGGCCTGGCCATTTTCCAGGATGAATCCAGTGGTCTCCCCACCAGGGACGAAATTCAACTACTCCAGCTATGGATTCAATTTGCTCAGCGCCGCAATCGAGAAAGCCTGCGCCGAGGATTTTCTTTCCTGCATGCGCGATCTCGTTTTCATTCCGTTGGGACTGCGCTCTACAGTTGCCGATCAGCCCTGGGAACTCATCGAGCAGCGCGCGCGGTTTTACACCCACTGGAAAGGCAAGCCGCTCGAGAACGCCCCGTACACGGACAACAGCTACAAGTGGGCAGGGGGAGGTTTTGTGTCCAGTTCGGAAGATCTGGTGCGATTCGGCAATGCGCTCCTCGAACCGGGTTACTTGCGAAAGGAATCGCTGGAGCTGCTGTTCACCTCGCAGAAACCAGAAGCGGCGAGGAGACCGGCTACGGCATGGGCTGGTTCATCTTGAAATCAAAGACTGGAAAAAGGATCTTTGATCACAGCGGAGGTTCTACCGGAGCCAGCTCTGAACTCATTCTCTACCCCGATGAGCATCTGGTCATCGCGATGGTTTGCAACTATGAAACCAACAGTAATGTCTGGAAATTCGACGAAAAGCAGGCGATAGCCGAGGCGTTTGAAAACAAGTAGAAACATGGACCTAGCTATATTTCACTGCGGGTGGTCCTAGCGACATTCTTGATCATCTGGTAAGCAATCGGAAAAGTGTGACGGCTAGTACTCGAAGAATTTGCGGAAGAAACCTGCCGGCTTGACAGCCCTCAAACACTATTCGTGTCAGGTGCCGGCGCCCCTTCGAGTTCATAGAGTTCCTCGCCATCGTGGTAAAACCAACCTATTTCACCGGGACAGTCTTGTCCGCAAAGAGTCGCCACGATCGCCCATAGAGCATAGACTTGGCAAAAGCAGGTGCGCTACCGTGCACGAACCGCGCATTTCTGAGCGATCTTGAGGCCCTTGGAGTTAGCTCTGAACGAGAAGCACCCCAGTTTGTTGGAAACAATCGAGACTCAAGCAGGAAATGGAATGGTTAGAAATGAATTCGCGTGCTTGCAAAGCATGTGCTCCCGTATCTGAGCCACGTCATGCCGGCTCGCGCGCAAGGCAGGCACTCAGGCCCTTCGTTCGCCTCCCCTTATCTAATTCACAGTCAGCATCACCGTCGTCGAGTGCTGGGTACTCGAAGTCCCCTTGATAGTTATGGTGTATGTGCCAGCCGGTGTTCCGCTTTGTAAATGACGTACCGTTGTGCTGATAGTCAGATGGGAGGTGGCCGATGTGCTACCGGGCTTAACCGAAGCTGGAGAAAATGAGCAGCTCGAAGCGGCTGGCTGTCCGGAGCAACTGAGAGGGATGGGCGAGGCAAAAGTTCCGCCCAACGCTTGGGCGGTGACCGTGTAAGCAGCAGATTTTCCAGAGGCCACAGTTACGCTGGAGGGAGAAGCCGAAAGTGCGTAGTCCAGACCTGTGCCGCTTAAAGTGACCGTTTGCGTAGTGCCTCCAACCGCATCATCGGCAATCGCAAGCGCGCCAGTGCGGCTGCCATAGACGCTAGGTTTGAAAATTACGTACACATTGCACTTTGCTCCCGCGCCGAGACTTGCACCGCAAGTATTGGTCTGCGTGAAGTCGCCGCTGGCAGAGATCGCTGCAATGTGAAGCGTGGCGTCCCCAGTATTGCTGAGCACGAGCGATTTCGACGGACTGGCGGTATTCACCGCCTGGGCCGCAAAGGAAAGTGACCCAGGTGAAACACTTGCAAGGGGTCCGATTCCAGTGCCGCTTAACGCGACTTTGGGAGCCGGCCCAGAAGCATTGCTGTTCAAAGTAAGAGTGCCGTTTCGCGTCCCGCGCGCGATTGGCGTGAAGAAAACATTGACCGTGCAAGTTTGGCCAGGAGGCAGACTGTTGCCGCAGTTGTTGGTCTGACTGAAGTCGCCTGTCACGCTGAATCCGCTAATGGAAAGCGTTGCGGTTCCCGCACTCGTCAGAGTCACGGTCTTCGGAGCGCTCGAAACACTAACTCTCTGCGAACCGAACGACAAAAGTGTCTTCGAAAATGAGCCTGCTGGTGTACCCACAACTACCTGCGTCGTTGGCCCCAACGTTGTGCTTGCGGAGAAGGTAGTGTCTCCGCCGTAGGTGGCGCTGAGGCTATGCATTCCCTGAGGGAGGTTCGAAATAGTTAGCGCAGCCCGCCCTGCGCTGTTCAGCGTTGCAGAACCAATGCTGACCATATTATCGTAAAACGTCACCGCCCCCGTGGGCGTGCCAGTAGCAGGCGCAATGGCAACGACTGTTCCAGTGAGTGTCACCGGTTGACCCACTAGGGATGGATTCGGAGTGGAGGACAAAGTAGTGTTGCTGTTTGCGTTAACCACTTGAGTGAGGGTTGAAGATGTACTCAGGACGAAGTTCTTGTCGCCACCATAGCTTCCGGTGATCGAGTGAGTACCGGCGGCGAGCGAAGAAGTCGCGAAGGCGCAACTGCCCGACGATAGGGAGCAGGAGCCCATGCTTGCGCTGCCATCCAGAAAAGTGACCTGTCCGGTGGGTATATTTGCACCCTGGAAGTTTGATTCCACCGCTACGGTTGCGGTAAACGTCAAGTTCTGGGCGAAGAACGACGGATTCCCTGACGAGATCACAGTTGTCGTGCTGGACGAAACACTCGTACTTCCCAACACTCCCGTGTTGCGCGGGTCATGGCGGACCATGGGCCAATCATTGAGGGCGGCATTGAATTTCGCCCCGGTACTTACGATGCTCACGACGCCAGGAACGGATGAGGGCGATCCCGTAACCTCGTACGCAACGGCGATGTCCGCAATCCCATCCTGATTGAAGTCGCCGATTGCAGGTGCGGGGTAGGCATACAGATCGTAACCATTTCTTCCCGTCAGCTGCCATGACTTGGCAATCGTTGCGTCTCTGCGAAGGGCGAGTAATTTCTCATCATAGTACCTCCCGCCGAAGATGAAGAACGGATCGGGCGTGGACTCAATACTATTGAGCGTTGTGACGATCTCGGGGAAACCATCGCCGTCGACATCTCCAATGACCACGCCTGCGTAGCCAATTGAACCCGTCTGCAGCGGCCACGCGCTGGAAAAAGTGGTGCCGTCTCCTTTGAAAACGTAAAGGTAGGATTCATGGGAGTAGACAATTTCCTCTTGCCCATCACGGTTAAGATCGCCAACCGCAAGATAGGACTGGCTGTACTGGTTTGGATTGGGAAGCGTCAGCGGCCATCCAGAACGCTCGGTTCCGTCTGGCTGAAAGACGTGCATCACCGCCTGGCTGCCGGAATCGCCGGAATAATGGACGAGGATCGTTTCCAGCTTGCCGTTGTGATCGAGGTCCGCCGCTACCATGGCCTGAGGAATTCCGTCTAAAACCGGCACTTGCCATGCCCGCGGTGAGCCATCATTTGCGAATAACCTCAACGTAAATGTGGATGCGGAGAGACCCTCCTGCACCAGAATTTCTCTCTTACCATCGCCATCGACATCTCCGACAAGGAGCCGGACGCGATTGTAATAGCTGTTCACGGGGTTTTGGTCGGCGATCTGGATCGGAAAGTTGTTGTTCAGCAACTGACCGTCCGGCCGCCATGCCGAGACGTATGCAAGCTGAGTATTGTAGTCGGTACCCAGGGCGAGGGTCTCCCAGTGAGAGTCTCCGGCGAGATCTTCCACCACAATCTGGCTTAGCGCATAGTACAGAGTCGAGTCGGTGGTCAGGGGATACGACGTATTGTCTTCACGAAACACCTCAATGCCGACCGTATCGGCAACGACTGCTTCCTCCCCTGGACTGCCGTCGAGGTCTGCCACGGATGGTTGTTGGAAGCTTCCCAAACCCGGAAGGAGCGTTTGCAGCGGCGCGGCATTCGGCGGCAGCTTCCAAAACTCTCCTGCGCTGGAGCCTTCGGCCGGACCTTCCAGCACCAGCCGGATACTGCGGTCCGCGTTTACAGCAGGCACCACCCCCGCGCTAAAGTACGGACCTTGGTCCAACAGTTGGGGCCAATTGGCGGAGAGCAAGTCTGGTTCGAGGTATACCATCGTGAGAGCCTGCGAAGATGTCGCCGCGTTCGTGGCGGTAAGCCGAATCGTATAGTAGCCCGCGCCGCTAATCGACGAAGTATCCCAATTGCCCAGCAACCCATTTGTTACGGGAGACGAACCGCCACCTGTCAGTGTCACACCGGTAGACTGCCAACCAGAGTTTGGATCCAAGCCCGGAGACCAGTCGAGCTGGAATTGCTGGAAGCTTGCACCAACGGCGGTGCCAACAATAGGGATCACAATTCCGTTCTTAAACGTTGTGGAGGAAGTAGGTGCCCGTGGCAACACCGGGCTCACGATAGAAACGGTGCGAACGACCACTTGGATCCGATCGGTAAACACCTGGGCCGAAGTGTTGTGCGCCGTCAGCCGGATTTCGTAGACCCCGTCGGCCAGGAAACCTGGGTCGAACACACCCAAGGTGCCAGAAGACGGTATCGTGCTTGTCTGAAAAGTTGTCCACGTATTAGGGAGTTTTCCTGAGCCGAACTCCAGCGTGTAATACGAGAATCCGTTGCCGCGAGCAATCCCAGAAATCGTTAAGGGCCCTTGCGTGGCTACACCGTCCGCAGGGGAACCAATCTTTGCCTCAAGTACGCCAGATACCGCCAGCGCTGCCGAAGCGTTCATTCGCCCGTAGCCATAACTCAGGTCGTAACCAGGTGTTCCAAGATCGGTCGCCGATGTTCGAACGGCTTGTCGCACATCTTCATTCGAGTATTCAGGATGCTCAGAAAGGAGCAAAGCGGCGGCTCCCGAGACGTGAGGGGCTGCCATGCTCGTGCCGTCAGCTCGGGTGTAATCATTGTTGATCGGGGATCCTAGAGAAGTGCCGGCGGCGCGAAGCGACAGTATATCTACGCCAGGGGCTGCTACGTCAATCTTGCTACCAAAGTTGGAGAAGGCGGCGATCGAGTCGTCAGGAGCCGTCGCAGCAACGGTGATGACCTCCGGCAAGTTCGCTGGAAAATAGTTGCGAGCGTCATCAGCGTTGTTGCCTGCGGCGGCTACGACCACGGCCCCCAAGTTATAGGCATAGTCAACGGCATCGGCGATGGTCTGCGAAGTTCCCTGTCCGGCCCAAGAGTTGCTGATTACATCGGCGCCGTTATTGGCAGCGTAGAAGATGGAATTCGCAAGAGTGGATTCAAGGCCTGTCCCGGAATCGTCCAGGCCCTTAACAATCATGACCTTAGACTGCCAGGCAACCCCAATTACGCCGATGCTATTGTTGCCGACAGCGGCGATCGTGCCGGCTACGTGAGTGCCGTGGCCGTTGTGGTCGATCGGATCATTGCCCTGCGTTGGGTTCCTGTAGTCGGGGCCGACGAAATCCCAGCCGCGCACGTCATCCGCGTACCCGTTGCCGTCATCATCGACACCATTCCCTGCAATCTCGTTCGCATTTGTCCATATATTGCTGGCGATGTCGAGATGGTTATAGTCTATTCCCGTGTCCACAACAGCGATAATTACACCAGTGCCCGCAGTCGTATCCCATGCAGGGGGCGTACCGATCTTTTTGATTCCCCAAAGATCGTCGTAGCTCTGGCCCCAACTTCCGGCACTCAAGAAATACGTGTCGTTGGGGGCAAAGTTAACGGAAATGACTTTCTCCTCCTCGGCGAACTCAACATTGGGATCAGCTTTGAGATCGTTTAGAATCTGCCGTAGATTCTGGCGAGAGCTGAGGTCCATTTCGAGCACATACGTTCGCGCGATTTCTGGAGGTTGGAAGGCAGCTCGCAAGCGCTGGGCCCTGTGCGGAAATCGCCGCCGTGTGTCATCGGCGACCTGTCGGTTCGTAAGGCCGCGGACTTTTTTCGTGCGCACGAGTTCTGGATACATCGGTGCAACTTTTCGCGGCGTATGTCGAGTCATGAATGTTTGTACCAGGGCGCTTGCCGCCTGCCCGGGCACGAGCGTCATATTCGACATTGGCAGGGCCGATTCAATATCCTGAGCCAGCGCAGCGCGAACCTTGACAAGCACCCTGACGTGTCGTGGGGCCGAATGGACCCTGATCGTTTGGGCCGCCCATGTCGCTCCACAAACTAGCATCATGAGAACGGCAACTGTAACGCGAAGACGTTGTTGCGCGGACACCCACTTCTTGTTAGCCATCATTTCCTCGCTTGGTTAATTTCCACCATCCCACGTCAACTGGGCCAGATGCCTCTATTACCTTCTTGTTGTACATACTGACGGTATATTGGCGATCAGTAAAATTACACATCGAAGTAAACTCAAACTCTCGAAAAGGTAACCTTTGTTGAGGAGTCGCTGCCGACGTTTAGCAAGCAGGCCGTTCACGAACGACGAGACTTAACGTGTTGGGCGCCTGCTCGCGGCCACGAACCAAGAGAACGGCGGCGATCAAGAGCACGAGAGAGACGCAGAGTCAGCCATAGAGACTAGACGTGAGTAGCCATCTTTTTCGAAACGATGAAGATTCCACTCGTTGCGGGAAGGACTTTCACGAGGGCCGATTTTGAGTCGTCAGCAAAACCGAAACCCATTGTTGTCAACCGATCTTTCGCTCCAGGATCCCCGCTGCCTCAAGTCTCTGCAATTCGGGTCCATTCGATGCCAAAGCGGCTGAGATACTTCCGCAAGCGGTCCGCATCATTTGTACTTGTCTTCTTCACGCGAGAGGCCCCGAACAATCTGCGGCCTGCGTCTGAAAGTGAGCGGGATTCCTGGCAGGTCTGAATGACGCGGACTAGTTGGGCGCGATCAAACATGTCGATATCAGCAAGCTGATCGCGGCTAAGAAACTGCGAGAGGACTCCTTCGGATTCCAGATCTTCGATTGATGACCAGGAGGTGTTGAGGCGTTCGATTTCCTCTTCAACGATTTCCGTCGAAATTCGTCCGCCTTGCGCCAGCGTAGCCATACGAACGATCGCCGCATTGAGGTCTCGAAAGTTGCGCGTCCAGGTGGATGTCGCCGAGAGCGCGAACTGTAAGAATTTCTCGCGAGCTTCTTTGTTAAAGGTCACATGGTGGCTGGTTCTTCCTTCGAATTGCTCCAACTCGAAATGCAGGTTGGGTTCGATGTCTTCTGGGCGAGACCGCAAGCCGGGCAAAGTGAATGTCCAGAGATTGATGCGCGCAAGCAAATCCTCACGAAATCGCCCTTCACGCACAGCGGCAAATAAGTCCTGGTTTGTTCCTGCGATCAGTTGAAAATCACTATGAGCTTCACGATCCGAACCAAGAGGCAAAAAGGTCTTTTCCTCGAGTGCGCGAAGGAGCATAGCCTGCTCATCAATGCCAAGCTCACCGATCTCGTCCAGGAAAAGAACGCCTTTATCCGCAACTCGCAACACGCCGGCTCTATCCCGCAGGGCTCCGGTAAAGGCACCCTTCACATGGCCAAACAGTGTCGACATCGCCGCGTCTCCCCGCAAGGTCGCGCAGTTCACGTCGACGAACTCACCGGTGACCGTGTGACGCAGCTTTTTCAACTCGAAGATGCGGCGCGCGAGTTTTGATTTACCGGCTCCGGTTGGACCCATCAAAAGAAGAGGATCTCGCGTGGCGATGGCCACTTGTTCGATGCGGTCGATCAGTTGGTTGAATGCTACATTTCGAGTGTCGATGCCTCCCTTCAGGTAGGAAACGGCGTCACGCTGCTCCTCGCGGAAACGAGAGGCAATGCGGTCGTACTTAGAAAGGTCGAGATCAATGAGCTTAATTTCTCCGGGTGCCGCTCGGTCGCGTTCGGGTGAGGCTTGGAGCAGTCTGCCTGGCAAGTATCTTGATTCCGTTAGAAGGAAAAGGCAGATCTGCGCGACGTGAGTACCCGTGGTGATGTGGATCAGATAATCTTCCGTCTCCGCGTCGAACGGGTAAGCGCGGGCAAACTTGAAAAGCGCCTCGTATACGCGCTCGAAATCCCATGGGTCGCCAAATTCAATTTCGTTCAGGCGAACAGCTGTTTCCGGAGAGACGGCAGCGATGTCTCTGGCGAGAAGCTGAGCGAGTGACTTGTCGCGAACTCCATGCAGGAGTTCCAGGCGTTTGATGACAAAGTCAGGTTGGCGACAAATGGCCACAGTTGGTCGCCAACTCTGCCAGCGGTCTTGATTGCGGCCCGCGTCTAGAGTGGTTCCCAGGAGTCCAATGACCAAGTTAGCCTTTTGGGGCATATCCGCAAGTATATATCACTATCCTATGGGATCAGTCATTACAGGACTCTTCTGGAGCGCCCTCGACTAAGTCATGTGTTTACAATTTCTTATGACAATAGCGGCTCTGGCCACGGGCTTGCACGTAGTCGGTTCATAACAAAATGGGAAAGAGAGGGTTCGCGAGCGAATTGGGAGTCGCGAACCAGGTGAGGCGTCGGCGCAGGTCATACTGACCGGCGCCTCTCCGAAGCCATATGAGGTTCTGAGAAGAGTTCGATCTGCAGCCGAAGGAGGATTAAATGTCGGAGCCGACCTACAACGTAATCGTCCCCGAGAATGGCGCGCCTATCAAGGCTTGGACAAAGGGAGTGCAGCTCGAAGATCAGGCTCGTCAGCAGCTCGTGAATGTCGCGCAGCTCCCCTTCATTTTCAAATGGATTGCCGCTATGCCCGATGTCCACTGGGGCGTTGGCGCGACGGTGGGCAGCGTCATCCCGACGAAGGGTGCCATCATTCCGGCCGCCGTGGGGGTAGACATCGGTTGCGGCATGATGGCAGTACAGACCGACCTCAACGCACGCGATCTGCCGGATAACCTCCACGCGATTCGTACAGCCATCGAAAAAGCCGTTCCGCACGGCCGTACCAACCATGGTGGCGCCGGTGACGTGGGCGCTTGGAGTCAGATTCCGGCTCGCAACAACGAAGTCTGGCAGACGTTGAAGCCTCGCTACGATGCGATTCTCGGAAAGCATCCTAAACTTGACCGCGGAAACCACTCGAACCACCTGGGTACCTTGGGAACGGGCAATCACTTCATCGAGGTCTGCCTGGATGAAGCGGAAAACGTGTGGTTCATGCTGCACAGCGGTTCGCGCGGCGTCGGCAACCGCATGGGGAGCTACTTCATTGAGGTCGCCCGCAAGGACATGCAGAAGTTTTTTATCAACTTGCCCGACAAGGATCTTGCGTATTTCTCAGAAGGCACAGAACATTTCAACGACTATGTTGAGGCGGTTGAATGGGCGCAGGATTTTGCACGCTTGAATCGTCATCTGGTAATGGAGCAGATCGTCGGCGCAGTTCGTGGTTCAGGTGAAGTCCGTCCATTCGTCGCCGAACTGAAAGCCATAAACTGCCACCACAATTATGTGGCCCGCGAGCGGCACTATGGCCAGAACATTCTCGTTACACGCAAAGGCGCAGTCCGAGCCCGCGCAAGCGATATGGGTATCATTCCTGGAAGCATGGGAGCTCGTTCCTATATCGTCCGCGGGAAGGGCAACATGGAAAGCTTCATGAGCTGCAGTCACGGGGCGGGTCGCGCCATGTCTCGTGGTGAAGCCAAGCGGCGCTTCTCTGTAGAGGACCACGTGCGCATGACGGCAGGCGTGGAGTGCCGGAAAGACGCCGACGTAATTGATGAGACGCCAGCAGCGTATAAACCGATTGAATCCGTCATGGCCGCTCAGGCTGATCTGGTTGAGATCATCCACACGTTACGACAGGTTGTGTGCGTGAAAGGATAGTCGGAAAGCCAGGAGATGTTTCAGACAAGCATCACACTAGGGAGCGGGTGCATGATTCCGATTGATGGCTCAGTGGGCGAAGGCGGCGGACAGATGTTAAGGTCCGCCCTTAGCCTTTCACTAGCTACTGGGAAAGCATTCCGGATGGAAAATATCCGGGCGAAACGTGAGCGGTCTGGATTACTTCGGCAACATCTCACTGCGGTTCTCGCTGCGAGCGAAATTGGGAGCGCGCAGGTCGAAGGTGCGACTCTTGGCTCACAAACGCTCACCTTCATTCCGGGATCTGTGCGGTCTGGAACCTACCACTTCGCAGTCGGGACAGCCGGGAGTGGCACTCTTGTCTTGCAGACCATACTGCCGGCGCTGATGAAGACGCACGGCTCTAGTCAGGTAACGATCGAGGGTGGCACACACAACATGCAGGCGCCACCTTTCGATTTTCTACGGAAGGCGTTCTTGCCGATAATCAACAGGCTCGGTCCTACAATCAATATTAGTTTGGAGAAGTACGGTTTCTATCCAGCGGGAGGTGGCCGCTTTACGGTTGCGATTGAACCGTGCGAGCACCTCTCCACGATTCAATTGGTGGAAAGGGGAGAGATCGAACGCCGGAGTGCGGTGGCCATCGTTGCGAATCTGCCCCGCGGGATTGCTCAGCGTGAGATCGACACGATTGCGAAACTGATGAATTGGGATGCGGACTCCACGGAGATTGTCGAAACTAAGAATTCCGTCGGACCAGGAAATATTGTCCTAATCGAACTAGCAAGTAGCAGTGCCGCCGACATGTTCTGCGGTTTCGGGCGGATCGGCGCAAGTGCCGAGAGCGTCGCATCAGAAGCAGCCGACGCTGCGCGTTCGTACTTGGTTTCGGGGGCGGTTGCCGGAGAGCATCTGGCTGATCAGCTTCTCCTACCGTTCGCCTTGGCGGTGGTGGCGCCTTCACGGCCGAGAAGTTGAATCTCCATTCCCGAACCAACATGGAGATTATCCGCTGCTTCCTGTCGGTCGATTTCGTGACCACGCAAGAGGGGCATCTTACAAGGGTTGAAGTGAAGCCTTAAAGAGATACGGAACTATGAACGCCCAAGAATGCGTTGAACTTCGAATCTAGGTTTGAGCAGTGTTAGGCCACCGCCAGTTCAAGCCCGTCTTCGGTGACCCAAGAGGCCGCATATTCAATGTGTAGCACGCGACGTGGGCTTTCTGATTGCGATTTCGAAGATGCGTGGACGAGCAGTGGTCTCATCGCCACGACTCCACCCTTTGGAATCAAGCAGTCGACCGGTGACAACGTAGCCGCAAGCGCCTGGATTGCTTCGTCGCTCAATACATCCTGCCTGTGGGTCCCAGGGAGCACACGCAGTGGCCCGTTTTCCGCCGTCGAATCGTCTAAGTGGACTCGCAGCGCTAAAACTTGATCAAGAGCGCTCGCTGGAGCATGCGCGTATATCACGCCGTCCTTGACAGACCACGGTCCCCAACCTTGCGTTTCGTGTCTCCTCCGAAGTGGCAGGGCAGTGTCCTGATGCCACACCACCAGCCAATTGGATTCTGGCGACTTATCAAATAGTGTCGCTCGATACGGAACTGCCCCGGCTCCCAAAACGCTTCGCGAGATGTCGAGGAGTCGCAGGTCCTCGGCTATTCTCGCAGCCGCAGGATGTTTGAGCGCGTGGCGTACACCAGCTCTGCTTCTGCGCAGCTGTGCGTCAGCGAGGTCTTCCGACAGTCTTGAAATGTCCTGCTCGCCAAGGACATCTGGAATGAGCGCGAATCCATGCTCCTCGACGGACCGCTGCCACATGGACGTTCACCGAGGCTTTATAACGTTCACATTGACGCTGGTGTTTAGCTTCACGTTCACGGGGGTCCCGTCCTTTAGGTAGGGTTCGAAGACCTTGGGCGGGCTGCCGCACAAAACACTGCGTTCTTGGAAGTCCGAATCTTTCGAGACAATCGTGAAGCCCTCACGGCGGGCATACTCCCAGATGGCTTCATCATCCGCGCCTCCCCAGTCCGCCAGAATGCACATGGATCGATCCGGAGAATTCACTCTGCAGCACGTCCGCCAGACGCGGCGGGAGATTCTCGTCCAGCAGCAGCTTCACGCTTTTTGCAATTCTAGTTTGCGTTCGCGGTCCGCG
>WNGJ01005673.1_pt1 | contig 16688 bp, 17 predicted proteins | sample 5400611 | NCBI WGS metagenome assembly WNGJ01 (sample SAMN13153375, study PRJNA577476) | soil metagenome | isolation source: 40 cm soil or saprolite under Garry oak tree replicate 1 | place: USA:California | collected 2016-06-15 | reverse complement strand
GATCGAACAGGATCGCGGCGTCGGTATCGATGATCGTCGCGTCGTTCGGGCCGAACGACAGGCGCAAGGCGGTCGCGTCCGCGATTTCCTGCTGCGAGAGGGAATGTGGAGCGGCCCGCAGCACCTGCGCGACAGTCTGAGCCTGGCTCGTCCATAACATCGCGGCGTCGCACGGCTCGGTGAATGCCTCTACATGGAAAATGGAATAGTCTTCGACGAAGTCCGCGACGTGCGGGCGCGCCGCGGCGTCGCCCAAGATTGCCATCAGCGCTGCCACGTGCTGACGCGAGTCCCGCAGTAAGCGCTCATTGCCCCACAGCGCCTCCGCGAGCGCGGGCAGGTCGGCGAGGAGCGTGCCCGCGAGCGGAATCGCATAGCTCACCGACACGGCGCCGAAGTCGTACAGCACGAGCTCGACCCCGGGCGTCGTGCGATAGCCGCCAACAGTCTGGAGCTCTCCACCCCGCGTCACGCGCAGCGGGGCAGGTCGATATTCGAAGGACGCCGGCGCGCGGCGCTTCTGCTTGATGGTCTGCCGCTCCGCACCCGCGAGCAGCCGCCGCTCGGCCTCATCCAGATTGATGGCCTGCGCGACCTCGTAGGCGAACATGGGGAAGCAGCTCCCCTTGGCAATCACGGGTTCCACGGCTGGAAAACTATGCAGGGGGCGTATGCGGCGTGCCGGAAAGAAGCTCCCGAGGCAGGACTCGAACCTGCGACCCGGTGATGAGAAAGATGTGCCGACTCAGCAGCGGCGCAAGCAACGTCGTCACTTAGAGCGCGGGAAATCGTCACGCAAGCCCCGAAACGCACCCGAATCGTACCCGTCAGACCGTACCCAGACCGTACCGGGCGAGAAGGAGCGCGACGCCTGAAGTATGCGCGCCGTGATTCACGTCGGTAAAGGGTTGAGGGTCAAGTCCCGGCGTTGGCGACTAGGAATTCGCGAACCCCGTCGGGCGGGGAATCGGGCGACCGTGGCGAGAACGCGATGACCGGTGGGGCGCCCGAGAGGCTGGGTCAAGCTCCGAGCGGCGGGTTCGCTGGATACGCCCGCCGTCGGGTCCGGATTCGAGCGGGGGTCCTCATGCAAGCACGGCCTCCAAAACCGGGGGTTGCAGGTTCAAGTCCTGCCGGGCCCGTTTGAGTAGCAACGACTTAGCACCTTCACCGTTGAGTGACACTACGCCGATTGGGTCCAACTTGGGTCCAATCCGCACAAACTGAAGCCGCTCCGGTCACCACGACGGAGCGGCTTTTTGCGTTCGGTCGCGTTAGGCTGTAGGCGGCGCGATGGCAGGGCGCCACGGCCACCCGCAGGCTTGCTCGCGAGATTGTCCCTAGCTTTGTTACGCGCTGCGGCTTATCGCCGGCTCCCTCAATCGGAAACAATGGCGGACCAAGAACTTCAGGAGATCGCGCATACGGGCGGGAAGGTCACGTTCGACGTCAGCGTCGACGCTGACGGCCGCATGTCGTACACCGTGAAGTGGAGTCACTCGCGGCCAACGCCCGCTGGCGTGTTTGCGGTCTACGCCATCCCGCAGGGCGTCGCCGTTGGAGACATCAACATGGTCGGAATCGGCGTGCCGTGGAACCCGCCGCCAATCCCCGGCTCCTACGCCGTGCTCATTGCTTCGGACAATACGGGGATGTTCGGAAGCATGTGCCCTTCGTGCGGCTCGTACTGGCGAGCTCAGCACAACGCCCTCTGCTGCCCGTATTGCGGCGCGCCGGTCGGGGCGAGGCACCTGTGCTTGACCGAAGGCCAGCAGCGGTACGTCCTCGAGTACTGCAGAGTCCTGAACGCCGCCCTGGAGTCTGGAGCGCCGGGCGAGCACGCCATCGACATGGACGCCGTCGTAGATGCCATCGGCGCGGATCACGCAAAGCCCCCGTTTTACTACGCCGAGCAGCGTCAGCAAAACCTCTTCAAGTGCTCCGCGTGCGGCGCGTCCACCGACGTGCTAGGGACCTTCGCCTACTGCTCCGCGTGCGGCACTCGCAACGATGCAGACGAGTTCGCCAAGGTCGCGGCGCGGGTCCGCCAGCGCATCCAGGCCGGGGAGTCGCCCGAGGCGTGCGCGAAGGACATGGTGGCCGCGTTCGACTCCCTCGCCGGTCAATACGTTACTCAGCTCGTGCGGCGCGTGCCCCTGACGCCAGGTCGAAGGTCTCGGGTTGGTGGACCGTATCACAATCTGCAGCGAGTCGCGGAGGCGCTGAAAGAGGTATTCGGGATCGACATCACGGACGGCTTGGGCCCGGATGACGTCGCGTTCGCGACCCTGATGTTCCACCGCCGACACATATACGAACACAAGGGGGGCGAAGCGGACGAAAAGTACATCCGCGAAAGCGGCGACAACGTGCGGCCCAAGCAGGCATTGCGCGAAACGAAGGAGTCCGCTCACCGAACCGTCAACGTCGTGTCCAGGCTCGCGACGAACTTGCACGCTGGCTTTCACGAAATCTTCCCTCCGGACCAAGAGGCGCTGGAGCGCCATCGTCGGTGACGCCGCGCGGCCGGGAAGCATAGTCGCCGGCTACATTGCAGCATGATCAAGATGGTCAAACCCTTCCTCGTACAAGCGGGCTCGGCGCAGTTCGCGTTTGTCGATCCTCCGGCCGCGCTGTACAAGTTCTTTGGCAAGGAGGCGCAAGCGCAGGACCTCGTGGAGCGTGGCACGGTTCGCATCGGCACCCTCTACGACTTTCGCGCGCAAGAAGAGTTGGACCCGGTTCGCGGCGACGCAGGCGAGGGGCAGTTCACCATCACCCTGGAGTCCGCGCAGCGCGAAACGATCACCGCCGAGAACGCGCCCTCGTACCTGAAGGACTACTTTGCCGCGTCGGCTTGCCCATTCTGTCTCACGGCGGCACCATCAACGCGGCCGGGAATTACCCGGACTCGTACGTGTTCTGCGCGTCAGCGGTTCGGACGTTCGCCCTCGCGGCCGCCTACGGCCCGTACTGCGTCAGGATCCATCACGTTGTCGGATTCTTCACGGCGCTCAGCCGCCACCTGACGGATGAGATTGGCATCGCCTCGAAGACACACCTCGGAGCCTTTGGATGGTGCCAGTACGAGGACCGGAGCATCAAGGCGACTAGCGCGGCCACGGAGGTTCCGCCGCAGCCGGTTGCCTTCATCAAGAAGCGTGAGCGGGGAGATGAACTGGAGGTCCGGGCAGTGTGGTATCCGGCTCAACCCAACCCTTCGGCGCGCCTCGTCACCTGCTCTGAACTGACGGCGTTCTGCTGGCGAGTTCGGTAAGGGCTGTCGGCGTCACGACGCCAAGTACGCCCGCCGCCGGGTCCGGATTCGATGCGGGCGTCGTCGTGCAAGCATCGGTCTCCAAAGACGGCGGGTCCATGCGGGCCCGCCGTTCTTGTGCTCACCCAACGCCGTGCAGGACCGCCCAATCCCTCCAAGTGCGCGGCGGACCGGCAAACACTACGGCAAAAACCGTCGGGCGCGCTGGAGCCCTGTCAGGCCTCCCGTTCGCCGGACTCGATGCCGCTCGGCCAGATGCCCGTACTCAAACGCCAATCGCAGCGCGCCGAGCGCACCGGATTGGTCATCCGTTGCTCGGCGACAACCTGCCTAGTCCGTTGTTATTGGAGCGCGCTTTGCCGGGATGTTTGCCGCAAGAACCCAGCCGCATCTTGACCCTAGCTGGGAGGGTCTTGCAAGTCTGGCCGCGACGCTCCTTGCGGAAGGCCTATCAAAGGGGTATGAATCGCCCTGCCCCCCGGCGTCCCTTGCGGGTGTTGTCACCGCATGACGTCGGGCAGGTACGGCTCCCGCCCGCTTTCCCTAGCCGCGCTCCTCAGCATCGTTCCTCCTCTCGTGGAGACTCCCATGCAACCGTCTCGGAGTTGTCGTCACACCTCTCAGCTCGGCGGCAGGGCGCGGGCCAATCGATTTCGTGGAGAACCAGCGAAGCAGACCGCGGCTGCCCTGCTCTTCGCCCTGGCAGGCGCCCTTCGTCTCGCGGCACAGCAGCCCATCCCGCCCGCCAGTTCCGTGATGCCGCCCGGCTACCTTCAGGCGATGCCGATGGTCGACCGGGTCCTCGCCGACATGAAAGTCGCCGACAGCGTCGAGACTCGCGCGCGGCGTATTGCCGCAGTGTCCGACCTTGGGCACATTCTGGACGTCCTGACAAGGGATCATCTTTTCGTCCGGGGTCGATCGGGGCTGACTCCGGAAGAAGACAGCCTCGATCGGGGATACCGCGTCGCCTGGAACGACCTCTTCTCCCGCTCAGGAGAGGTGCCCGGCCTGAGCGCCTTGATCGACCGGTACTCGGGCGAGAACGCGCCATTCCGCAGTGAACTCCTGGACCGCTACTTCTCGCCCGCCTGGAAGACAGCTTTCCTGAGACGCGAAGCACAATACAATGAGCGGATTCGGGCGCTAGCCGCCGACAGGGCTGCCAACGAAAGCGCTGCCAACGCCGCTGCGGACCCTGGCTCCGCGGACCGCGTGGCGGCCCCTGCGGTACACGGCGCACCAGTCCCCCCGGACCAGCGTCGCTTCGCGGTTGCCGTCAATGAATGGTGTCGCCGATTCCTGGCGCCCGAGCAGACGAATCCGATCGCTCGGGAACAGTTCCAGCGCGAGGCCTCTCGGCAGGCTGCCGACATCAGCCGTAGCGTCGGTCTCGTCCGGAGCTGGAGCGGTATCCTGCTTGGAATCCATTCCTATGCTCCGGTGATGAGGTTGCGTGGGGAGGACGCCTCTCGTGCCAACCTGGTCGTCTTCGTTGACACCGCGGCGACCGTCAGGGTGACGCAATATGGGGACAGCCTTCCGCCCGCCGCCTTCTTAAAGGCCACGGTCGGCTCCAGCTCGCCGATCTACGCCGCCGCTGGCCGCCTGCAGCTGGGCGCGTGGGTGGTCTTTTCCGGTCGGGCACTGGAATACGACACAAGCACACTCTGGACGCCGTTCTCGGGGGCGCGGTGGTTCGGCGGGAAAGACCGTGACACGGGGAAGCCTGTGGGCTGCGCGGCACCGTTCAAGATCGTGCTCACGGCTCTCCGGCTGGCTCCGTAGCGCTGAAAGCACGCCATGGAGAGTCGCCGGCTCGTGCGCTTGCGCGAGGGTGCGGGGCTGGTGAGGTGCAGCTGGGGGTTCGTCTCTTTCGGCACGTTCCGACATTCCTGCCGCTAGGTTCCGACATCGCGATCCGGTGCCGACACTCGGAATCGCCAAACAGTCCGCGACTCTCTAGGGTTTGGACTGTTTCGACTATCCGACATTCTGCCGGAACTTGAGCCCGGCACGATACGAGTGGGGTTCAGGGGGTCGCGGGTTCAAATCCCGCCGTCCCGACTCGTAGAAGTAAGTGCCAGGCCGCTAGTAATCGGGCCTGGCACGGTCGTTTCGTAGGGCCATTTCCTGCAGCATCAATAGCTCGATCAATGGTTGCTATGCGAAAACACAGCCCAATTCAGTCTTCGTGGTAGACCGTCGTCGAGAGTCTGCATGACGGAGCGCAACAAGGGCGCCCGGAAGCACCCAGGTCGGGCCTGGGCTAACTGTCAGATGTGGGCGTTAGTTTTCAGTCGCACAGGCCGGAGCGCCAGCGGAATGTCAGAACCAAAACCACTGTCCAAGCTGCCCATCCTCGTACAAGACGGGGACCGATACTTCAAGTATGCGAAGGTTGACCTGCTCGACGGCGGTAACGGCCTGCTCATCTACGACTACCCGACCGGCGAGAAGGTGAGTCGTCACGCAGACGGCAAGGTGTACGCACGTGTGCCGGGCGTAGGGTCTGGCGCAGGGCCGAGCACATCGGTGCCGTTTTCCAAGATCCAGCATGAGATCGTCCGGGAAGTGGCAATCCCGTCCGACGCGACGGTGCGGGGGACTACGTTTCGCGGCGATTTCTCCAAGGCATTCATCTTTTCGAGCACAGTCCTCAACTCGCGCGGAACCTTCGCCGCCGAGATTGTGGCTGACGCTAGCCTGGAACCTGTGCTCAACTCGTGGCGCCAGCACCCGGCCTACGTGAGCGCACAAACATACAGAGCGACCGGCACCGGCAAGACTGTCATCCTCACCGTACTCAACCAACGCTCAACTGGCTGCTGAATGGCGTGGGAGAGTGCGTTCTTTCTTGTCACACTGCGATGCCAGTGTGCGACTGGAGGCGAGACGTTGTTCGAGGTGCGCACTCTCCTCGGCGCTGAGCCCGGCGGAGAGGTACTGTACTGTTACGCAAAACCGCTCCCTGTTGGGGCGCAAGGTGAGGAGGAATACTTTGCGACCCTCAAACAGATTGGTCCGCATCTGTTGCAAGTGGATGGTTCCCACAACGGCCTTCCCCCCAAACGGTATAAGGGCTGTGGGATCACACGGGCATTGTTGCTTCACATCGCAGCCTGGCGCGCAACCCAGATAAGATCAAGCCGCAACCGCCCCGACGAAGGCGAAACGTTCAGTGATGACGCTAAGGGCATGTGGAAGAGTATGGTGAAGGCGAAGTCCGCGTGGTACGATGCCACCGAGGACCGCTACTATTGCCCTGTCGCACAGCTGCTCCTGTCTCTCCCGCTGGAAACCACGCGGCTCACTCTGCGTGAGTTTGAACCATCTGACAGCACCACCATCAAAGCCCTCTACGCTGACTGGGCAGTCATCGACTATGTGGGCACATCCCCGTTCGCACCACGCCCCGGCGAAACCCCTGAGATTGCCTTCCGACGCGTGCGCCTGAGCGGGGAACGCCCGGTGGCTATCACCGGTCGCACCGGATCACTCATTGGCGCGCTCAGCCTCTTACGATACGTTGACGAGAACGGCGCGGCACCTCCGGGCGACTTCGAGATCACCATTGCACTTTTGGAGGATGCGCGCGGTAAGCGAATCGGTAGCGAGGCGTTCTCAACGGTGCTTGATGCGCTGCGAGGTGATCCGGAGGTCCGGCGAGTCATCACCCGGGTGGCGCCTGGCCGCGAAGCGAGTCTTCACCTCGTGAAAGGTCAGCACTTCACAAAGATCGGGGAGCGGCAAAACCTGTACTTGAATCAGCGCGACGCAGTATTTGCTCTCGACATGAAATGATGGAATAGGGCACAAACCACATGGCTGCTGCACCCGAAGTGATCGCGGCGCTCGCTGGAGCCGGGGCTGGTCTCGTAAGCAGCATCCTTGTCGAGTGGGGCCGGTGGTTCTTCGGCCGAAGACGGCGGGCCAAGGCAATCAAGATTGCTCTGTATTTCGAGATTTTTAGACACCACATCTTCGAAGCGTCGCCGGACCCAACTGGCGATCCCAACTTCATGATCATCGGCTTCTCACGAGCAGCGTATGATGCCTACCTGGACGAGATTCCCGACTTGCTACCAGAGAAGCTTGTCGGTGACATCTCGACGTACTACGCGGACGTCACGGCGGGCGCAGCACAGCAGGCACGCATCGATGAGGATGCCGGGAAGGTCCGAGATGCAGCCCGCGACCTAATCCGGTTGCAGTCGAGTCACGACATCGCCCAACCCGTTACTCAAAACGAATTGGAGTTGGCAGAACAGGAAGGCGCACAGGTCGCACACCGAATGACGGACATGATGAGACAAGCGCGCCACCTCTTGGCATCGGCGATGTGGCACCAGGAACGATTGTTAGGCGCGCTCCGAAAGGAGTTCAAGCACGACCCTACGAAGGAGCCGGTGGACGTGCTCCCCAAGTACCGCGAGTGGTTTGATCGGGAAGCCCAGAAACGAGGTCTGAAGCCGATCAAGAAGGGTGCCGAATAGCTCCGTTCTCTTGGTCACGCTACAAGCGGCCCGCCTTGCTCTTCGAAGGTAAAATGACAGCGCCGCTCAGTCCTCCACACAGACGTGCAGCGTCTAATACCTCAACCTCAAGACATGCAACGTTGCATGAGGGTCGCCTGGAATGAAATAGGCGACGCCGGCAGCGCCCCACTACTCGCTGAGCGCGGCCGCCAGGCGCGCGAGCCATCCAGCGACTTCGCGCTCAGCGTACGCCGATAGCGGCCGGCGCTCCGGGGGAATCTGTTCGACCACCTTCTTGACGAACGCCGGCGAAGCGAACTGTCGGCCGGCGACCTCCCGAAACCGCTGGACTTCCTTATGATGGCCGGAAGCATGTGCCCGCACGACGTCACCGAGGAGCTGGTCGGCCAGTTTATTGGTGGAGTCGATGAGATCGAACACGTAGGCCAAGTCCTTCGCTTGGTCTTCAGCCTGTCTCCTTGGAAATATCAGCGCCTTCTGCATGGAGAAGTGCGCCAACCTTGGGACGCGCACCGCCCCCTGGAAACTCGAACCTCCCGCTTCGACGGAGCGCTCGTCGAGCTCGACGACCATCGGATCCTCGAGGAGAATGTCCAAGTCACGTAGAGCCTGCGCGGTGATGTTAGGTTGGATGCTGACGACCCGACTGGTCCCACTCCCGCGAGCAGGAGCGAGGAACTCGACCTCGACTTCCGCAGCACGCCGCCTCGGCCATACGAAAACCGCTGCCGGAGGATTGTCGCTTCCCTTTGGGACCCAGACGAAATCCGCATTCTCGAGACTCTCCAGCAATCCGACGCCTTCCATCACAGGAACCCGGGTCGGCGTGACACAATCCAGGTCTCGAGTGAAGACAGCGGTGTGCTCAAGTGGCCTACCCAGGTAGTGCCGATACACGTACCACGCCCAAGCTCCGCAGATAACGATGTGACCGAGATAGGGTCGAAGAGCGTTCAACGCCCGCACAAGGCCTTGGTTATTCACCGACAGTAGGGACCGGGTTACCCAAGAGGCGCTCCAAGATGCGAGAGCCTTGCTCACGACCGCGCACGGGATGGACGTTGAGATCGAGGTACAGTTGGATGTCACTCACGACTGGCAGGGCACGGATTCCACGAATGCCATAGCTCCACGACTCACGATAGTAAGGCTCTACGAGGATGATGTTCGCCTCCTCACCAGCGGCCTCAAGCGCGAACTGGTCACGGAATGCTTGAACTGACTCCTCCCATACAGGCCCCCCCAAAAGCACGTGGACCTCCGAGAACTTGGCGAACGGCGCGACTAGCGATGCTCCCGCGTGAAACGAGAGAGCCCACTTAGGGAGGGCGTGGGACGACGCGCTTTCTGCAAGGCGGTTCATGATCACCTGCGCATCACGCGCATGCATGTAGAGTCGACGCTCACGCTGTCGCCTCGCCCGCCTCTTGTAGAGGTCGGCCCAGTCCTGAAGGAGGAGGTCCACGCTTACAAGTCGCCCTCCACCGTTCTTCTCCTCCCTCACGTAACCCTCTTCCTTCAGGCGTCGAAGTACTCTGGATACCAAGGCAGGACTGAGTTGCAGTTGCGAGCCCAACTCGCGCACACCTGGATAGACCAGTCCGTTGGCGAGCATGTGTCGCAGGACTAGGGACGACCGATCTGCAAACGGGCTTCCGAATGACGACGGGGAGGGAGCCGAGCCGTCCGGGAGATTGGGATCGCCGATGCGCCTATCGACCAACACTCCGGGAGCTCGAAGGAACATCTGTCCGTGCAAGTCGAGGTAGGCTATTCCTTGCTGGCGTAGCCGCTCCGCCATTCGGTTGCCCAAGCGAGGGACTGCAACGACGGGAATGGCGTCGAGCGCGACCGCAGCCTGCTTAGCTTGCTCCACTAGCTGTGCAATCGCGGCGCTGTGCGCACTCGCTTTAATCTCGACAGCCAGGATGAGGCGGTCCTTTCCTGGTCCCCCGAGCTCTACAATGAGGTCTGGGGATGCGCCGCTATGGTATGCCGCGCTCCTTAGCCGGTATCGAAGGCCAAGCTCCTCGCTTAAGCGAGCAAGGGATGCCTGGACTCTGGAGCCAAGCTCTTTGGCGTTCACTATATCAGCTCCGTATACTGTTCAGTAAACACATGCCAAATAGTAAACAGCCGACCCGCTTGACGCAATCGGCGTCGCTGTTTAGCGTTTACTAAACGCTAACAGGAACCCGCGTGCCATCAGAACTTGGCAAGTTGATAAGGGCAGAGCGAGAAAAGCGAGACATCGGCCTAAGGGAGTTCGCAGCACGCGTCCAGAAGTCTCCAGCCTTCATGGTGAGGCTGGAGACAGACGAAGCAGTCCCTTCAGTCGCTGAAGAGACGCTCGCAACAATCGCAGTCGCCTTGGGATTGGACAGAGACCTCGTCTTGGGACTCGCAAGAAAAATCCCTAAGGACCTAGCCCCAGAGCACGAGCTCGACGTTGCGCTTTACCGAAAGGTCAAGAACATGTCGCCCGAGGAGAAGCGGCAATTTCTCAAGGAGAGCGGCGGAGCGAAGGGGGACAAGAAATGAAAGGCGTGGTGGACCTTCCCTGGTTGTCGCAAGCCCGGATTGAGGCGGCCGCTCAACAACTGCTAGTGGCCTGCTTCGGAACGACTGCGCCCTCCTACCCGGTCGACATCGAGGAAATCGTTTACGAGTATCTGTATCGCCGTGATGATCTTTGCTTCTCTGATGAGGAGGATCTCGGCGTGGACGACGAAGGGAATGACATTCTTGGCAAGATGTTACCGAGGGCCGGCAAGATCTTCGTGACGTCGCGCTTGAAGGGCGAACCAAACAAGGGGCGGTACAGATTCACGGGAGGTCACGAGATCGGTCACTGGGAGCTCCACCGCGGGCACCTCCTGGCCATTTTGGACCAGCCGACCCTCTTCACCGGTGAGCCCGCCGTGGATGAGCCCGTCATCGCGTACCGCCACTCGGTGTTTCCACTCGGGCCGGCAGCCTCCACCAGCAGACGTGAGTATCAGGCGAACCGATTCGCGATCGCCCTGCTGGTGAATCCAGCGGCACTTCGTACCGAACTTGAGGCCAGGTTCGGAGGAGCCCCTGCCTATCATCGACTCGCGCCAGCCGAGTTGCGCCGTCCCTCGCTACGCGGCTTCGCGATGGCTATTGCCTCGCAGAGGAGAGCTGGATTACCATCATTGAGTGAGGCCTTCGGCATCTCGAAGGAGGCGATGGCGATTGCTCTCGAGGAGTACGGATTCGTGTCGGAAATGGAGCCGCTGCTATAGCCATTTTTTTTGTGCTTCATGTTCACTGTTTACGAAACACTTGGACTTACACGGCAGTCGTGGCGAAAGGAGCTACACAAGTGAATCCGACCACGGTCATCATCAACAACAAGCCTTTTCACCTAGACGACAGCATGGTCACACCAGACCAGCTGCGCGCGCTCGTCAACTTGCCCGGCGATTACGAGGTCTGGAAGATCGTGGGCAGTCCCGACCCTGAAGGTCAGCTTCCGACGAACGACGTACAGGTCACAGGCGTCATCGAGGTGAAGAGTGGCGACCGATTCCGCGTCGTCCCGCCTGGAACGTTCGGCACAGCCGCAACCCTTCCTGATTCACTTGCCGAGGAGATCGAGGATCTGCGTAAGGACGGGCACACCATCGAGATCGCGGAGGAGCCTGATTGGATCGTGCTCGTCTTCGGCACGTGCCCTTTGCCGAGCCGATACAACAAATCACGTACCCGGCTGCTTCTGCGGATTCCGCGTTCGTATCGGTTCGGAAAGCCAGACATGTTTTGGACGGACAGCGATGTCCGACTCGCGAGCGGGGCCCTGCCTCGGCAGGCCAGCGCAGAACAGGTCTTGGGCAAGGAGTGGCTGAGGTTCTCTTGGCACGCTCAGAAGTGGGATCCATCGAGAGACAACCTCCGCTCGTACCTCGCGTTCGTGGAGGACGGTCTCTCCAAAGCGAGGTCCTAGTGCGCTACCTCCTTCGTATGGGCGCCGATCTCTTCGGCCAGCTCCAGAACCATGCTGCTCGATTCAGACCACGAGAGTCGGCCTCGCTCATGCTCGTCGGTCGTTCCAGGACCGCCGATGACGAGACCCTTCTCGCGCGCCGCGCAATCCCTCTCAACCCCGACGCGTACGAGGTACAGGAGCAAGACCGGCTTGTCGTGCACCCTCGGGTGATTAACTCGGCCCTCGCTTTGTGCGAGGCGAATAACCTCGGGATCGTCTTCTGCCACAGCCACCCGTCGGACATCCCGTACTCAATGAGCGACGACGAGGGCGAAGCACGGTTGTTTGATGTCTTCACTCAGTTCCTGCCGGATCTACCGTTCGGCAGCCTGCTCCTGTGTCCAGACGCGACCTTCGGCCGCGTGTGGATGTTAGGGCCGCAGCACCAACCCCTCGACAGGATTCAACTCGTTGGGCCGACACTCAAGACTATCGTGGTGGACGAGACGATGCAGAGGCACTCAATCGCGACGAGGCCGGAGTTCGACCGGCAAGCGCGGGCGTTGGGGGAGGAGGGCCAGACCGCCGTGTCTCAGGCAAAGGTGGCCATAGTGGGGCTCGGAGGAACCGGAACCCCAACGGCAGAGCAGCTCGTGCGGCTCGGAGTTCGGGACCTCGTGCTCATCGATCCGGACGTCGCTGACGAGACAACCATCACGCGTGGCTACGGCATCTTCCCCGAGCACCTGGACGCAAGTCCAGGGGCGCTCAAGCGCCTCCTTGGCATAAGGAGTCACAAGACTCCGAAGGTGGCGGCCGTGGCTAAGCACCTTCGCCGGATCGCGCCAAGTGCTCGCATAATCGCGCTGCAAGGCGATGTGGTCGAGACCGCGGTAGCGCGTAGGCTGCTCGATCGGACGGTCATCTTCTGCTGCGTCGACGAGCACTGGGGCAGGGCTGTGCTAAACCAGCTGTCCTACCAGTACCTGATACCGGTCATCAACCTGGGGGTGCGTCTCGACGTCCGCGACGGGAAGATGATCGGCGCAGCTGGTTCAGTGCAGGTTCTACGACCGGGGGTGGCCTGTCTCTGGTGTGGCGCGCAGCTGAGTTCGGAGCGGATCCGTTCCGAAAGCCTGTCCGCCAAGGAACGGGCGAAGCTAGAGTCCGAGTCTTACGTCGGTTTCCTAGGCGACGACGCGACGTTTGCACGCCAGAACTATTTCATCCAGGAGGGGATCGTTAGCCGCGGGGTGACGAACGTCAAGGACCACTGTCTGTGCGCGCAGGCCCTCGGCTTCGGCGACCTGAAGCCGCTGCCGACGGTCCCGTCCCGGCCGCGCTAAAGGCTGCTTTCCCCGGCTACGTGAACGCGGTTCTTGGTGCTGCCACGGTCTCGTTAGCGTCGATCCAATGCTCGATCGTTACGACGTGGAGGAACATATGCCTTCGAGAGAGACGAGCTGGGACGACATCGCGGAGGGGAGGGTGTCCCTCCTCTCACGACGAACGCCTGCTAACCTGCTGCCCTTGACTTCGTATGATGGACCGGGCGCGTCCCGACGTACCCAGACCGTACCGGAGGCGGGGGCCGCTTCCGAGCAGGGGCCGGAACTCGTTGCGGCAGGCGGAACTGCGGAGCTCCCGAGGCAGGACTCGAACCTGCGACCCGCCGGTTAACAGCCGGCTGCTCTACCAACTGAGCTACTCGGGAATAAGGCGCGAAATATAGAAACATGACGCTCGGACGCCAAGACGTCATGACGCCAATGTCAAACGCCAAGATTTGATACGGGCCGGGTTCGATTGATCAGACACGGGTGGTGATCGGTGCGTACCTTCGGACATGGGCGATTATCGGAAACTGAACGCTTGGCGGTTGGCACGCGAGCTAGTTACGGTTTCTCATCGGCTCATCAATCGTTTGCCGGTCGTGGAACGATACGCACTGGCCGATCAGTGGCGTCGCGCGAACTACAGTGTCATCCTAAACATTGCCGAAGGTGCTTCCCGCCAGGGTCCGAGAGAATTCAGGCGATACGTGGATATCGCGCGGGGCTCCCTCCACGAGTTGGAAACCATTCTCGATCTCGTGGTTGCGTTGGGGTATCTCTCGGAGGATGTATTGAAGCCGGCAAGGAGAAACGGTCGGAGTGTGCCAGAACCGTGTTCGGGTTGATGCGCCGAATGGTGAGCGCCTCATGACGTCGTGACGTCTTGACGTCATGATGTCTTGACGTCTCCCCAGTCCCTCTTCGCGCAGTCCGGGCAGAGCCCATGACTGAACTCGGCATTCGTGTGATCGCGCACGTAGGACTCGACCGCCTCCCATTCGCCCCCGTCGTTCCGGATACGCTTGCAGCTCGCACAGATCGGCAGGATGCCTTCCAGGACCTTCACTTCCGCCTCTACCTCGGCCAACTGGTGCTCGCGCTCGCGCAACGCCTCCGTTCGCGCGGCGACCATTTCGTTGAACGTGACCGCCACTACGTCGAGCTCATCGTGCCCCCCGAAGCTGAGAGGCGGGGGCACGTCGCCACGCGTGAACTGCATGCTGGCGTCAACCAGCTTCTCGAGCGGACGCACAAACGTCCGGCGCGTGAATAGGTAGAGCAGCGCGCCGATCGGGAATAAGAGCACCAGGACGAGGATCATCTCGGCCGCGAGCTCGCGGCGCACGACGGCGTTGGTCAGGCCGAGCCGCATTTCGACTGAAGCGACCGCGACGATGTCACTCTTTCGCGTGTCGTCATAGCGACCGCGTAAGGAGCGGGTGAGCCGCAGAAAGGGCTGTTCCGCGGTGCTGAAGTACTCCTGCCGTTGACCCACCTGCCGCAGCAGGGGCAGCATCGAGGAATCATCTGTGACACGGCCGACATCGAGACGAGAATCGGCGATGATGCGACCATCCGGGGCTAGGATGCTCATGCGGGCGACCGCGGGCAGCTTATGCGTGAAGCGATCGATCGCGGCATCCAATGCCCCCGGCTTGAGCAGCTCGGGGTGTTCGTTGACGAGATCCTCGAGAACCTGGAGGAGGTTTTCGGCCGACGCCTCAACGGCTGCATACAGCTCGCCGCGCAACGAGAAGTAGCGTGGCACGGCGACCGCCGTCCCAATCGCTGCCACGGCGGCGATTTCCAGCGCGATCGCCTTGGTGACGAGCGAGGTCCCCGGGCGTTTCACCCTGCCGTTCGCGGCCTGGGACGCGCGCCGACGACCGTGAGCAGGGCGCCACCCGCTACAAGAGTGATGCCGAGGTAGCGAGACGCCAACAGGTAGTCCCAGCGCAAACGGCGAATCTCCTCGATACGCTGGATCAGATCGTCGCCTGCAGTCACGCCGGTCCAGCGGGCGAGTGCCATCACTGGGCGGCCCGAGGAGACGTCGAAGACGTAATCGCCGGAGGGACAGCCCTCTTCCAGCTTGACTTGTTCTCCTGTGGCGGGCTCCACCCAGATGCGATAGTAGAATTGATCGTCGAGACAGTGCACCTCCTGCCCTGCGAGGACCCGCAGGCCTCCCAGATCTCCCGTACTGCCGGCATATGCGGCGGTCTGCTCGAGGCGCCCGCGATACGAAAAGAGATATGTCTGGAGTCCTTCCAGGACTTCGGTCCGCTCGAACGTGAGGGGGATGCCGTTGATGTAGTTGCTGCGCAGCCGGTAGGTTCTCCGTTGAACGTCGCGAGGGAATAATACGATCTCGCCGCGATGGCGTTCGTCGGCGTGTGCGCCCGACTGCGGACTGACGGTATCTCGAGTCGTATACGCGAACACGGGGCGTCCTCTGACCGGATCACGCGCGACATACTCCTCTTCCAGCTCGACCCACCGGGGCCGACCCGCATCGCTGGTCACATGCTGCGTGCGTTCGTAGTTCTCGAGCGATGCCCCCGCAGGAAGCCGGCCGGTTCGTGGGTCGGGCGACGTTGCCGTCCCGACATAGTGGATCGTTGTTGACCAGCCCGCCGGAATGCGTTGCGTCCAACGCCGTACGAGTGCGAGCTGCCATGCGGCGCCTGCAGCCACCAGTGCCAAACCGATCGCGAATGCCGCGCGCGATCTCATGTCCGGCCTTGCTCGGCATCCAGCACTTCCCGCACCTTACGCGCGAGGACTGCGGGCGTGAACGGCTTTTGCAGGAAGTTGAGGCCCGGCTCGAGCATCCCGTGATGGACGATTGCGTCGTCGGTGTACCCCGAGACGAAAAGGACCTTGGTTTCGGGGCGGAGTTCAGCAAGCCGCCGGGCTAGCTCGCGCCCGCTGGACCCCGGCATGACGACGTCTGCCACGAGGAGGTGGATCGGCCCCGTGTGCGTGCGTGCCGCCGCCAGTGCGGATTGCGCGTCCTCGCCTTCGAGCACCGTATATCCGAGCTTCTCCAGTAACGCCCTGGCCAGCGGCCGAAGAATCGGGTCGTCCTCGGCGAGCAAGATCGTCTCCGTGCCCGCCACCGACCCGTCCTCTCTCGGCTTCGACAGCGGCTCAGCGGGTGCATCCACTCGTGGCAGGTAGATTTTGAATGTGGTACCGCGGCCGACTTCGCTGTAGGCCCAGATGTAGCCACCGGACTGCTTGACGATCCCGTAGACGGTGGAGAGGCCGAGACCGGTGCCCCTCCCTTTCTCCTTGGTCGTGAAAAACGGCTCGAAAATGCGGGCCTTCACTTCCGGACTCATCCCCATACCGCTATCGCTGACCGCGATCATGACGTAGCGGCCGGGGATCACGGGTTGATGCAGCTCCGCGTACTGCTCCGTGAGATCGGCATTGGCGGTTTCGATAATCAGCGAGCCGCCGGTGGGCATGGCGTCTCGCGCATTCACGACCAGGTTCATCATCACTTGATGAAGCTGTCCGGGATCCGCGCGCACGTTGCCGGCATCCTTCGCCAAGGCCAGTCGCAGCATCACGTCCTCGCCGATCACGCGCCGCAGCATCTTCTCGAAGTCTTCGAT
>WNGJ01003241.1_pt1 | contig 16706 bp, 16 predicted proteins | sample 5400611 | NCBI WGS metagenome assembly WNGJ01 (sample SAMN13153375, study PRJNA577476) | soil metagenome | isolation source: 40 cm soil or saprolite under Garry oak tree replicate 1 | place: USA:California | collected 2016-06-15 | reverse complement strand
GGGTTGCCTTCAGCTGTGAGCTGTCTGCCGGGGTGCCGGCGTCGGCCTGGCCCACCTCGCTGGCCTGATAGCAGCCTGTCCAACCATGCTTGGTTGTGACCCGTCACAGTTGTGCCGCGCGGTTCATCCTCCCAGGCCGACACCGACCACGGCCGCCCCCACACAAGGAGGACCACCGCATGGCCATGCTGGCAGAGCTCATCGACGGCGCCCGTCGGCGTCGACACCCACCACAGGCACCCTGACCGCCGCCGCCGTCACCCACCTCGGCGGCGTGCTGGCCCAGACCACCACCGGCGCCGACGCGGCCGGCTACCAGCGGCTGCTGGGCTTCGCCCACGCGCACCTGCCCGGCCGTCGCTGCTGGGCAGCCCGGGGGGACGGGCAGCTTGGGCGCCGGCCTGGCGGGGTTCCTGCCACAGCACGGCGAGCGGGTCGCCCGGGGTCGGTCGACCCAGGCGGCCAGCCAGCCGCACCGGCGCCAAAAGCGACGCGCTGGACGCGGTCCGGGCCGCCCGCGGGGCGCTTGGCCAAGACCACCTGGCAGCCCACGGCGTCGGGGTGAGCGGCAGGGGCCCTGCGCGTGCTGCTAGAGGACCCGACGCTGCGCCACCCGGGCGCGGGTAGCCGCCACTGGTCAGCTCAAGGGCGCTGATCGTGGGCGCCCCGGAGGAGTTGCGCGCCGAGCCGCTGTGGCCGCAGCACCGCCAACCAGATCCAGCACTGCGCCAGCCTGCGGGCACGGCCCACCAGGTCGCTGGAGCACCGGGCCACCGTGCAGGCGCTGCCGGTGCACCGCCCAGCCCCGTCCAGTCCCTGGCCGCCGAGGCCGACCAGTTGCAGGCCGAGCTGACCGTCTTGGTCCAGGCGCTGGCGCCGTGGCTGCTGGAGATCCCCGGCGTGGGCCCCCTGAGCGCCGCCCCGGGTGCTGGTCCGGCTGGTCGCATGCCGGCCGCCTCCGCTCCCAGGACCGCCGTTGCCGCCCTGGCCGGCACCAACCCGATCCCCGCCTCCTCCGGGCAGGTGACCCGTCACCGGCTCAACCGGGGTGGCGACCGCCAACTCAACCGCGCGCTGCACACCATCGTGCTGGTGCGCCTGCGCACCGATCCGGACACCCGCGCCTACATGGCCCGCCGCACCGCCCAGGGCAAGAGCCGCCGCGACGCCAAGCGGTGCCTACGGCGCGTCATCGCCCGGCAGCTGTTCCGGCTGCTGGAGCGCTACGACCAACCCGGCGTCGAAATCCTCCGGGCAGCTTGACAGCACATAGCAGCCTCACCCTGTTACGGTAATAGGACTCTGTCAGGTCGCCGCTCGTGGTCGTCGCGTTCGCTGTCGCCAGCGAGGCGTGAGGTGCGAGCAGACGGAGCAGGCGTCGGCCCACCTGGACTCAGGGGTGGGTAGACGCGTCGATGTTCTGCAGCCGCACCTGGCCGCGGGCCACCGTCTTGCCATCCTCGGCACGGGTGATGACGACCTGCCACAGTTGCTGGGTGCGGCCCTGCTGGATCGGCTCGGCGACCACGTTGAGGCGGCCCTCACGCTGAGGCCGCAGGAAGTCGGTCACGTTGGTGACCCCGACGGCAAGCTGCCCGCGGTCCTTGACGGCCTCGAAGGCCCCGGCGGTGGCAACCGTCTCGATGACCGCGGTGAAGACACCGCCGTGCACCAGGCCCCATGGCTGATGGTGCTCGGCCCCGACCTCGAACCAGCCAGCCACGCGATCCCCATGCGCCTGCTCGAGATGCAACCCGAGCAGGCGCATGAACGCGCTCTGGCCTTCCAGCTCCGCCGTAGCGTCCGTCGATGCTGTCATTGCACGCGCCTTGCAAGTCGAAGGCTCGTCACCTGCCACCGAGTCTAGCCCAGGATGACGCCGATCTGACAAAGTCCTATTAAGCGTCAGCACCGGGCCGAGCTCGCCCGTGGCATCTGCGTCCCCATCGTCCAACGAACCGGCACGTGCGTGAATCAGAGGCGCACAATCGTGAAGTGGAACTGGACGATACGGCAATGGGCTGGAGCGCCAAGGGCGCGGTGGCAGGGCAACCAGAGGCCGGCGCTAAGCTGTAGCCGCGAAACTGGGAGTGTCCCAGAGAGGAGAGGACCAGCGTGAACCCCACGGCGGTGCCTCCGATCGGGGCACGCATCCGGGAGCAGCGTACGCGGCGCGGCGTCACCCTGCGCGCGCTGGCCCGGGACATCGGCGTCTCCGCCAGCCTGATCTCGCAGATCGAGACCGACAAGAGCCAGCCATCGGTCAGCACCCTGTACGCCATCACCACGGCGCTCGGCATCTCGGTCGAGGACCTCTTCGACACCAGGGAGAGCCAGGCGGTACGCCCGGCGGAGGAGCCCGCCCCGGCGGGCCTGGCGGAGGCGGCCGTCGGCCTCCCGCAAGCGGCAGGCCCAGGAGCGGCGGCCGGCGGCCCCGCGTCGGCGGCGGGCCTCGCGCAGGCGGCGGGCGGCCCGGCCGGGAACTCCCAGACGTCGGGCCTGGCCGGCCATGCGCAGGCGCCGAACGGCGGGGCGCCGCCCCCCGGCGCGGTCAGGGTCACCGGCCCCGACCGGCGACGGCGGGTCGGCCCGGTCGTCGAGCCGGCCGAGCGCGAGGTGCTGACGCTTGACTCCGGGGTCACCTGGGAGCGGCTCGGGCAGGTCCCGGACGCCCACGTCGACTTCCTGCTGATCACCTATCCGCCCGGCAGCGCCTCGTCGAGCTCTGGGCTGCTGATGCGCCACTCCGGAACCGAGTACGGCTACGTCGTCAGCGGCGAGCTGGTGCTGACCCTGGGTTTCGACGACTACCGCCTGCGGGCGGGCGACGCGGTCTCCTTCGACTCGACCACGCCGCACGGCTACCGCAACGACGGCGCCGAGCCGGCGGTTGGCGTCTGGTTCGTACAAGAACGCGCCGACTGGAGCGATTCCCCACACGAGCTCGGCCGTACCGTGCTGGGGTTGTGAGCGGAGCGGCCCCCGCCCGCCAACTCCGCCCACGAACCCCCTCGATGCTCCGGCTACCGGGTGGCGGGCTGGTAGGTGAGCCAGACGTTGCCGGACTCGAAGGGCTTGACGCTCACCAGCTTCAGGCTGAACCGGTCCTCCGCCGTCCGGAACAGGGAGTGGCCGTCGCCCAGCACGACGGGCATCACCATGATCCGCAGCTCGTCGACCACCCCCGCCTGCACCAGGTTCACGGTCAGGGCGGAGCTGCCCATGATCACCATGTCCTTGCCGGGCTGCTGCTTGAGCCTGGTCAGCTCGCCGGCGACGTCGTCGCTGATCAGGCGGGTGTTGGCCCAGGTGGCTTCCTGGAGGGTCCGGGAGGCCACGATCTTGGCCAGGCCGTTCATGGCCGCGGCGACCTTGGGGTCGTTCTCCTGGGCGGCGGGGGTTGGCCAGTAGCTGGCCATCCCTTCGTAGGTGCGCCGCCCGAAGATCAGCGTGTCGACCTCGTCGAGCTGCTCGATGGCGAACTGGTTGAACTCCTCGTCGACGACCGGCCAGTCGAACTCCCCGTTGGGGCCTTCGTAGTAGCCATCGACGCTGGTGACCAGGAACGCGAGAATCCTCCGCATATCGGATCTCCTTGCTGGTTGCTTCGGCACCCTTGTGGGCGCCCTTCGCACGAGACGTCGGAGCCGCCATGCCCTCCTCGACATGTCGTCCGAGGATTCTGACGCCGGCCCCCCGACGGATTGTCTGCCGAGCCACTGACAGGGAAAGCGCTCCTCTCGCGGTGTGATCTAACTTCGTTCGGTTTGCGTGCCGATGACAGGTGAGACGGCAGGGACGAGGAGCGCGAGCCATCAATGGAGCGAGGTGAGCGTTACCGGCATCCGGCGGCGCCGGCATCCGGCGGCGCCGGCCCCGCCGGCGACCTGGGACGAGATGATCGCGCAGGCCGAGAGCCTGGCCAGGCAACGCAAGCCGCACTTCATCGAGATCCAGGGGGCCTCCTACGAGGGCTACACCGTCTGGGTCAACGCGATGGTCCTGTCGGCGGGCGGGCAGATCCTGTCCGCCGACGGCCAGCGGGTCCTCCTGGGGCCGCCGGCCGCGCGGGGCGTCTCGCTGATCGGCAAGTTCGGCCGCTCGCCGGCCGCCGACCCGTCGCTGTCGGTGCAGATGGAGGATCAGAGCCGCCTGGCGTTCGAGTCGGGCGATGCCGCCTTCCAGATCAACTACCCGTTCACCTACCCGTCGCAGGTCGTCGTCCGGCTCGACGCCGCCAGCAGTGCGCGCGAGGGCCAGCCCATGGAGCTGTGGTTCGACACCCGCAAGATCTACCTGTTCAACCCCGAGAACGGGGCACACCTCACCTTGTGAGCGCTCGACCTCGCCGGTCGCCTGGCGGGCACCGGAGTACCTGGCCAGGCACCCGGTCGACGGCGTACGGTCGCCTGGTCAGCTCGAGGCGGATCGGGGATCGGGGGGCGAGGTTGAGCGACACTTCCAGGCGGCGCGACGAGGCGGCACTGGCGGCCCTGCGCAAGGCCGATCCGGTGATCGGCGCGATGATCGATGCCAATCCCGACTTCGACCCCGACGGGTGGCTGCGGATGCTGCCCAAGATGGACGAGTTCGGCGTGCTGATCTTCCAGGTCGCCGGCCAGCAGCTCTCGGTCGCCGTGACGCGGACCATGCTGAACCGCCTGATGGACAGGTTCGGCGGCAAGCTCCCAACGCCCGAGCAGGTGCTGGAGGCCGATCCCGAGAGCATCCGCGCGGTAGGGCTTTCCCGTCGCAAGGTACAGACGCTGCGCGACCTGGCCGAGCGGTTCGTCGACGGGCGGCTCGACCCGAAGGAACTGCGGCGGCTGCCCGACGACGAGGTGGTGGCGCGCCTCACCGAGGTTCCCGGCGTCGGCCGCTGGACAGCCGAGGGGTTCCTGACGATCGCCCTGCGTCGCGACGACGTGGTGCTTGCCGGTGACCTCGCGCTCCGCAAGGCGGTCCAGTGCGCCTACGGGCTCGACCACCTTCCCAGCCAGCCCGAGGTGCTGGCGATCGCAGACGCCTGGCGGCCCTACCGCAGCCTGGCCGTGAAGTACCTGTTCGCGTCGGTGTACGAGCCCCGTCCCGCCCCCATGCCATGACCGCCGCCGCTCCGTCGATTCGGCGCGGTCGGTGCGCAATCGTCTTGGCACGCGGGATGGTCGCGTGTACCATGCGCGCACCTTTTGGCCGGAGGTTCACCGATGGGGCGCCGTGACCCCGCGGACCTCGGCAAGGTGGCGGCCTCGGGGCGGTCGGACAAGGAGGTCGGTGCTCGTGGTGACGGCGTACATCCTGATTCAGACCGAGGTTGGCAAGGCGGCCCAGGTCGCCAAGGAGATCTCCGAGATCAAGGGCGTCCAGCAGGCCGAGGACGTCACCGGGCCCTACGACGTGATCGTGCGGGCCGAGGCCCGCAACGTCGACGACCTCGGCAAGCTGGTGGTCGCCAGGGTGCAGGCGGTCGACGGCATCACCCGCACCCTCACCTGCCCGGTCGTCCACCTCTGACCGGATCGCCTTCCCGCAGGCCGAACGAGTCCCAGACGAGCCAGTCCAGCTCCTCTTCGAGCGTCGGTTGGGCGTCTCGGCCGTAGACCAGCTCGCGTGCCAGCCCGACGAGCTTCCCGACAGCGGGGTGGCGCCTGTCCGGCAGGGGGAAGGACTTCACGTACTGGGTCATGAACCGCCGCCGGCCGGCGTAGAGCCGGTTGCCGCAGACGGCGTCGTAGTAGGCCATCGCGAACCTCGAATTTCCGACCGCCAGTAGCAGGTACGCGACCTCGTCGGCGACCTCGTCGCCGAGCGCCATCCAATAGCAGTCCCCGTTGACGATCGCTCCAGAGGTGTCGAGCAGGAATCGTGGAGACTCCGCGATGTCCGGGAAGACGATCTTCCTCTTGAGCCAGTCCGACGGTCGCTGCGCGACCCAGATCTCGAACCAGCTCCGTCGGGCCTCATGGAGATATTTCCGCGCGGCGAGCTTGGCCCTGTGGCGCTGCAGGTACGCGCCGGCCCGCGGGTACTCGGCCAGATCCACTGGCGCCGCGCGCCCGTCGGCGTCGACGTGCGGGTACAAGACCGCCTTCTTCGGCGGGATCGCGCTCCAGCGTCTCGCCTCGTGATGGGTGATCAGCGGACGGAGCAACTGGCCCTCGGGCCGCAGCTCGCTCGGCAGCTCCGCCCAGTCATCGCGGATGAACACGGGGTCGCAGGTGGTCTTGATCCCGACCCGGACCTTGGCGACGTCTTGGAACGAGCACGCCGTGTGCGCCTCGACGGTGTCCAGCCAGGCGGCGATCCGTGCGTGCGAGAGACTCCACGCGTGGGTCGACCGCCCGGCGGTGTCGAGCACCCCCCGCTCGACCCTGTAGAGATCGCCGCCGATCGCGACCTCGCCGGTGACACCCGACCGCAGCGCCTGGATCGCCGACGACATCGCCGGCGCGTCGTCGGGCCGACCGGGCCGGTCAGGCGCCGTGTAGACCCGGGTGAAGCCGCACTGACCGGACGATGGGGGACGTCGCTTGCGCGCGATGACCACCGCCGGCAGGACGGCCGCCCGGAACAGCTTCGTGTCGCCGAGGTCGGTGATGCTGTGGAGCTGGTAGTGACGCTGGAGGTGTGCCCGCACCGCTTCACCCGCCTGGGTGCTCAGGAATCGGTTGGAGCACAGCAGGGCGAGCACTCCGTCCTCACGGAGATGGCCGGTCATCGCCCGCACGAACGCGTGGAACAGGTCCACCCGGCCGCTCAGGCCGTGCGCCCGCGCGAGCTGCCTTGCTCGCTCGGCCCCCAGCACCTGCGTCCTCACGTATGGAGGATTGGCGATGATCACGTCGAAGTCCGCCGGCTGCAGCGCCGCGCCCGCCAGGAAGTCGGCCTGCCGCAGCTCGACCTCGGCGAAGGGCAGCGCCTCCAGGACCTCGCCCGCGACCCGCAGGGCCTCGGGGTCCTGGTCGAGCCCGACCACCCGCAGGTCCCTGCTGCGGGCCGTGCCCGCCGCCTCGGCCAGCGCCAGCAACAGGCTCCCGTCCCCGCACGCGGGATCGAGCACCCGCAGCGGCCCCCGGCGGCCAGCCAGCGTCAGCGCCTCCTGGCTCAGGAAACCCGCCAGCTCCGCCGGTGTGTAGTGGACGCCGTGGGACTTGCGCCGGTCGGGGACGCGGGTCAGGGCGAGTCCTCGCCGGTCGTCATCATGCTCACCCGACCTTCTGCCGCTGGTACGTGAGTCCCTAGTCTCGCCCCCGGACGCGCCGGACGTCACGAGCGCCGAGCGGACACCCGTCGACGACCCGTGCTCCAGACGTGGGCTGCCGGATGCGGCTACAGCGTGATGCTGCGTATCGGCTCGGTGGGCGGGGCCGGCTCGGCGGGCGGGGCCGAGTCCGGGCTGTCGGGCAGCAGCACCTGGAAGGCGGCGCCGCCGCCGGCGCGCGGCTCCACCCAGGCCCGGCCGCCGTGCAGTTCGGCCAACCGCGCCACCAGCGCCAGCCCGACGCCGGACCCGGGAGCGTGGCCCGCCTCGCCGGGGCCTCGGTGGAACGGCTGGAAGATGCGCTCCCGCTGGTCGACCGGCACGCCGGGCCCGGCGTCGGCGACGGTGAGCAGCGCCCCCGCGTCGCTCCAGTCGACGCTGACCCAGATCGGCGTGCCAGGCGGGGTGTGCCTGGAGGCGTTGACCAGCAGGTTCTCGATGATCCGCTCGACTTTGGCGGAGTCGATGGCGATCTCGACCGGCGCCAGGTCCACGAATACCGGGTGGTCGCCGACGAGGTCCCCCTGTGCCTGGTCGACCACGCTGGCCACCAGCTCGCCGAGGTCGGTCCGCTCGCGCCTTGGCTCGACGATCCCTCTGGCCAGCCGGTCGAGATCGAGCAGGCTGCTGAGGATCCGGTCGAGCCGGCGGGCGTTGGCGGTGAGCCGGACGAGCAGATCGTCGACCTCGGCGGTCGGCAGCGCCGGGCGGTTCCGCTCCAGCGTCACCGCGATGCCCAGGACAGAGGAGAGCGGCGTGCGCAGGTCGTGGGAGACCGCCTGCATGAATGCGCTCTTCAGGTCGTCCAGGCCACGCAGGTGCTCGGTGGCGGCCTGTTCGCGCGCCAGCGCGGTCCCCAGCTGCTCGCTCGCCACCCGTTCCCGCTCCAGCGCGGCGTGCAGGACCTGCTCAGCCTGGCGGCGCTCGGTGATGTCGCGAGCCACCAGCAACTGCCCGCCACGCCTTCCCGGCCGTCCGGGCAGGGAAGAGATGGAGAGGTCGTAGGTGCGGCCCTGGAGGCTGAACTCGCTGGCGGTGACCTGGCCGATCGCGCGCTCCCCGAGGGCCGGGAGCAGGCGGACCGCCGACTTGCCGATCACGCTGGGAACGGGCAGCCCGACCAGCCGTCCGGCCGCGGGGTTGGCGTCGATCACCCGGCCGTAGGGGTCGAGCACCAGGACCGGGTCGCCGATCGTCTCGAAGATCTGGCTGCGGGCCATGGGTCGCTGGTCGAGCAGGCCGAAGCGGAACACCCCGAAGACCAGCACGCCGGCGGTCACCGTGAAGGCGAAGGGGCTCAGGTCGACCAGGCCGAACGGGCCCGCGCCCAGGTTGAAAAGCAGATTGGTTCCCCAGGGCAGCAGCACCGAGACCAGCAGGATGATGCTCTGGCGCCGGTACAGCCGCGACAGCCTCGCCGACCCGATCACGAAGACGGCCGTGCCCGCCCACAGCAGCACGTCGGTGTAGACCAGATGCACCCAGAACAGCGGTCCAGCCTCCGCGACCGCGCCTCCCTCGGCCGTGTAGAAGCGGACGAGGTGGTGGGTCGTGCCGTTGGCCAGCACCACGAGAAGGGCCAGCGGCTCCAGCGCCAGGAGCGCGCCCATCAGCCGGGCCGGCCACCTGGGCCGGCCGATGTAGTGGAAGACGAAGGCCAGCCACGCCGGCGTGAGCAGGCAGATGCCGAGGTACTTCAGGTCCCCCCAGAGCTGCCGGCTTCCGGGGTCGCCGACGCTCAGCTCCAGCGCGTATGCGACGCTCCACTCCAGGGCCGCCAGCAGCATGACCAGCAGGCTCACCGCGAGCGCGTCTCCCCGGCGGCGCCAGACGTAGCCGACGGCGACCGCCAGGAAGGCGGCTCCGGCGAGCATCAGCCACCCGGCCGCCGACCAGCTCCAGGTCACGACGCCCCGGACGGGGCGGCTGGCCGCAGGCGGACCAGCGTGTCATCCATGTGTCGCCGCCTCCCCTCGACCCTTGGGGGAACGCCATGCCCGCCGTGGGTTCGCACGGCGGGCCGGGCTGGGTCGATCGGACAACCGCAACAGCATCTGCCTGCACCGCTGGACCAGTCAATGGCGCCGTCCGGGGCCGTCCTCGACGACGATCGTCTACGACGGCTCGCGGAGCACGGACAGCACGTTGCCGGCCGGGTCCTTGAACCAGGCGATGTCGGGCCCGTCGCCCCGGTGGATGCCCTTCTCGTCCTGCTGCATGCCCTCGTAGCGCTCGAAGCGCACGCCCCGGCTGGCCAGCTCGTCGACCGCCTTGTCGATGTCGTCCACCGGGAAGTTGAGGATGGTGTAGGTGGCCGGGGTGTGGTTCCGCTTGGGGTAGACCAGCGTGTCCCTGTCGCCGGCCAGGTGAAGCGTCAACAGGCCGTGCTCCTCGGACGTGCGCAACCCGAGCGTCTCGCCGTAGAACTCCCGCGCCTTGCGCAGGTCGTCCACTGCGAAACCGCTGAACGCTCTGGTGTTGGCGAACATGACTGGCTCCTTCCTCGTGGGTGCCTTCATAGGGGTGTCGAAGCTATGGAGGCGCTCTCGACAGTACCGCGGCGCGTTCGAGGAGCAGGGTGCGCTCGCGTTCGTTGTGGGTGAGCGATGCAGCACGCTCGAACTCCTCACGTGCCTCGTCCAGGCGGCCGAGCTTGGCCAGGAGGTCGCCGCGGACGCTTGGCAGGAGGTGGTAGCCCTCCAGCGACGGGTCCGAGGTGAGCGCGTCGACGAGCTCCAGGCCCGTGGCCGGGCCGAACGCCATCGCGAGCGCGACCGCGCGGTTCAGCTCCACGACGGGGGATGGCGCGAGCTGGGCGAGCGCCTCGTAGAGCGCCGCGATGCGCGCCCAGTCCGTCTCCTCGGCGGTCCGTGCCCGCCCGTGACAGGCGGCGATCGCGGCCTGCAACGCATACGGGCCGAGCGCGCCCCCGAGGGCCTCGGCCCGCTCCAGCGCGGCCAGACCGCGGCGGATGAACAGCTGGTCCCATCGTCCTCGATCCTGGTCGAGCAGCAGGACGGGCTCCCCGGACGGCCCGACGCGGGCCGCCGACCGTGACGTCTGGATCTCCATCAGCCCGACGAGGCCATGGACCTCCGGCTCGTCCGGCACCAGCTCGGCCACGATCCGGCCGAGCCGCAGCGCCTCCTCGCAGAGCGCGGGCCGCATCCAGTCGTCACCCGCGGTCGCCGCGTAGCCCTCGTTGAACACCAGGTAGATGACTTCGAGCACCGACGACAGCCGGTCGACCAGCTCGGGTCCCTGGGGGACCTCGAAGGGCACGCGCGCCGCCGCCAGCGTGCGCTTGGCCCGGACGATGCGCTGGGCGACGGTCGACTCCGGGACCAGGAACGCCCGGGCGATCTCCTCGGTGGTCAGACCGCCGACCACGCGGAGCGTGAGCGCCACGCGCGCCTCGGTGGACAGCACCGGGTGGCAGGCGGTGAACACCAGGCGGAGGAGGTCGTCCCCGATGTCGTCGTCGAGGACCGCCTCGACCTCGGGCGCCTGCTCCCCTTCGGCCTCCAGCTCGCGGCCGAGCTCCTCCAGCTTGCGTTCGAAGCGCTGGTTGCGGCGGATGTGGTCGATCGCGCGGCGCTTCCCGATGGTCATGAGCCAGGCACCCGGGTTGCGCGGGACGCCTGACTCCGGCCACTGCTCCAGCGCGGCGACCAGCGCGTCCTGCGCCAGCTCCTCCGCGAGCCCGACGTCTCCGACGATCCGCGCGAGGCCAGCGATGAGCCTGGCCGACTCGATCCTCCAGACCGCGTCGATCGCGCGATGCGCGTCTGGAGCCGTCACGGCCCTTCGGCCACCTGGCGCACCTCCACCTCGACGTCGCCGATCGCCTCGGCGAAGCGGGAGGCCCATTCGATCGCCTCTTCCTTCGACCGCACCTGCACCATCGCGAACCCGCCGATCACCTCCTTGGCCTCGGTGAAGGGCCCGTCGGTCACGGTGCGCCTGCCGCCGGACGACCTGACACGCGCACCCGTCGAGCTCTCCAGGACACCCTCGGCGGCCAGGAGCACGCCCGCCCTGGTCATCTCTCCGATCATCCGCCCGACGGCGGCCACCGTCTCCGGGCTGGGGTCGTAGGCGTCAGGCTGGCTCTCGTCGACCCGGTGCACCATCAGGAATCGCATCTGGAGTCTCCTTCCCCTGTCCAGTCGTCGAGGGTACGCGGAAGGCGCCTCCGTGAGGTGGACGTGGAGGCGATGCGCCACGCCGCGCCACGGAGGCGCCTCCGGTGGGTCCTACCTGCCCGCCGGCGTGTAGGTCAGCCATTGGACGCCGGTGCTGAAGGTCTGCGCGTCCTCCAGCTTCAGCGGGATCGGCGCGCCGGCGTCCTCGAACAGGCGCTTGCCGTGGCCGACGACGATGGGGCAGAGCAGCAGTTTCAGCTCGTCCAGCAGGCCCTCGCGCAGCAGCGACCGCACCAGCGTGATGCTGCCGACGACGTTGAGGTTCTTGCCGGCCTGCTGCTTGCGCCTGGTGAGCTCCTCGACGACGTTGTGGCTGATCAGGGTCGAGTTCCGCCAGTCGGCCGTGTCCAGGGTCGTGGAGACGACCAGCTTGGGCGTGTTGTTCATGAAGTCAGCGATGTCGCCAGTCTGGCTCGGCCAGTGGCCGGCGAACTCCTGATAGGTCGCTCGGCCCAGCAGCATCGCGTCCGCGGTGGTCATCGCCGACCCGATCGCCTGCATCATCTCGTCGTTGGCGAAGTTGTAGGGGAACACCCACGTGTCCGGGGCCTCCACGACGCCGTCGAGCGACACGTGCAGTGCCGCGCTGATCTTCCGCATCCTGCTCTCCTCCTCAACCAGTTGCTTCGTGATGGGTCACTAGCCATCGGATCGCCGTCCGGCCTCCACCAACGCGTCGCCCTGGGGCGCGCCAGATCGACACGCCGGCGAACTTTTTTCCGGGAGCCCGGCGAGGGGCGCCTTGCGGTGGCGACGACGGTGCCGCAGAGTCGAGCCGCCACCACCCCGAGCCGCAACCACCGTGGAGAGCCGCGATGCGAGACGACCCCGCCACCGACCTCACCACCCCGACCGAGATCGACTGGGCAGCGGAGGTGGCGCACCTGCGGGAGGCCGACGCCTTCTTCGCGCCCCTGCGCGAGGACATGGCCGGGTGGCTTTCGCCCGCAACCGGCTCAAGGGTGCTCGACGCCGGCTGCGGGGCCGGCGGCATGACGACGCTGCTGGCTCGGGCGGTCGGCCCGGCCGGGCACGTGCTGGCGGTGGACGCCGAGCCGTCAGCGCTGGCGGCCGTCCGCGACCGCCTCGCGGATCTGGGACTGGACGGCCGGGTCGAGACGATCCGCCACGACCTGCACACCGCGGACGCCTCGGGCTCGTCCCCGCTGGGCGGCCGGGCACCCTTCGGCGACGACTTCGACCTGATCTGGGCGGCGCACGCGGTCCATCACCTGCCGGACCAGGCCGCGGCCGTCCGCTCCCTGGCCGGCTGGCTACGCCCGGGCGGCCGGCTGGCACTGGCCGAGGGCGGCCTTCGCATGCGCTGCCTGCCGTTGGACGTCGGCGCCGGCGAGCCCGGCCTCGAGGAGCGCATCGAGGCCGCCGCCACCCGATGGTTCAACGCCATGCGCGCCGGCCTGCCCGGCGCCGTCCCCAGCCCGCACGGATGGCCGAGGCTGCTCCGCGACGCCGGCCTGGAGGAGGTCCGCACCCGCTCGTTCCTGTTCGAGACCGGCCCACCGCTCCAGCCGGGGCAGGCGGCCTTCGTCCGCCGCCGCTTCGAGGACTCGCTGGAGCGCGTCGGCGACCTGCTCGACCCCGCCGACCGCATCGCTCTGGCCCGTCTCTGCGACCAGCAGGACCAGGCCTGCCTCGACCGGCGCGACGACGTGTTCGCCCTCACCGTCGAGAGCGTCCACGTCGGCACCAGGCCGCTCGGGACCCCGACCGGCTAGGGAAGTTCGTGCCGGTTGGCCTTAGGCGGTTGGGGGCGGTCGCCGTCGGCGCTGACGCCGAGGAGCTCGCGGATGGCGGGCGCCGAGAGCTGGGATTTGGCGAGGAACCCGGCGGCCGGGCTGGTCGCGATCAGGTCCGCGAAGTCCTCCTCGGCGCAGGTGGAGACGAGGATCACGCTCGACGGCTCCAGCGTCGTCTCCTCCTCGAGCCGTCGGGCGAGATCGAAGCCGCTCTCGTTGCCAAGGTCGAGGTCGACGAGCGTGACGTCCGGCTGGAGTTCCTGGGCGCGTCGGAGCGCCTCGGCGCCCGTCGACGCCACCCCGACCACGGCGATCCCCTCTCGCTCCAGGAGCGCGCGGGCGGCCCGCAGGAATTGCGGGCTGTCGTCGACGATGAGACAGCGCAGCGGCATTCGGCAAGGATCGCAGGCGCCATGCCGCGGCGCATTCCGGCTAGCTGGAAACCTGGGACCGGCGGGCCAGCTCGAACGCTCACCCAGCCGTGCCCGGCTCGGTGGGCTCCTGCAGCGTGAGAACGACGTCGTCGAGGGACGGGACCATTCCGTGCCGGCGCCGGATGACGTCGGCCACGATCCCCGTCCATCCAGTCTGGTGCGAGGCGCCCAGGCCGGCCGCGTTGTCTCCGTGGAAGTACTCGCTGAAGGTGAGGTTGTCCTTCCAGTTCGGGTCATGTTGCAGCCGGTCGATCCCGCCGAAGCACGGCCGCCGGCCGTCCGGGCCGACAAGGAAGATCGAGACCAGCCGGGCCCACAGGTCTGCGGCCACGGCGTCCAGGCTCAGCCTGCGGCCCGATCCGGTGGGGTACTCGATCGTCAGGTCCTCGCCGAAGAAGCGGTGGTAGCGCTCCAGTGCGCCGGTCACCAGGAAGTTCAGGGGAAACCACAGGGGCCCGCGCCAGTTCGAGTTGCCGCCGAACAGGTCGGTGGTCGATTCGGCCGGCTCGTAGTCCACGGTGGCGCGCACCCCCTCGATGTCCAGCGTGTAGGGGTGGTCGCGGTGGAACGCGGAGATGGCGCGCAGGCCGTAGGGGGACAGGAACTCCTCGGGGTCGAATAGCTTGCGGAACAGGCGCATGACCCGCTCGATGCCCACCGCTCCCACGAGCAGCCGCCTACGCCCGGGATCGCCCCGCAGGAGCCCCGCCTCGGTCAGCCTCTCGGGGTCGCGCAATCCCTCGCGCTCCAGGAAATCCGCGAACCGCTTGCCGGGGGCGACGGTGCGGTCCAGCATCCGCTCGTCGATCACGGCCACGGCCAGGACCGGGATGATGGCGACCATCGAGTGGACCTTCACCGGCACGACGCCGCCGTCTGGCGTGACGATCCGGTCGTAGAACAGGCCGTCGGCGTCGTCCCACATCCCCTGGCGCTCCATGGCGTTGCGGATCTCGGCGAAGTGCTCGAGGAACTTGTCGACCAGGTCGAGTGCCGGCCGGCTTCCGCTGCGGTGCAGGATCGCCGCGATCGTCGTCATCGCCAGCGCGTAGGTGGCCATCCAACCCGTGGCGTCGGACTGCTCCAGGATGCCTCCGACGGGCAGGTGCGAACGGTCGAGCGGGCCGATATTGTCCAGCCCGAGAAAGCCGCCCTCGAACAGGTTGGACCCGTCGGAGTCCTCCCGGTTGACCCACCAGGTGAAGTTGACCAGCAGCTTGTCGAAGACACGGCTGAGGAAGTCGAGGTCACGGCCGCCGTCGATGGCGAAGACCTCGAGCGCCGCCCATGCCTGCACCGGCGGGTTGACGTCGCCGAAGTCCCACTCGTACGCGGGAAGTGCGCCATTTGGGTGCTGGAACCACTCGCGGCAGACCAGGATCAGCTGCTGCTTGGCGAACGCGGGGTCGACGTGGGCGAGGGCCACGCAGTGGAAGGCGAGGTCCCAGGCGGCGAACCAGGGATACTCCCACTTGTCCGGCATGGACATGATGTCGAAAGCGTCGAAACTGCGCCATCTTGCGTTACGACCGCCGCGTCGCGAGGCCGGGGGTACCGGCTGCCCGGGATCGCCGTCGAGCCAACGGGACACGTTGTAGTAGTAGAGCTGCTTGCTCCACAGCATCCCGGCGAAGGCCTGGCGCATCACCATCGCCTCGTCGGACGAGGCGGCCGCCGGGGTGAGGCCGGCGTAGAACTCGTCGGCCTCCGCCCGCCGGGTCCTGACGACCCGCTCGAATTCGGGTCCCAGCGCTGTCGCGGGGCCCGCGCCGGACCCGGCCGGACGCAACCGCATCCGCAGTTCCACCGTCGACCCCGGCGCGACGGCGACGCGGTACCAGGCCGCGCACTTGGTGCCCCGGCGGGCGGGATTGACGGTGGCCGCTCCCGAGACGACATGGTCGTTGATCCCGTCCTTGGGGTACGGCGTGATCGCGGCCGAGCCGTAGAGGCGTTGCGTGTTGCTCTCGTTGTCGCAGAACAGCAGGGTCGGCCCGACCCCGTGTGGGCCAGGGGCCGCCAGCAGCTCCAGGTCGCCGAGGGAGGGGTGGTGGGCGCCGACCGCCGCGTCCCCAGTCGCCACGAGCTCCGGTCTCGGGGCGTCGGCGTCCCAGGACCAGGTATTGCGGAACCAGGCAGTTGGCAGGACATGGAGCGTTTCCCGGTCGGGTCCGGCGTTGGTGACCTGCACCGACAGCAGCAGGTCGGAGGGGCTGGCCTTGGCGTAGCGGACCTCGACGATCCAGTACCGGTCCTCGTCGAACACGCCCGTGTCGAGCAGCTCGTACTCGGGGTCGTGCCTGCCGCGCCTGGCGTTCTCGGCTCGCAGGTCCGCGTAGGGGAAGGCGGCTTGGGGGTAGTGGTAGCGCCACCGGTTCCAGGCGTGGCTTGGAACCGCGTCCAGATACCACCAGTAGTCCTTGACGTCCTCCCCGTGGTTCCCCTCCGTCCCGGTCAATCCGAACGGTCGCTCCTTGAGGATCGGGTCACGCCCGTTCCACAGCGCCAGCGCCAGGCACAGCCGCTGCTCGATGTCGCTGAACCCGGCCAGCCCGTCCTCACCCCACCGGTAGGCCCGGGAGCGGGCGTGGTCGTGCGGCAGGTAGCTCCACGCCTCGCCATCGGCGCTGTAGTCCTCCCGGACGGTTCCCCACTGGCGCTCGCTGACGTAGGGCCCCCACAGGGACCAGTCGCTCGCCTGGGGCATTGGGACCTCCTTGGCGGCTCGAGGACGGAGCGACATCATCGCCGAGTCAAGGCGATCGAGTAGGGAGCCCGAGCCCCGCGGTCCACGTGGGAGCACGAGGGTCCAGGTGCCGGCTTGGCTCCGGCGGCGCGGATCCTTGGCGAGTCCAAGGGTCCACCTGGCTCGTAGTCTGTGGTGGAAGCGAGGCGATGCCGGAACGCGCGGGGGGCGCGGTCGGCGCGGGATGCCACGAGGAGGCCCGTCGATGCACATCCCCAACGAGTCGGCGCTGCTGCGAAGAGCGCGCCGGCGGACGCAGGACCGCGCGGCCGACGCCATCACCCGGTTCGCCGGGTCGATGCT
>WNGJ01007532.1_pt1 | contig 16708 bp, 18 predicted proteins | sample 5400611 | NCBI WGS metagenome assembly WNGJ01 (sample SAMN13153375, study PRJNA577476) | soil metagenome | isolation source: 40 cm soil or saprolite under Garry oak tree replicate 1 | place: USA:California | collected 2016-06-15 | reverse complement strand
GGACTCTAGAATCCAGACCGCGCGTAACTGGACGGGACAGGTGTGTAGGTACCTAAACCATCACGTGCTACCTTGGACATCGCTAGCACATGGGGAAGTTGGTCGACATGCAGGACACGATCTCGCATCGCCGTATCCACGGAAGCTGTCATTGCGGAAATATTCGAGTCATCGTCGACTGGCCTGGTTCCGAGCCGACGATCCTTTCCCGCGCTTGCGGTTGTGGCCTCTGCACGAGGCATGGGGCGGCCTGGACCTCGCATCCCGCCGGTCGGTTTCATCTCCGGATTGCCGATGACGCTCAAGTAGACCGATATCGGTTTGGGTCGAAGACTGCAGACTTTCATGTTTGCCTGACGTGCGGGGTGATTCCAGTCGTAACATGCATGATCGAGGACATTAGATATGCTGTCTTCAACGTAAACACATTCGAGAACGTTGATCGCTCGCAGATCGTCCAAATGTCTACGAATTTTGAGGGGGAGGCCACCGGAGATCGACTCGCACGACGGCGACGCAACTGGACCCCGGAAGTTAATCAGCCTTCTTGACTGATGCGAACCATCTGTGTCCGGTGCAGATCAGGCACAGGGCGGCACTCTCGCGTTTACCCCACAATAGTAGGCCTGGCCGACATGGCATCTCGCTAATTCCGCTCAGCCACAGCTTTGCCATGTCGGCCAGGCTGTGGCTATCGGGTCACGCGGACAGTCGTGGTAACTTTGACAACGCCGAACGAGATTACGGCAGACGAATGAATGATTGAGTAGGGGCCAGGCCAGGAGGAAAGGCCATGAGTGGACGTATCATTCTCGGTATTTCCGGAGTGACGTAAAAAAGGTTCCGCGATCATGCGCCCTCACGCTTGCCTTCATCCTCTTCCCGAGGGAGAGCTAAACACGGCTTCAGGCGGACGAATCGCCATCGACATGCATCGTCGCCATCTCGATCCAGCGTTGGCAACCCTCCCCTGGCCGCCGAACGCTGTGGCTGCATCCTCTCGGTCGCGCGCCTCAGCGCCCTGCCGGAATGAAGCGGCCTAAGAACCGCGTTCTTGCGACGGAATTGATATCCGCGCCCGATTAGATCGGCATGTGCCGGATTTTCCCTCTTGCGCGGCAACACGCGGCACGAATATTCGAAGCCGAAACACACCCTTAACGTCGTTGTGGCGGCTTTCTTGTTCCGAGGCTGGAGCGTATATCGTCGCAGGCGCAGTTCCGGCTATCCCTTTCAGAGCGAATCCCGCACCGCTCATTGATTTTCCATGCAGATTTGCGCTGTCCCCATTTCGCCGTTATGTGGCAGCGGTTGTCGGATCAATCATTTTCTTCACTTCGGTGATCTTGGTCGCCGGAAATCCGCTGATCTCCGCGTGCTTGCGAATAGCTGGTGCAGCACCTCGTTCGATTTCTTTGCTGCCTCCTGAAGCTGCTCTCTCTCGAACGTGCCGACTGCGGGAATTTCCCTTTCAATAATGAAGCGGCGCAGGATCATGAGTTCTCCTATTCACGAGCAGAAATACCGTTGGCACTGGAGCGGCCAAACTAAACTTCGTCTTCGCCCCGCAGGTCAAATTCGGCCTAATGGCAGCGGCGATAATATCGCGTCCTGCCGAGTAGCCTCACTGCATCGTAACCGCGAGAGTCCTTGCCAGCGTTGAGCCTCCATGACAAATGACCATTCCTCGTGCTGTTCATGAGCCAGATTTGCGCAAACAGCGCCAGACCCCTCGAGGCTGGCGGCAAGAGGCCCGAGGTCGTTCGCAAGAGGATCACGGACGCCGGCCGGGACGCGCTGGATAGAAAATGGATTCTTTCCATTCGTCACAAAAACAAAAGAGCTGCCAAGCGTTCCCGGCGGCTATAAACGTTGGTCATTTAGCCCCACATGCACCGACAGCAAACTCATCACCTTCGAAGCGCCATTTGAGCATGGCAGGTCTGCGCAGCGGCAATCAGGCCTTTTGAACCTTTGAGGGTGGCCGTGCCACTTAGGGGCTCGATCACGGTTGTGGCCGTATAAAGCCCGGGACATTGTGGCTCCCAATTTTCTAAAGGAGATTAATACAACAATGAAGACAAACCTCAATTTATCAATTGTCGGCATGGCCGCGTTGATCGCCCGCAGATCGTTCAATCGCATTCGAGTCTGAGGGGGATCGCATGTCGCCCAAGGTGATCTCGCTTTTATCGGACACGAGCCTGTTCGGGGGCCTCGAGTCGGACGATCTCGTGGCCTGTGCCCATGCGTTCAGGGAGAAGCACCTCGACAAAGGCCAAACACTGTTTCTGCGCGGCGATCCGGGCACTCACCTGTACTTGGTCGAGGCAGGACGAATCAGATTGGCGATCTCGACCGTGAACGGTCGCAGGCTGAGCTTTCAACTCGCCACCGAAGGTGACCTGTTCGGGGAGATCGCCGCACTCGATGGCAAGCCCAGAACCGCCGATGCGACAGCGATCACGGAGGCGAAGATCCTATGCCTGGAACGCGGCGTATTCAGCGACTTGTGTGCAGCGCGACCGGCGCTGGCGATCGGCGTGGTGATATTCCTGTGTCGCCGGATCAGACAAATGACCACGCAATTCGAGTCGATCGCGCTCGAGCCACTGCATGTTCGACTGGCTCGGTTCATCTTGTCGGCGCTCGGCTCGCATACCGCGCCGCCCGGAAGGCGCATTCCGCTCCAGCTCGGCTTTTCCCAGAGCGAGCTGTCACAGCTTCTCGGCGCTAGTCGCCCGAAAGTTAATGCTGCGATCGCTTCGCTCGAAAAGGCAGGTGCGATGACGCGGACGTTGGACCGCCTGTTTTGCGACCCGAAAAAACTTGCTCGTATCGCCCAGTCTGCAGACGATGCCTGACGGCATCGCGGAGCCTGAAGCGAGTACCCCTCACGCCCCGCAGCCAGCCAGGAGCACTTTCACTCACGGCGGCGCGCAAGATTCGGGAAAGCAGCAACGTGATCTCAGACTTCCGAAAGTACCGGTGCGCCGGGGGGGACTGCCTCGTAGTAGCGTTGAATCGGGTGTAATACCCGTGGAGCGAAAGGGGCAGGTCATCACCATTGGCTCGGGTCAATCGGCAACGGGAAGAACCCGATGATCGATGGAAGGCGGCAGCCCTCGCGCGGTGGGACGAGCCGTATGAATCGAGAGGTCCACGTACGGTCCCGTGAGGGGCACGGGGTGAGAAGCTGGGACTGTAGAGGACGATCGGCTATCAGAGATCATCGATAGCGGGGCCGGGCGCCCTGTCTTGGGATTGAGGTCGTCAACCTCATCCAAGGTAGGAGTTATCCATGAATACAGATACGATCAGTCCGCGGCGTCAGCGCATGATCGACGATATGAACGCGCGCAAACTCGGCGCACACTCGCAGAGAAGCCACGTCTCAAGCTGCAAGCGTTTCGCTGCATTTCTGAAGCGATCGCGCGACACCGCCACACCGGATGATGTGCGTAGTTTTCAGCTGCACTTGGCGGAGACGGCATGAGCATCTGCAATCGCAACCGCATCATGACCGGCGTGAAGTTCCTGTTTCGTGTCACACTGAGGCGGCCGGATCTTGCTGCCGAGATCCATCACCTTCGTGAGCCACAGAAGATCCCGCAGGTGATCAGCCCGGACGAGACCCGCAGATTGCTGGCCGTCGCCAGCAATCTCAAGGTCCGCACGCTGCTCAGTCTCGGTTATGGCTGCGGCCTTCGCGCCGGCGAGGTGGTCAGGCTGAAGGTCAAGCACGTCGATAGTGCGCAGAAGATCATTCGCGTCGAGCAGTCCAAAGGCCGCAAGGACCGCAATGTCATGCTGTCGCCAGAGACGACTCGATCTGCTGCGCCAATGGTGGAAGGCACGCCCAACGCGTTCCGATGCCGGAACGCGCAGTGAGGAACGCTGGCTGTTTCCCGGCAACAGGCTCGGCAAGCCAGATGACCACTCGGCAATTGAGCCGCCTGTTCCACGAAGCGGCCGATGCCGCTGGAATCAAGAAGGCCGTCACGCTGCACGCATTGCGCCACAGCTTCGCAACTCACCTGCTTGAGCGCGGGACCGATATTAGAATCATCCAAGCGCTTCTCGAAACAACGACAAACTGCCCGCCCACAGCCGATCGAGGCGCGGATCATGTATCCGTTCCATCCGCGCTGTGGCGAAAGGGTACTTGTTCAGGGGCGATTCGCCTATCGTGGTGTTGATCTGGTCGTCATCCCGCAGCCTGATGGATCGACTGCCTGCATCCCGGAATGGATGACACACGAGCGCGCAGCGCGCTTCAAGCTGGCGGCCGTACCGCAGTTTTCTCTTGAAAACCTGCGCATGCTGCGCATCGAGATTGATGCGCTCCTAGCCTTTCTGCCGTCCGACTCGAAAAGGGAGCCAGACGGGTATGAAGCGAAACAGCAGAGATCCCGAAAAGCTGCAGCTGGGACTGTTCGATCGGGACGAGCCGGACGTGGTCCTGCTACCAACCCAGAAAGCCCAGCTATCGAGGCTGGTCGAAGTCCTGTTCATCGAGATCGCCGCGGCGCTTGCAACCGTGGAGGCCGGCGATGAGCAAGATCACCGCTGAACATCTCGCACGCAGTGCCATCGTCTACATCCGGCAGTCGACGGCTGACCAGCCTTTGCACAATCAAGAGAGCCAGCGCCGGCAATACGGGCTTGCGGATCGTGCACGCCAACTCGGTTGGATCAACGTCGAGGTGATCGACGATGATCTCGGCCGCTCCGGCGGCGGTATCAGCCGTCCTGGTTTCGAGCGCCTGCTGGCTGCGATCTGCGAGGGCCGCGTCGGCGCCGTGCTCGCGATCGAGGCGTCGCGTCTTTCGCGCAATGGCCGCGACTGGCATACGCTGATCGAGTTCTGTGGATTGGTTGGAACTATCATCGTCGACGAAGATGGAATCTACGATCCTCGCCATCCCAATGATCGTTTGCTGCTGGCATGAAGGGCACGATGAGCGAGCTTGAGCTGTCGCTGTTCCGCCAGCGCTCGCAGGAGGCGCTGAAGCAGAAAGCGCGTCGAGGTGCGCTGTTCCTTGGCGTTGCGGCAGGTTACGTGAAGACTGGGCGCGACCGGATCGAGAAGGATCCCAATCGGCGTGTGCAAGATGCCTCGCACCTTGTCTTCTCCAAATTCGCGGAGTTCCACAGCGTACGCCAGGTGCACGTCTGGCTCAGAGACGAAGGCATCGAGCTTCCCGCCAAGTCGCATGACGAGGAAGGACGCTGCATCGTCTGGAAGCTGCCGCTCTACAACACCGTGCACAACATCCTGACCAATCCGGTCTATGCTGGCGCCTACGCGTTCGGACGCACGACCAGCAAGGTCGTCGTCGAGGACGGACGAAAGCGCGTGCGCCGTGGACTTCGACGCGCTCGGACGGATTGGGACGTGCTACTCAAAGATCAGCACGAAGGCTACATCACGTGGGAGGAGTTCGAGAGGAACCAGCGTGTGATAGCAAACAACGCGACTGGAAAAGGCAGCGCGATCGCGCGCGGCGCGGCACGTCGGGGCGAGCTTATACTTGCGGGCCTGCTCAGGTGTGGCCATTGCGGGCGAAAGATGTACGTGGGTTACGGCAAGTCTGGCCGCTACTACTGCCAGGGCGCCGTCCTGAACCATGGCACGGAGCGGTGCATCTCCTTCGGTGGCCTCAGAGCCGATCAGGCTGTTGGCACGGAGGTTTTGCGCGTCCTCAAGCCACTCGGCATCGACGCTGCGGTTAAGGCGCTCGAAGCTCAGACCATCGAAATGTCTGCGGCTCAACGGCAGCTTGAGCTGGCGCTCGCCCAAGCACGCTACGAGGCCGCCCATGCGCGCCGGCAATACGACAGCGTCGATCCTGCCAATCGGCTGGTCGCGGGTGAGTTGGAGCGCCGCTGGAACGAGGCGCTTCAGGCGGTGCATCGGATCGAGAGTGACATCGCGGCACTGAACGCCAAAAGGCCGTCATCGTTAGGCGAGAAGGAGCGCCAGCACCTGATGCAGCTCGGTGCAGACTTGGAACGCGCCTGGTCGCATCCAGCCGCGAGTGCTGCGATACGCAAGCGGATTCTGCGCGCGGCATTGCATGAGATCATCGTGCGCATCGAGAACGGCTTCATTGAAATCGTGCTGCATTGGCAGGGCGGCGATCACACGGCGCTGACGCTTAAGATCAATACTGTTGGCAAGCATCGCTGGACGGTTGCCGAGGACACGCTGACCTTGGTCCGTGAGCTGGCGCGCCAGATGCCAGACAAGCAGATCGCACGTTTGCTCAATCGCGCCGGCAAGCCGACAGGGCGCGGCAATGGCTGGACCGAGGCGCGCGTGCGCTCATTCCGGCATCACCACGAGATTGCTGTCTTTCGTCCGGGCGAATGGGCCGATCGTGGCGAGATAACGCTTAAGGCTGCGGCAAAGATCATCGGCGTTACACCGATGACGGCGCTGCGCATGATCCAGCGAGGCGACCTCAAGGGACGACAACTTTGCAGAGGCGCGCCCTGGGTGATCAAGGCTGAGGACGTAGCGGTCCTCGGCAAAACAACCTTCGCCAGCCGGCCGCTAACAGCAAATCCCGCGCAGCAATCCTTTGACTTTCAATAACGTAGAGAGGTGCTCAGTATGACTCGTGTCCGCTGGGTCATGACAAATTAGATACGACGGCGCGCTATACGCGCGTCGCCACCGGCATGATCGCCGGCATCAAGAGCCCACTCGACCTGCTGTCAGAGCCGAGAAAGCCGAGGAAGAAGCCTGGCAAAAACCCCGGAGAGAACAACAAAGACCCCCCGGCGTAGCAGTCCGCAGCGGTGCCCCGTCCAGGGTTGGAGGGAATAGCCGACATCCCGCCGGCCTATTAGCTTGCTTCTGGCTCGGGCTCGGGCTCGGGCTTGGCCTGCACCCCGCCTGTTTTATCGCCCTGTCACAATCCGAAGTCGGACCACGTCTGCGCGTGACAGCTGAGTGTTGCGCGCGGTCCCATAGTTCGCATCGATCGTGTCAGCGAGCGTTGGGGCGACCCCCATTTGCGCAAAATAGAGTTTGATCTGATCGCGGAAGTGTGTGCGCAGCCCCTCGCGGTGTTCATCGGAGACATTGAGCCCAAGTCGGTTCGCTATCCGAGTGCCCTGGATGAGGACGGTGGTGTCCTCCGGCAGCGTGCGGCGCACTCCACCGGCCAGGATGAGAACGCAGGCGAGGTCGCAGGTGCCGATCGATGACAGCGAGGCAGGCAACGACACACCCGCGCGCTTCAGGGAGACGCAATCTGAATCATTTAAGCTCCGGCATTGATCGGCGATCGTCTGGCCGACGCCCACGTCGTATCCACGCTCGCGAAATAATCTCCCGATGCTCATCGCCACGTTGAGGTCGCTTTGTCCACGCACATTGAGGAAAATCGGACGCTTGCGATCCGCGAACCGGTCGAGCCCCGCGATGAAGCGCTTATAGCCGTCCCAGTGGACCGTCCCCTCGGCCGCGAGCCAATGCGAGCAATTTTCGCCGCAGGCGCCGGCCGCGCCCTGTGCTGGATAAATCAAGGCGGCGTCCTGCAACGAAGCGACCCCACCCACCGCGGGTCGTGCCTCGCCACCAGTTTTTGTCTGGCTGAGCGCGATTTTCGAGCCGCCGATGGCGAGCATCGCAACAAACCCCGAGCGAGCCAGCAACGCGCACAAGCTCGCATCCCCAGTCGATGCGCTCTTCCGCGTTGCTCGCTTCTGAATGGAAATGGCCATCTGCTTCTCCGTTGCAGGAGCCCTCGCGGAAAAACGTATGACGCCACGAGCGTGGGGTCCTCTCATTCGGGCGAACCGGCTCCCAGCCTTTTGTGCCCCGGCGGCGATTTTCTCCCGTGGGGCCTTGGGCTGCCCTCGTGACGTCGTCGGCATCACGACCGGCATACCCCCAATAGCTGCCGACTTGCTGCAACGCCAAAGTCGGCAGCGTCGGGCCAGAAGCGGCCATGCCAGTTGTCATTTTCGCTTCGTCAACGGCTTGGCGAGGCGCTCCGATTGAAAGCCGCGCAACTGGACTGAGCGTACGATGCTTCAAGGTGACGATGCCGACTGGCACGGAAGCCACAGGCTTCTTGACAGGCAACGCCTTTTACCTCCAAGCGCGTCACGTGGGAAATCTCAAGATTGCTTCCGGAAAGATAGAGAGAAAGCGCCCGGTGGCCGGGTGACTTATCCGCATCTCAGGTGCAGCGTTGGCCAACATCGCCCGAGCAGGCTGCCATGCCCCGATCTGCTCCTTGGACGCTCTAAGGTGCAGCCGCCTCACGTCGGGCGGCCTATTGCGCTGAGCATTTCATGCACCTCGAACGTCATCACGCTGCGGTCCAGCCAAATGGCACGGCTGCCGGATCGCTGCGCAAGGATGATTGCCCGTCTGCACCGCCGTCCTAATGCGGCTTAGATTTTCTGGGAGCAGTGTGATCCAGCTCACACTATGATCTCCCAGCCAGGGGGCATTTTTGGCAATGGTCCCACTTTGATTGGGAGGGAGCGATGTACAAAATTTGGTTTGGACTGGCTTTCGCTGCCATAGTGGTCAACCCAGCATCGGCGCAGGACTACCGCAAGAACTTTAACGAATGCGTGAAAGAGCTCGGATTATACCACGACAATAGCTACACTCATAAACTACAGCCCGAAGTAGGTGGCCGTACGCTGCACAGGTGGTATTTCCACGGCGAAGCTCAGCGCATGGCATTCGATAGTTGCCTGGTCCGCAGAGCGAATTCCCAACGTCAATCAAAGTAGGGGTTAAGGTTTGGCGGAGAGAAGTAACCCTTCGCGCGCATGCATGAGAGCACGTACCGTCGGTTGTCTCGATAGGATCGGGATTGGTCGACATCAGAAAGTGGCTATCGAACAGGAGGAGCATCATGAATCGTCGCAGCATTCTCAACTTATCTGCCGTCACCGCGCTTGGACTCGTTGTGTCGCTAAACAGCGTCACCGCCCAGCAAAAGTCGCTCAAGGAAGAGCTTGTGGGAACGTGGGCCTTCGTCTCATCTACGGGCAAGCTCGCGGACGGGACTCCGGTGTGGGGAACTAATCCGAAGGGCATACTCAGCTTCGACGCCAATGGCCGCGTTTCCACCATCATCGTTCGATCCGACCTGACAAAGTACGCTTCCAACAATCGGATGCAGACCACTCCGGCAGAGGACAAAGCAACTGTGCAGGGGGCGATCGCCTATTTCGGAACGTACACGGTGAACGAAGCGGACCGATTCTACACCAATCACGTCGATGGCAGTTCTTATCCGAATTGGAATGGGACAGATCTGAAACAGGTGGTCGAATCCATCACGGCGGACGAACTGAAAATCCGCAATCCTGCTCCTTCGTACGGCGGACCACCGACGTTGTTGACATATCGGCGAGTGAAGTAAGCAGCACCCACGACAGCTCGGCCTATGGACCGGCAATCATGTCCTACTTGTCATTGTCCCTGCCGGTACTGAAAGTGAAATCAGGCAGGCGTTCACGGAACTGCCCGCTTCCGACAGTTGTGCCCTCGCGAGGTGCATCTCTTCGCCTGCTGCAACGTACAATCGAATTCCGCAACGGGTCATCTTCCGCCGTCGTGCGCCGTCGCCGTCGACGGCAGCTTACCCCCAGATAGCTGCCGTGCCCGGCCCATGCTGCTGACGGCAGAGATGGGCCACGTGCGGACATCGAGCGAGCGGTTCATGATCACGCAATTGAGCCTACCCCAGCCCTGGAAAAATGGCAGCTTTCTGCCAGCGTGCGGCACGCACCCAACGATGATCCCGGAGGAGACCATGAAACAACTGATCACGACGGCGATTGCCTTGTCGATAGCCGCCACCGGATTGAGCGCAATCAATGCCGCCGAAGAACAGCTCAACCCGAAGGGCATCACCATCAAGTTGCCCGATCAAATCCCGTGGAAGCGCAACGCCGCCTCCGCCGTACTGACCGCCGCCAGCAACGAGACCGCCGTTCTGTACGGCGACCCCACGAAATCGGGAACGTACGTATATCGGTCGAAGTTCGCGCCGGGTTCCAAGAACATGCCGCATTGGCACCCCGAGGAGCGAACAGTGGCCATATTGTCCGGCACGCTCTATTACGGGCTAGGTGAGCAGTGGGACGAAAGCAAGCTCATAGCGCTTCCCGCCGGCACATTCTTAGCGGAGCCTCCCATGACGACTCACTTTACTTGGGCCAAAGAGGGTGAAGTCATCCTTCAGGTTACGGGCATTGGCCCGAGCGGGACGACGCTCGTCCAACCACCGAAACCGTGAGTGGTTTGATGCGCGTCCGCCAGCCGCGCCGGTTCACCCCACCCCGATCTTGCGAAACGCCCGGCTGATCCACGTTGTTTTCCTGCGGCTCGAAGCCCTGGCCTTCACCAATCTTAGGCGTCCTTTATCCGCACTCACCCCGCTTTGAGGTTTACGGCTTTGCCGTAAGGATACTCAAATAGTCCCCAACAATCATATGTGGACAGAAATCGCCAACCAGGTCGCAGCACTTTCGCCGGGCGTTCTTGCCAGCGTGAATCCGCCCGCCGACCCTGACGCGATTGGTACCTTGGAACGCCGGATCGGAGCGCCGCTGCCTGATGGCTTTAAGCAGTATCTCGCTGTAATGGACGGGCAGAACGACTTGGGGCGCGATCATCCGTTCATTGGATTTAACAGACTCCTGCCGGTCGCCCGCATCATCGAGACCATGGACATGGCAGGACGCCGCTGCCTGCCCTGGAACGTCGGCCGGACGTCAGCGCGGTCCTCGACGCTGCGTCCCGGCACGCCGCAGATCAATTCCCCGCTACGGCGCTATGGCTTCTGCGGGAGTGCTATTGGCTCCCTACGCCGCGATCGAGCTTTACCGCGCCATGATCGATGCGTATCAGGCGCTGGGCCGCTCCTCCCTCGCCGCCGTCGTGAGCCACCGCATGGGCATGGGGCACGTGCGGTGACGGCGGCGGGGTCGAACAGCGCATTGTAGTCGCAAGCGTAGCAGTGGAGCCCGATGTCGCGGGGAGATTCTTCCAATGCATTGAACGGTCGGCTTGCGCCTGGCCAGAATGACCGCAACGTCAGATTCTGCCGTCGCGCGCCGTCCCCAGTGACGGCAGTTTTCCCCAGTAAGCCGCCCTCAGGGCTACGGGGCAGGCGGGGCAGCCTTGGGGCCAGGAATCGACATATGGCTTCACCATACCACAGACAATCTTATTCATTGATATTGGCGCGCGTTGATATCGGAATCGGAATCGTACAATCGTCCTTGCGGCACCTGTTAGTCACACCGGCCGGTCGCCTAAGTACAGCGCGATTGCACTGTCCCACACGAGAGGCACGCCATGAAAATCATCGTCGCAACCAACGTCGCCGCCCCCATCGAGGAGGTTTGGCGGGCCTACACCACACCCGAGGACATCAAACTGTGGAACGCAGCCTCCGACGATTGGCACACGCCCGCTGCTACGGTGGATTTCCGCGTGGGCGGCGTCTTTTCTTCACGCATGGAGGCAAAGGACGGCAGTATGGGCTTCAATTTCGCCGGAACCTATGCGAAAATCATCGAGCACAAGCTCATCGAGTATTCGTTCGGCGAACGCACGGCGCAGGTCGAATTTGTTCCTGGGCCGAATGGTGTCGGGGTGCGCGTCACTTTCGATAGTGAGCCAACTCATTCCATCGAGCAGCAACGTGCTGGGTGGCAGGCTATTCTCGACCGCTTCGCTTGCCACGTTGAGACGAAGCGGCAGGTCTGACCTGATTGTGAGCGCCCTAGCTCTCGTTCTGACGGACCGGATCAGATGACATTGGTTTGCGCCAACTGACTGTCCTCACGTTAGACAGGGCGATCCTATGTTTGATCCGCGTAATGCGCGCCAGGAATTCGAGAATTTCTTGAGCGGCAGAAATTTGAACGAGCGTAACCTCAATCTCCTCAACGGCTGTGAGGCATTTTTCGACTTCTACCGGAACCTAAGACCATACGGGCGCGTATTCGAGCAACATTGGGACGCGGACAGGCTTCTTTTCCAATGGGATACTTACGATTGGGGGGCGGGCGAGCATTTTTACTTCAACCTGACGCGTCAACTTATCCTCGCGAACGAGGACGCAGAGGACGAGGATAATTGGCAATTGCGTCTCACGTTTGAGTTCGAGCCAAACAACGACCTCAGGGCGTTAGGCAGAGGCTTCAAATGGGGCGGGCCCTTGTCGGAGTTGCCAGACTTTCGAGCATACGTATACCGATCCCCAGCATTCACAGCCTGCACCAAACATCAAATCCAACGGACCGTGATTGAAAGACAACAGTGCTGAAATACTGATCTACGTCTTGCGACGCACGGCCGGACCATACATTGGGTCAGATTCGGCCGTCGTGCGCGTTCACCGCCGGCGACAGCTTGTCCCCAGATAGCTGTTGTCCCGGCGGATGCTGCTAACGGCAGAGTCGGGCCATGAACGGACTCATGCACCGCAGCGCTGATCCACAAACGGGAAGCTGCAACACGATATGCCGCGGCCTTCGATCACCGCACCGGAGCCGCCGCGAGCGTGATAACGGACCGCATCGCGGAAAAACCGCGGACCAAAAGAATCATTGCCGTTGATTCGGCGCAAGGTCGCCGTCACGCGTGTAACAGCGCGCCGCGTAACAGCGCGCGTGTCAGACCGAGCGCGTCAACGTGGTGGCCGTGGTCAGCGCGTAACTCTGGAGGACGCCTCGCTGTAACTTTCGGCCGCGATGAAGCCGGTGGCAGATCAAGATGATGGCCCGTAACGCGACGGCGATCAGTCACGCGCGTAACGATCAGAGCACTGGGGTAGAGCGGACACGATGTCCATGACCCAGAGCGGCCCTTCGCGTTCACTGGGCGTGTGCATCAACGCACGTGACCGATAGACAGCTAGTCTTTGATTGGTCAGCACTCGTGGGGCACCGACGGCGTCAAATATCGAACGCGCTACCTGCCGGAACGAATGAGAGAACCGACCGGTCCGACGACAGGTTGTTCGGGCTCAAATATTCGCGTATCCTCCGTTGTATCGTTCAAACTGCACACGCTTTTATCGGGGAGGGTTCGTATGGGCTTATTCGAGGATTTGGCTGGCAATCTTGACAAGAATCACATTGAAGCTACGACATTTAGCATAGATGCGCTTGGGCATCAGATTTGCAGTCCCTGGGCGGAGGTGGAGAAGGCGAACACCAGCCAGCCGTTCGATGTCGTCATTGTCGGAGCCGGCATGTTCGGCGGTTACTGTGCTGAAAAACTGTTTCGTCGTGATAACAGCAACAAGAAACTCAGAATTCTGGTGTTAGACGCGGGCGCACTCTTTCTCCCAACGCATAAGCAGAATCTCCCTATAAGCAACGTGCCCGATGTTGTGTGGTCAACCCCCTTGGAGGGGCAACGAGGCCTACGTGACTGGTAGTGGCTTGGCTTACTGCATTGGGGGCCGTTCGCTACTTTGGGGTGGATGGGCTCCGGAGTTAACGCCGAATGATCTCAAGAACTGGCCAGATGATGTCAGCAAATTCTTAGTCCGCCCAAATCGGGCATTTTCCCATTCGAAAAGTTCAGCAGTGTGACTTTTCTCATCGATGCCCTTAACGAAGATTCAGCAAAGACCGAACGACGTTTGATGTTGCTTCCGCGCACGGAGGTAATCGGCCTGAACCGGGACAAGGAGCAACGAGTAACATCACTGGATCTGAAAGTAGGCCGCGATGCGAAAACTCTCCACCTAGCACCCACTACCACAGTAGTCCTTGCGAATGGAACCGTCGAGGCCACTCGTCTGGCTCTGGCACATCTCGGTGTCGGTCGGAAAGATAAAGCTGGACGCCTTAAGCTCGGCAACTTTATGGCTCACATGCTGAACAGTATTACAGTGCGAATTAAGCGCACTGCACTCGGGCTTAGTGCTAAGCCAAGCCAATCTGAGAACGAGCTAGCGGCGTTCATAGCTCGCGGCGAGGTAGATAAGCGTCGCTTTCACTATCAGATCGTCGCGGCGGCCCTACAAGATCCAAAGCAAACGCCTTGGGACCTAATGATGAAAATAATACCCGACATTGACCAACTTGACCAGCTGAGGTCAAAACATAACCCGAAGTACATCACGATCGTGTTTCGAGGGGTCGCAGAAATGGAGGGCAATCGTGAGCTAGATGCGCCGGATACGTGGATGAACTGGATCGGCCTTGAAAAAGAGGGGGACCCGCGCGCGCGAGCCTACGCTAACCTCAATCCGTCGAAGAAAGATAATGACTTATGGAACGCCATGGATAAAGTGGCGATCGATTTGGCCAAGCAGCTTGCGCCGAAGCGTGAAGATATACAGTGGGACAATAAAGGGTGGCAGGATGAGCCGATTGATCCCAACTCGACAGACAGCTTCCATGGCGGCATTGGGAGTTCCCACCACGAGGGTGGTACCCTGTTTATGGGGGGGGAAACGGATAAATCAATCACCGATACCGACGGCAAGTTTCGTAACCTTTCAAACGTCTACGTCGTCGGTCCTGCCGTGTTCCCCACTATAGGCGACGCGAACCCCTCGCTCACGGGTCTCACTTTGGCGCGCCGCACCGGCGACGCCATCCTGGCGGCGCGCGGGATGCCCGACCAAGAGCCCAAACTAAAGACTTTTCAGACAATTTTCGATGAGGTTTTGAAGGCCGCGCAGAAGGTCGCAGAGGATGATAAAAAGAAGAAAGATATCCTTGAGAAGACCTCGGACAATTGGAGTTGGGCAGTTTGCGCTGCTGCGATAGTTCGCTATTATGGAGGGAAAGCGGAGGCATCCAAGATTGCGACAGAAACCAAGGCCCCGGAAATAAAAGAGAAGGTGCTAAAAGACATAGATAAATCTACGCCGTACTCTATTCCAAAGCACCCCAATCTTGAATCCGTACTCGAGAAGTGGTCGAAGAACCCGAAGGACCTTTCGATCGCCGCCGAGGTCTTTCCGAACAAGGGGGATCATGGTACCTGGTTTCCAGAGATTGAGCGACTGAAGGAAGAGATCGATAAAGATAGGCCGGTGGTAGCTTGGATTGAATATGAAAAGGAAAACTATAGTGATTTTATCATTATATACGGTTACGACGTAGGCAACAAAGACGATGAAAGCACTCTCTGGATACGCGACCCTCTGTACCCCGAAGCTAAAAAGAGTACTTTTTTGGAATTGAAACACCCCAATTGGCGTGCCACGTGGATTAACGTTCACCGCCGTTAACCAACTTCCTGTCCGATTGGCCCCTTCCGTGAGTGCGGATGTTCGATGCCGTCAAGATGTCACAATTTGACCGCAGCGATAATACTTATCGCGGGGCACAAGCGTATTTACCCGCCGGAGCCCGTACACAAGCATAGTTATATGGCTAGACATAGGTATACACCCAGACGTATCTACTGGGCTGTTTACCGGTGGGATGATCCTTGCTGTTGGTGAGTGCACCATTACAAGCTTCCGGGCGGGCACGAATCGCGATGTGTGCCCCCAGCGCCAAGGGGGGCGGTCGCGGTAGGGACGAGGATTACTCCCCGCCCCCCGCGCAGATTTCGTTGCTGCTTATCCCCCGATACCTGCTCTCGTGGACGGATTTTGGCTGTGCCGATCAAAAGGCACGACGGGGCTGAATAAAGGTATCCCCATTATCTTCGTACGCGGAGTCAGTTCGCACGTACAATTCCCCTATGGGCTCTACCAACTCCCCCATGGGCTACGCGAACCCCGACGCGGTGACGCAGATAGCAAATGGCTTAAGCACAACTACTTTCAGCTATGACAACAATGGGAACGTCACTCAAAAAAACGGTAGACGGCACGACCACTACGTACGTCTATGATTATGCGAATCGTCTGACAGCGCTCGGCGCCGGCGGAGCAACCACGACCTATGGATACGACGCCTTCGGCCAGCGAGTGATCCAAACTGGCACTACGACAACCACGCTCTATCCTTTCAAATGGTACTCCGTGGCGAGCTCGACAGGAACAGGCGCCAAATATGCGACCACCACGGACTACGTGTTCAATAGCGATACGCTACTTGCGACAGTCGATCAACAAACAGCAAGTGGCGTAGCAACCGGCACTGCCAGGACGCGCTATGTGCACCCGGATCATCTAGGGTCTACGAATGTCGTGACAGATGAAAATGACAATGTAGTGCAGGCGCTCGACTACTATCCTTATGGAGGCACGAGGATCAGTACAAACAGTGGGACAAACGAGAAGCGAAAATACATCGATCAGTTCGCCGATTGCCCTTGATGATGATCTGCTTGCCGTTGTTGACGAGCTCGGAGAGGACTATCGACTGGTACGCCAGCTGGCGGGCGATGCGATCAAAGTCGAGGAAGTAGATCGCGTCGAAGGCGTCGGTCTTGAGGTCGGCCCGCAATTCTTTCAGACCAGGGCGGTCCATCTCCGTCCCCGTGTATCAGTCGTCGATGTATTCCTTGACCAGTACATGACCCGCGGTCGCAATCTGACGCTTGAGCTCCGCGATCTGGCTTTCAATAGTGCCCTCATTCTTTTGAGTGTCCGAACTCACCCGCGCGTACAGTGCCGCTTTCTTCATATGTATTGAATCGATTCCATAAGTCGGGCAACTTGTCGAATCGGCTAATAGGGATATCGCTTGAGCTTGATAAGAATTTGACTGCACGGCTGTCCTCGAAACT
>WNGJ01003237.1_pt1 | contig 16718 bp, 13 predicted proteins | sample 5400611 | NCBI WGS metagenome assembly WNGJ01 (sample SAMN13153375, study PRJNA577476) | soil metagenome | isolation source: 40 cm soil or saprolite under Garry oak tree replicate 1 | place: USA:California | collected 2016-06-15 | reverse complement strand
GGAAAACGCTCAAATCCAAGGAAATGACTCAAATATTCTGTAAACGCCACACAATTCCACGATCCGTAAGTAGCGTAGCTTCAGGCTCTTTCGAGCTCTTTCGGGCTGATTCGGGCTATTTGCGAAAAGACTCAAATATTCTGTGAAGGAACAGTTTGTTCCTTTGAAGTGCCAGGGAGGGGACTCGAACCCCTAAGGATTTCTCCACCAGATCCTAAGTCTGGCGCGTCTGCCAATTTCGCCACCCTGGCTCAAATTCACTCAATCTAGCACAAACTCTGGTACAAACGGCGCCAACCATCTCGTTTCGCCTTGGTAAAACGGCTCTCACACGCGCACGACTTACACTCGGCTATGTGAGCGCGGCTGCACGATAACGGCGCTGTTAAGACTGACGCGTTCGCCCCTTCGTTCGCAAGTCGATAGCGGCATTCTTGCTGGCTACGGGGTAGCCCGGCAACGGCACCAACGCGCTATCTTTCTGAGCACGATCGTTCGCGATATCCATTTGCGCCATTCAATCCAGCCGACAACGATCCACAAGGGCAAGGCGACAACCGCCGCGAGAGCAAACTGGAGCGCCTTCGGATGCTTCGAATGCTCCGAAAGGTGCGTGAAATAATCAACGAGGTAGACCACGCCAAAGGCGACGAGCGCGACAAGACCCGCCGCGAGCGCGGCGCGAACAACACTCAATTTAAGCCGCTTGTCCGACATGTAATAACCCAGCATGGTGACCCCCAGATTGAAAGCGACGGTCAGTCCTAGAGCTTCCCAGCCAAAGATCTTGATCTCTGGTTTAGCGAAAAGAATGCCGAAGAAGATCAGGAAAAACTCGAACACATAAATAAGCCCAAGCCAGTAGCGCAAAACAAGGTTGCGCAGGCTACCAGGGACCGCGACTCCGATAATGTTCCAAAAGATACTGGCAAGCCGGGCGATCCACATCCCGGCTTGGCTTGCCTTTCCGAAGCGATAATCCTCGGCCAGCGCCTCGAGCATTCTTCCGGTCACGTTGGTCGCGCGCGAGATCAGGCGGAGGGCTATCTCGGCATCGAGTTTGCGGTTTACCTGGAATCCCGGGCTTCCGTAATACTCCCAGATTTTTTGCGGTTGATCGAGGCACCGATACAATGCGGCCTGCAATGGTCCGGTTAAGTCCTGAGATTCAATTTTTTGTTGTACAAATGTCCGCAGCGTCTGTTGAGCTTCCGAGAGTGGGGCGCGTCCGGCCAGCGTGCTCCCTACCAGGTCGCAGATTGTCCTGATGTCTCCGCTCTTGATCTCTTCATCCAGAATAGCCATGTGCGCTTGCTTGATCAGGTTCTTGCACGTGGTGTCGTCGGATTCATCGGGTAACAAGGCGCTGATTATGCGCTCCGCTCCGTCTAGACGCCCCCAAAGCATATCGTTTCTCCTCCAGCCCTCGTCGAGAAATGCGCCGAAGGACATGAGAGCGGTTCCCGCCAGTTTGCTCCGGCCGCTGGCGCGCTCATCCATCAAGGCGGTGGCGTCTTCAGGACTGACGCGAAAAACGTCCACTTCATTAGCCTCGCCGACACCGGTGCCATACAGCACCGGATAGGTAACCAGGTCGTAATAGTGGAAGTTGTTCTCGAAGTAATCTAGGCAAGCGTGGGCCGCTTTTGCCCCCGCGCTGTTGTTCGGGACGTCTCCTTTGTCCGCCGTCACGGGCGAGTCGGCAAATCCGCGGCGAATCACCTCTGACAATTCGTGTAAGGCTTTTTCACGTTTGCCCCCGGATTCGTCCAATAGGTCGACGGCTTGGATCCGGCGCGCGGCCGGGCTATCGCACTGCAAAATGAGTTGCAGTTTCGGCCAGCCGATATCGAGCTTCGACATCGCCTGGTAGAGCGGCTTCCCCGTATTAGATTCAGGATTCAAAAGCTTCTCCTGGGCCGATCGGGCGTTGGTCACTTTAGGAGCGAGCTTGCTCTTCCTGATGAGACTCAGCTCGCCACGAAAATCATCGTCCCAACCCTCAGGGCGATTTGCCAGGTCCAACTCGGGAGCGTCTGGATCGTGATCCAGCCAGGCTTGGAGCAAGTCTAAGGCATCGTCGTCGAGAAGGGCCAATTGAGTAAGGCGGCGACGTAAAAAATTAAGCCGGCGAAGGACGAACCGGATATCAAATTTCTTGAGAAACGCATTTTCGGTGTCCTTTCGCTCGGAGCTACCTTCCTCCCGGGGTTTAAACGCGACGTAGTTTTTGTCGCGCCAGGCCTCCACTAATTCTCGGATGGCGATGGCCGCATCAGATGCTGGATCGTAACCGGCCGCGCGGGCAATCAGTTCTGCCAGTAGACCCGTGATCTCCTCCACTTTGAGCCGATGATAGGCCCCATAACTAACGCCGTAGAGGTTGATCATCGTCCCCAGATCTTCTGTCGCGAAATCATGTATAAGGTCATCTCGGAGCTTCGCTTTCTTTTCATCCTCTGGGATGTACACCATATCTTTGTCTACATGTTTGGTGAAACCGGCCATGCGATGAAGCATCGCGTTGCGTTCTTGCAAGCGTTCTATGTCTTCGCGGATGGTCTCCTTGCGAGGCAGGTCCACTACGGCGGCGCGAATATTTTGCGCAAAATCGGGTCGCTTGCGTTCCGTCTTCGGGTCGAGCTCGGGGTGTTCCGGAGACGGCTCCACATAGAGCAGCTTGCGGTTGACCGCAGGTTCGAAGCGCCGCCGCATTAGCATTGCTGTTGCGTGGCTGAAGGGTTTGTTGTCGAGATATCCACCATCACCAAAGGCACGCGTGTAGAACGCGTTTCGTAGTCTTTCAGTCGCATCCGGAGGAAGCAGCCCGGTCGGTTCGCGTCCGCGGGCTTGTTTGTCCAAATCGATAAGTCCATGCCGGACATATTCACTAAAGAACGAATCCCAACTTTCTGGCGTTGGCGGCGTATCCTCGTATTCTGGATACCCACTGGTCACTGCGCGAACGTCGGACAAGCACATTGCTTCGAAGGCAAATGGAAATGATGAGGTGCAACGCGCGGCGAAGGCTAGGAAGGGGTCGTTCGCTTTAACGAAGTCGTCGCGTTTGCTTCCGGTTGCGTTCGCGGTGGCATAACGAAAATGAAAGACATTTTTGTAACGGCGTTCATACACCACGCGGTCCGAGAGGGTGATGGGCAATGGAATCCCTTCGATGTCCGTGGTCGTGATAAAGAGATCCAGCTCGCTCACTAGGGGCGAATCTGTTGTCTCAGCACTGGCATTACGTTGCTCGTCCATCTGGTCGAGCGCTTCGAGGAGTTTGCGGTACATACGCTGGCTGTTGAGCAGCGATGCCTGGGGCTCTTTGAGCTCGAATCCGGTTAGATCGGCGATCGAAAGTTTATCATTCAGCAGTTTGCCCAGATCGCCTTCGGTTAGCCAAAGCCTCTTCAGTCCCTCCATTCCTTGGTTTCGCGCCAGCGCTTTGGCCAGGAATATCCCGTTGATTCCGCCAGCCGAGGTGCCGGAAATCACATCAACGACAAAGCGTGTTCGAATCGGCTTGCGGCTGGGCGGCTTTGGATTGCCCTCGGCGTGCGGTTCGGCTGCTTCTGCCAGCTCGGAACGCTGATGGAGGAGTTGTCCCAACTTCCGGTAGACGGCCAATGAGCCCGTCAGTTCGACATCGGCGAGCAAAGCTTCGCCATCGTCTGCGGACTTGGGCGCGGTCGCGCGCACCATGTTTAGTAATTCCTGCGCGACTCCGTTGATGTAAATGGCCAGTGAAACGCCACCATACATGACCACGGCGAAACGCACTTCGCGCTCGACTTCCATTGGCACCGCCTCGCCCAGCGATTGCGCGTCCTGAGCTGTCGCCGGTTCTGAAGTGCTCACAAAAACGGGTATGCTATACCTCTCGCAGATTCAGCCAAGAATCATTTGCGTAGTCAAGCCAAAACGAGGCCTTCGGACTCCAATTGCGCAACAAAAGCCCGTTCGTCGATCATCGGGGAAAATCTCCGCTAGATTAGAAGGCGCGCGCGTCGAGAGTCAATGCGCTAATCGGTACACGATCGGCTATTGCCCCACGGTTCGATGGCGCCGAGTTACTGTTCTTAAAGAGTCGCGCTCCTTCGGCAAATTGGTCGAGGACGAGTTTCACGCTCTGGGCAACGTCGACGCCGGCTTCTCTTGTCAAAGCCTGATCGAACTGGTCAGAGAAGACTACGCTTTGAACAGCCTCGAAGCACTCCACAAGGCCCGAAGTCCAGTTTTCAAAATCATTATCATCGACGTCCAATGATCCCAATAAGAAGGCACAAGAGGCGAGCCCGAGGTTCACTACGAACTTATCGTCACGAGGTTCAAGCGGCACGAATCTTGCGGTCGCTAACAGCACTTTGATGGCCTGCGGCCAGTGCTTGCTCTCCAGTAATTTACCAATAAGTTGCTTCGCTTGATCCGCTAGTCCGCCTGTGAGGAATCCTGTTGCACTGCTCTGCTCAACGAACTCGCAGGCTTGCTCAAAGGCCAGGACCGCACTCTCGGCCTTGTCCTCTTCGGCACAGGCACCGGCTCGCATCGCGAAGGCGGCGATGACCTTTTCTTGGAGTTCAGATTTTCCTTTAAGCTGCGCCACCAGGGTTGCCGTCAGCGATCTTGTTCTCGGCAAATCTCCGACTTCCAGCAGAGCCTGTGCTACGGTCGGTGTGGTTACGGCTGCAATCTCGGTAACAATCTCGTCGTCAGGCCAACGCTTTACAAAGTCCCATAGTTGCCCGAGGCGCCGCACGGCTCTTTCGACCCGACCATGGACGTAGTCCGCGTAAACGAGATTTGCGAATGTGGCCATCAGAAACATAAGTGTATCCTTACGGGACTCGGCAGGCAGGGAGTCGAGAAGATTGAGCACTCCTTTCATCCCATCCTCGATAACTGCAGTAGAGGGATGCTCCGGGAAGTCCTGCGCCGCGCGTGAGACAAATTCGAAAACGCCGCCAGGCTTTGCCAGCCAGGCCACCGCATTGAGGCTTAGCGCTGGCGTGAGATCGGCATCGTCGCGGGGACGAAGATGCTCCAGGACAAAGAACTCGCCAATTAGATCCGGCTCGAGCGGCGCTAACCACGACTTCGAATCCTGACCGACAAGAATTTCGTAGCGTTGCGCATTGTAACGATCCGGATCTTCATCGTTGACCGTGGGCAGTTGCTTTGACAGGGGCGCGAGTGAGGACAAGTCAGTGACGTGAAGCCCACCGACGAGAGTGGCAAACGCGAGTAAGTTCTTATCTTTTTCACTGACTCCGCTCGGTTTCCAATACAGTTCCTGTTCTCTCTTAAGCACGTCGCGCAATAACGCCTCTCGGTCCCAGTTGCGAATATCGCGGCCGGCACCCATAGCATCAGCAACCATTGCCGCGTAAAGCGGGCGTCCGAGAGGATCGATGGAACGAAGCATTCCAAGAGCGATCTGTTTATCGGGAAGGGGATGAATGCCTGCCTGTTCGATGATGTATAGGATCGACTTCCAGAGATCTTCATCCGACATGGAATGCAGCATCAGCGGCTCATCATGCTGCACGGACTCTATGGACATTCTCGTGGTTCCGGTACCCCGAAACGTGTCCCACCAATCCCCGGTAAGACGCCTTTCCAGTAAGAGCAGGCGCACCGGATGAGCGAGTTCAGCGCTGTGAGTCTCGAGCGCTGTTATGATGGCCTGGAGTTCTTCGGGCCGAGACCTGACATAATCGGCGATGATGAGCGTAGGTTTTGCCGGTTGCCATTGCATCCAATGCATGAAGCCGTTATTGTTCGGAAGGAAACCGACGCGCCAAGAGTCTTTGCGACGCTGGCAGACTTCGAGCGCGAGACGACTCTTGCCGGCTCCCGCCTCGGCGACTACTAACCACCAGACGAAGTTGTCAGGCGATTTGAGGAACTGTTCCAGCCGATCCAGCTCGGTCTCGAATCCGAGAAAAGGGACGCGCTGGGCTCGGAAATGAAACCGTGTTGATTTAGAAACTTTGAACGTTTGAAGCCGTAACGGCGGCTGGGGACCGAGATCAAGCTTCTGAAGCCAACCGCTGAGCGCCTGCATTAGCTTGTATTTGTAGTTATCAACTGTGGTGAAGGATGCGCGAATCTGCTCCTGCTCTACCCTTTCCTTGAGCGCCTTGAGCTTTGCTTCGTTGTCCCGGTCGTAATACTCCTGGGGCCATTTAAATTCAGGGTCCAGTATGAAGCAGAAGCGTTTGAGATTACGTTTCTGCGCGTGGTCATATTCTAACTCTGTAACAGAAGCATCATACCCTTCTTCGATATAACCGTAACGGTGTGCGAACATACCTACATAAACGTCAGCCTCATCTAGTTTTTGTCTGCTGCCCTCAGTGGCCCCGGAAGCCATGGCTCCAAAGAACTCCATGCCGATGGGAATCAGACTCAGGCGGTTGCAAACCTCAATCGCCGCGGCGCGATATTCAGCCAGATCTCTTCCAGTGCTGCTGATGAAGACCTTAGCCATACGGCCTCCTAGATATTGGGTTTCCCATCTCTAGATCACATCCTTGAAGCCCCTCACGCGTCAGCTCCGAAAACAAGCTCAGTCACCGCTCCGGCGGGCGCAAGTGGTAAAAAGCTGCGGCACTCAAGCCGTTGGCTGCAGCGGCTCAATTAGACCAGTTCAGGTTTAGGTAGCTTTGCGATAATAGCGAAACACATCGTCACCCAACTGCTCGCAGACTCACTCCAAGCGACACAGGATCCCGAGCGGCTCTCGGATTTCATTACAGCCGGCGGAGCAGCTGCGGATGTGCAAGTAAGACCTTCTGATTTTCCAGCTCTTTCGATGTGAATTCCGAACCTGCCGAGCAAAGACCGCGCTCGTCGGCAATTAAAAAAGTCGCACCAAGGAGGCGGAAAGAAGCGCCGCGAAAGCGACCAATACTCAAAGGAGCAAGCTTTCGCTAACAGGCGGCGCGACAATTCGTTATGCCGTGAAAGCGTTGAAGTGTTCTATCGCGACTTTCGTGCTGACCGCTTTTCCTATTTGCCGCGTCTGCCTCCTTCAGAAAAAGTTTTCCGCTCTTACCATCTTTGCCGCGGTTCGGCCAACTTCTCGAAGCTCCTCGATGTAACTCGGTGAGTCCATTTTTTGAACGTGCTTCGGCTGAATCCCCGGCAAGCCAAGCGCCTTCAAGCCGTCCGCAGTGAGATCGGCGTTGTAGCGCAGTAGATGAAAAGCTTCGGAAAGACGGGACCCCATTTTTCGACCATGTCTTCGACCTCGCGATCCAACCAACCGCCGACGACACATTTGCCAAAGACCCGGCAAAGAAAATCCTGCTCGTTGAGAGCTGCGAACATAAGCGCCGCGGGGATGGAACTAGCGTTGTAAAGCAAGTGCAGCTCGCGCGGAGTAAGCTTCGATCGTGCATTTGCGCCCGATCCCGTCCCTACGGAAACTAACAGCATCTTGTCTTCGCCTGTTGACCAATTGAGATGGTACGGCTCCACAGTCGCCATTAGGAAAAGCTGAAAAGCGGGGTTATTCTACATCGTCATTGCGCCATCGACGAAGAGGTTCCGGTTCTCGTCGATAACAATACTTTCTGCTGGAAAGAAAGTCGGTGCAGCGGTGCTGGCGCGCACGAGTTGCCATAGCGGAAACTTCAAATTGCAGCCAGGGCGGGTGAGCGGTGTGTTGTATTTGGCGTTCGGATTGTTACTGAGCGGCCAGGGAGAATCGGTCGTGGCGTCACGCAGCACAAGCATGAGTAGAGTCTTCAGTTTCTCGCTGCCAAATTCTGTGTCGGCTCCAAACTTGCCCTGCAGCATCTTCGCAAGTGGCGTGCTGTCATATTTATACCAGAGCCTGCGGAACAAGCGCGCTTTGGAGAACATCTGCGGTCCGCTCTCTAGATAAAAGCCGAGAACGTCGCTCACGCGCAGACCAAGCGATAAACAGGCGGCGATGATCGCTCCGGTGCTCGTCCCAGCGATATAGTCAAAATAATCGGAGAGGACGAGATCATCGTCGCGGCCGAGCTTCGTCTGCAGTTTCCTTTCGATTTCAGCGAGAACTTCGAGCGTGATTACACCGCGAATGCCGCCACCGTCGAGTGCGAGCAGTTTCCGCGGGCCGATCTTATCCAATTTGTCGCGGTAACCGATTGCCACGGATAATGGGCTTTGTCGTTGGTCAGGCAAGATCAATCGATCGATTTTGTCTTGAATTGACATGCCCGCCCGTACCATCATAGACGGGAAAGAAACAATAAACGAAACAGAAGCCGCAACATGGCTCATGATGTCTTCGTAAGTCACTCGGTAAAGGACAAAGCTGTCGCCGACGCAGTCGTGGCGCGGCTCGAGGCAAAGTCGGTTACCTGCTGCGTCGCGCCGCGTGATGTGATTCCCGGCGCCGATTGGGGCGAATCAATCATTAATGCGATCGAATCCAGTCGGCTCATGATCCTCATCTTTTCCAAAAGCGCTAATGAGTCGTCCCAAATTAAAAGGGAAGTAGAACGCGCAGTTAACAAGGAGGTTTACATCATTCCATTCCGAATTGATGACATTCCGCCGACGAGATCGCTCGAGTATTTTATCTCAACCGCGCAGTGGATGGATGCCTTTTCGCCACCGCTGGAACAGCATTTGGAGAATCTGGCGAAGACGGTCACCCGAGTATTGGCGAGCCCACGCTTTCGAGAGACCGGCGAGTTGGCAAAGCCAGATAAGACAACCACAACCTCGGAAACAAGCACAAAGGACTGGCCCGTTCCGCCGCTGCTGGAGCCAGTAGTTGAAAGGGCAGTTCGACTGCCGAATCAGCCGCCCGGCCGCCTATCCTCGGGCCCACGGATTGCCGCCGCTGCGGCAATCGCCGCGCTGTTGATCGGCGTTGCCGCCACATGGTATTTTGGCCACAAAGGAGCCACGCCGAAGGGAAACAGAGACAAGAGTATTGCAGTGCTTCCGTTCGAAAATCTGAGCGCTTCTAGCGAGTTTGGCGCTTTCCCCGACGAGGTACGGCGCGAGGTCATCAGCCGGCTAGGGAAGCTGGGGGGAGCTTAGAGTGGTCAGTTCTGACGACTTGATTCAGGACAAACCTTCTGCAACGCACGACCTGCGGGAGATTGGTAAACGAATTGGCGTTACATACCTGTTGGAGGGCAGCGTTGCGCGTGTCGGCAACGAGGTAAGAGTGAATGTGCAGCTAATCGACGTTGCAACTGACAAACACGTATGGGCTGACACCTTTGACCGCGATCTTACCAGTCTGTCCGATATCGAAAGCGAAATCGCAGCAGGGATTGCTAATGAGCTCGTCGCCGCTCAAGGGTCGCGATAACATACGTCACCGTCGAACAAGGATTTGCTGTAACAGCCTTTTCAATCCTGTCGCCGGTTCGTCGATAGAAAATAATTTAACGTAGCCCGAGCGCGCGATTTCCTTAATCGTTGCGGAAGTATCCAGCGTGGCGTTGCGCATCGCCGCACTCAGCTCATCGGCAAATCTTCCGCTGCCTTCTAACACAAGGAGTGGCCATCCGTTGCGCACGCTTTGCAAAGCTTCATCGGCCGCAATCGCGCCGCCGTTGACCAAGATTGCAACGGTCGGTGCTTTGAATGCGCGCGCGAGTTCCAACATCTTAGGGGTCTCGCCGCCCCATTTATTGCTCTTCACCAAAACGAACTTCGAATGATTCGGTTCAAGCGGGGCGCCGTCCGACACGGCGGATGCGCGTGAAATTTCCGGATTAGTAATTTTCCCTTTCGGTGCGATCCCAAGCAATTGAACTGTCGCACGCGATCGCGCGACCGCCTCACCCATCATCGCCATGACGCCGGACTGTGTGCCTCCATCGATAACCAACGCACTCAGTTCGGCGGCCACGGGAGCAACTCCACCGGCAAACAAAGTCGCAAGAGCAGCCTTGCGTGAATCATCGAGTCCGGCTGCGCCGCCAAAAAGCAGAATCACAGCCCGCGGCGATGTAATTTCAAGAGCGTCTAAAATCGCCTGCGCGCTTGCATCGCGCGGTGCGGTGATAACGACAGCGCGATTTCCGTTCTCGAAAGTAATCGCATCTTTTTTCACGATTTTTTCACGCCGGATTGAGTTTCTCCTCACCCCGCAACTCAATGTCGCGAGCTAAAAGTTCATTGAGGATGCCATCAAGTTCCGTTACGTGGCAGCCCGCTCGCTCGCGTGCTTGTTTCAGTAAACGCAAATTGCCAAGGGTCGTTGCCGTTTTAAACGAGTGGGTCGCGGCAAGGATCGCTTTGGGGAGTACTCGACTCGCCGTTCCCCAATCTTCACCAATACAAGCAAGCTCGAGGACCGTGGCGAGATCCCAATAATCGCTCGAGCTCGCGCCGCCACGACGCGCAACTGCGAAATTTACCAAAGGTAGTAGGCGCTCAACTTCTTTTAGGGCCTCGGCGTCGCCTTTTTGGATGAGCAGATTGATCGCATTTACCCCAGGGTAATAGTCCCGCGGGTCGGCTTCGAAGCCTTTCGTGTAGGCGTTAATCGCATCATCAAGCGCAGCGATCGCTGTAATCTTTTTAGCCTGTGCAGCCTCCTTGTAGATATCCTTATGAATGCGTCCCTTGATCCCGAGTGTCTCAGAATCGGCGCCGCGGTTTTTTAGCAGGTCGTCGAGAATCTTGAGCGCTTTCTCGCGATCGCCCGGTTGATTCCGGCGGTTAAGCGCCAATGCGAATTGCTGCTTGGCGACGACGTAGTCCTTCAAACTGTCCGGGAATGCGTTGTAAAGAGCGATCAAGTCTTCAAACGCTTCGGCGTCGCGAAGCGATGACATCAATTCGATCAGGACCGATCGCGGAACGACTTTCAGATCACCGAGGTCGCGCTGAATTTTCAACAGCGCGTCGCGTTTTCCCTGCGGTGTTGGTTGCGAGCACGCGGTCGAAAGCATCTCGCGAAATTCCTCAAGGTACCGAAGACGTTCTTTGAATGTCTCGCTGACCTCATCGGGCAAATCGATCCCCGGAAATTTTGCGATGAGTTGAAAGAGCGGGCTGTCATTTGTCGCGACTCCGTCGATTGCTGCACGCAGACGTTTTGCGAGTTCAGCCCGGAGTTGTTGCGCTGACGTTTCAGTCAGTTTCCCGTTTTCAAGCTGGTAGCCGAGGGCACGGACCAGTGCGACATCAAACGGCAGCGTGCTAACATTGGCCAAAATCGGCACGGTCGTAAATGGCTTTGCCGCATGGCGGATTCCGAGTTCATAAAAGACGTTCGCATTCGCGAGCGTAAGATCAGCCACAACAAACTCCGATAGCAGCAGCCGTGCGAACATTGCGCTATGAATGATCCCGCCGGTGCGCTCTTCATCGCCCCGGAGCGCTTCCAATCCACATTGTTCAATCGCCGGTTTAATTCCCTCGCTGTAAATTTGATCGAAATCGACGACCACGCCGCTTTTGAGATCCGGCTTCTGACCAAACGGCATATCCACGAAACACAGGGCGCGGTAGTTCATGGGTTTTGATTACTGTGACAAGCTAATTCCTCCTTGTCTGTAGTCACGTTGTCGATCAATTGTAAGCGCGTTATCGTCACATGCAGTTGCGTCATTTTCCGAAGTCGAGAATCAGGCACTCATACTCATGGAGATTCATCGCATCGTCCTGATTGAGATTCACGAAAACGACGAGGTAAACCGTCGGCCAGTTGGTGAGAGTCGTACCATGCTCCACCTCCGTCATGCTGGAAAAGAAGATTGACTCCTGTTGGTTCGAGATTACTCGCCGGCGCCATTCGGAGAAATAATTGTGACTGAGGTTGCTCAGGCGCAGCGTGGACGAGCCAAAAGGTGGGTCCGCCATTCCCGTGCCAGGTGAAAAATACGGAGTCTGCTCGATCTTTTTTCCGGCGGCGATCGCGTCGAAGATGGAAGCATCCGACCACGCGCATATCTGAATGTCGCGCTCGAAGTGAGGACATCGTATTTCAAAAGGCGCCCGCTTCAGGAAGACTCTGGTGATGGGTTTGTCCCCTTGAGTGGCAAACATCAGATTTTTCTGATCGCGCTGCCAAAACTCGAGTCCCAACTCTGGCGTTCGCATCAACTCCTCCCCCGCAGGGCTCGCGTTTTCCGGAATCGCGCTGGGATTTATGCGAGAACCGAGTTTCGCCCCGTGTCCCGCGAATTTGTAAAGAGCGAATCCCCCCGCCAGTAGTAGTCCCACGGCCGCCAATACAATCAGCGCTGGTTTCACGCGCTTGCGCGGAATGCCGGTGACCAGTGGCTGCCGCACGACACTCTTGATGTTTTCGGCGACAGCTTCCAGAAATCCGCCAAGCTCAGGGTGTCCGGCGTCGCCCTTCCAATCGGAAAGGTCAACCGTCTGGAGTCGTCGGAATTCCAACGGAACATTCGCGGAGTCAATGCGCACCGGAACCAGAATTTTACGGCGCAACCCTTCTGCCGCTTCGCCTTTGACCCAGTCTGATGATGCGGAGTTTTTCGACCAGAGCACCACTACGCATTTTGCTGCGCCAAGCGCCTCTTCGATCACTTCGTCGAAGGAGCGGCCAGGAGGAATACTTCGGTCCCACCAAACCGACCAGTTCTGCTGCTGAAACAATTCAGCGAGAGTTTTTGCCTTGTCCCGGTCTTCCCGTGCGTAACTGATGAAAATGTCGCTCATCTTGTCTTGCGGGCGTTCACCCCAAAACCATGGCGGAATAATTCCAGAGGAGATCGCGAGGGTAAAGCGATGACTTCAATTCGAGGGCTACGCTCGTATGTCTAGCCCAGACAAAGGTCAGCCTGGTTTACGTCGGCGAAGCCTGTGCAACCACAGACTGAAAAGTAAACTACTTGATTAAACGAAACGCAAGGTACACGAATCAAAGCGACCTGGCACGGAGCGACACTCGCGGAGAGCGACGACACAATAATCGTCGAAAGAAATCACTATTTCGCGATTGATTCGATCAACCGTCATCGTTGCTCAGGTCTAACGTTTGCATCCGTTCTTCCGTTGGCCGAATGTCCTCCCAGTCCACCCACGCCTCTCGGCCCCGACTCGTCAAAGACTCATTCAAGCGACGCACGAAGTCCTTGTCCCTGCGCGAGTAGGAAATGAAGATGTCCGCCATTTTAGGCGATGTTCTCTCGATTCTTTTTGGTTCCAGCAGCTATTAGTTGTTGACTCTAGCGTCTTAGTGGCGAAGCACCGTTGGTTTCACTTTAGCTCGAGGCGAGATGGCCGACCAGCGCGCGTGTTTCCGCAGCCGTGGGTCCGTGGGCCTCGAAGAACCGCGCGGCAGGTTCGCCAGCGGATCGGTTGGGCGACTCGGCGGCGAGGATTGACCATTGCTGTTGTAGCGTCGCTTCGAGGAAGCCGCGATCCGTGGTTTTGTCGGTGACGAAGACGACGCGACCTAGGTCGATCGTGTCAAGCAAGCGGCCGAGCTCGTAGACGCAACCGTGGTTCGACGCGCTAAAGCTTCGCAAGTCCATCACGACTGCGTCGCTGCCGACAACGAGGCGGCGCATAGTCGGTTGCCAGGTGTCGGCACGGCAGAAGAACTCCGCGACGCGATATCGTCCGTCCGGATCGGGTTGCGAATCCATTGCTGCAACGCGACGATCGAGGTCGGTACCATCGCCAACGAAGGTGCGTCCGAGCTTGCCCGAGAGAAATCCGAGAAATTCGTGTGGCTCCACGGCGGAGGTGACCAGATCCGGCCCGGCAATCATGGCAATGGCGCCGCCGCGCAGCCATGCCTTGCGCATTGCGTCAAAGAGTGGCTCGCTGCGCTTGCCGAGAGCAAACACACGGAGCAGCAACAGACGTTTCGGTGACGGCGTCGTTGAAAGGAAACGAAATCCGATTCGTGCCACGACCTTGTACGCGATAAAGGCGACAACTCCCGTCGCGATCCACATCCAATGTTCAAAGACGAGATCGACTGATGCGACGATAGCGAAAAGTACGAAGACGACATCCACGGTGAGCGACTCGTCGGAGAACTTTTTCGCCGAGTAGCGCGCGCCGATCCAGCGTAGTACCAGCCACCCGAACACTGCGAACAAAAGCAAACCGAGCAGCAGCGTGACCACGAAAACTCCGCTGCCACCCAACCCTACCTCGGCGCCGATCTTCACCGCCGTGCGCATTCCTGTCTCGCTGGCGCCAAGGAGCGAGAGCGCAAGCTGAGAACCGAGCAGTGCGATGATCGCGAAAACCAGCACGAGGGGTCCGACCGAGCGGATGCGCCGCATCAGGAAAAGGTAAAGCAGCACTGTCGCTGGACCATTTTCAATGATCCAAAAGAGCGCCGCCTGGTTCCAGGTGAAATCAGGGCTACGCGCGAGCTCCACGACCGCCAGCGCGATGTAGATCACAACATACCCGAGCACGATCCAGATCTTCTGTGCTCGGTCTTTTGCCGCGACGAGAATCACCACCAGCATCGCGGGCCAATAGAAAGTCCAGAAAAGAAAAAGCGCCTTAATCGGTCCGATTTGCAGATCGTGAGTGGCGAGGAACCAAGCAGCCGTCATAATCAATGCGTACGCCGCGCCCGCGGCGAGATAAACAACGGCTGCGGCCCACGGGCTAGGCAAGCTCGCGGGCGGGGCCGCATTTGCATCAAGCGACACGAATCGCAGCGGCCTCGGCGGGGCGTTCGTGTCTGTAATTGTATTCGCGACCGGGACGCCTCCTTTACGCGACTCTTTCATTCCGCGCAACACCGCGCGCCGGTAAAGCCAAAGCAACAAAGCCGACGCCGGGAATGTAAGCAGCGCGCTTATGATCATGATGAACGGCCACACGCCGGTCAGCGCCTGCGTGACAGGATCGGCAGGGGCGCTTGTCATGAGTTGGTGTGCGTTAGGTGACGGATTCGCTTCGGCGCACTCATCACAAATCGCGATTTAGCATCAACGGGTCGTTTTGTTTAATTTTTTGACCAAGCGAGTCTTAAGGATCGTCGGGAACGCGAAGCAAGAGTCTGAGCCTTGGTTTTGGAAGCTCAATCAGGGCTTTCTCCTTTAAGTGGTTTCGTCACGGATCGCACCCACTCAGTGTTCTCCGTTGACAACAGAGCTTCGACGCGCTGGACGAGCAGATGGAAGGCATCACCCTTATCGTAGGGCTCCGTTTGCGTCAGGAACAAGAGTTTTTCCCTTCTGAGCGATTCTGCGGTGGCTCTGTACTTAATCCAATGTTCCTCAAGATGTAGCAATCCGAGAAGGGACGCGATCACGGCAACGACAACGCCCAAAACACCGATGGCAATCTTAATCGGGAGCGAGTTGCCTGCGAAACCGGAGAGGAATGGGATCGTGGCCGCGGCAGCAATCTCGGCAAAACGCAGCCGCTTGAACCAGCGTTGATTCGTGCCGCTCTTGCGGTCATACCAGCCTATCTGATCGCTCAGGCGCTGCTCGATGTACTCTTCGGGTGAAATCATTTTCCTCAAGGGCCTAACGAGTTGCTCCGCCTTTCAGGGCGAACATAAGAATCAGTTACACGCTCGATCAAGTAAAGCGATCAGATTTCTAACCACTTTTTTGCGCGCCAAGATATCGGCTGCATTCGGCAGCGGGGTATAACCGATAAAAACAGGCTGGTTTAAAACTAGCCCGTTATTCCTGATTTTGAAGCTATTTACGGAAAGTTTCGCTAGGTCTTTACCGCTCAGAGCGGCATTCAGGTCAAACGAAGTTTTGCCGTCCTCTGTGAAAGTATACGTCAGTCCATCACAGTAATTCGCCTGCAAAACATGCCCCTACGCGCTACGTTGCCGAGTTGATTTTAGCCTTGTCAGAGGTTTCGCGATTTCGATAAGATCGACCATGAGCTCGCCCCCAATGCGAACACGTAATTCAGTCTGGATCGACCGCCGGGTATTTTCTTTGTTGGCGTTGCTGCCATTGCTTTTCGCGAGTTGCTCGGTGCTCTTCGTATCACCGTACGACGAAGTGACGGACCGCGCGGCCACCGACTTGGTCACGAAGACGGAGATACTTATTGTCCGTTATGCCGCGACAACCGACGAGACGGGAAAGATTGTAAGGCACGGAAAACCGCATGATGCCGAAGCCGCTACCTTTTACAACGAAGCGCGAGGCGCCGCGGCGGCGATGCTGCTACGCTCTGAACAAAAAGACAAAAACGACGAAGAAATTCAGATACTCCGAAATCTAAGTACTCGTTACGATCAGCTGGAGGCAAGTCATCGTCTCGGTCCGATTACAATGACTTCCGCGGCTGGCCTTCATCGCACTCTGCGCGCGCTCGTGCAAGTGCAGCTAACCAAGAAACACATCGGGACGTCGAAGGAAGCGACCTCGGCGTCCGCCTCTAATCCTTAAACCTGTTTGTAAGACATGGATTTCAAAAACACTCTCGAAAAGATGCTGGCCGCGGCGAGAATCGCCGCCGGCGCCCACTGGAACGTTGTAAGCGATTATTTGGAAAAGGAATTCGCGGAGGCGAAAAAGGAAGCGGAGGCCATTGCGTTAGAAGTGGCTGCCGGCACGAAAACTCCCGAGCAAGCAAAGATTGAGCTGCAAAGCGTCAAAGACAGCCTGGAAGATGTCAGGCTTGCGCTGACCGTGGAGGCCAAAGCCGCCGCGCAAGAAGCGATCAACGCAGCGCTCGAGGTTCTGCGGAGTGCGGTCAATTCCGCCGCCAAAGTCGCGATTCTTTGAGGATGAGGTGATTTCCTACCATGTGACTCAAACGTTCCA
>WNGJ01003404.1_pt1 | contig 16720 bp, 19 predicted proteins | sample 5400611 | NCBI WGS metagenome assembly WNGJ01 (sample SAMN13153375, study PRJNA577476) | soil metagenome | isolation source: 40 cm soil or saprolite under Garry oak tree replicate 1 | place: USA:California | collected 2016-06-15 | reverse complement strand
AAGATACAGGATGCGCTGGCGTCTGTAGCCTTTATCGCTTCTTCAACTGTATCGAAAACGGGCAAGCCTTCAACAGTCGTGCCACCCTTACCCGGAGTCATTCCACCAACCATGTTTGTGCCCGCCGCTATCATATTACGCGTGTGGAACTGTCCCTCGCGCCCGGTTATACCCTGCACGATAACCCGCGTTGTATTGTCAAGCAAAATACTCATGCTCTTGTCCTCTATTCCATCGATCCTACAACAGCCACAATCTTTTGTGCGGCCTCACGCATATCTTTACCCCAGTCAAGTCCGGCGTGTTGTTTCAGCATTTCTTTCCCCTCTTCCGCGCCTGTGCCTGAGAGACGAACGACGATGGGCATGCCTTTAGGCAGATCGGCCTGGGCCATGATCACGCCTTTTGCCACTTCTTCGCCACGTGTAATGCCACCGAAGATGTTGACTAGAATGCCCTTGACCTGGGGATCGCGCGCTACAAACGTCAATGCTTTGCGCATGATCTCGGCCTTCGCACCGCCACCAATATCGAGGAAGTTTGCCGGCTTGCCACCAACACGTGCAACCATGTCGAGGGTCGTCATGACTAATCCCGCGCCATTCCCGATAACGCCGATATTGCCGTCAAGTTTGACGTACGTCAGCCCTTCCTGCTTGGCTTCGAATTCCAGTGGGTTGGATTCTTCAGACTCCGCCCAGGAAGCATATTCCTTGTGGCGGAACAGTCCGTTATCATCGAGCAGAATTTTAGCGTCTGCGGCCTGCACCTGCCCATCAGCAGTCAGCGCAAGCGGATTGATTTCGGCCAGGCTTGCGTCGCTCTCAAGAAAAGCTTTGGCGAGCGCTGCAAGGATTGCGCCACCTTTTGCGATCACCTGGTGTGGTAATCCTGCGCGTGCCAGGATCGTGCGTGCCTCAAAGGGACGCAGACCCCAACGCATATCGATTGGCTGCTGAATAATCTTTTCAGGTGTGGTCGCAGCCACCTCTTCGATGTCAATGCCGCCCGCTTTAGAAACCATCACGACGGGGGCTTGTGATTTGCGGTCGAGGATGATACCCAGGTAGTATTCCTCTTTGATCTCCAATTTCGAGACTACCAGCACCTTCTCTACTGTCAGCCCTTTGATATTCATCCCTAGTACTTTTGCGGCGGCGGCGCGGGCCTCTTCAGGAGTATCGCCAAATTGAATGCCACCCGCCTTGCCACGTCCGCCAACATAGACCTGGGCTTTAATTACTACTGGACCACCTAATTCGCGGGCAAATTCCTCGGCCTCTTCCGGCGTATACGCTACTCGTCCAGGCTGAATCGGGATCCCATAGCGTGCCAGGATGTCCTTAGCCTGATATTCGTGAATTTTCACTATGTGCTCCTTAAAATAGGTCTTATAGAATATGACTTTGCCCTCTGCATCCACGACTTTAAAATCGCCCCATAACGCCCTCCTGGCGGGTAGTCATATGTGCGAACCTATGCTATGCTAGCACGCGTGCAAAGGGGGTGTCAAGAACGGCGAATCTTGCTAGAATACTATATGGGGCGCGATGTATCTCTATCAAAATGTGCATAACAGGGGAATATGTTTATGGCAAAGAAATCGTTAATACCTTCATCGGAGAGAAATTTAAATAACCATACTTCTGCCAAAAGGATTCTCTATCCTCCCAGGAACTCGAAACCAGCTAAACTCTGGCTGTGGATCACCAGCGTGCTCATCATAGGGGCAATCATTCTTGGCAGTGTCAGTTATATCACCTGGAACTGGCTAAGAAATTTACAAATCACTTTTGGAGCAGGCAACACACCATCCACTATTAACGTTACCACTTTCAATGTGCAAAGAACAGCAACCTACGCAGATTTAAATTTTACTGTGGTGAATGCGCAATATGCTATCTCTTTCCCTGATGATACTCTTCAAACAGGGTCGGCATTGGTGCGTTTGAATATGCGTGTCACGAATAAGTCCACCGACCAGGTCTCTGTGATCTATTATGATGTTGCCCGCCTGCTTGTCCCTGGCTCAAAACCGATAGCCCCAACCAATGTACATCTCTCAACTGGCCCAAAGCCTGGCTCAAGCGAGATGGGCTGGATCGATTTCCCGGTTGCCAAAAGTGTACAACTCTCCACCCTCAGGCTACAATTGGGCTCCGTGGCAATCGGCGAGACCCTTCTGACCATACCTTTCAGCGGACCTTTCGATCCCAACCATTATGCTGGGAAAACATCCCGCCAATCATTGACCATCTGGTATAACTTCTCAGGCAATGTACTCGTCTATCACCTCACAAGTGTGAATATTCTCTATGCCTATCGAGGTACCCAGGCTAAAGTGGGGCAACAGTTCTACGTGCTCAACTTCGCTGTGGACAACAACAACGGAATTACTGTCTCTCCTGGTTTGGGTTTTGATTACATACGCCTCATCATCAACGGCTATGACACCCCACCCATCGATAATACCATGCCTTACAGCTTTAATGCTGGAAAGCATGCTGTCGCGGGTCGCGTGGTCTATGTAGGGCCAGCGGGTATGAAGACTCTCAATATCGCGTTTCTGTTGCAGGTAGTGCAAGGTCAGAATCACTATAGCGTTAGCTTGTGATAGGGCATCGGATTTCACTCTCTGAAAAATTCTTCCAACCGTTTTGACACCTCGTCAGCAGCTTCGTTAGGAAGCCAGTGACCACAGTCAGGGAAATGCTGAACCGTCTTTGATCCAAATCGCTCGGCAAAATGTTTTGCGATATACGGATCATGGTCTCCCCATAAAACGAGGGTTGGTACGCTAGCTGTTAACTTGAGCAGGGCGTCCTCCCACGAAACGAACACTTTGGGGTCCGTCGCTCTATAGAGACGCAGAATCATCTGCTTCATCATGTGACTCTTGAACGAATAGGCGTGACGAATTTGTTCGCGGGTCAGTTTCCGAGAGCCACGCCGTACTTCCCAATAAAACAACGGCCAGTTCATCACCACCATACTCAGTTCCCCCACCAGAGGAGTACGCCAGATGCGTGCCCAGATGTGCCAGCGATAATCGGACTGGAAGAGTGTGTTCATGATCACGATCCGATTGACCTTCTCCGGATGCTTGACGGCCCAGGCTAATCCATAAGGGCCGCCGTGATCATGGACCACTAAATTAAGGGGAACATTGATGCCGATGTTTTCAACCAGCTCATTGATGAAATCCGCCCGATTTTGCAGCGAGCAATCGAATTTCGGCGGCGCGATGGATCTGCCGAAGCCAGGTAAGTCGGGAGCCAGGCAGCGATAGCCGGTACTCAGGCGAGTGATCACATCAGACCATACCTCTGCAGTATCAGGGACGCCGTGTAGAAACAAGACGGGCCGGCCTGAGCCTCTGTCTAGCAGGTAGACGTTGACATTTTGCACAACGAGTCCCATCCTTACCTCTTTCTGCTACAGTATTTCACTGCTTCAGTCGCTCCAGCTCTCTCGAATGATGCTCTTGGAGCGAGTGGCCAGGATTCAGGTCAGGCTCATGACTACCCTGCGCACATCGTCTTTTGAACAGCACCGCGAACAGTATGCGCGGCTCGAATAGCGTCATCGGAGGCTTGAGCATGTGCAGGACCTCATAAAAGCGTAGGGTTGCCGGTGGATAAGAGCCGACTAATGCATGCACCCTGCCCCCATACCAGTTGAGAAAGCGCATGCCTATGGGTCGCTGCCCTTCCGTTTCCGGGTAGTGAAAATCCTCGCTCGTTGCCAGCAACCAGGGTACCTTCACCGCTTTGGCGATCGCTTGCTGGCAGCGCTGAGTGAGACGAATCGGATCGCCCTGGGCTACATTGCGCTGCTGTTGACACAAATAGTCATTCAGCATACTCGCCTCCAATGCTGCGGTCGTCATTCCCTGTCCGTAAATAGGATTAAAACTGCAGGCCGCATCGCCAAGGATCACGAAGCCCTCGGGAAAGCGAGACATCTGCTCATAGTGACGTCGCTGATTCGCAGGAAACTTGTGGGTGATGATGGGCGTGAGAGGCTCTGCATCCTTGATTGCCTCGTAGAGGTTGGGCATTGGTAAGCTTCGTGCATAGTCGAGAAAACCACTTTCGTTGCCGGGTGGGTAGTCTCGCAACCAGCAGACCAGTGTCACGATCCAGCAGTCGTTTTCGATGGGAACCACGTACCCCCCACGTTTCCCACCAGGAGGTGTCGGGTAAATGATCAACGCTTTCCAATCAAGCTGTGCCTGGTTGGGGCGACGATAGATGCGAGAGGCGTATCCGATATCTACCTTGACGATGGTTTCTTTCACCTGGTCATATCCCAGGGACATCAACCATTGGGGAGCTTTTGAACCGCGCCCACTGGCGTCAACGACGAAATCTGCAAGAAGTTCTTCCTCGTGGTGGTCTGCGCTCCGGTACAGGAGTTGCACTCCTATCACACGTGTATGGTCACTACTTGCAAGCAGCCCGGTAACATCACATGCGTCGATGAAGTGTATATTGGCTCTGGCGGAAACGCAATCTCGCACACTTTTTTCGAGTAGAGGTCTGCTTTGGCTGTAACCTCTAATCTCGCTTGGAAAGCGCGCTTTCCAGACACCATAGTGATACCAACGCACATCGTCGATGGAATCTACATAGGGGGCCCCACTCAGAACGAGGGTTGAAGAGAGGTCCGGGAAGAATTCCGTCAGCAGAGATGCACCCTTCTTTAATAAAACATGCACATGCCGTGCCTGGGGAACTCCTTTGCGTGCCTCCGTATCTCTGGAAATCCGATCACGCTCGATAATCGTCACCTGCTCAAAATGCTCTGAAAGCACTCGACCAGCAAGTAGCCCGGCCATACTCGCTCCAATTACCACCGCATGTCGGCCTGCATTTCTGGTCCGCTGTGGTTGCCTGAGACTCATACGTGTGTGCTCCATTCGACAAACTAGCTAACGGCAGACCAGAGCAGTAGAGCATCGTCGACTCTGCGCAGAGCCTCTCGAAGATCAGTTTCGTCCGTTACGTTGCGGTTCAGGAGTTCACGTCCGTGCTTGACATGTTGCAGCTCAGTTCTGCCTCCCTGGCCATAATCAGCATGCTCATCAAACCATTTGATAGACAGTGGAACAGTACCATCTTCTGTGGTGCCGGCATCTGGTACTAATTCCGGATTCAGTTGTGGCTGTTCAGAAGTTCCCGCGACCCCTGGAAAGACTGATTCAGAGATAGCTTTCACAAGCGCAAACTCGATACCACTTTGTATGGCAAGATATCCGAAGAACGTTACTTGCAGGTCAGTAGCAGCTCGCATTAGATAGTGACAAATGGCCAGAACAGGCTGAGAGAAAGCAGTATCGGGAAAGGCATCAGGAGTATGAGCATCCCGTAAAGCAGTAAGGACTTCATGGGTCAGGTGATCTCGCTCTCCGACTGGTATGCCGTAGAGGTAGATCTCGAATGCTGTATAATAGGCTTCGTGGTCGATACCTTGTACCTCGAGCATTTTGCGATATAAATCATTATGCTCTTGTTCTTCTTTGAGTTGCCCTGCTAACGCTCTGAGTGTAGCCAGCCGCTCATCTCGAGCAACTATTCGTAGTTCAGCAGCCAATTGCTTGACTTGATTTGAGTTGCGTACATGATCAATTTGGAGCATTTCCCGAACGAGTTCTCTGGCTCGGACTGAGTGTTGCAGTTCCTTAATCTTCTTGATACTTTGAATGAGTCCGCCATTGAAACCCACGACCAGTGGATACATTGTTGTGATAAAATGACGATAGTCCGAAATAGCCAGTCTTCTCTCTCTTAAAGCTGTAGGCAGTGCTTTTGCATTCCAATGATTAATATAGTACCTTGCGAGGGCATCAATAGCATCACCTGCCTGGAACTCTCGCGCTTGCCAGTTATATGCGCCATCTTTCTGCGCGGTCCGAATGCTTGGGGCGGTTACTATTTCGGTGACTGGGGAAAGAGGGTAATCATTTGCCTCACTCATGTGGTCTCCTTCATTGATGCATGACATTTCGTTTCCTAAAATTGAACTGAACCCATTCACACAGAGAAAACGACTTCATCTCTGCCTATACATGCGGCGCTCCAGTAGTTCTGGTGAGATGCGCTGCACATTGTGGATGAGTCCTAGCCGTTCTAATAGCCAGATGACGTAGCCTGAGATATCCACCTGCCACCAGTACAGACCGTGGAAGGCAGAGCGTGGAAACGCATGGTGATTGTTGTGCCAGCCTTCACCCAGACCCAGCAGAGCCACGACCCACTGGTTGCGGCTTCGATCATTCGTCTGGAAATTTCGCCTGCCAAATGTGTGACAAACCGAGTTGACACTCCAGGCCGCATGATTGGAGAGAAACATCCGTACCAGGCCGCCCCACAGTAGACCCGTCCAGCCACCAAGCAGCAAGGGGATAAAGAGTGACAACAGTGACCAGACCCACACTGTGCGGCTGACAAAGGCGACGACCGGGTCTTTGGACAGATGAGGGCAGTAGATTGCAGGATCTGCGTCAACATTACCAAAAAACCAGCCCATATGAGCGTGAAAGAATCCATCGAGCGGGCTATGGGGGTCACCCTCCCGATCGGCCTGGGCATGATGCTTGATATGAATAGCTGCCCAGTCGATTGGTGGCCCTTGAATAGCCATTATGCCAAAGACCAGCAAGAGAAACTTGACAACGGGACGCGCCTGGAAACTGCGATGCGTCAACATGCGATGAAAGCCAACCGTCTCACCAAATCCGGCGATGACGTACATAACCACAAATAGCGCCAGGTCCGACCAGTGAACTGCACGCTGCCAGAGGAGCCATACAGCCACGAGCGTCCCCAGGAAGGGTAATATCACGACGATCAACAACACAATTTTGTAAAACATATTAGAGGGTAGTATGAATCCCCCCCCGGATGTGCGACTGAGCATTTGACTCCTCCAACTCATCGAGATGCTCCGTTTTATACCACATTTGAACGGGAAGATGAAAGTTTTGCCTGAGTTCGCGAGCTATGTGATTTGGTATACCACGCCAGTAGGCTCAGGCCAAGCGTCAAAGGGCCAACGATCCAGTGAAATGCGTTTTCAGAGGGTGCTAGGTGCAACTCAAAGATATGGCTGTCCAGGGTTCCCACAATGGCAAGCAGGGTATAGAATATGCCGAAGACCAGTCCGAGCCATAATCTTGTTCGCGCGGAGCGGGATGTGGCAAGCACGATTATCCCAATCAATCCCCAGACAATATGCAGGATGGCGTGAGCTATGTGCGCAAGGAGAATCCCTGCCAGCAGCGGTGGAGTGATAGCCTCAAGCCCACTTGAAAGTCTCAACGCAAGAGAACCGCTTCCTTGCAAGAACAGTCCGACCATGAGAATCCAGAGATAAACCGACAAGATGCGGTCCATGCTAGATGAGCTACGCCAGGAGATGTGTTGTTTCATGACTGCACTCCTTTCACGACAGGATGCACCCACCGGGCTATCAGCAGCCCACCAAAGATGAGCGCCTCGGCAGCAAACAACACGAACCAGATCAGGAGGGCCAGCGGAGATTTGAACTTGTCGAGGTGCAGTAAGGAGATCAAAACGACGGTGATACCCAGGCTCATGAGCATGATGACTGGCACGCGTACTCCCTCCCAGCGCCACTCAGAAATCGAGAGTCCGGCCATGAGGGCAAGGCCGAGGAAAAACGCACCATATAACTGGATAAGTGGCACAGTCACCTTCCACGGCCATACAGGCACGACCGCACTAGGAAGCAGGAGCATTAGCGCCCCCACGACCCCTAGGATGATGGTTTGCGCTATCCACAACCAGGAGAGTGGGTTGCTGGCTCGTGGTGGTGGCGCCTGTAGTGGCTTCTCCCCTCGAAAATACCAGACGCCCAGGGCCATAAGTACCGGGTCTAGTGCGTAGATCACCAACCACGTAACCGGGAGTTTAGGGACTTCGCCCGGATAGAAATACAAGCGGTAGAGCGTGAGTATGAAAATAACACTGGTCGCAACGCAAGTGCCGATGAGCACAATGCGTATCTGAAGAAAATTCCGCCCCAGGCTACAGAGCAACACACCAATGCCAGTCGTCAGGTATAGCGAGGAGATAAAACGAGCGTTTAACGGAGTCGCCGGCCAGGGTTCCAGCGAGAGGATCAGATCGGGCCGGAACAGGGTTAGAATGAAATCAAACGCCTGGAGTGCTATGAAAAAAAAGGCGATCCGCAACCACCAGGGAAAAGAGCGTTTCACAATAACACCTCTCTTCTTTTGCTTTCTCCGTATGCACGGTCTGCCGACGAAACAACCTCAATCATATTATAGAGCAAAGTATACACCCGCGCGTCAAAGAAAACATGGGTGAGATTACGCATATTTTGCGGATTTTGCTCGCTCTCCTGATGATAACTGGAATATATAATATGATAACTGGAATATATAATGATGTGCTTCAAATTGTATATGTTTCGAAAGAGGACAAAGTTGAATGAACCCGCAGCCTGATCTTCCTGAGCGGAGATTACGGAGAAGAGGCGCTCTTTTGATGCTCTACTTTCTCTTCCAGGCGGAGTTTGGTCTGGCCTGGGATCGAAGTTGGCACGATTACCTGGGGCGTAATCAGTTTTTGATTCCTCCTCATATCATGAGCTATACCGGTATAGGGCTAACCGGCCTGGTAGCGCTTACGCTAGTACTTATTGAGACCGTCCGCTATTACCAGAGGAAACCAGGGGTCGATGCCAGCTCAACAATACAGGTATTGCGGGTTTTCGCGGCGCCTACAGGCTTTGTCATGGTGGGGTTTGGCACGCTGATCGATTTGATCGCTGCTCCATTGGATAACTACTGGCATACATTATATGGCATCGATGTTACATTGTGGTCGCCTTTTCACCTAATGGGACTGACGGGCAGTATTTTCGCCGGGGTAGGCCTCATTTACGTCTTTGCCTCTGAGGCCGCCATAGCGAGTACATCGGAGCATGTTCCCCGCCGTTGGTTAGGTCTAAACGCTCCCGAGTGGATGGCTCTTTTCTTCTTTGCTGTACTCATCGAACTCTCATTTATCGGCCTGACCGCCTTCAAACCGGTATTGCTCAACTCCGTGCCTGTAATAACCTATCCGGCAGCGCTTGCCTTTCCGGCTGCTTTCTGCTTGAGCGGAGCCGTGCAACTGACGCGTAAAGTTGGCTCCGCCTCACTGGTAGCTTTATTTGTCTGGGGGATAGCTCCTCTGTTGCAAATCTTTGTCTGGTGGGCGCTGCATACTTCATCCACCTTCTGGCATATTCCCTTTCGCTACGGCCAGGAGCCAGTTATAAATGTCGTATTCATGGCACTGCCAATCTATTTTCTACTCTGTGCGCTGCTTATCGACGGAGTATTCTCATGGCAAAATCGTAAGAAAAGAGCGATGAGTGCGCTTCAAAATGCATGGCTGATTGGCCTTCTGATGGCTATAATGGCGGTCTTTGTCCCCACAGGCATCGCCCGGCTTCTGTATTTGCTTGTGCCAGGACTTGCTTTCCCTCCAGATGTCTCCCAAGCGCTGCTCATTGATACTACCTGGCCGACTTTGCTATGGAACCTGCCTCTTACTCTCCTCGTAGGGCTGGCATCTGCGCTAGCAGGATCAGCGCTTGGTGCTAAATGGTATTGGAACAAAAGCTAAATTGCACATTCGCTTCATCCTGCGCCTTCGTATCCTGATGGAGGAAATCGCTGAATGGATCCTCACCCCTTTCCCCCTAAAGGATGTAGAGCCTCTGACCTTCGCCGCTTGACAAAACGCTTAGCGTACAGAAAGCAGGATTGGATATGCTGACCCCTATCAGAATTGTAACATAACGAGTAATACCACTCATACCTATCCTCGCTTTCTGGATTTTTGGGTTCAGTTTTTATGAGGGTACATGTACTTCTTTATACCGGACATCTTTTACCTTACTTGTGTCGGAACTTCAGCAGGGGTTGTCTCCAAAATCATGTGCATGCCATATTTGGGGCGCAATGTCACACGTGGTTGAGGAATAACTGCGAAGCCGGGCACAAGCCGTGGCGTATAATGCTGGAGGATGGTGGCAAGCAGTAGACGTGTCTCAAGTTCTGCAAAAGGCATACCTATGCAGATAAGCGGGCCACCGCCAAAGGGGAAGTAGGCCCATTGTGGCACCTGCTGCCCATTGATCGGGTCCCAACGCTCAGGGCGGAACACATCTGGATCACCCCAGATATCTTGGAGATGGTGCAGAACCCATTGACTAAAAACAGCAATAGTGCCAGCCGGGAAGTGATAACCATCCAGATCAAAGGCGTCAACAGCCCTGCGTATGAGTGTCCACGCGGGAGGATAGACGCGCCATGATTCATTGATAACCCATTCGAGGTAGGGCAAATTTGGCAGATCGTCCGCACTGGGAGAACGGCCTTGAAGCATGGTATGTAACTCAGCAAGTAGCTTTTCAAGCACGTGTGGATACTGCGAAAGCAAATAAAACGTCCAGCTCATGGTATTGCGGGCAGTTTCATGCCCGGCTGCAATAAAGGTAAACACCTGGTCATGAATCTGCTTATCGGTCATGGTGTTTCCCTCGTCTTGCGCTTGAAGCAGCATCGAAAGAACATCGCCCACATCTCGTCCATCCGCACGGCGTTGCTTAATCAGGTCGTATACGAAGGTGTCCAGCTCGCGCTTGGCCGCCATCATCCTACCATAGCGTGTAAAAGGAAGATCGAGGCGGAGCCTTCTGACAGAGCCAAAGTTCCTGATAGAATTGGTAATCACAGTGGTAATTGCCCGCCCTAAGCTGGCACTTTGAGTTGGAGAATCGAGGTTGAACAGGGCTTTCAGGATAATACGCAGGGTTAACTGTTGCATTTCCCGCGACATATCGACCTCTGAACCGGGCCGCCATTGCTCAAGCATCTCCTCGGTAAGGCGTACCATTGTATCGGCATAGCCTTCGACACGATGCTTGTGGAAGGCAGGCTGTACAAGGCGGCGCTGCTGGCGATGGAAATCTCCATCGCTCGTCAGCAAGCCATCACCAAGAAGAAAACGCAAGTTTCCCAGGTCATACTTTACGAAGTTGCGGGGTTTCTCAACCAGGAAGTAGCGCACATGTTCAGGGCGCAAGAACAACACGACCTGTTGCTTGCCAAAGTGGACTGTCGCCATATGACCATACGTTTGCTGGGTCTCGCGCACAAAACTCAGGGGATCGCGTCTCAATCGGAATATATTGCCCACGATTGGTAATCCCTTTGGGCCAGGTGGAAGTGAAGCCTTATTTGACATGTCTGTATATGTCTTTCCTGGTTGTCACTTGAGTAAGGAATGGGCGTGCAAGTCCAGATATAATCTTACTATAGTTCATGTACGAATCACAAGTCGCCGATTTGCTCGCAAGGAGCCATGGCCACTGCTGTGGATGCCAATGCGCCACTGATTGAGCTTATTCGCGACCGAGAGGTACAGGATCCACCAAGTGTAATCTATCATATAGCTGATGCGGCTCATCTGCAGTGTGCGATTGAAGCATGGGAGGTGGAACGACGTATAGAGCATTGCTGATGAGACCGGCAATCGCACTTAGTGACAGGAGCACAAATCCAATAGCATTGAGGATTCCGATGCCAATAGTGAAGCCAATTAGAAGCGATGCAACGCCACCAGTGCCCGTTAATACAAACAATATTCCTATGGACGAGAGATGCAATGTTGGAGTGCTCTCGCGCTCCAGAACTTGTCTACAAGGTTCTCGAGAGTGAAAGATCGAGTGAGAAAGTCGGAACCGAAGGAGTCGACTCCTCGATCGAGGGGCAAAGCCTGCAGCCATCTTCGCCTATGCCCGTGCCTATCGTATGACCATTATCACCTTCGACACTGAATGCCTGAAATAGGCAGCGTTCCCGCCATCACATGCCGCTGCGCACATGGGCTTTGGAATGTGCTTATGAGATCCTAGATCTGGTTGATAGGGCGACCCGTCATACATGCACCCAAAGCGCCCCCGGTAATATCCTCACGTCGAAGCTGGTCGCTTTTCCTGTTTCGCCATCCATTTGTACATTCACGGGCTGCTGTGCCTGGATATAGACCGACTTTGCTCTGTAAAAGGTGGCTTCTGGCAGATCTGTATGCTCGCCTTTCTGTACGATTGGCAGTAACTTAAGAGCACGCAATAAGGGCATGTACTGGATCGTGCAGATATCAAACAGCCCATCGCAATGATCGGCGGTGGGATTGATGCGAAAGCCCGCCCCATAGGTGGGTCCAATCGTCACCGCCAGCACAACATAGCGCCGTGGCTGCCGCTCTCCGGCTGGTTCCCCGGAATCCAGCCGCAGTGTCAGCCATGGGCAGTGATGATAGCCAAATAGGAGCTGTTGCAGCGCCGCACTGTAGTACAGGCGCGACCCGTTCATGAACGGAAGAGCTTTCAATCGCTCCGCCACGATGGCGATTGTGGCATCCAGCCCTACACTGAACGAGTTGGCAAAGTATTCCCCATTGACGATACCGGCATCGACATCGACTAGCCGCCCCCTAAAGGCCCGCTCGATCGCCTCTGCCGGGTCGTGCGCCAGCTTGAGCGTATTCCAGGCATAGTCATTGCCGGTGCCAGCAGCCACAATTCCGAGCGGCACGCTCCTTCCAGTGCTCAAAATGCCGTTGACAACTTCATGGATCGAGCCATCACCACCCACGATGATGACGGGACGCCCCTCCTCAGCGGCGCGTGCGGCAAGCTTCTTCGCCTCTCCCTGCCTCGTCGTTTCCATGTATTCTGCAAGTTCCCGTTCCGAGCGGCTGCGTACCGCCTCCCGATAGTGTGCCATATCACCACGATTGGCTGCCGGGTTAAGGATCACCAGGGCTGAGTCTTCGGACGCCGATGTCTCCATAGATCGTCTCTCCTTTGGGGCGGAAGATTTAAGCTGATTGTATCATCTTCTTTTTGTCTCTACACTTATCAAGTGCGGGTAGGATTCTTGTTGTCGTTCGACACGACAAGGCTCACCTGCTTTCTTTTTTCCTGGTTGCTGTAAGCATCGTGTGCCAGTCTGGGATCACTGCCGGATCGGGAAGACTGTAGTGTGTCTGTACCAGCACCAGATAACGTTCCTCTTCTTCCTCCCAGCGTGCATCATCCCAGCCTAAGTTTGCATTTTAACCAGCGAGGTCAAAGAAGCAAGCAAAATCTGGCAAAACGAGTGACATGTGCGATACTGTAGGCATGAATACCTCTTCACTCGGTGTCGTGATGCGCTCTTCTACATCACTTATGCGTTGCTGACAACTGGTGCAGTACTCTCCAGCACACCTGAGTCTGGCCGCCAGGTTTTCAGCGAGGCTGGTGCAGCATCTACGACGCCCTGGTTGAGGGGCAAATCAACGATCAGGCAGTCGAAACACTCTTGGCTCAATATCCACTGGAAGGCGGGGAGCCAATCTATGCGGTGGATGCCAGCATCTGGGTGCGATGTGATTCTGAAACCAGCCCTGAACGTGCCTTTTATCCTCATCCGTCCCTTCATTCGGCTGGGCAACCGATCGTGGCAGGTTGGGCCTACCATTGGATTGCACCGGTGAGCTTTGCTCATGACAGTTGGACTGCTCCTCGCAAGATCCATCGTATCAAGCCTGCTGACAATACAAACCAGGTCGCAGTAGAACAAATCCGAGCGCAGCTGCAAGATGACCCCGATGATGTACATCTTCCCATTTTTGTCCTTGATGCAGGCTACGAGCCAGGGCAACTGGCCTAAGCCTGGGGTCACCTCCCTGCTGCGGCCCTCGTTCGTTAGCTCTGAGATCCCTCAATTAGCTCAGGTATGGCGCGCCTATGTAGGTCGCTTCAAGCTCGAACATACTCTTCCAGCTCATCAATTTCTCGAAAAATGTTATTATTGGCTTGCTGCCTCCCTTGAAGGGTTATGTGTAACAACGAAATATTTCTTTTGACAGTTATGTAGACAGTTTATAGATTGGAAAAACCTCCCAAAGTTTTAACGTAGTAGAAAGTCAACGGGAATTCGTACTTTCAATACAATCACACACACTCAAAAGTGATATCTTCTCTGATTGGCGAAAAAGGGTAACGCGGTTCAGCCATACACACTTGAGCATTGAAATCAATATTACAACTTTTGCTGTCAGTTTTGCTGTCCTCGGTGATATTTGTCAGGCATGGAGGCACTTGAAGCAAGGACTGGAGCCAATCGAGGTGTAGTGAGTTCTTAAATCCTCCCGAGTCCCCCCTTCGGCATGCCGAATAAAATACTCGGTCCCCCCAATAGCTCAAGTCCCTCCTAGAGCAACTTGAGCATATTTGTGTCGGGGGTATTTCTTCTTTGACAGCAATCTGACAGCAAATGTCACCAACAGTGTTCCGCCAGGAACCTTTATCAACGCCTCACTGGCCATCGAGGATCACATAGCTCCCAAGCTACGTCTGGTTCCGTAGAAGTGATGAGGAGAATCGGCACACGGGATTCCTGTGCTATTGCTGTCAGGTTTGCTGTCGGAGCGCACTCTGAGAAAAGCGCGTTCTGTTTCATACGCTGTGTAAAGCCGCTCGAGATAAGACGATTTTCGCCTTTGTGCCGCATGTATTCTTCGAACCCCATCGCTACTCAAGCGATTCTTCAAGCGGCTAGAGGCATTTTTACTTTCATCTTTGTACAGTAACGCTTACAACACTCCTGTAACCGATTGATCAGCGGAACAAGGTAGATGTTGCCATGCAGAACCGAGCGAAAGCTTCAGAGGCCTCATACCTACAAGCGGTAAATGGCAGCAACACAAGATCACATTTTTTCTCTCGAGTGCTTGTGCGTAGAGGAACGATGGCAAACACCAGCCAGGAACGAATGTCAAGTTCTCTCTTAAGATATACCGGACACCTACTCGATCCCCCAGATAGCACAAGTATCTCCACAAAGGGCTTGAGTCTATGTGTATTGTTGGCGTTTCTTGCCTTGACAGCACACCTTCTTCATATCTCATGGGTCCTCCTCTTCGCAAACGCTCTGTGATGGTGATCGCCCTGGATCGGGAATGTGAGGATCTTGCCATCATGATCACCGATGATGTATCTCGGCCCCTTACCACAGGCGATGCCTTGCCGAACCTGCCCTGTGATCCGAGCGTCGGCAAGCTAGAGAACGCTCTTTAACCACTCATCGATAGCGGCTTCGAGTCGCTGGTTTTCCACTGATACCATGCCTGCAGCCATTGCTCATCGACACGGTGTAACGTATCTTTAAAGCGGCGAAACGCCCCTTTACCGTGTAACGCTATGGATAATTTTGAGGCGGCATCTTCGTCGGCTGGAGCGACCACTTCGTCCACGAAATCGACCATCCACAGGTAAGCTACATAAGAGGGGATACGTTCAATGGCAACGTAGTCGTCGCTCCCACCGAGGTCTTCCAACAAGCGTTCATCCTCGTCGGACAGGCCGAGATACTCTGAAAAGAAGACCACCTCGCCAGTGACCAGGTTCAAGAAAAACCTGTTCGCTAGGTCTGCGTCTTCCATCGCGGTTTCAAGTATGTCCAGGTCAATGGAGTTTCCGTTGGGAAGTGTCATCATACGATACTTCTCCTGATGAGCAGGCTTTCATCCCCAGAAGTTTCTTCAATGGACTCAGGCTCCGTACAAGCTGATTTCTTTCTGCCGAGCATAGCGCTGGATTTCATGCACGTCCGTCATGCCCTTGTCGATGGCTTCCCCAATCCATTCGTACAGCTCGTATTTATTTTGATAGAGCCTGTTACTACAAAAGATGTTGCGACGAGCAAAAGGGGGTGGGGTCGTTCTACGTGTGTGTTCGCGGATTGTTGGATCGTCAGCTCGTTGGGTATACCACCAGGAAGTCTCCAGGATATAGGAGGAGTCGTGGACCCACTGGGGGCAAGATTGGCGATGGAGGCCACACAGGTATTCGACCGATGCGGCGCAAAAAGCTGCCCAGCGCTGGGTATATTCGGTTTCCTGCTCTGGCTTGATCAATGGGTCCTTTACCAGCTCGGGTCTGATATGCTTGGCGTAGCCATGCCAGGCGTTAGAAAAATCTCCCAGGGCTGTCCAGGGGTCTTCTCCCTGGCAAATCCGTCAAAAAGTCGATTCAACGCGGTTTCGATACGTTCGGCATTCCTCTGTTGTCCACCTGGTAAGATATACCGATCCAAGAGCTGTTGCGCTTGTTCACGTGTGCGAACCTGTGTTTTCGGTAGTAGTATAGCACAATCCTCCAGGTCTTTTTGGCGTCCCGCAGTAATTTTGAGTGCAAGGATATACTCGACTTCTGGGGTATAGATATGGAGTGGCCCAAATCGTTTCCACAGCTTGCCATCAGGCACGATCACTTCATCGTACATCAGCATCTGCGCAAGATAGTTCAACCAGTCAGCATCGAGGTCATGTTTTCGTGTGATAGCTTGAACGCTCTCACGCAGCGGAGCATACGCTCGTTGCAGTCCATCTTCGTCGAGCCAGAAGATGTCTATGTCTTTAGTGGAACGGGTGGCATTGGCAAATAGGAGCATGTAGGCACCCCCTATCAGAAGGAAAAAGATTGGCATTACTATACCACATCATGGCATTTCTTTCCCTCTATCCGACCGAGCAGAAAGATTTGACTCACCCTTTCTTATTCAGGGCTGCTCTAGCCTCTCGATCACCACCCTGGTAAGGGTAACCAGGGTTGTCTCAGGAGGGAT
>WNGJ01003232.1_pt1 | contig 16733 bp, 10 predicted proteins | sample 5400611 | NCBI WGS metagenome assembly WNGJ01 (sample SAMN13153375, study PRJNA577476) | soil metagenome | isolation source: 40 cm soil or saprolite under Garry oak tree replicate 1 | place: USA:California | collected 2016-06-15 | reverse complement strand
CCCAATGAACGCGTTGCTCGCCCATGGTGTACCTGCGGCTGTGGTGGGGGCGAGGACATGGGCGGCAAGCTCTGTACAATGTCAAGCAGGAGTGCATTATCGGGCGTTTGCGGTAACGACTCCTCTTCCACCACTTTTACCTGCGACTGCGCTCCTTGCCTTCTATCATTACTCTCAAAACTACGTTCTTCTCTTGCTAATCGCTTACTACTCTTAGTCTCGATTGTGGACTCTGACGATAACTCTCGCACGCTGAACTGGCTATTGCTCAATCTTTCGTCTCCACCCCTCTGACTGGGAGCCTCCTCTCGCTGCGGGATAGGTGGTGATGATTTCAGCGCGGTTTTTGACTGTAGCGTTGGAGGAGGCGATACAGGCGTTGCCATTGACATCAGCGGCTGCGAGGATGTGGGCTGTACGTAATTGGGTTGTGCAGACTCATCATAGCGCCTTGTGCTTGTATAGGAAGGCATGTCGCTTTGTCCGCTTGAGCTAGTAACACGGTCAGTTGGCATATCCTGAATAGGTGACGCTCGCATGGTCATTGTGCTGATTGGTGGAGGCTCTTCTGGACGTACTCGCTGTTGCAATGCCGTCTCTTCCAGGAAGCGATTTCCTTGCTCGAAGCTGCGTTCCAGCGTCACTTCTTCCCGGAGAGGAGATTGGTGCTCCTGTAACATTCGTGATAATTGTGCCAGGCTGGATTCATTTGAATAAGGTGGCTCAGGCGCTGAACGCGTTGCCTGGGTTTGCAATGGCCTGTTGACGGCAGTATCTGCTGGAGATGGTGAATATGCCGGCGTAGCTGCATATCCCGGTTGTTGTTCCCTCGTCTGAAAGGTTTGTTCTCCACCAGCAATATTTTCGCGAGCAGTGCTCCACGTACGTTGGTTTGGGTAGATGACGGCACGGATTCTATCTGTATGGCCTGGCGCTGATGTGCGTGAAAAATCTGCCGGAGCGGAGGGAGAAGCAGAAGTCGGTGATGGTTGAGCAGGTGCCCCCGGCGGGGTGTCTGCATAAGCCGCACCCATGGGGCCCTGGCTGGCGTTCACCGAAGGTATTGGAGGTATTGAAGGAAGCGGCAACGTCGTCTGCGCTCCAAACGAGGAGGGTGAATGTGCGTTTGCCGACAATCGAGACATGGTGCCAGTGTTGGATATCGCGATGCGCGAGCGTATGGCATTGACCATATTCATGATCCCAAGCATTCCATCGACTTCTATATCGGTCAGCATTGCATTTGACTGCTCGTCGGGATCGTTACTAGGGGGGCCGTAGCCCGCGATGTTGGTGCAGTGGAACGTCAATACCTGTACTCCCCGCCCACGCCGTTGTGTATCCAGGGCAACCCAAAATTCACGCCTCGCAGCAGCAGCCTGTGCCAGGTCAACCAGTAAAAGTCGCACCGGATAGCGCGCGATCGTGTCAAACACTTCCACCGCTGTGCGAGCAGTATGACATTCATAGCCGGCAAGTTGTAACTCACTAGTAAGCAGTGCTACTAGTTGCTGATCTCGTTCAAAAAGAAGAATGTGAGGTCCGCCTGTCGTGATATGCATCCCTGCCCTCCCTCCTGTTGCTGCATATGTCCGTGCTCTGAAAGAGTTGGCAGGGGCTGCAGGCGTTTGATTCAACCCAGATAAAGCCTCACTCGCAGCCTGTCTGCCTTGCCCTGCTGTATAGTCCATCATCTTGTTTCTCCGCTAAATAGGGGTACCGCGCCGTCAATATTGTCTATCGTCTCTCAGGGAGACATGCTCATTATTCGTGTTAATCGGCACCATACGTAGGGTTCGCATGAACCAAAAACATCATCTTCAACCGCTCACATTGCGTTAGTATAGCACACCAAGTTTCTTCTTTAATAGATAACGGTACCATTGACATAGATTGAGGATAAGAGTAATACATAGATACAGTCCGGTTGTTTTCCAGGCCTCTTCAAACAGGGTTAACACTTACCAGATTATACGAGGAGTAATCTCATAACATGAGTCAATACAACCCTTCCACAACTCCACGTCCTGTTGTCGCCATAATGACAGATTTTGGCCTTGGTGAAAGCGACGTAGGCGTCATGAAGGCCGTCATAATAGGTATTACCCCCGAGACACAAATCATAGACATAACGCATGCTATTCCTCCGCAAAATGTGCCTTATGGCGCCTGGGTTTTATCGTATGGCTATCGTTACTACCCAAAGGGGACCGTCTTTGTCTGCGTGGTCGACCCCGGCGTTGGTAGCTCGCGCAGCGCCATCGCCGTTCACGCAGGCGACTGGTATTTTGTTGGGCCAGATAATGGACTCTTCAGCTATATTTACGCTCAACAGACCATTCACGGAGCAGTCGTTCTATCAAATTCCGCCTTTCACCTGCCGCAGGTCAGTGCAACTTTCCATGGCCGTGATATTTTTGCCCCTGTCGGTGCCCACCTGGCTCGCGGCGTGGCATTGCACGAACTGGGCACTTCTCTGGATCCGCAAGCACTCCAACGTATTGATGTGCAACCACCAGAACGACATGGATCACGTATAGATGCACATATCTTATATGTTGATACATTTGGCAATCTCGTAACCAGTATCCCCCTAAGTATTGTGCCTGACCTGTTCAGCAGCAAGCACGTACAGATCGTTTTCCTCACGAATCAAGTCGTAGTTGACAGGCGTAGGCGTTTCTTTGCCGAAGGTCCTGTCGACAATCAACCATTTATTTTTGGTGATAGTTCTGGCTATGTAGGTGTCGCTCTGCAGAATGGCAATGCTGCCAGATCGCTTGGACTGGGCCCCGGTGCCCCTATTACTTTTGACATAAACGAATGATAGATCGTTTAGCGCTGATATTGAGGTTGAACTCCCTCTTAATCGAGTCCCCTCACCAAAGGATTTTGACCGAGTTATCCTTCACGAAATCTTCACACTTTATGGCCTTTCAAACGTCTTTTACCCTTGACATGGGCTTATCTGTACGTTATGCTACAGTTACTAGCAATGCTTTAAGCTTGACTATAATACAAAGAAGTAATGTGTAGTGAAGCCAGGGGATATCATTTTGGATAACGCGGTTGCTTGTTTCTTCCCTGTTTTCGAAACGAGTTGAAATCGTAAGGACAGTTTGATACATTGCAGCAGCATCCACAAGATGCATTTTACAACCTTATAACGAGACACCTTCTGCAACGTAGGAATGGGCTGGTTCTTTCCCCGTACTTGTTGGGTAAGATACCAGCCTTTTTGGACTTATCTGATCTTCGTGTTCTTGAGGCCAACTATCGTTTTGAAGCTTTTTGCTTCAAGTATTCGTTTGAACATATAACCTGATCTTATAGTGCGTTTTTACAGCTGCCAGCATCTCATGTTTACGAAGCCTCGCTTCATAAGCGACCTGGCAGCATAGATAGAGAGAGGGAAACCATGGACCTGGTGAAGCGGTTAGAGGAATATCGGGACCGTGAACGAGGGCTGATGTGGGAAGGAACGTTTGCTCAGTACTTCGAGATTGCTTCTAAACGGCCTCAAGTGGCTCGACTTTCCCACGAGCGCATTTATCATATGATCATGGATGCAGGGATTGAAACAACCCGCACCGGTGAGCCACATTATACATTTTACAGCCAGGAGATCTTTGGCATCGAGAAGGCATTACAACAAATCGTTGACTACTTCCACTCTGCCGCCCAGCGCCTGGAAGTACGGAAACGTGTGTTACTCCTCATGGGCCCCGTTGGCGGAGGTAAATCAACTATCGTCTACCTCATCAAACGCGGTCTTGAATCGTATAGTCGCACTGATGAAGGCGCGATCTACGCTATCAGAGATTGCCCGATGCACGAGGAGCCGCTACACCTCATTCCTGTCGATCTACGGCCAGATGTAGAGAAGGAGTTTGGCCTCTATGTTGAGGGTGACCTGTGTCCTCACTGTCGCTTCATGATCGATAATCAGTATCGTGGGCACATCGAGGATGTACCGGTCAAGCGCATCACCTTCAGCGAGAAATATCGTGTTGGTGTCGGCACCTTCACCCCGTCAGACCCGAAATGTGTTACAGGTGATACCCTGGTATTAACTGATCAAGGTCTACAAACGATGGAGGACATTTACCTCCAACTTCCGAACAAACCACGCGAGGATGAGTTTGTACCATATGAAGCGACGATCCTGGGTATCGACGGCCCTGAAAAGGCAACAAAGTTCTACTGTGGTGGTTTCCAGCCGATTTATGAGGTAGAGACAAATCTTGGCTACAACATTCGTGGAACAGCTAATCACCCACTTCTCACGATGCTTCCTGGCGGCGAGTTGACGTGGACGAAAATTGGCGACCTGCAAGTGGGCAGCTATGTTGCACTGGCCCGTGGCAGTCGCGTCTCTGGCCAAAGCGTTGCGCTTCCAGAGAGCTTCTACCCATTGCCACGTCAGCCGCGTACAATGACACCCGATCTCGCCTATTGGCTGGGCCTTTTGACGGCTGAGGGGAGCATCACTCATTACGAGACATGGTTTGTCAATGGTTCCCAGGCTCTCATTAACCGCTTCGTCGAGTTAACTAGAACGCTTTTTGGCTTGGAGGCAGTGCCACACCGTAAGGGAGATACATACAACTATAACATCTCTATCAGTAACAAGGCACTCAGCATGTGGCTGCGCGGTGAGTTGGGAGTCGCTCGTGGCTCACAGGCAAAGTCGGTTCCAGCGTGCGTCCTTGCCAGCAGCCAGGCAGATGTGCTTGCTTTCCTGGAAGGCCTCTTCTGGGGTGATGCGACCATTCGTGGCAACAAAGCTGGATCAAACACCTTCAAATTCACAAGCAAGTCACGTCAACTGGCTCACCAGGTGCATGTCTTACTGCTTAACTTGGGGGTGATTGGCTCGTTCTGGAACCATGAAGATGAGGGTGAACTGTACTACAACGTTACACTGCGAGGTGACCAGGTGCTGGATCTGGTCGAGCTGATCCCGTCACTGCGCGATAAAGCAACATCACCATTACGGGAGACGCGCAGTGATAAGACGAATTATGATCACTTACCCCACGGTACATCTCTTCTCAACGGACATGGTGGTGACAGCTACCTTGCTCGCATCATGGCAGGTGATCGGCAGCTTACGTATAACCGCGCGCGAACAGTGCTTGCAGATAAGCCAGAATTAGCTCATACGTTGCTTCCTTCGCTGGTGACGCAAAACTACCTCTGGCTAACGGTACGTGAGGTACGATCGGCAGGTATTGAGCCAGTCTACGATCTACTCGTTCCTGGTACACATTCGTTTGTGGCAGATGGGTTTGTACAGCATAACAGCCAGGATATCAGCGAATTAGTCGGAGGTATAGATTTATCGACTATTGGTGAGGTCGGCGTTGAAAGCGATCCACGTGCCTATCGCTTCGACGGTGAACTGAACATTGCAAACCGTGGCATCATGGAATTCGTGGAAATGCTCAAAACAGATGAGAAATTCCTCTACGTATTGCTCACACTCAGCCAGGAACAAAACATCAAAACCGGGCGATTCAGCATGATCTATGCCGATGAGGTCGTTGTCAGCCACACCAATGAGCACGAGTATCAAGCTTTCGTCGGCAACAAGAAATCCGAAGCTTTACAAGACCGTATCATCCTGGTAAAGGTTCCCTACAACTTGCGCGTCTCCGATGAGATTAAAATCTACGAAAAGCTGCTCAAGCAGAGCGCGTTACAGAACGTGCATATTGCCCCCTATACTTTGCATATTGCCAGCGTTTTTGCGGTGCTGACGCGCCTGGAGCCCTCAAAGAAGGCTGGTATGAGCCCAATGAAGAAACTTCGTCTCTATGATGGTGAAGACATCGAGGACTTCAAGCAGAAAGATATCAAAGAACTACAGGAAGAAGCGGTGCGCGAAGGCATGGATGGTATCTCACCTCGCTATGTCATCAATCGTCTCTCTAACGCTCTTATCAAGCAGAATGTTACCTGTATCAATCCTATCGATGCGCTGCGCGCTCTGCGAGATGGACTCGATCAACACACCAGCATCACGCGCGAAGAGCGTGATCGCTACCTGAACTTCATCAGTGAAGCGCGTAAGGAGTACGACGAGATGGCGAGGAAAGAGGTGCAACGTGCTTTCGTCTATTCCTATGAAGAGTCCGCTCGCACCTTGTTGAACAACTACCTCGACAATGTCGAAGCGTATTGCAACAAGACCAAGCTGCGCGACCCCATCACCGATGAAGAGATGGAGCCTGACGAGCAGTTGATGCGCTCCATTGAAGAGCAGATAGGCATCACCGAGAATGCCAAACGCTCGTTCCGTGAGGAGATCCTCATTCGCATCTCATCTCTTGCCCGCAAGGGCTTGACCTTCGAATATACCAGCCATGAGCGATTGAAAGAGGCCATTGAGAAAAAACTCTTTGCTGACTTGCGGGATGTCGTGAAGATCACCACATCGGCACGTACGCCCGATAAGGAGCAACTGCGTAAGATCAATGAAGTAGTCAACCGCTTGATGACTGAACACGGCTACTGCCATGTATGTGCGAATGAGATTCTTCGCTACACCGGCAGTTTGCTTAATCGGTAGTGCAGAAAATAATGTAGGGGCCGCATCCAGTGCCTAAATTGATGCGCTCTGCGACAAGCCTGGCTTCCCAGGTGAGCGCGTGAATGAGGCGCCAGGTGCGGCCCCTACATCCTGATACGTAAGGAGCGTGCTCCATGTCCGTCTCTCAGCATGACTGGTCGTTGCACCGCAAGGGTCAAATCGACCAGGAACGACACAAAGAGAAGATCCGCGAGGCAATCAAGAAAAATTTAGGCGAAATCGTCAGTGAAGAGAGCATCATCCTGTCGGATGGCACCAAGAGAGTACGCGTTCCCATTCGCTCACTCGACGAATACCGTTTCCGCTTTGACCCTGGTAAACAAGAACATGCTGGAGAGGGCGATGGGAAGAGTAAAGTCGGCGATGTGGTGGCTCAGGAGCCCCGCCCCGGCAAAGGCAAGAAGGGCGAAGCAGGCAAAGAGGCAGGTCAAGACTACTACGAGGCCGAAATCTCCATGGAAGAACTGGCCGCTATGATCTTTGAAGATCTGGGGCTGCCTAATCTCGAGCAAAAGCGTCAGCAAGAACTGCAGACCGAGGCTGTGCGCTTTACCGATGTCCGCAAGAAAGGCCCCATGACGAACCTTGACAAAAAACGCACCATCATGGAGAACATGAAGCGCAATGCCGCCAAAGGCGACGCCAAATTCCAGGATATCAAATCCGAGGATCTTCGCTTCAAGGTGTGGGAGCCAACCATTAAATACCAATCCAACGCGGTGGTCATCGCCATGATGGATGTAAGCGGGTGCCACACAGCCGGACACCATATTGAGATGGCCGACGGCTCATATAAAGATGTCTCAGACATCGTTGTGGGTGACCAAGTAGCATGCCTCGACCTTGAGACAATGGGAAAGACGACTTCTCAAGTCGTAGAAACCTTCTCGAAGACAGCACCGGAAACGATCGCCATCGAGACCCAGGATGCCACACTACATGCCACGCCGCAGCATGTCTACTTCGTCTATGATGAACCAGGCAATCGCATTATCGAGAAACGTGCTGACGAATTGCGGGTTAGCGATAAGTTGATTTTGGTCAACACCTGGGGGAGTACTGGAGAATCTTACAAAGCTACGTTAAGTGAAGATCAAGCTTATATGCTGGGCGTCTTGCTAGGTGATGGACATATCTTCATAAGTCCTAATAGCACTAGCATTATTGTAACTGACGAGAGTGAAGAGCGGCTTCAGACCTATCGTGAGGTATTCGCACGGGGTTTTGGTGTGCAGGGTATCATAAATCACCGTCCTGGTATACACAATCGCCAGCGCATTTACTTCAACCGCGCGCCTCTTGCTCGCGAACTGGCAGCAAACTTTCCAATGCTGAAGCAACGTTCACGTCATCGCTATATCGAAGCAAGCATTTACCGTGAACCGGCAGAGATACGTGCCGCATTCTTGCGTGGACTCTTCGATGCAGAAGGAACGATTGCTCATCATGCTGTGATGTTTTACTCAGCTAGCCACCAACTTGTGACTCAGGTCAAGCACCTGCTCTCTTATTGGGGCATTCGAGCGCGTATTCACGATTATGAGCAAGGTGAGAGTCGCATGGGAGATGGAAGAAGTATCCCTGCGGGCATCTATTACAAACTCTCGATCAATGCCAAAGACGTACTTCTTTTCGCTGAGCATATTGGGTTTAGCTGCCAACAGAAGCGGGCGAAGATGATGACACTGGTAGAGAAGCAGGCGACAGGTATTGATGCCATGCGCAGTAAGTATATTCTCGAAGAGGATTGGCGTGAACGCTTTTCGCACCTGGCTGGTCATACGCGCCTCTACACGTATTATCAGACAGAGACGCATACACTTTCCCAGCAGCAACTACGCACACTCTCGACGAGTCCAACCGCAACGCTTGATGATCAGGAGTATATTGACTCAGTACTCAAACGCGGCATGATGGTTTCGCGTGTGCAGAGTATTACGCGAGTCGCTGAGCCTGTTCAAGTATATGACTTTGAGGTAGCTGAATACCATAACTATATTGTGGATGGGCTGCTTAGCCATAACAGTATGGGCGAATTCGAGAAATATATTGCCAGGAGTTTCTACTTCTGGATGGTACGCTTTCTGCGCACGAAATACAACAACGTCCAGATCGTCTTCGTCAGCCACCACACCGAGGCCAAAGAAGTCACCGAAGAGGAGTTTTTCCACAAGGGAGAAAGCGGCGGCACGCAGGTCTCGTCTGCCTATGAACTGGCATTAGAGATCATCAAGCAGCGCTATAACCCGGATGACTGGAACATCTATCCCTTCCATTTCTCCGACGGAGATAATCTGCCGTGGGATAATGACCGCTGCGTCCAGTTGGTCACTAAACTGATGGAACTCTGCAATATCTTTGGGTACGGCGAAATTCGCGAAGGGCACTATCGCTCACCCAGTACGCTCATGGGTGCTTACAACAAGATCTCCGATAAGAAGTTCATCGCCGTGACCATTTCGGATAAGAAGGAAGTCTATCCCGCTCTGCGGAAATTCTTCGCCCAGCGTGATCCCATGGCTGTAGTGTCATTTTGAAGGCCGAAAAAATGTGGGGTACTGAAGGGTGGCAATCTGCCAGTAATGGCAATGTGGGGATACTTACCACCCGCAAATTTTATTGAGCATAATCCTCGCAAATTGGCTGAAATAGCGAGCGACGAAACTGAAACCCCTGGCCTCTATCCTGGAAGGAGCCTCTTTTATGGCAGATAGTGAGATCGAAAGACTGCGAGACGCAATAGATTGTGCCTGGGAGGAGGCCCACAAGTTTGGACTTGATCCTTTCCCCACACACTTTGAGCTGGTGCCCGCCAGCATCATGTACGAGTTTGCCTCGTATGGTTTGCCTGGTCGCTTCAGTCACTGGACGCATGGGAAATCCTACTATCGGCAGAAGATGCAGTATGACTTCGGGTTGAGCAAAATCTACGAGATGGTGGTCAACACCAATCCTAGCTATGCTTTCCTGATGGAAATGAATAATCTCCTGCAAAATACTTTCGTAGCCGCGCACGTCTTCGGCCATACTGATTTTTTCAAGAATAATGCCTACTTTCAAAATACTTCGCGTCGCATGATCGATAAGGTGAGCATCCATGCTGAACGCGTCGCCAAGTACGAGTTCGATCATGGCAAGGCCGAAGTCGAGCGTTTTCTTGACGCGGCCCTCTCGATTCAAGAGCACGTTGACTATAATTTGTTGCTGCGCGGGAATGAAAATGCCAAAAAAGACGAACAGAAGCCAACCCAGGTCACAAGCGAATATGATGATCTCTGGGGCCTTGAAAAGAAAGCAAAAAAGGCCGAGGAGGATCGCGAAAGGCGACCTGGAAAGCCTCCAAAGTTTCCTGAAAAACCAGAGAAGGATATCCTGCAGTTCTTAATGCGCTACGCCCCCCATCTGCAGCCCTGGCAGCGTGACCTCATCGAAATTGTGCGCACGGAGATGCTCTACTTTATACCGCAAGCGCAGACAAAAGTCATGAATGAAGGATGGGCCAGCCTATGGCACTCGCGCATCATGCGTCAATTAGCAGAACTCGGCGTCATCAACAGTTCCGAATTCCTCGAGTTTGCCCAGTTGCACTCAGGCGTCCTCTCGCCATCGCGCACCTCGCTCAATCCATATTATCTTGGCTTCAAGATGTTTGAAGATATCGAGCAACGTTGGGATAATCCGACCGATGAGGAACGAGAAAAAACAGGGCGTAAGCCAGGAATGGGGCACCAGAAGATCTTCGAAGTACGCGAATTAGATAACGATGTATCGTTCCTGCGAAACTATCTGACCAAAGACCTCATCAAGGACCTTGACCTCTATCTCTTCAAGAAAGACGGCGATGAATGGGTCATCTCCGAAAAGAACTGGGAGAAAGTGCGCGATGGCATCGTTGCCAGTATGACCAACTTTGGCTATCCTTACCTCGTTGTCGATAACGGAGATTATCGTGGCAACCGCGAACTCTACATCAAGCACATGTTTGAGGGCCAGGAACTCGACCTGAACTATGCCGAGAAGACACTCCAACATGTGTATACGATGTGGGGTCGCCCCGTCCACCTGGAAACGGTCTACGAGGGTAAACGCATATTGCTCACCTATGATGGAGAGCGCAATAGTAAGAGTACTTTGGAGAAGTAATAACTCAAACTCTTACCAGTACCGCTCCTCTTTCCACGGATCAGCGTGATTATGGTAGCCGCGCTGTTCCCAGAAACCGGGGCGGTCGTGTTCCATAAACTCCAACCCATCGAGCCACTTGGCGCTTTTGTAGAAGTAGAGTTTTGGCACAAGCAAGCGAACAGGGCCACCGTGATCAGGCTCCAAATCCTGGCCATCATGTTTGAGCGCGATCATTACATCGTCATCATCAAGGTCAGCAAGAGGAAGGTTTGTCGTATAGCCAGTCCAGGAGTGCGCCATCACAAATTTAGTGCTCGGTAACGGTTTGGCACGCCTTAACATTTCACGGATGCTCACACCCTCCCAGTTATTGTCGTAACGACTCCAAGTCGTCACACAGTGAATATCGGTGGTGAAGGTAGTGCGTGGAAGCGCAAGGAATGCTTCCCACGTAAACTCCAACGGATTCTCGACTTTACCGGTGATCTTTAGTTTCCAATCAGCCGGCAGTCTTTGAGGGGTTCGCTCATAGCTCAACACCGGCCATTTCTTTGTGAGGTACTGTCCTGGCGGAAGACGATATTGACCATCAGGTCCCTTTTCCTCTAATGTTCGTTGCTCAGATTTTTTACCGAACCATCGCATACGTCAAATGCTCCTTTAGCTATCTGCGTCTATAGTTGCCAATCAAGGCTATGCTTTCACTGTACTCTTCATGATCAAGAAAGGCATCTTACGTAAACCTTCAGGCGAAGATACTGTATTATAGACTTGCGATACGCTAAAGTGTTACATCTCTTTCATCGTCCGTCACGAAGACAAAATATTTGGAGGAGGGTGTATACTTAATACAGAAGGCAGGCCATTTGTATATCTGCCTTGAAGGACGTTACAATAGCGTGGGTTTTGTCCCGTCAATAATCTTTACGTACTACCTGACCCTGATGGATGTCACTTTTCAAGACGACAACGACGGATGAGAGGCCACACTACTTGAAATACACTATGTGAGGGTAAGATGATAATTTTCTTGTTGGCACTCATTGGTACACTTATTGTCATGGCAATCCTGTCAATTGGGCGGTTGGGTTTTGGACGCCGCGAAGCATTTAATAGAAGAAAATTCTTCAACTGGTTCGCCGGTTTTTTTGTTCTGAATTACCTGATCTGCTTGTTCATTCTTTATTTCTCTGAGCCTGCTCTAACGGGTCCGTTCTGGGGTTGGCAGTGGTTACTCTGGCCACTGGTGATTAGTAGCATCGCGAATCTCTTTGCTTTTGCGCGCCCAGCACTTAATGTCCTGGAGGACGCTTCCGCTGTGAGCCAGGGGCGGCCGCGTGCATCGAAGAGCAATCCCACCCAATTACCTGCCAGTGCCTCGCGAGGAGCTATTGCGGCAGGTATTTTTGGGCTTGTAGTGGCGGCTGTCATTGGTATCGTCGTCAGTGGTTTGATTGTGGTCTTTACTACCTGGTTTGATAGCAATGCCAAAGCACTTGCCGCCATACCCCAGGTACATTATGAAACCTCTCCCAAATTGCCGCCCACCGATCCCAATAACATTGTGCTGGTCAGCAAAAGCATTGCTATTTACAAAGGCCAACAGGTACTTGGTTCAAATGGTCAGAACCTTGGCTCAACGTACAGCATAGATCCAGACAGCTATACATTACAATCTATTAACCATCATCTCTACTATGTTGGCCCGTTAACGTACAACAACATCTTTGCCAACCTGAATAGCCCAACCACACCGGGTTTTGTTGTGGTGGATGCTGAGGACCCTGAGAAGGTGCCGGTCTTACACACCGAACCAACCGCGTCTCTTGCCGTTCTGCCTGGTGCGCTTCTGAACCAGGACCTGTTACGTCATGTCTACCTGAATGGCTATACCTATGGAAAACTGGTCGATCCTACCCTGGAACTCGATGATAGTTTCCATCCCTATTGGACCATTTCGCTTATGCAGCCAAGCCGTGGCTATATTGGTGACATACTCACTGAAGTGCTCATTGTAAACGCTCACACTGGTGAGATTAAGAAATATCTGCCACAGGATGTGCCAGCCTGGGTAGATCGCGTCATGCCGGCGCAAACAGTGACGGATTACCTCAGCTGGTGGGGTCTCTTTCATGCTGCTCCATGGTTTAATCCCTCTGGCATGGGTCAGCAAACCCCAGCTAGTGATCCAGAGCTACTCTATAACAACGTGGATCAGCCTGTCTGGCTCATTCCTATGACCTCTTCCTCTTCAAACGACCAGTCAAGTACGGGCGTCTTCCTTTTCGATACCCATAAAAATGAGGCTCATTTCTATCCACTGGCAGGAGTGGGTATCGGTGGTAACGTACAGAGTACATTTCAATCTAACAGCAAAAATATTCGTAATTACAATGTGGCTAGTGTTCAACTATACCAGATCTATGGAGTCCCCACCTGGATAGCAATCTATGTACAAAGTTCGGGCAATGGCGGCTTCCAATCGGTTGGAGTTGTAGACGCCAGGAATTTGAACGGCAGTAATGTACAATATGAACCATCGCTACCTCAGGCGTTGCAGGATTACCAGCAATGGCTTACACAGCAAGGAAATGGTGGCAATACTCCAAGTGGAGGAACGACCCAGACCGTGAGTGGGAAAGTGCTGCGTATATCATCTGTGCAGCAGGGGAGCAACACCATCTATTACATTCAGATAAAGGGGCAGAATGCCATCTTCACTGCTAACCTCTCCCTCTCACCTAAACTGCCACTTGTGCAGCCTGGTGATACAATCAAGGGTGATTATGTAGTAGGAGGTAGCGTAGTGAACTTCAAGACCTTTGATGACCTCTCGATCATTCTGGGAGGTACACCAACGCCGACAACGACAGCCACTCCAACAGGAACACCTGGTACAACACCGACACCCAGCCCTACACCATAGTATGCATTTGATAGGAAACCTGTCTAGAGGGCAAGGAGGAGGCAATGAATGGCTCATTACTTCACTCGTGAAGAGGCTGAGGCTCTATTACCACAGATCTCCGTCGTGCTGCGCGAGATACAGGTTAAGCGTAAGTCCATACTGCAAACCGAGGAGGAGCTAGACGCTTTGCGTCTCCAAGCAACTGGCAACGGCTATCACTTGCATGAACGCATGTTGAACCTGCAGAGAGAACTGTCTCATCACGCGCATGACCTGCGTAAACTTCTTGATGAACTGGCCGGCTTTGGGTGTGTTTTGAAAGATCTCGAACGTGGCCTGATCGACTTTCTCAGCCTCCGTAATGGCAAGGAAATCTATCTTTGCTGGTATCTCGGTGAAGAGCGCATCAATTTCTGGCATTATCTTGACGCTGGTTTCGCCGGTCGCCAGCCGCTATAAACGCAGGAACGTTGCATGACCAATATTGGTGAGGCTATAGAACTGGGTACATCAGTGCTCACAGAGATAGGACAATCTGTTCCCAGGCTTGATGCCCAGGTATTGTTAGGTCATGTGTTACACGTGGATCGGGCTACGCTTATTGCACATCCAGAAATTCATCTTACTGGGGATCAAGAGCAGCAGTATCGACGGCTGCTTGAACGTCGAAAACGTGGTGAACCGGTTGCTTACATCGTTGGGCACAAAGAGTTTTTTGGCCTTGATTTCTTCGTTGATAGACGTGTTCTCATACCTCGACCGGAGACAGAACTACTGGTTGAGATTGTTTTGAAGATTATTCGTGATCTGCTTGCTAGTGGTCTGACGCCTGTTGTAGCCGATATTGGCACAGGTTCTGGCGTTATTCCGATCGCTCTCGCCGTACAAGAGCCACGCCTTCCCTATGTGTACGCCACAGATATCTCTCTCGATGCTCTGGACGTTGCGCGCCTCAATTGTCAACGATACGCTGTTGAACATCGAGTACATTTGTTGCATGGCGACCTCCTTACCCCATTGCCAGAGCCTGTCGATGTACTTACCGCTAACTTACCCTATGTGGGTTTCGATGAGATGGACCAGCTGGCCTCTGACGTTCGTGCCTACGAACCGCATCTTGCCCTGATCAGTGGTACTCAAGGGCTAGATCTGTTAGAGCGCTTCTTTAAAGAAGCTCAACGGTCGGGTAAATTGAAGGAACATGCTGTATTGATCATGGAAATTGGCTATCAACAGCGTGAAATACTCGTTCACCTGCTCCATGAACTCTGGCCGCAGGCGACTGTGACATCTGAGAAGGATTATGCAAGTTGGGATCGATTACTAAAGGTGATATTATAGAGACCATTCATAGAGAAGGTTATTTTAGAGGGTTATTTGGCGGAATCAGAATACGATAAACGTGCTATTGATTTGCGTTTTCTTGAACACAGGCTTATAATCCAACCACGGCATGAGAGTGGATATCTTTCCATATGTTAGTGATGAAGAAAACATCTCCTCAGCAGATAGGTAGGAGCATTCTTTATGATTCAGGCGGACATCATCTCCCTTCAGTTTTTGTTCCTTATTCCCCCTATCTTTTACGATGTGTTTATATTACTGCTTGGTGGAGTATCCGCGTTTGTATTGGCTTACTTCCTGACATTCGGTGTGAGGGCCTTGTGTTACAAGCTAGGTTGGCTTGATCAACCGGCAGCACGAAGAGTCCATACTAAGGCCGTGCCTCGCCTGGGCGGTGTAGCCATGTTTGCGGCCTTTGTGCTAGCCTCATTGCTTTTCTACAAACCTGGTTCAACCAATGAAGTCATCATTTACTGGCTACTCCTAGCTGCCTCACTGCTCGTGGTTATTGTTCACGCATATGATGATGTCGTAGGGCTGAAACCACTGCCAAAATTATTGGCACAAACTGTGGCAGTCATTATCATTCTCGGTCCCTGGGATGGAGTCTTTCATGGTATATTGCTCTTTACCTTCAATAACCCCTTTCCCTTTGGTAGAGAGATAGCGAGTGCAAACTTACCGTGGTATTTACAGCCTACGCTATTTTTGTTTATCCATCCACCTTCGCCTGATATCCAACCGAGTATCAGTCTTGCCGCTATCCCGGCTGTCCTGCTCACCTGGTTCTGGACCGTTGGGATGATGAATACAGTGAATTGGATTGATGGAATGGATGGACTGGCAACGGGTGTTGTAGGAATAGCCGGCCTTTTCATCACAATCATTAGCTTCCTGTTGCAGCAGCAGAGTATCGCTGTCCTTGCTGCAATATTTACGGGCGCGGTGCTCGGTTTTCTACCGCACAATTGGAACCCGGCGAAGATTTTCATGGGCGATAGCGGTTCGATGTTTCTTGGTTTAGGATTGGCTGTGCTTTCAGTGATGGGAGGAGCAAAGTTAGCATTGGCTCTGATGGTGCTAGGTGTGCCTATTATTGATGTTGCCGTGGTGATCATGAATCGAATACGCCGAGGACAATCTCCCCTTCACTATGATAAAACGCATTTGCACCATCGTCTTATGGCGACTGGATTGAGTGTCAGGCAAATCTGTTTTGTCATTTATGGACTGGCCCTGATATTTGGATTGTTAGCTGTCACCCTCTCGGGAGTTCAACATTATGCGCATTTCTACAAGTTTGTTGGTTTAGCCCTGGTGGTGTTAACGATGGTCGGATTGATTATATGGATGGACTATCGCCAGCGTCAACGTGGAGGGCGCATTACATTAGGGGACCCTGAGCCTGAGCCGACGACCCCGAATGGAGACGCCTCAGAAACAAACGAGAGCGATAGTAGGCAAGAAACTGCAACAGAGCAGCACTCGGGGTTTATCGGTTCTAGCCAGCCACAACCTGATGCCCGGTATGATGAGCACTCGCAAATGCGGCTTCCTCATTAAACATTCGTCTTAAAAAATGTCCTGTGAAAGACTGCTCGTTCCCTGCTACCATTTCAGGCGTGCCCTGGGCGATGATCTCACCACCAGCGTCCCCACCCGCTGGCCCAAGGTCGATAATCCAATCTGCGCTCTTAATCACTTCCATATTGTGCTCAATCACCACAATCGTATTCCCGCTATCGACGAGGCGCTGTAATA
>WNGJ01008724.1_pt1 | contig 16735 bp, 14 predicted proteins | sample 5400611 | NCBI WGS metagenome assembly WNGJ01 (sample SAMN13153375, study PRJNA577476) | soil metagenome | isolation source: 40 cm soil or saprolite under Garry oak tree replicate 1 | place: USA:California | collected 2016-06-15 | reverse complement strand
CCGTGACCGGGGCGGCCGCGACAAGCGCGATGGCGGCCCTTCGCACCGGCCGTTCGCCACCAGTGCCGCGCCCCGCGAGCGCGACCGCGCGGCCGACCCCAATTCTCCGTTCGCCAAGCTGGCGGCGCTGAAAGAGCAACTCACCGCCAACCGCAAGGACTGATCCAAAGCGTTTTCGAGCGAAGTGGGTCCCGGTTCGCGTGAAGAAACCGCGTCAATAAAAAGGGCTACTCGAAATTTGGATCGGCAGCGCCTCGACAAATGGTTGTGGCACGCGCGGGTGGTCAAAGCCCGCACCAGCGCCGCAGCCCTTGTCGAAGCCGGTCACGTGCGCATCAACGGTGTGCGCGAGACGGCCCCCGGCCACGCTGTGAAGGCCGGCGATGTCCTGACGATCGGGCTCGATCGCACCGTCCGTGTGCTGAAGATCACAGGATTTTCCGTGCGAAGGGGCGATGCATCATCCGCACGCGTGCTGTACGACGATTTGCAGGAGCAGACGGACTAACTAGATGGCCCAAAGAGATTGACGTTCGTGGCCCTGCTTCACTTGCGGCACTGCACTGACTGCGCTAGGCAAAACTCGCTTTTCTGCGATAGGCGAATGCCGAGTTTGACCCGTTTCGGAGACCTGCGTGACTGGAGACCTGGATGACTTACGTCGTCACTGAAGCCTGCATCAAATGCAAATATACCGATTGCGTTGAGGTCTGCCCCGTGGATTGTTTCTACGAGGGCGACAACATGCTGGTCATCCATCCGGACGAATGCATCGATTGCGGCGTGTGCGAGCCCGAATGTCCGGCCGACGCCATCAAGCCCGACACCGAGCCCGGCCTCGAAAAATGGCTGGAGGTGAATACCGAATACGCCAAGAGTTGGCCAAATATTACCCAAAAGAAGGAGTCACCCCCCGACGCGAAGGAATTTGAGGGCATGGAAGGCAAATTCGAGAAATATTTTTCTCCGAATCCGGGTGCCGGTGACTGATTGAGCAAGGTTTACCTTTAACCCTAATTGCGGGGATGCGGCCGAGCCGGCCCTTAAAACCTCTAAATCATTGATTTTTGCGGGAAATGTGCTATATTCGCCAAATTATAGCCCGAACCTGGTCAGCCCGCTTTGGCCCCTCTGGGTTCCCGTGAAACATCGAACAGGGGCGTGGCAGTTCCGCGCGCAGGCTGTGTCTCAGAAAACGCGTAAAAAGAGTACCTCGAAGCTTTCAAAAAAAGCCGCCGCGGCTAGCCGCAGCGCATCAAAAAGCCGTGCCCGCGTGTCAATTGGGGACACTCGGTCCGCCGGTAAGGCCTCGGCTGCAAAGTCCTCTAAGAACAAAAGAAGCGCAATGCCACACAAGACTGCGAAAACTGCCGCGAAGGCGACGGGCTCGAAGGCCACTGCTTCCAAGGCCGCCGCCAAGACTGCTTCCAAGACCCATGTTCTCAAGACGCATGCTCTCAAGACCCCTGCGCCAGCCCCGAAGACCGCGGCCAAGCCGGTCGCAACCAAGCCCGTCGTCACCGCCAAGCCTGTCGTTGCCAAGCCTGTGGCGGCTGCGCCTCGCGTCGAAGAAAAGAAGGTCCTGACCCAGCGTCAGGGTTTCAAGACCAACGAGTTCGTCGTCTATCCCGCGCACGGCGTTGGCCAGATCCTGGCCATCGAAGAGCAGGAGATCGCCGGCGCCAAGCTCGAGCTGTTCGTCATCAACTTCATCAAGGACAAGATGACGCTGCGGGTGCCGACGGCCAAGGTCGCCAATGTCGGTATGCGCAAGCTGTCCGATCCGACGCTGGTCAAGAAGGCGCTCGAGACGCTGAAGGGCCGCGCGCGCGTCAAGCGCACGATGTGGTCGCGTCGCGCCCAGGAGTACGAGGCCAAGATCAATTCGGGCGACATCGTCGCGATCGCCGAAGTGGTCCGCGACCTCTATCGTTCGGAATCGCAGCCTGAGCAGTCCTACAGCGAACGTCAGCTCTATGAAGCGGCGCTCGATCGCCTGTCGCGGGAAATCGCCGTCGTGCAGCACTCGACGGAAACCGAAGCCGTGAAGGAAATCGAAAGCCAGCTCGCCAAGAGCCCGCGCCGCGGCGCCAAGGCCGAGGCAGGAGCGGAGGCCGATGGCGAAGCCGAGGGCGACGTCGACGAGACCGACGAAGCCGACGGCGACGATACCGCTGTCGCGGACGAGGCGGCGTAAGCAACGCGCCCGAAGCAACGCGCCCGAAGCTCAGACAATCAAAAGCCCGGCCGGTTGGCCGGGCTTTTTGTTTTTTGCATCTCCGTCGCCCCTGCGAAACCACCAGTCAGGCGTATGGCGTTAAGCCGCCGCGTCGTGAGCGGCTGGCTCGTCGAGCGGCGCCGTCCAGGCGTCGTAACCATAGAGCCAGCTCGTGTCGCCGCTTCCTTCGCGCATCCACGTGTTGGCGCTCGAAATCGCCTGGATGACCGTGGTGCGCGGCTTGCGATGGGCCTCGTAACAGGCGAACGCGCCTTCGACGTCGTCGCCATCAACCGCCAGGAGACAGCGGGCGAGCACCGCCGCGTCCTCGATCGAAGTTGCGGCGCCTTGCGCCATGTAGGGCGTCATCGGATGGCAGGCATCGCCGAGCAACGCCACCCGGCCGTTGCTCCAACGTGGCAGCGGCTCGCGCTCCAGGATCGCCCATTTGTGGCAATCGGGACAGGCGGCGAGAACTGCGCGCACATCCTCGTGGAAGTCCTCATATGCGGCGCGCAATTGGTGCACGTCGCCTTTCGCGGACCATGATTCGCGTGTCAGCCCTTCAAACGGCTCGGGCACGCTTGTGACGAAGTAGACTTCGCTGCGCGCGCTCGTCGTGTAGTAGATGACGATGTGACGGTCGGTGCCCCACCATTTGGTGCGCGAGTGGCCGATGTCTTTCCCATTCATCAGCGCGGAAGGAAACACCGCCCGGTACGCGATGCGGCCTTTGTGCACGGGCTGGTCGCGGCCGATAATCAAGTCCCGCACTGTCGAATGTACGCCATCCGCACCGATGACGGCGTCTGCCGTCGCGCGCGAGCCGTCGGCAAAGGTGAGGGTCACGTGGCCTTTCGCTTGATCGAGACCGACGAGCTTCTTCGCGGTATGGACGCTGTTGGCGGGGACGGTCGAAAGCAGCGCGTCGTGCAGATCGCCGCGGTGCATGCAGAGATAAGGCGCGTTGTAGAGGCTCTCCGGCATCGGCAGTTCGCGCGTGACTTCGCCGGTGTCGCCGACCCGGTTGAGATGCGAATAGGGCGCGAACGAAAACTCGCGCAGCCGCTGCTCGATGCCGATGCCGCGCAAGACCTTCATCGAGTTTGGCATCATCTGGATGCCGGCGCCGATGCGCGCGAAGCGCGTCGCCTGCTCGTAGACCTGCACGTCGATGCCGATTTGCCGCAACGTGGCGGCGGCCGCGAGGCCTCCCATGCCGGCACCGACGATTGCAACGGACAACTGATGCTTGGGCATTGTTTCCTTCCGGGCTACTTCTTTTCGATGCCGGCGTTGACGATGACGTCATCCCATTTCTTGACGTCGGCCTTGAATAACGTCATCAGCTCCTCGGGACTGCTCGGCCGCGCCTCGATGCCGAGTTCGAGGAGGCGCTGTTTGACGTCGGGCAGCGCCAGCACCTCCCTCAGCGTCGCATTGATCACGGCGATGATCGAGGACGGCGTGCCGCGCGGCGCGAACATGCCGTTCCAGGACGTCACCTCATAGCCCTTCACGCCGCCTTCTGCGACGGTAACCAGGTTCGGCATCGAGGGCGAGCGGTTCGGGCCGGAGGTCGCGAGCAATCTCAGCTTACCGTCGTCGATCTGACCTTTCACGGCGGCCGGAAAGTCCACCATCATCTGCACGTCGTTGCGCAGCAGTCCTACCACAATGTCAGGCGAATTGCGGAACGGGACGATCTGCACGTCGATGCCGGCCGCCGCTTTGAGCAGCTCAGCGCCGAGGTTTTGCGTGCCGCCGATATTGACGGTGCCGATGTTGAGCTTGCCCGGTGAAACCTTGGCGGCCGTGACAAAATCGGCGAGCGTCTTGTACGGTGAAGCGGCGTTGACCGCGAAAACGAGGTCGAACGTGCCGAGCATCGAGATCATCTCGAAGTCCACGGTCGGATCGAACGGCAGGCGATTGAATAGTGCGGCGGTGATCGCGGTTCCGTTGGTCACGAGGCCGAGCGTGTAGCCGTTCGGCGGCGCGGCGAGCACGGTCTGGGCCGCACTAATGCCGCCGGCGCCCGGCATGTTTTCGATCACGAAGCGCTGGCCCAGACGCTCGCCGAGCTTATCGGCAATGATGCGCGAGCTAACATCCGCGACGCCACCGGCACCGAAGGGCAGCACGATTTTGACCGGGCGGTCGGGAAAGGTCTGCGCGTTTGCCGGCATCGCCGGCAGTGCGGCAACCAGCGCGGCCACAATCCGCAGCACGTTCGGTCCCTTCATGGTCGTCTCCCGACTCTTTTGTGCCGTAAGTATATGGCGATAACCAGCCGGCGGCGACGAGACCGACGAAGCCGACCGCGACGATACCGCTGTCGCGGACGAGGCGGCGTAAGCAACCTCCTACAGGTTTCAGACAATCAAGAGCCCCGCCCGGTGGCCGGGCTTTTTGTTTTGGTTGCTCTCGCTGTGATGAAGCGAAGCCTATCTCTCTCGGTCGTCCCCGCGAAGGCGGGGACCCATAACCCCGAATGCGTGTTGTTGCGAGCGTTGGCGGCTCCAGCTTCGCATAAAACGAACATTGGTGGCTATGGATCCCGGGTCGCGCTTCGCTTGCCCGGGACGACGGGACCCCAAAAACTCGTTGCAATGATATCGAGGTCCCGGGTTCGCTTCGCGCCCCGGGACGACGGGATCAAAAAAAGTCGCGCCAGCACGCACGAAATTGCGGGTTCGCTGCGGAGCCGGTCATCGGGTTGTGCTTTGCGCGGACCCGTCCCGGGTTGCCGCTCTCGCGCGTCAATCCACCACGATCTTGACGCGGTCGCGCACCTTGACCTGGGCGTGGGCATCGAGGCCGTTGAGGACGCGGAAGCGTTCGGTCGGACGATCGACGCCGGCCATGCGGTGCGACAGCGATTCCACGGTATCGCCCGGCTGCACGGTGATCACCTTGATGCGCAGCGGCCTTGCCGCCTGGATTTCATCCAGCGTCAGGCGGCGGAACGAATTGACGGTTTCGCGGACGTTGCGGTCGCTCTCGGTGGTCTTCTGCTTGGTGGCGAAAATGAAGCGGTAGACGTCGCCGCCGAACTTGAGCGCGTAGACCCTGAACTGCCATTGATCGCCCTGCGCGACCGTGGAGGCCGCCGGGAAGCCGTTGATCGTCAGCTCCTCAGTCTGGGTCTTGTCGACATTCTCCATCCAGCCCGAATTGAGATAGTCGCCGAGCGTCTGCTCCGGCGGCACACGCACCACGTCGAAGCGCATCGCCTGCGCGCCGCCCTCGCGCACGCCGATCACCGCCTGCGCGGTGTTGTCGAGGGTGAAGCTTTCCGGCGCCTGGAAGGTGAAAGCGAGCTTGGGATGCAGGAAACGCCGGCCGCGCACGAAACCTTCGCTCGGGTCCTCGCCAAAGACGATGTTGTCGATCGCGGAGAGATAATCTTCGCGATCGCGTTCGGTGTTCTCCGGCGAGGTGTATTGCTTCGCGGCGTTCTGCGCGCGCTGCACGCGTTCCGGTGTCGCCGGATGCGACGACAGGAAGTCCTGGGCGCGGGGATCGAGGGAGGTCTTGCCGGCCTTCAGCTCCGCGTTCCGCTCCATCGACGTCAGGAAGCGGGCCGCGCCGTAGGGATCGAAATGGGCGCGCGCCGAAATCGCGACGCCGATGTCGTCCGCTTCGAACTCCTGCGTGCGCGAGAAGCTCGCCATTGTCAGCTTGCTCTTGGCAAGCGTAAAGGCGGTGACGTCGGGGTCGTTGCTCATATCGGTGACGACGCGGGCGACGATCGCGGCCTGCCGCGCCTGGTCTTCCCTGATCGCGGCATGCTTCGACAGCACATGCGCCATCTCATGAGACAGCACCGACGACAATTCGGACGTGTCGCTGGCGAGCGCGATCAGGCCGCGCGTCACGTAGAGCTGTCCGGTCGGGAGCGCGAACGCGTTCACCGCGCCGGAATTGAGAATCGTGACCTTGTAGGGCTGCTCCGGACGATCGGACGCGGCCACCAGCCGATCGACCACCTTGCCGATCAGCGCTTCCAGCTTCGGGTCATCATAGGCGCCGCCATAAGACGCGAGGATGCGCTCGTGCTCGCGTTCGGTCGCGGGTGATGCGGTGATCGTGCTTTTCGGCTTGGGAACGGGGATCGGCGTCGCGGCCGTCTGGTAGCGCGCCATGTCGCCACAGCCGGCCTGCGCCAATACGAGACACAGCAATACCGGTGCAGCCCAAAGGCGGCGAACTCTTCCCCTCCCGCGCCGTCCGCCAAACTCATCCACTGCCGTTACTCGTGTCATATTTTTGCGGGCTAGTTTCCACTGAGCACTTCGATCTGTCCTGCCCGGAGCAGTTCGATGCGCGGACCGGTGCGCGACTCCAGGAAACCACGCACCCGAATCTGCCGATTTTCGAGCGATTTGAGGGCAATCCCAGCGGCTTCGATCGCCGGCAGTGTCCGCCTTGAAATCGTCACAGTGAAGTCTCGTGTCCAGTTACGCCCGAAATTCAGATAAGTCGTTGTCCCAGCTTGTCTTACCGACAAAACCCTGCCCTCGACTACCGCAAATCGCCCAATCGCCGTCAAAATATCGTCTGGAATTTCCGCGTTTTTTATGGCGGTAGAACCATTCCAGACTCCTTTTTTAGCTTGGCGTGCCTGCGCTTCTGCCATCATCAGGATACCTTCGCACTCCTTGTCGGCGATCTCAGCGCTCACCAGCGCTTCTCCTTCCGCGAGCAGGAGGGTCTGAACGGGGGTGTCGGAGGGCGCGAGAAATACGAACGCGGTTTGCCGGCCATAACGATCGGGCGTGTCGTCCTCACCGCGGAGCGAGACGTCGCGACCGGCCAGAATGGCCGTCAGCGCACGCGTGCCATTTGCCGCCGTGTCGGATGGAACCGGTTCGATGCCGGCCATCCGGATCTCCCGGCCGTCCGCAAGGCGAAAGCTCCGCCCGTCGATGATTTCGGCCACGCGTCCTTCGCCCTGTGGCGCGAAGCTGCATCCCGCCGCATGCGTCGATTCTGCCGGCGCGATGGCCATCAGGACGCCAGCGAACAGCAGGACGACGACGCGCGCGCTTCGACGTCTGGAAGGAATAGCCGATGCAAACATGGGGCGATGCTCTCACACTTTGCTCATTCCGCTCAGTGGAAAACCGCCAAATGAGCGCGTGCGTCCTTGGCTTGCCGCTCACGGGGGCATGCGGCATGATCGCCCGAAACGCGAGCATGATCGGGAAAAGTGGGAATCGGTTTTCCCTCGCGCAAACGCGGAACGCGTTTGCGCGGAGATCATGCTCAAACAGCAATAGAGAGCGGATGCCGCGGCAAAGCGGCCCGTCCGCAAGGGAGACGTGTCCAAGATGAATCGACTGCTCACCAGCCTCTTCGCTTCGGTGTTGGCGCTGTCGGCCACCGCCGCACATGCGCAGAGCAAGCCGCCGCTGAAAATCGGCGGCATCCTCGATATGTCCAGTCTCTACGCCGACATCACCGGCTCCGGCAGCCTGGAGGCGGCGAAGATGGCCGCGGAGGATTTCGGCGGCGAGGTGATCGGCCGCAAGATCGAGGTCATCGCCGCGGATCATCTCAACAAGGCCGATCTCGCCGCCAACATCGCGCGCGACATGATCGACAATCAGGGCGTCGAAATGATCTACGACGTCGCGGCGTCGGCGACCGCGCTGGCCGCGGGCGAGATCGCCAAGGCGCGGGGCAAGATCGTCATCTTCAACGGCCCCGGCTCGATCCGGCTCTCCAACGAAGCCTGCGGTCCTTATACCGTGCACTATGTGTTCGATACGTTCGCACAGGCCAATGTGACCGGGCTTGCCGCGGTGAAATCCGGCCTCGACAGCTGGTTCTTCCTGACCGCGGACTACGCATTCGGACAGGACCTGGAAAAGGACACCACCAATGTGGTGCTGAAGAGTGGCGGCAAGGTCTTGGGCAGCGTCCGCCATCCGCTCAACACCTCGGACTTCTCGTCCTTCCTGCTGCAGGCGCAGGCTTCGAAAGCCAAGGTAATCGGGCTTGCCAATGCCGGCGGCGACACCATCAACGCGATCAAGCAGGCCGCCGAATTCGGCCTCACCAAGGGCGGCCAGAAATTGTCGCCGCTGCTCGCCTTCGTCACCGACATCGAAAGCGTGGGCCTTGAGACCGCGCAGGGGCTGTTGCTCGCGGAAGCCTTTTACTGGGATCTCAATGACGAGACGCGCGCGTTCTCGAAGCGCTTCATGGAGCGCGTGAAGCGCATGCCGACCTCGGCGCAGGCCGGCGTCTATTCCTCCGTCACGCACTACCTGCAAGCGGTGAAGGCCGCCGGCAGCACCGATTCGGCCGCCGTGATGAAGGTGATGAAGGAAACGCCGATCAACGACATGTTTGCCAGGAATGGCCGGATTCGGGAGGACGGCCGCATGGTGCACGACATGTACCTGTTCGAGGTCAAGAAACCTGCCGAATCCAAGGGCCGCTGGGACGACTACAAGCTGCTTGCCACCGTTCCCGGCAATGAGGCGTTCCAGTCGCTCGAACTGTCGCGCTGCCCGCTGGTGAAGAAATGACGGCTGAAAGCCGTCATCCCGGGATGGTGCGACAGCACCAGACCCGGGATCTCGAGATTCCGGGTCTGGTCCTTCGGACCATCCCGGAATGACGAAAGATAACAATTAACAACGAAAGCGACATCCCATGAGCGCGAATGAAATGGTCCTGCAAGAGCTCGAGGCCGGCCTGCTCACCATCACCATGAACCGGCCGGACCGGCGCAACGCGCTCAATCCGGACATGACGCGCGGGCTGGTGGGCGCGGCGCGGCGGGCGGCGGAAGATCACGAGGTCCGCGCCGTGCTGCTGAAAGGAGCGGGCGGCACCTTCTGCGTCGGCGGCGACGTCAAGTCGATGGCGGAAGGACGGGCGCCACTGCCGTTCGAGGCCAAGATGACGAACCTCCGCCGCGGCATGGAGGTGTCGCGAATCCTGCACCAGATGCCGAAGCCCGTGGTGGCGCAGCTCGACGGCGCGGCCGCCGGCGCCGGGCTGTCGATCGCGCTCGCCTGCGATTTCCGGGTCGCCAGCGAGTCCTGCAAGATCACGACGGCTTTCGCCAAGGTCGGTCTGTCGGGCGATTACGGCGGCACCTATTTCCTGACGCACCTGCTCGGCAGCGCCAAGGCGCGCGAGCTCTATCTGTTGTCGCCCGTGCTGACGGCCAAGGAAGCGCTGTCGCTTCACATGGTGACGAAGGTCGTGCCCGACGCGGAGGTCGACGCGGCGGCGCACGAGCTTGCGATGTCGCTGGCGCAGGGCCCGTCGGTCACGCTCGGCTACATCAAGCGCAACATCAACAACGCAGAGCACCTGTCGCTGGAGGCCTGCTTCGACGGCGAGGCGATCCACCACTCGCGTGCCGGCGAGACCATAGACCACAAGGAAGCCGCGAAGGCCTTTGTCGAGAAGCGCAAGCCTGTGTTCCAGGGGCAATAGCGTGGGCGCCTATGTCAGGCTGCGGCAGATTTGCCTCGTCGCGCCGCAGCTCGAGCCGGTGATCTCCGATATCGCCGATATCATGGGCTTGAGTGTCTGCTACCGCGACGGCAATGTCGCCAAATACGGCCTGGTGAACGCGCTGCTGCCGGTGGATACGATCCTGCTGGAGGTCGTGGCGCCGGTTCGCGACGGCACGGCCGCGGGACGCTTCCTCGATAAGACAGCAGGGCGCGGCGGCTATATGGCGATCTTCTGCTGCGACGATCCCGATGGGTACGGCAGACGCGCCAATGAGTTGGGTGTGCGGACTGCGAATGTGATCACGCACGCGCCCTATCACGGCGTGCAACTGCATCCGCGCGATTGCCGGGCCGCCTTCATCGAGTTCAATCACACCGACGGCAGCGACGATGTGTTCGGCCTCTATCCGCCGGCAGGTCCCGATTGGCAGAGATCGATCCGCAAGGATGTGACCGAGGCCTTGACGGGTGTCGAGATGCAGAGTCCTGATCCGCAAGGGCTCGCCGAACACTGGGGTAGGATCATCGGGGTCGCTGTCAGCACGAGCGACAAGGGAGAGGCCGAGTTGAAGCTTCCCAATGCCAGCTTTCGCTTCGTCAAGGGCGACAGCGAGATCATGAGCGGGCTGACGTTCAAGGTCGTCGACGTCGCCGGGACACTCGATGTTGCGAAGGCAAAGGGCTATGTCGTGTCAGACGGTTCCTTCCCGCTCGGCGGTGTCACTTTTCATCTCATAGCTTGAGCCCTGGACTCCGCACCCTCAACACGTCATTGCGAGGAGCGAAGCGACGAAGCAATCCAGAGCGTCATACTCGGCCCTGGATTGCTTCGCGGAGCCTGTCATCGGGCGCGCATTCGCGCGACCCGTTGGCTCGCAATGACTTTCTTCGCTCCCGAAAGCATCGCCCTGATCGGCGCCTCGCGCGATCAGGACAAGATTCCGGCGCGGCTGTTATCGATGCTGCGCAAGAACGAGTACCCAGGCAGGCTCTATCCGATCAATCCCAACTACGGCGATATCGACGGCTTGAGATGCTACAAGTCGATCGCCGACGTCAGTGCGCCGATCGATCTCGCGGTCATCATCATTCCGGCGCGTGCGGTGCTCGGCGCGCTCGAACAATGCGCCGGGGTCGGCGTCAAGAACGCCGTGATCATCTCCTCAGGCTTCGCGGAGGAGGGCGGCGACAGCGCCGCTATGCAGGAGGCGATCGCAGCGCTTGCGAAAAAGACCGGCATGCGGATTTCCGGTCCCAACGCCGAAGGATTTTACAGCCAGGCGCAGCGCGTCGCCGCGACCTTCAGCCCGACCGTCGACGTCAAGCCGGGGGTCGCGCCGCTGGTTGCGACCAAACGGCGGATCGGCATCGTAGCCCAAAGCGGCGGCATCGGCTTTGCCCTCTCACACCGCGCCAAGGCGATCGGTGTCGCGTTGAGCTATGTCGTCAGCTCCGGCAACGAGAGCGACCTCGGCGCCGGCGAGTTTTTCGAATATATGGTGCAGGACTCGTCGACCGACGTGATCCTCTTGTTCATCGAGGGCATCAGGGACGCCGACAAGTTTCTGGCCGCCGCCCGTCGCGCCGCGGAGTTGCGAAAACCCGTGATCGTCACCAAGGTCGGGCGTTCGGGCGCCGGCGAGCGAGCCGCGGCGTCGCACACCGCCAGCATGGCCGGCTGGTCGGCGGCCTATGACGCGGTGTTCGCCAAATACGGCTTCATCGTCTCCAACGATCTCGATGAAGCGGTGACGATCGCCTCTGTGCTGGCCAGCAATCCGCTGCCGAAAGGCGATCGCGTCGGCGTGCTCACGGTGTCGGGTGGCGCCGGCACCTGGGGCGCCGACACCGTGTCGATGCAGGGCCTGCAGGTTCCGGAACTGTCCGCAGGCATCCAGGCCGAGATCAAGACGCTGCTGCCGTCCTATGGCGCTGCGCGCAACCCGATCGACGTCACGGCGCAGGGCGTCCATACCGGCGGCTTGCAGAAGAGCATCGATCTGCTGGCCGCGTCCGACGAGGTCGACGCCATTCTGGTCGTGCTGTCGCTGTCGAGCGAGACGCGGATGCCGTTCAAGGAGGCCGAGCTGAAGCCTGTGATCGATGCGCAGAAGAAGCCGATTGTGTTCTATTCCTACACCCTGCCGTCCGATTTCGCGCGGCACACGCTGGCGGCATCAGGCGTCGTGGTGCTCTCCGGCTTGACCCATGCCGGCGTCGCCATGCGCCGGCTCGTCGAGTATGCGAAGTTCAAGCCGGCGCCGGCGACCGACAGCGCGGCACTGCCGGTGCGCGATCTCTCCGCGCATCTGACATCAAACGCGTATTCCGAGTCCGACAGCAAGGCGCTGCTGCGCGCCGCGGGAATTGCGCTGCCCGACGAGGTGCTGGTGACGGAGCGCGCCGCGCTCGATGCGGGAATCGCCCGCGCCGGCTTTCCGCTGGTGATGAAGATTCAATCGCCGGATATTCCGCACAAAAGCGAAGTCGGCGGCGTTCGTGTCAACATCACCACCAAGGGCGAGGCGTTCACGGCCTATCGCGACCTCCTCGAAAGCGCGCAGCGGCATCGGCCGCATGCGGCGATCCAGGGTGTGCTGGTCGGCCCGATGGCGAAGAAGGGCGTGGAAATCATCATCGGAACGCTGCAGGATGCAACGTTCGGCCCAATGGTGATGGTGGGCTTGGGTGGCATCACCACGGAGTTGTTCCGTGACGTGATCTATCGGCCCGCGCCGGTCAGCGCCATCGAGGCGGCAGCGATGCTCGACGAACTGAAGGGCGCGCCGCTGCTGAAGGGATTTCGCGGGGCCGCGAAAGCAGACGTGGCGGCGCTCTCGCAATTGATCGCACAGATCTCGCTATTGGCAGCGCGGCTGCGCGGCGACGTCGCCGAGATCGAGCTCAATCCGGTGCTGGTGCATCCGCAAGGCCAGGGCGTCACGATCGTCGACGCGCTGGTGGTGGGGAAGAAATAAACTCGTCTTCCCGGCGAAGGCGGGGACCCATAATCACAGTCGTCAGTTATTGCGTCGCATAGCAGCCCCAGCCTTTTGCAAATACAAAAGCCTGTGGTTATGGGTCCCGGCTCGCGCTCGCAAGAGCTCGCTTGGCCGGGACGACGGGTTGGGGAAACTACCGCCCCCTGAAGTTCGCGACGCGGCGCTCGGCGCTGGCTTTGACGCCTTCCTTGAAATCTTCCGTCGCCCGCAGCCTCGTCTGCTCGACCAGTTCGTGATTGGTGGCGGCGAGCACGCGCTCGGCGAGGTCGGCGCGCATCGTGGCGCGGGTCGAGACCAGTCCGAGCGGGGAGCATTCGGCGATTTCAGCGGCGAGCTTCATGGCCTCAGTGCGCACCTGGTCCTGCGGCACCAGCACATTGGCGAGGCCCCAGCGATAGGCTTCCTCGCCGCTGACGCGGCGGCTGGTATAAAACATCAATTCCGCGTTGTTCTTGCCGATCAGTTCGGGAAGCGTCGCCGTCAGCCCAAAGCCCGGATGGAAGCCGAGCTTGGTGAAGTTCGCCGAGAAGCGCGCCTCGGGACAGGTGACGCGGAAATCCGCCGACACGGCGAGGCCCAAGCCGCCGCCGATGGCCGCGCCATGGATGGCCGCGACGATCGGCTTCTTGTTGCGGAAGATGCGCACGGCCTGAACATAGAGATGGTTGATCGGCAGGTTCGACGCCGGATCGGTCTTGGCGCGCTCTTCTTGTTCCTGCCGCGCCGGATCGCCGAAATTGGCGCCGGCGCAGAACGCCTTGCCCTGCGCGGCGAGCACCGAGCTGCGGATATCGATGTCGGAATCGAATTCCTCCAGCGCGTCCGCGATCTGGTTGATCAGCGAGACGTCGAAGAAATTCAGCGGTGGCTTTCGAATTTCGATCAGGCCGACGTGGCCGTGCTTCTCGACGCCGATGTCTGTGTAGTTGCTCATGGATATCTCCGATGGACCAAAGGTTTCGCAACGGTGGAGGTTTAACCTCTCCCCGATGGGGAGAGGTCGGATTGCGAAGCAATCCGGGTGAGGGGCGCTGCTCTATCGAGAGAGCGTAACCCCTCACCCGGCGCTATGCGCCGACCTCTCCCAATGGGAGAGGTGAAAAGAAAGAGCCGCGCGCCTAGCGCAGACCAAGCCCGCGCGCGATGATGCCGCGCAGCACCTCGGTGGTGCCGCCCTGGATCGTCAGTTTCGGCGCGGTCTTGATCGCAAACGACAATTGCCTTTCCAGCGTCTCGCGGTTGGTCGCGTCCTCCTCGACAAAGGCGGCGAGGTCGCGCACCCGGTGCGGCAATTGCTGTTCCCACACCGTGCCGATATCCTTGACGATGGAGGCTTCCACCACTGGCTCCTTGCCGGCCTGCAGCATGCCTGCGACCGATACCGACATCCGCCGCATGGTGTGGAGCTGCGCGACCAGGCGGCCGATGCCCTCGGCGCTGCGCGTATCCGGCTTGGCGCCGATCGCGCGAACCAGTTCGGTCAGCACGTAATAGGTCTCGAGAAACCGCTCCGGACCGGACCGCTCATAGGCCAATTCGCTGGTCGCCTGCTTCCAGGCGCCGTCGATTTCGCCGAGCACATGATCGTCGGGCACGAAATAATCGGTGAACACCACCTCGTTGAACTCGAACTGCCCGGTGATCTGGCCGATCGGGTTCACCTGGATGCCCGGCTGCTTCATCTTGACCAGGAACTGGGTCAGCCCGTGGCGGCGGTTTTCCTTGGTCGGCGGAGAGGTGCGGAAGATCGCGATCATGTAGTCGGCGATATGCGCCGACGAGGTCCAGATCTTGGTGCCGTTGACCAGGTAGCCGCCGTCGGTCTTGGTGGCGCGGGTCTTGGCCGCGAACAGGTCGGAGCCCGAATTGGGCTCGCTCATGCCGATCGCGAAACACAATTCACCGCGGCAGATGCGCGGCAGGATGTCCATCTTGACGTGCTCGGGGGCGTATTTCAGCAGCACCGGGCCGCTCTGCCGGTCGGCGACGAAGAAGCGCCGCGTCGGCGCGTTGGCGACCCGCATTTCCTCGGTGACGACGTAGCGTTCGAGAAAGCTGCGCTCATGGCCGCCATATTTCTTCGGCCAGGTCATGCCGAGCCAGCCGCGCGCGCCGACTTTGCGGGAAAATTCCGGCACGTCGGTGTCTTCGCGATTGGGCTTGAACGGGCTGAAGGTGCCGGCGGCGATTTCTTCCGCGAGGAAGGCGCGCACTTCCTTGCGCAGCTCTTCGCATTTGGGTGGCAGGCGGATCGGATCGAAACGGAGGGCTGCGGTCATGATCAAGTCCCGACTTGGATGTCTCTTAACGTGAGGTCAGCTCAAGCAAGGTCAGCGCGAGGCGACCAGCGGCCATAATTCGTCGGCGCCGCGGTTAGCGACCAGCTTGCCGAGTTCCACCGCCCAGTAGCTTTCGGAGCCGAAATCGTCGCGCCATGACAGCGCGCGCAGGGAGTAGCGGTGCAGGATATGCTCGATCGTGAAGCCGATCGCGCCGTGCACCTGATGGGCGATGGCACCGCCCTTCTCGGCGGCCTCCGCGCAGCGGATCTTGGCGGACACCGCTTCCAAAAACACTGCATCGCTGCTGAACGATGAGCTGTTGGCGAGGGTGTCGGCGGCGGAGGTCGCAGCGGCAAGGGCGGCTGCGGATTCGCCGGCGAGCTTGGCGAGGTTGTGCTGCACCGCCTGGAATTTCGAGATCTTCTTTTCGAATGCGACGCGCTCGCCTGCGTAGCGCACGCTGATATCCAGCATCGATTCCAGGGCGCCTGCGATCTGCAGGCTGCGCGCCACGCCGCCCATCAGCATCAAGGCGTTCGGATCGAAACCGATAGGCGCCGGCTCGATCACCAGTGGTTCGATCTTGTCGAAGGTGACGGTATCGCTGTTGTCGTTCGCCAGCGTGAGGCCGGCCTCGACCCGCACCTTGGCGGCGTCGACCAGCGCGATCGAGGTGCCGCCATTGCCGCTTGCCAGCACCGCGATGTGCTTGGCCGCCTTGGCAAAGGGCACGCCGCGGGCGCGGCCCGAGAGCGTGCCGTCCGGATTGAGCGTGATATGGTCCTTGGGATTAGCGGGAGCGACCGTCATTTCGCTGTCCGGGGAGGCGATCTTGGCTTGCGCCAACAGCCATCCCGCCAGCATGGTTTCGGCGAGCGGGACTGCGATCGCGAACCGTCCGGCCGCGCCCAGCACGCCGAACCCTTCGGCGAGGCTCGCGCCCGAGCCGCCGCAATCTTCCGGCACCCACGACAGTGGCAGGCCGGCTTCGGTCAAGGCCCGCCAGAGCGGCGGCTTCCAGTCGCCCTTCTTGTCGTGGTTGATGGTTTGGGCATCGGCGAGGTCGGCGAAAATCTTTTCCGCGGTCTCGACGACGATATTTCCACTCTCCTCACTCTCCGACACAGCGTTCCTCATATCGAATTGGCACAGCTTCTCCCGGCGATCACGCCAGACGAGGTGCGATCTTCAGGGTGCGATTTCTGTGCGATCTTTTTCTTGCGCTCTATGATGAAAAAAAGCCATAGCGATGACAAGCGCTGTCCGCAGGGCACCCCGTGGCTGGGGCATGAGGATCAATTAATTCCGCATAGCGGAGTTTCGCATTTCGCCGGATGGTATGGTAGATCGCAACCGCGGACGGGCAAGAGACGGGCAAGAGACGGGCAAGCTCGAAACAATAGAGGAAACCGATGTCGAAGGGTGGTTTGTGCGCAATCGTGACGGGTTCGGCGTCGGGCCTCGGCGCCGCGACCGCGGCCATTCTGGCCAAAGGCGGCGCGCGCATCGTGGTCAATTATTCCAACAGCAAGACGGAAGCCGAGGCCACCGCCGATCTCTGCCGCGACGCCGGCGCGGAAGTGGTCGTGGCGCAGGGCGACGTCGCGCGCGATGAGGACTGCAAGAAGATCGTCGCGGCCGCCGCTCCCTGGGGACGGCTCGACGCGCTGATCAACAATGCCGGCACCACCAAGCATGTGCCGCACGACAAGCTCGACGACCTGTCGGCGGAAGATTTTCAGCGCA
>WNGJ01003226.1_pt1 | contig 16744 bp, 13 predicted proteins | sample 5400611 | NCBI WGS metagenome assembly WNGJ01 (sample SAMN13153375, study PRJNA577476) | soil metagenome | isolation source: 40 cm soil or saprolite under Garry oak tree replicate 1 | place: USA:California | collected 2016-06-15 | reverse complement strand
CGCAAAGCAAAGGACCGCCGGACGGACCACGTGCCTGCCGCGGGCCGGCGGGCGCCGCCCGCCGGCCGCGGCAGGGCTGTCACTCAGTGACCGTGATAATGCATCGAGGCCTCGGGCAGCGGGTGCGGCCACGGTGGCCACGGTGGCCACGGCCGCGGTGGCCATGGTGGCCAGGGCCGCGGTGGCCACGGGTATGGGCACCAGCGCCAGTAATAGCCGTAATGGCACCAGTAGGCGGCTTGCGTGTGCGCTTGAGCCGCCTTGACGCTCTGTGAGACGGCCGGCCGTGCGGTGGCCGCGCCCGCGGAGGGCAGGTTCAGCGCGGCTGCGGAGCCGACCGCGACGAGGACAGCGCCCGTCGCCGCGGCCCGCTTGAACAGCGTCGAGAACATAGGGCTTCGTACCTTTCTGTTCGTGGCTGACGATCTTCGGGTGGTCCCGCGGCCGGCCCGCGCAACGCCAGATCCCGCCCGCCGCCAGGGGGTGTGCCCGCCAGGCCGGCGGCCGCGCCGGGACGAGCCGGCGCCATCAGCGGCGGCGGGCCGGCCCATGGCCACGCCCGCCGCGCAGTGCGCCCGCTACCCCAAAGCGAGTCCGCTGGATTACTGTCGATCCCCCGCCGGCCGCCGGGAGCTGCCCTGGACTTCAGCCGTGGCAGCGCCTCAGGCGCCTTATCTGGAGAATTCCCGAGCGAACTTAAATTCATGCGGCGCAGGGCACAAAATATTTATGGCGGTAGCCGGATCAATATGTTTTGCGGTTAAATGTCCGGCCGTTTGATTTCGGATCAGGGTCTATAGCCCGGAGCCTCCCGGCAGGAAAACGTTGTCGTAAAGAAACGCCTCCGGGAGGCCGGACAGGATGTCAGAAAACGTTGTCAGAAAACGTTATCAAAGGATTGGCAGCCACATATCGAGCAGCGTGCGGTCCGCTCCAATGCCGTCCGGGGCGGCGCGGCCGGCTCAGCGCGGGCCCGGGGCCACGGCTCCTCGCCGCGGTCCGGTCCTCGTGCGGAAAGCGCCCTGACCACCGGCGCCGGGGCCGTAGGCTCGAAAGGCCAGTGAGGGGGTCAGGTGACGGGCATCTCACAACAACCCGGGGACATGCGCGGCGCCCCGGGCTGGGATGGGTCAACCGATGACCCGGCTGTCCGCGCGGACCTGGCCGGGCGCCTTCACCAGGCACAAGGCCCGGATCCCGGCGCGCCGCCGGCCGGCCCGGGCGAGGCGGTCGGGCTGGTCATCGGCACCGTGCCCGCGACACCACTGCAATTTTCCGTAGGCGTCGCGCAGGGCCAGTACCTGCAGCTCGACGATGTCGTCGTCACCTCACGCGAGCTGCCGGGCACGGCTCGCATCCAGCTCGCCGGGGTCGTCACCGGGATCGAGGCGGTGCAGGAGGGCGCGAGGTTCGCGTCAGACGTCTTCCTCGTGCAGCAGGGCGCGCTGCCGGCCGAGGTGTGTGAGGTCGCGGAGGTGACCGTAACCCGGGTCGAGCCCGAGGTGTACGTGCCGCCGCTGCCCGGCGCGCCCGTGGCCCGGGCAACCGGGCGGCAGCGCGAGACCGCGCTGTACTTCGACGAGATGGGCAGCGCGAAGGTGCCGATCGGGTTCGGCCGCGACGGGCAGCCGGTGTTCGTCAACTTCGAGTTCCTCGACGGCACCCGCGGCGCGCACGTGTCGATCTCCGGGGTGTCCGGAATCGCGACCAAGACGTCGTTCGCGACGTTCCTGCTGCATTCGATCACCAACTGCGGGGTGCTGGCGGGCGAGGCGCACAACACGAAGGCGCTGATCTTCAGCGTCAAGGGCGAGGACCTGCTGTTCCTCGACTACGCGAACAGCCGGCTCACCGACGCGGCGCGCGCGCGTTACAAAGACCTGGACCTGCCCGCGCAGCCGTTCGGGAATGTGCGGGTTTTCGCACCGCCGCGCCGCGGTGATCCCGCGGGCACGCCGGACGTCACGGCCCGTGACCGCGCGGTCAGCCCGTTCTACTGGACGCTGGCCGAGCTCTGCGGCCAGGAGCTGCTGCCCTTCGTGTTCGCCGACGCCGAGGATGAGCGGGCGCAGTACACGATGCTCATCGGGCAGGTGGCGGCCCGGCTGCGGCGCGACGGCACCGCGGTGGGCGGCGACGGCGCGGTCAAGATCGGGGGGGTCGATCCCGCCAACGACCGGATCGTCCGCACCTTCGCCGACCTGGTCGATCTGCTCGAGGCCGAACTCGGCGACGACACGCTTCGCGGCGGCTGGGTCGGGGCCGCGGCGACCGGCAGCGTGAACGCGTTCCTGCGCAGGCTGCGCTCGGCGGTCCGCCCGCTGTCCGCGGTCATCCGCGGGGACCTCAGCCACCGCGGTGAGCGGTCGATCACGACGTCGCGCGCGCAGGTCACCGTCATCGACCTGCACAACCTCCCCGACCGGGCGCAGCGGTTCGTGGTCGGCGTCACCCTGCAGGGCGAGCTTGCCAGAAAGGAACGGCAGGGGACCGCGCGGCCGTTGATGTTCGTGATGCTGGACGAGCTGAACAAATACGCGCCGCGGGAGGGCGACAGCCCCATCAAGCAGATCCTGCTCGACGTCGCAGAACGCGGCCGGTCGCTCGGTGTCATCCTGATCGGCGCGCAGCAGACCGCGAGCGAGGTCGAGCGGCGGATCCTGGCCAACTGCTCGATCCGGGTAGCCGGGCGGCTCGACGCCGCGGAGGCGGAGCGCCCCGAGTACGGGTACCTGCCGCCGGCCCAGCGGCAGCGCGCGACGCTGGCCAAGCCGGGCACGATGTTCGTCGCACAGCCCGACATCCCGGTGCCGCTCGCGGTCGATTTCCCGTTCCCCGCGTGGGCGACCCGCCCGAGCGAGAAGGGCGTGTGGTCCGGCCACGATCCCGGGCCCGCGGCGCCAGCCGACCCGTTCGCCACGATCCCGGGCGCCGATGCCGACCCGCCGCCGTTCTGAGTCCCGCCGCAGGGGGTTACCAGCCATGCTCCTTAACGGCTGCCGCCCGCCGCGCCCGCCGCGAACTGCGGGGTGTTTCCCTGCAAGGCCCGCCCACCCTTGGGGGCGTTGCCCCACTGCCGATCTTGGCCGGCTGTCAAGTGTTTTGTCAGGGGTGAACGGCATTCTGGGGACACGCGCCGGGCGAACGCGATTGGTGTGGATAACCTCCGAAGGGGCCGCATGAAGATTCTGCACACCGCCGACTGGCACGTCGGCAAGGTTCTCAAGGGCCGCGACCGTCATGACGAGCACGCCGCCGCACTCGGCGCCGTCGTGGCCGCCGCGCGTGATCACGACGCCGAGGTCGTCGTCATCGCCGGGGACCTGTTCGACAGCGCAGCGCCCACGCCACGCTCCCAGGGACTGGTGATGCGCACGTTGCTGGCGCTGCGGGAAGACGGCCGCCAGGTCGTGGCGATCGCCGGGAACCACGACAGCCAGCACCTCTTCGACGCGGTCTACCGGCCGGTTCTCGGCGCACTCGGGCTGGCTCTGGTGGGCACGCCCAAACGCCCGCAGGCCGGCGGAACGCTGACGCTGCGCGCCCGCGGCGGCCAGACCGCGAAGGTGGCGGTGCTGCCGTTTCTTTCGCACCGCTACGCCGTGCGGGCCGCGGAAGTGCTGCTGCACGAAAGCGCCGAACACACCCTGGACTACAGCCGCCGGATGGCCGCGATCATGGAGCTGCTGTGCGCCGACTTCACCGGCGACACCGTCAACATCGCCATCGCGCACGCCACCCTGCTCGGCGGCCGCCGCGGCGGCGGCGAGCGTGAGGTGCAGACCAGCCTCGACTACGAGCTCGCGCCGGGCCTGTTCCCGCCGAGCGCGCACTACGTCGCGCTCGGGCATCTGCACCGCCAGCAGGAGATCCCGGGACCTTGCCCGATCTTCTACTCCGGTGCGCCGCTGGCAGTCGACTTCGGTGAGGAAGCGAACGAGCCTGCCGCGCTCGTCGTCACCGCCGCGCCCGGCATCCGGGCCGATGTCACCCCGGTGCCGATCACGGGCGGCCGGGCGCTGCGGACGCTGCGGGGCACACTTGAGCAGGTCATCGTGCAGGGCGAGCAGGCAGGCGACGCGTACCTGCGGGTCATCCTGGCCGAGCCGGCCCGGGCCGGTCTCGGCGACCTGGTCAGGGACAAGCTGCCCAACGCACTGGAGGTCCGCCTCGACGACGCGCACCGGCCGCAGCCGGGTACCAGGGGCGGCGCGAGGCCGAGCCGGGCCGGCCGCAGCCCACGCCAGCTGTTCGGCGACTACCTGGCCGAACAGAAGATCGATGACCCCCGGATACCGGGCATGTTCGCCGAGTTGCTCGAGGAGATCACGGGCGGCGGCGCACCAGCCGACCACGCAGCGCCCACGGCCCGCGAGGCACCGGCCCCGGCGCGCGGCACGGCGGTACGCGGCACGGTGGCTGAGGCTGCGGCCGGGGAGGCGTGATGCGGCCGCTGCGGCTGATTCTCGACGGGTTCGGCTCCTACCGCCGGGTGGCGGACGCCGACTTCTCCGACGTCGGCTTCTTCGCGCTCACCGGCCCGACGGGCGCGGGCAAGAGCACGCTCATCGACGGGCTGTGCTTTGCCCTGTATGGCACCGTCCCCCGCTGGGGCAAGGAGAACGTGATCGCTTACGCGCTGGCGCCGTCGGTCAACTCGTGCCGGGTCTGCCTGGTCTTCGAGGCGGCGGGCGCGCGGTATGCCGTGGTCCGCGCGCTGACCAGAGACAGGAGGGGCCAGGTCCACACGAAGGAGGCGCGGCTGGAGCGCCTCGACCCGGCCGTCCCCCCCGGCGCGCCGATCGAGGAGATCCTGCAGGCCTCCGCGGAGCAGCTCGCCGAGGGCCCCGACCAGGTCAGCTCCGCTGCGGCGGAGCTGCTGGGCCTCAGCTACGAGCACTTCACCCAGTCCGTCCTGCTCCCACAGGGGCGATTCGCCGAGTTCCTGCAGGCGACGCCGAGCGAGCGGCAGAAACTGCTCATCGAGCTGCTGGCGTTCGGCGTGTACAAGGAGATCGGGCAGCGCGCCCGCGAACGAGCGCAGCGCGCCGGGGCCAGGCTCGCCGACGCCCAGCGGCTGCGCGGCGAGCTGGTGGATGCGACGGCGGAAGCCGAGGAGGCCGCCGCGGCCCGCGTCGTGGAGCTCACCAGCCTGGCGCAGACCGTGGGCGAGCTGCTCGAAACGCTGGCGAAGGCGGCTGGTAATGCCGAGGAGGCCGCCGCGCAGGCCGAGGCCGTGCGCGAGGAGTCCAGGCGGCTCGCCGCCGTGCGGACGCCTGCGGACGTGCCGGGCCTGGCGGAGCGCATCGCGGCGGCGGACGCGCGCATCGCCGGGACGGCCGGAGACCGTGACGAGGCGGACCTCGCCGAGACGCGGGCCACGGCAGCCCGCGGCGAGCTGCCAGAGAAGGCGTGGCTGGAACGCTGCGCGCACCTGCACGCGCAGCGCCGGCAGCAGTCGGCCATGCTGGAGCAGCAGCAGCGGGCGCTTGCGGCGGCCGAGGCCAGCGAGGCCGGCCTCGCCCGGCGGCTCGCGGCCGCGGAGACGGAACTGGACGAAGCAGGCGGCGCGCTGGCGCAGGCGCGAAACGCGCGTGCAGCCGCCGCGCTGGCCCAGACCGTACGCGTCGGTGACACCTGCCCGGTGTGCCTGCAGCCGGTGACGGACCTGCGCCGCCACGGCGCGCCCGCCGACCTGGCCGCGGCGCAGGCACGGGCCGACGCCGCCGCCAAACAGCAGCGGCGTGCCGCGGTCGCGGACCGGGACGCGGGCAACGCCGTCGCGGCCGGGCGCAGCGCAGCCTCGGCGACCGGGCGCAGGCTCGCCGAGATCGCGGGCGACCTCGACGGGGCGCCCGGCCAGGACGCCATCGGCGCGTCGCTCGCGGCGATCGCCGAGGCTGACGAGGCACTGGGGCGAGCGCGCCGCGCGGCACAGGCGGCGCGGGCAGCGGTGGCGGCGGCGCAGCGAGACCGCGCGGCGCTGCGGGAGGAGGAGAACGCAGCCTGGTCGGCGCTGCGCAAATCCCGTGACACGGTGGTCGGGCTCGGCGCACCGCCCGCACGCGAGGAGGACCTGGCCGCGGCGTGGCACGCGCTCGCGCAGTGGGCCGCTGCGCGAGGTGGCGAGCGTGCGGCGCGCCTGCCCGAACTGGCGGCAGCGGCCGCGGCGCTGCGGCAGGAGGTCAGCGACCAGGTGGCAGGCCTGCGGGCGCTGCTGGTGAGGGCCGGCGTCGCCGCCGGGGCCGACCCGGCGCAGGCGCCGCTGCTCGTGGCCCGCCACCGGGCGCAGGCGGAAAACGGCCTGGAAAGGGTGCGCAGGGACCGCCGGCAGGCGGCGAAGCTGGACGCCCAGATCGCCGCCCGCCGGGAGGAGCAGCAGGTCGCGGCCATGCTCGGGAACCTGCTGCGGGCCGACGCATTCCAGGGCTGGCTGTGCAGCGAAGCACTCGACTCACTCGTGATCGAGGCTTCTGCCACGCTCATGGCCCTGTCCGGCGACCAGTACCAGCTCGACCGCGGCGGCCGTAACGACCTGGTCGTCATCGACTACAACGACGCCGGCACCCGCCGGCCGGTCCACACCCTGTCGGGCGGCGAGACGTTCCAGGCGTCACTCGCGCTGGCGCTCGCACTGTCGCACCAGGTCATCGGGCTGTCCGCGGGGATGCGCGACCTGAACTCGATGTTCCTCGACGAAGGATTCGGCACGCTCGACGCGAACACCCTGGATACGGTGGCCACCACGCTGGAGCGGCTCGCCGCGGACTCCGACCGGATGGTCGGCATCGTCACCCATGTCGCCGCCCTCGCGCAGCGGGCCGGTGTCCGGTTCGTCGTCAGCCGCGACGGCGCCACCTCGGTGCTGCGCAAGGAGCGGGAATGACCGCCGCGGCGCCGGACCGCGGCTCGTTCACCGTCGATCCGTGGGATCCCAGCTACGGCCTGGCGCAGCGGGACGAGCCCGACGGCGGGCTCGAGTCGTCGAGCGCGCAGCTCGACCTGGACGTTGAGGTGCCCGCCGCCCGATGGCGGCCCATCGATCCTGACCGGGCGGCGAGCCCGCCAGCCGCGTTGGTCTTCCTCGACGGCGTGCGCCGGATCGACGCACGCATCTGGGTGCACGGCGCGGGCCCGCAGCCGGCGCCGGGCATCGCCGCATCCTTCGCGGCCGGGCTCGTGTGCTGCAACGCCGTGGCGCGCATCGCCGGCGTCAGCGTGCAGCGGGGCCTGTTCACGGCGGCCCCGGAGGCGGCCGGCATCGCCACCCGCTACGCCATGTACCCGGCTCGGCTGGCGGGCGCCAGCGGGCCCGACCAGCTCTCGCTCGCGCTGCAGGGTGCCCTCGCCGAGGCCGAGGTCCAGCTGGCGCTGCGGTTTCGCGCCCGGCATCCGGACGGCGACGACCTGCTCGTGGTCGACGGGCCGCTGCGCGGCCGAAGCCACCTGGAGCGCACCGTGGGCTACGTCAAGACCCACCACGCGTCTTACCTGCCCGCCGCACAGGCCACCGTGGTCGCCTCGCTCGCGCCCGGCCAGCGCACGCCGGTTTTCACCATGGGCACGTCGTGGCGCCGCAGCTCCTGGTACCTGCGGCTGCCGAGCTCGCACGCCGCGGGGGGCCGCGGCGCTCCCTGGTCCGGTGTGGTGCGGCTCGAATGCTCCGCGGACCTCGCGCCGGCGCAGGCATCGCAGCTCGCCGGCCTGACCGCCCGGCTGCTGCCACCGCTGGCCAGCGCGCCGCACAAGGATCCGCGCGCGCCGCAGAACCTCGTCCCCATCGGTGGGCTCGAACGGGAACTGCGCCACCGGCTGGGCGACCAGCAACTGCTCTACCGTGCCCTCCGCGCCGCCGCGGCTGCCTGACACCGCCAGTTCGCCAGCGGCGCGGCGCACCCGGTGACCGCGTCGCCGCGCCGGACCGGCGGCGTGAACTGGACCGGCGGCGTGAACTGGACCGGCGGCGTGAACTGGACCGGCGGCATAAGCGGGACCGGCGGCACGTTCGTGCTCACGGTGATGTGCGGCCGGCGGCGGCCAGGCGGCGGGGCACTGCCGCGATTTCCGGACCGATGTAGGCGTGCCCGCCGGACGGAGCGATGATAAGGCATGGATGATGGCAGATGAGTGGGCGCGAGGCGGCATGGCGGTCGGCCGAGGAGGCCGCCAGCGCGCTGGGGCCGGAGGCCGGCCTGATGGGCCGGCTCGACATGGCGAGCTTCGGCCGGTCGCTGCTGACGGTCATGGCGCGGGCGGCGGGCCGCCCGGCTGACGTCGCAGGCGCCGCCGTCCGCTTCGGCGCGAGCATGGCGATGGTGGGGCCAGCCGCGTTGCGCGTATGGTTCGGGCCGGACGTGGTGCCGCCAGTCCCGGCAGGCCCGGACAAGCGGTTCGCCGACGCGTCCTGGGCCGGCAACCCCGCGTACTTTGCCCTCCGCCAGGCCTATCTCGCCACCAGGCGGCTGTCGGACGATCTTCTGGCGGCCGGGCAGGGCGACGCGGTGGCCGACGCGAAAGCCGAGCTCGCCGCGGGCCTCCTCTTCGACGCGGTCGCCCCGACGAACTTCTGGCCGACCAATCCCGCCGCGGTCAAACGGGCGTTCGAGACGGGCGGCTTCAGCATTGTCGCCGGTGCCCGTAACTTCCTCGACGACCTGCTGCACAACAACGGCCGCCCGCGTCAGGTCGACACCCGGCCGTTCAAGCTTGGCGTGAATCTCGCGGCGACCCCGGGAAAGATCGTCTTCCGCAACGACCTCATCGAGCTCATCCAGTACGCGCCGCAGACCGAGGAGGTGCACGCCGTCCCGATCCTGGCGAGCCCGCCGTGGATCAACAAGTACTACATCATGGACCTGGCGCCGGGGCGGAGCTTCTTCGAGTGGGCCATTCAGCACGGCCACACGGTCTTCGCCATCTCCTACCGCAACCCGGACGCGAGCATGCGCGAAGTGACACTCGACGACTACCTGGTCAACGGCCCACGGGCCGCGCTCGACGTGGTCGCCGACATCACAGGTGCGAGGAGGACCGACATCGTCGGCCTCTGCCTTGGCGGCGCCCTGACCGGCATGCTCGCGGCCTACCTCGCCCAAGAAGGCGACGACAGGATCGGCACGGTCACGCTGCTCAACACGCTGCTCGACTACAGCGAACCCGGCGTGCTCGGCGTGTTCACCGACGAGCAGACCGTGTCACGGCTCGAACGGCAGATGGCAGCCACGGGTTTCCTCGAAGGCGACAAGATGGCCGCGGCGTTCGACGTGCTGCGCGCCAACGACCTCATCTTCAGCTATGTGGCGTCGAACTGGCTGATGGGCCAGAGCCCGCCGCCGTTCGACATCCTTGCCTGGAACGGCGACAGCACCCGGATGCCCGCCGCGATGCACTCGTTCTACCTTCGCTCCCTCTACATCAAGAACGAGCTCGCGAAGGGTGAGCTCGAGCTGGCCGGGCGGCAGCTGTCGCTGTCGGACGTCAAGGGTGACGCCTACATCGTGGGCGCGGTCAACGACCACATCGTGCCCTGGGAGGCCTCGTACAAGGCCACGCGGCTGCTCGGCGGCACCGTGCGGTACGTCCTGTCAAATGGCGGCCACATCGCCGGCATCGTCAACCCCCCCGGCCCGAAGTCCTGGTATGAGGTGGCCGGGCGCAACTACGCCACCGCGGCGAAGTGGCGGTCGGCCGCGCGGCGGCACAGCGGCTCGTGGTGGGAGGACTGGGCGCAGTGGGCTGGAGAACGTGCCGGTGGCCTGGTCGCGCCGCCTTCGATGGGAAGCGAGCGCTATCCACCGCGCGGCGACGCGCCGGGCAGCTACGTCCGCGGGTGACGCGCACCACACCCGCGCCCGGCCCTTTCGCTTGACAAATCTACCGGACTGCTTGATATAGTTAGCACCAGTACATGCAGTGTTAACGCCAACACGCGAGACGTCCGGGAGGACACGATGACCGACACCCGTACCATCGGCCAGGAACTGCAAGGCCAGATCCTGGAAACGGTGAGCAAGAGCCAAGAGGCCGTGATCGATGCGCTCAAGGCCTGGTCCGACACCATCCAGTCGATCACCCCGCCGCTTCCGGCGCTGAGCCCGGCCATCGCCGACAAGCTGCCCAAGCCGGAGGAACTCGTGGCGAACGCCTACGACTTCGCCGAGCAGGTGCTCGCCCACCAGCGCAAGTTCGCCGAGGACGTGCTCAAGGTGACAGCCCCGGTGGTGGCGAAGAAGAGCGAGCCGACGAAGAAATGACCCACCTCGTGCACGGCGAGCCCGGACGTCGCGGGTTCGCCGCACGGGAGACGCCCTAGGCTTGACATGACTGTCGTTCACCCCGACTCCGCCGCAGGACTGCCGTGACCGATCCGTGGGACGAGCAGCGGGAGGCGCTCGGCGCCTTCATCCGCAGCCAGCGCAAGCTCGCCAACCTGTCGCTGCGCCAGCTCGCAGAGCTGACGAGCCTGTCGAACCCGTACCTGAGCCAGGTCGAGCGCGGCTTGCACCAGCCGTCGGTCCGGGTGCTCAAACTGCTGTCGGACGCGCTGAACGTTTCCGCGGAGACGCTGCTCGCGCAGGCAGGTCTGCTCGCCGCGAGCCAGCCGGGCGAACCGGGCCAGCCGGGCGGACCGGCGAAGCAGGACACCGGCGCGCCGGTGGAGGCCGCGATCCGCGCCGACCAGCGCCTGAGCGACGAGCAGAAGACCGCGCTCATCGCCGTGTACCGGAGCATGCTGGGGTCCTAGCTACAGATGGCGGTCACGCCCGCCCGCGCGAGGCATGTCGCGAATGTTGCTTGGGCGTGCAGTCGGCTTGGGTCGTTGCTTGTCTGTGGCTAGCCGGTCCGCTGGGCGCCCTGCCTCGCCATCCGGAGCCGGGGTACTGGTTGACCGGGCGCGCGATGGTAAGCCGCATTCCGGCCGGCGCCGCTACGGTTACCCCACAGATGGGCTGACCATCATCCCCGCAGAAGCCGAAATCGTCCGCTGGGTGTTCGAGAGCTTTCTGGACGGCATGACACCGTACCTGATCGCTGAGAACCTGAACATGCGCGCCGTGCCGACCGCTGATGGCAAGCTGTGGACGATCAACGGTGTGATCCGCTTGCTTGACTTCCACCACGTCGCCGGATACGGCTGTTCCGGGGCAAGATAATCGGGCCGGGCACGTGGCCCGGCATCATTGACCGGGGCATGTGGGAAGAAGCGCAAGAACGCCGTTCACACCGCGCGGCGGTCGTCCGCGTGAACATGACACCAGGCCGTTTCTATCTGCTGCGCGGTGTTTTGTGGTGTGCCCGGTGTGGGCGGCGCATGGTGGGCAAGAGCTTGAACGGCCGGCCCGCCTATATCTGCTCCAACCACATCACCCCTGACCGGGCGCAGCGCTGTTACCGTACGGCCGGCGCGGTTTTCCTTGAGGCGTTCGTCAAAGATGCCGCGATCAATCTTCTTGAGCGCTTGGATGTGACCGGGCGCGAAACTGCCAGCGTCCTTTCCGATGCTGACGCGGCAGCCATTAGAGCCGATCGCGCGGAACTGGCCGAGCTGAAAGCCATGTGGGACAACCAGGAGATCAAGACCGCCGAGTACCGGCAGATGCGCAAGACCGTCGAGGACCGCATCGGCAGAATCGAGGCGAGAACCATCGTGCGGCCGGCCGCTGAAGTCTTGGAGGGGATGACTGGGCAGGGCGCACGCGCTACATGGGACGCGCACGAAAAAGCCGGTAACCAGGCCAGGCTGAACGCCGTCCTGCGGTTCCTGTTCGCAGCGGTCCGCATCGACGAGAACCGCTCACCCCGGGGCACGTTCGACTACGGGCGGGTAGAGATCGAGCAGAACGAGCTATAATCACAGATCCGGGGTCGGGCACGAGGCAGAATTTTGTGGCGGGCAAGCATTCTTGTGGACCAGGCACGCAGGGCGCACAATCCGGTCATGGCAAAGAAGGATTCGCCCAAGAAGCAGACGTGCCCCCACGTGCAACGGGGCCGGAGGCTGGTGGGAGGTCAGCAATGGCAAGGGTTACAAGAACCGCCGCTGGCGAACCTGCACCACATGTCAGGGAGCGGGAACGGTTTGACTGATCGTCTTGAGTGCCCGGAATGCCACGGCACAGGTGAGCAGGCCATCGGCACGCTTCGGCTGGGCTGCCGATTCTGCCGTGGGCTGGGCTACGTCGGAGACGGCAACGAGCCGGCCAGCCAGGAGCAAGAACCATCAGCGCCGAGGCCGATCTGGGAAGACCCGGCGCTTAGCGGTGTCAGCGTGTGCCGCATATGCTTCGGCGCGGGCACGGTGCTCAATCTGGGAGGCACCGGTGAGCCGACCGGAAAACTGATCGAGATGCCCTGCCCCGCCTGTTCTGCTCAGGACGGCAACTGAAACTGACAGGAAGAGGGGAACCCTGTCACAAGGTTCCCCTCTCCAAGTCATTCTTTCCGCGTCCCGTCGCCGTCGAGTGCCAGCAGTCGCGCCAGCCGACGCGCATTCTGTGCGCTGATCGTTGTCCTGAACTTGCTGGTGATCCTGCCACCCTGCGTCACAGGCACGGCGCTGGCTTCAAGCGCGTCGTTGCTGTCACTGGGCAACCTCGGAGCATTTCACGCTCTTACAAAGCCTGTCAAGGGTCTGTAAGGGTCTCGGACGCGCCCAGAAGCGTGGACCCATACAAGGACCTGCCCACAGGGATGCCAAGCGCTCACACGCGCTCTCAGCCGTTCCTAGCGACTGGCTTGCACGGCTCATCGGGGAGTCAACAGGCCGCATTCGTACCGCTACCCTTGTGCCCATGACCATCCCCGTAACCGTCTCGCTCGGTACCGGCGCTCTGGCGCGACGCCTCTTCGGGCCGATCTACCAAATCTATTATGAAACGTTCTCCAAACCGCCCTATCAGTGGCCAGAGGGTGAAGCGAAGGAGTATCGGCGGCGATTCGAGAATCTGGTTGCCGATCCGACGTTCGGCATTGTTATCGCTCAGCTTAATACTGAGCTAGTCGGCTTTGCTTACGGCTATACGTTGCGGCCCAGCACGAGGTGGTGGGACGGTTTCATCGCGCCAGTACCCGAGGAAGTCACGACAGAGTGGGAAGGCCGAACCTTTGCACTCGTAGATTTTGCTGTTACTGAGCCTGTGCGGGGCACGGGCGTTGGCCATCGACTGCATGACACGTTGCTCGCCAGTCGCCGGGAGGAACGCGCCACGCTGGCAATGGAGCCAACGGCTCACCAGGCCAGAGCCATTTACGAGCATTGGGGGTGGCGAGTGGTTGGGCGGTTGCGAGGACCCGCAACAGACTTTGCGCCCGAGTTCGACATCATGGTGTTGCCGCTCCGCTCTAGGCGGTGATTGTCAATTCAGTCGGCAGGCGCGTAGTTGCTCGTCAAGCCGTCGTACGGCCGCCGACCGTAGCCAGGGGTTTAGCTCTTGCCGCGCTGACCGGAGACTCTCAAGCAAGCGAGCCGAACGGTTCTGTGCGGCGAGGACCGCCGCCTCTCCAATGAGGCTTGCAGCTTCGTCAATTTCTTGGGCCGCCGTATAGGCGTTGCCGAGGAAGAGCTTGGTAAAGGCCAGATTCCGCACGAAAGAGGGCTCAACCGAGGCTAGAGATTCCTCTCCCGCCTTAATCGCGCCTTTCACGTCGCCCAGTTGCAGCAGGCAGCGGCTTTTGGTGCCGGCGAACTGGCCGTGCGTGTAGAAATACATCCGGGACTGCTCAGGCTCGTTGCGGGGAGCGGTCAAGTTCGCCTCGGCTATGCCGAGTTCGCGCATGCAAGCGGCCTGTTGACCAGTCAGCGCAAAGGCGCGGGCAGCGACATCGGCGGCATAGGCGCGAAGACGTGGCTCATGTGCCTGAGCAGCCCACGCTTGCGCCGCCACCGCGTAGTCAATACCAACGCGCGGTTGGCCGCGCCACGTAGCCAGATGGCTCATGGTACAGAGGACGAGGGCACCCAATTCACTATTCTCAGCTTCATGTGCCGTCGTACGTGCATGTTCGTAGTAATAATTGGCGCCGTCAAAGTCAATGAGATCGTAGAGCAGCCAGCCTGCTTGCAGCGAGTAGTTGCTGAAAAGCGAAAGCAGGCGTGGCTTCAAATGGCTTGGGCATTCGGGCAGGATCAGGCGAGACAAGTTACGTTGCGCCAGCACGGTGTCCAATGTGGCTTGCGCACCAAGAGCATCATCTTGCCGTATGAGCCGCCAGAGCACGCTCTCAATGTGGTCTATGATCGCAGCGTCAACGCGGCTATGAGTTTCGAGCATCTGCGCAACGCGCGCTTGATCGTCGGCATTAAGTCCATCATAGATTGGCTTCGCCGCGACCGCTGAAGCTGCCCAACCCAAAATCCGAAGAAGCTCCCGGCGTTTCATCGTATTGGACCAGCGAAAGAGTAGCTCCACGAACCGATCGTATGCCCGCTCGCGGGTCTCTGCCGAGTCAGTCGATAGCTCGTCTAAATAGGGCATGAGCCCCGCCATGCCCTGAGTGCTCAGCACGAAATCTTGGGCCGAACGTGTCGAGCTATTCGGGCCTTCCTGGGCTATCTGCCGCGCTGGCCCATTTCTGAGCATGTCCGGCTCAATCTCCAATGCGGCAGCATACAGCAACTCATACCGTTCTGTAATCCCGCCCCGCCCCGATTCCCAGCGGTGGATCATCCGTACCAGCGCATCATGTACGGGCATCTGACCACCCCCGGCCCAATGCCACGGGCTTTAGAGGGAAAGTGATGCGGGGTCTCACCGTCTCTTGATCACGTTGGGTGATCTTGGGTGGTCAGAGGCGGGCTGTGCCGGTTTCCGGCGGGACGGGTGAGGCTCCTGCTAGAAGAGAGAGTGCTTACGTCACCCTTCATCGCAGGAGCCTCTCGTGTCTTCATACCTTGTCGTGCCGTGTTCTGCCAGCAGCATCCCGGATGACGGGGAGGTTCCGGGCGGCGGGCCGCTGATGGTGGCGGTGCGGCTGGCGGACCTGGCGTCGCCGTTGCGGGACTGCAGGCCGCTGGGGGAAGGAAGCCGGTCGGCGCTTGTGATCGGGGGGACGGAGAAGATCCGCACCGGTGAGGTGACCGTGTTCTGCAAGGTGATGGTGGTGGCGCGGGCGCAGGTCAGGCGGGACGGGCGGGTGCAGGCGCAGGGCAGCCCGGTCGCGCACGCGACGCTCGGGCCGCTGGAGGAATGGCTGGAGCAGCAGGCCGGGCCGGGCGTGATCGACCAGATCGCGGACCGGGCCGTGCTGCGGAAGCAGTACGTGAAGGGGGAGCGGGAACGCCTGCTGGCCAGGGCGTTCATGATCCGTGTCATCGTGCTGATGACCCTGATGCCGGACGCGGACGTCCGCGAGGCGCTCATCGCGCTGGCTGGGGACCTGGCGATGGTGCCGTGGGCGCGGGCCTGGGTGCCGGCGTCGGCGCGGGCGTGCGGGGACTGGCGGAACGCGCTCGGCCCGGAGCCGCTGGAAGAGCTGCAGGCCGTCGTGCTGAGTGCCTCGCACCGGGAGCATGAGGACCGGGGCTGGAGGGCGGTGATCATCGGCAGGAAGAAGCCGCTGAAGACGGGGTCGCTGGACGGGACGCTGATCCGGGTGCCGGACACGCGCGTGAACCGGGCCGCGTTCGGCTCCGTCGGCACTGCGGATGACTCGTCCCCGTTCCCGCAGGTCCGGGCATTGCCGCTGACCGACGTGTCCACCCGCGGCCTGCTGGGGATGCCGCACGGCCCGGCCGGCACGGGCAAGGCCGCCGCCGAGCAGAAGCTCCTGGACACGGCCATGGAGCAGTACCCGCACCTGTTCACCATGGACCGGCTGTGGCTAATGGACCGTAATTTTCCCGGCGCGGCCCGGATCGCGCGCCTCATCGCCCGCACCCATGTGCTGATCCGGCTCAAAAGCGACATCCCGCTGAAACGGATCACGAAGATCCTCCCGGACCATTCCTATATCGCGGAACTGTCCGGTGACGGCGTCACCGTCACTGTGCGGGTCATCGAGTACGACGTGACCGTGGAGGGGCAGGAGGTGCCGGAGATGTTCTGCCTGGTCACCGACCTCACGGACTGGCGGGAGTACCCGGGGCCGGAACTCGCCGGGCTCTATAAGTGGCGGTGGGACGGATCGGAGACCGCGCTGCGCGAGGCGAAGGCGTCCCTGCACGGCGCCGGCCCCGGGACCGGGCCGATGCTCCGCTCCGGCACCCCGGACCTGGTCCGGCAGGAACTCGCCGCCTGGGCCGCCGCCACCGAGATGACCCGCGGCGTCGCCCGGGCCGCCGCCCTCGCCGCGCCGCCTGCGAGGAAGGGGCGCCGCGCCGGGCAGCCCGTCCGGGCCCGCGAGATCTCCCATGCCCGCGCACGCCGCGCGATCCTCGCCGCGATCCGCACCGGGAAAACGTCTTACACCGCGCTGACCAGCGCAATCGGGAAATACCGTACCGTCATCGACCGGAACCGGCACCGTTCCCGCACATCGAAATCACCCGGGCCCTTCGCCCGCGCCGGCCTCAGGGACACCGTCACCCGTATCGCCCCGGCCGTCATCACCATGGCCAACAGCCTTTCCTGACCAGCACAAACACCGACAGGCAGCAGGACCGGACCCGCCCGCCGGCCCGTGGAACCGGCCGTCAACCGGCAACGACACGCCGGCCCTCAGCATGCCCGGCCCCAGGAACTACCCACCGTAACCAAAACCGGGAACCTCACATCGACGCCCAAATGCCCAAAGCCCATGGCATTGG
>WNGJ01008100.1_pt1 | contig 16754 bp, 16 predicted proteins | sample 5400611 | NCBI WGS metagenome assembly WNGJ01 (sample SAMN13153375, study PRJNA577476) | soil metagenome | isolation source: 40 cm soil or saprolite under Garry oak tree replicate 1 | place: USA:California | collected 2016-06-15 | reverse complement strand
CGTTGCGTTGCGCGGGGGGTGGATCGAGCGGGCCGGGGTGGTAGCCGAGCTGCTCGAGGAGCAAGCGACCGGTGGCGACATCGGCGGGGTCGACGACGATGTCGAGGTCGCGGAACGGGCGCAGGGCGAGGTCGCCATAGGCAAGCATGGCGAGGGTGGGTCCCTTGTAGGCGAGGGCGCGGACGCCGCCGTGTGCCGAGAACGCGTCGAGGATGCGCACCAGCTCGGCGGTGAGGCGGAGATTGCGATCGGCGTTTTCACGGGCGCGCGTTTGCAGCTCGCGGCGGACCGGCTCCGGGGTGGCACCGTTCGCGCTGCGCACCATGCGTTCGAGTCGAGGGAGGACGCCGTGGACGCGGGCGGTGGCGATGAGCCAGTCCCAGTCGCGCACGGTCTCCAACGCACTTGGATCGAGGCTGCAGAGGACCGCCGCCTCGGCGCGGTGCGTCACACCTGATACTCTTCGACTAGCCGCGCCAGCTGAGGCAGTTGAGCGAGGGAGCGCGGCGCCCCGAGGCGCGCGATGGGGACGGTGCGCACCAGCGCCGCGCAGCGCGCGAAGTGGTCGGCCGGGTGAAGCGCCGCAAGCGTGCGCGCGCCGTAACTATGGCGAAGCAATTCGATGAGCGCCTCGGACGGATTCAAGAGCGCGAGCTCGCGCGGCGACCCCGGCGCCAGAATTACCAGCCGGCCGAGCCGGATCGACCGAACGCCGGGGGATCGCCGGGTGCGAACGCGGCGCTTGTCCGCCAGGGGATGGACTCGTGGAAAGGCAGCGGCCTTGAGTCCCAGGGCTCGTGCGGAGTCGGGCCATAGTTTCAGAACCGGGGGACCGACGAGTAGGCTCGCTCCTCGGACGCCGACGCGGATCGCGGCGTAGTCATCTACGAGCAACGGATGACCGCGCCGATGCAAGGCAGCGGCGAGAGTGGACTTCCCCCAACCTGACGCGCCGCAGAATACGACGGCTCGGCCGTTGAGTCTGACGGCGCTGCCGTGAAGGACGAGAGTCCCTTGTTGACGCAGTCGCACGGCGGCGACGGGTCCCCGGAGGAATTCGCGCACGACCGTCGCCGTGACGTGTGGAGCCGGCTCGACCTTGACACGCTGATGAGGGTGGAGCGTGAAGCGACCCACTCCCCGCCATTCGAGGACGATTTCGTCCGCGACGGGATCTGTGTCAGGCGACGGTGGATCCGGTAATGCCATCACTTCCCTTCGTTCCGATGTTGCCGGTGATTTTCTCCACCGTGCCGTGCTCGGTCAGCTGCGGCTCAACGTAGGGCAGCTTCGGCTGCTCGACTGGAGGCTTGCTCTTGTCGGGACTCATGGTACTTGTCTCCTGTGAGAGTGGAGGGAACGGATACCTGCTGTTCAAGCCACAATGCCAGCGTCACGGCTCTCCACACGGCCAGCGCGTCATCCTCCGCAGGCCGTGTGCGGTAACGTGCATATGCGCTCCGCAGCGCGGCGATGTTCACGTATCGGGCGAGCTCCACTGAGGGTGCCAGTACGACACGGTCGAGCAGCGCGCGCTCTTGTCGCAGTAGCGCGTCGATGAAATGAGGAAACAGATTGGTCTTGTCGCGCCGCCACCGCACGGCCGGCGGGAGGATCCCGTCCATCGCGCGGCGCTCGATGTTGCGGGTCCAGCCGCCCGAGAGCTTCTGATCGGACGGCAGGGCGAGGCAGAACTCGACCAGCCGCACGTCAAAGAACGGAAAGCGGGCTTCGATCCCGAACGCAGCGGCAGCCCGCTCCGCCACCTCGAGCACGAAGGGGAGTAGGCCGGACGCGAGTTGCCGAAACTGATCGGCGCGGACGGTGAACAGGCCCTGCGAACGCGCCGCGAGGAGGTTCGTGAGTCGCTCGGGGAACCGGACGCGCTCGGCGAGCGCCAGAGCGACGAGCTGAACGCGGTTCCGTGGGTGGCGGAATGGGATCGAGGCGCGGAGGTGCCGCAACGCGCTGCGCGCCGGACCTGGTAGCAAAGGGCGCGCACAGTAATCGCGTAACAGGCGCCACGTCGTGACGCCCAAGCCCGGGGCCACCGAGCGCGCCTCTCGAACGGCGGTGCGCCAGTGGCCGGAGCGTGCCAGCTCCGTGAGCCGCAGGATGCCGTGCGACACGGTGGTGTCGCCGTCGAACCCGTCCAAAATCGCACCGATGCCGCGGGATGCTGCGCGCGCGTACAGCGCCCAATGCATGTAGAGGTTCGGCGCGTAGAATGGCTCGTCCTCGGCCCGTAGCATCGCGTCAATGTCGGTCAACGGACTCAGCCGATCGGCACTCACGAACGCCGGGTCGAATCCGCCCGATGCGACGACTGCGTCGATGAAACGTCGTTCGTCCATCGAGGGAACGTTCTCGAACGTAGCCGAAAACGTCGGAAGCGGACCATCGCCGCCAGCGCGCAGGAGGTCGCGTGTGACGCACGCGATGGACGACGAGTCGAGTCCGCCGCTGAGCAGCGAGCCTACGGGCCGCTCGCCCCGCAACCGATCCCGTACCGCGGTAGTAAAGATCGCGCGAAACTGTTCCGCGCAGTCTGTATCAGTGGCCGGTCGCACTTCGCGCTCGGGGTCGAGCTGCCAGTAGCGCTCGAGGCGCGCCCGATCGGCAGTGATCACGAGACGATGGGCGGCCGGCAGCCGGACGATCGCGTTGTAGAAGGTGATCGCCGGATCTTCGAGCACTGGGGTGAGGTAGTCGGCGACGCGGGTTTCGTTGAGTGTACGAGGCACGTCTCCCAGCGCTAACAGACCCTTGATCTCGGATGCGCATGCGAACAGGCGCCCCGGCCGGTGGTGATAGTAGAAGGGCTTGACCCCTATATGGTCACGCGCGCAGAAGAACAAGCGGCGGTTTGAATCCCAGATGGCGAACGCGAAATCGCCGAGCAGGTGCTCGACGCAGTCCTCGCCCCAGCGGGCGTAGGCGCGGAGGATGAGGTCACCGTCGCTGGCGTGCGACGACGCGGCGAGCGCCGAGTACAGCTCGGGTCTGTTGTCCAGTCGCGCGTCGGCTGTGAGATGGAGCCATTCAAACGTCGTGTGCTGCGGGCCGAGGCCGGCGCCGCCCGCGCACCAGATTGCGGTCTCGCCGCGGCAACGGTGCGCGAGGCGTCTGACCATTCCGTCGAGCTGGGCGCGCACTACCGGGCGGCCGTCGAGGCGGAACAATGCGGCGATCGCGCTCATGCCTTGGCTTCCCAGGCGGGGAAGGGGACGTAGTCGCGGTGCTGCGGCGCCCCTACGATCACCGTCCCGTCGGTTTCGACCCAGCCGTGCGCCGTGAATCGCGCGCGCGCGTCACGGGTCACGCCCAGGTGCAGTGCCGCACGGTGTCCGTCACGTCGGAGCAGGAAGCAGCGGAGCAGGAAGCAGGCGGTGAGCGCTTGGGTGAGGCAATTGTGCGCGAACGGCACGCGGCGCGCGGCAACGCGTACGGCCCAGCCGATGCGCTCGGCACAGTGCCTGGGAGTCGTAGCGGGGCGTGTTGACGAGCGAAGTGTTCGCACGACGAGGCGCAGGGGGAGGGTAAGCAGCGCGAGCCGAAAGAGCGGAAGCAGAACGGCAGCGGTGAGGAGCAGTCGGCGATCCGCGGCCTGCAGGGCGAGGAACTTACGCAGCCGGTTGATCTCGCACCTCGATCAGAGCAGCGGCGGCGAGTTGTCCGAGCAGGGCCAGCAGGTCACGCTCGAGTCGCTCCGGCGCGACCTCGTACTCGGCGAGGATGCGATCGCGGAGGGCGCGGACCTCGATGGGATGCTTAAGGAGGGACCAGATGCGGGCGCCGACCGGATCGAGGCTGTAGTAGGTGCCCGAAGTGAGCTGCAGGATGGCTGCCTCCCCGCCGAGGTCGCAGGAGACCTGGTTTGGGCCTAGGACGACTCGGCTGCCGAGATGCAAGCTCATGAACCTAGAGCTACGGTCAATTGCGCGATGCGTCCAGAGGGAAAATCACAGGGCTGCTCGCCATTGAGCCTGATTTATGTAGGGTTTTCGGAGTGTGACCTTTGGCGCTGGTGCTTCTAGCCAACCCTTTCGACGCGCAACATATTGGCGATCCCTTGGCCATTTCATAAACGGGGGCGTCAAGGCGGCACTTTTTGTCGGGGGCGTTGCGGGTCGTGGAAGCACAATCAATCCACATCACAAACCCAACGAGTCAACGTTCGACCCCAAAGTTTGGTCACCGGGGACGGACCCTAGCTATTGTGGCCGTTCCTCGAAGGTGGCGGGAGCGTGCCGCCGTAATGCCGGCTTACAGCACTGTGCGGGAGTAACGGATCGCCGTGGAGCCCTTGCACAGCGACATCCAACGTGAGTCTCTCGCGACACCGCCGAGCCTAGCCGCGTTGCGGCCGAAGAAACGCCGCTCACGCAGGTTCGAAACCCATTTTGACGAGGCCATCGAACGCAAGCTTCACGAGAACGCCCTCGTGCGGCTCGGACTGCATCGGCAGGCGGTCTACAACCTTCGAACGCATGTTCAGCGGGCCATAAGCCGTTTCTCGGCGTTGCTTGTCGCAGATCTCACCGTTTTCGCGCTCATGCGAGAATTGATTCGGTTTGTTCGCGACGAATCAGCGTTTGGTTCGCGCGTCGCCTCTCTCTTGCAGAACATCGTGCCGACTGGATACCTGAACGGCTGGCAATACGCTGCAGCTCTGATTCTTGGGCTACTTGTTCTAGGCAATTACGGACAGGGCGACCGTCGTCGCGATCCGGGGAGGGTGTTTCTGGCGTGCGCGCTCGCCACAGCGTTGCCGCTGTGGATGCTCCTCTGGACGCGTGGAGTCGAGCCTGTCCTTTTGCAATATTCTGTGACCACGCTGTTGGTGTGGGGAGGAGTTGTTTCTGAGCGGCTGATACTGGATAAGGTGATACGTCGTGTCCAACGGCCGCGCAGGAACGCAATTGATGTGCTGTTCGTCGGTCCCGGTGCAGAGTGCCAGGCTGCAGCAAGCGGACCTGCCTTTAGCGAAGATATCGATCATCGGCCTATCGGTTTTGTCGATGTAACGAGTCCCCCAGCGGTTGGCGCCTTGGGGACGCTGGGTGATTTTCCGTTGGTCCTCGCCGCATCCGGGGCCGAAGCGGTGGTGATCTGCGGCCATGTAGACGAGGCGCAGTTTCACGAGGTCGTCGACGCGGCGCTGGCCGCGGACTGTCAAGTGTTCTCCGTTGCTCGGACGGCCAAGATCGCCGGGGTCGACCCCATGGTCGTTTGGAAAAACGGACAGGCATTGATTCAGCTGAACAAACCTGTCGTTCGAGCACCAGCACTCGTTCTAAAACGTCTAGTTGATCTGATAGCGGGAACGCTTGGCTTAGTGATTCTTAGTCCCCTTTTTATCGTTCTTGCGATCGGGATCAAGCTCGACAGTCGCGGTCCGGTCTTCTTCGGGTCCGAGCGGTGGGGCCAGCGAGGACGCCGCATCCGGATTTGGAAATTCCGTACGATGATCGACGGTGCATCGCGTCTTCTGGAGGTTGATGGCTCGCTTCGGGAGGCCTATGACAAGGAGGTGAAGCTTCAAGCTGATCCTCGATTGACGCGCATTGGTGGATGGCTGCGGCGTTGGAGCCTGGATGAACTCCCCCAACTCTTTAACGTTGTGACGGGCGAAATGAGTCTCGTCGGACCCCGCCCTAAGCTATTTGGTGAGGAGTCGCGGTACGGCGCGCTATTTGGCAGTGTACTTGGCGTTCCGCCGGGCATAACAGGGCTTTGGCAAGTATCGGGTCGAGGGAATGTGTCGTATGACCAGCGGATTGCCCTTGATGTCGATTATGTCCGGCGCTGCTCAATGTCATTGGATGCGAGCATTTTGTTGAGGACCATCCCCGTCGTCCTCGTAGGTCGAGGGGCTCATTAGGTCTCCCGAGACGGTAAAGAGGAATTGCAATCGATTCGAGCGTTGGGAACAACCACGCCAATCAGTTCTCTAAACTCCGTGTTCTGATCGTTCACGACTGGATTATGTCGTGGGCTGGCTCGGAGCGGTGTCTTTCGCTGATTCTTGAACTCTTTCCTAATGCAGACCTGATCGTCGGACTGCTCACGCCGCGACTCCGAGACTTGAACGCGGTAACGCGGCGTGCCCGCGAGAGCTGGTTGGCTCGAATCCCGACAGCACGTGCCAACTACCAGTGGCTCCTGCCGCTGGAGGCGATTGCGTTCGGTTCCATCGACACACGGCCATACGATCTTGTGATCTCCAGTTCCCACGCTTTGGCGAAAGCAGTGCGGCCAGGTGCTCGAGGAATTCACTTTTCCTATTGTTACTCTCCACCGAGGTATATCTGGGATCAGCATGATGTGTACATGGCGCGAACGGATTGGAAGCGACGCGCGGCCATGGGGCTCGGACGTCGCCTCCTCCAGGTCCTGGACAGAACGTGCGCACGTCGAGTTACTCACTTCACCGGGATCTCGCACTACGTCGCACAGCGAATCCATCGGGCATATGGCCGAGGAGCGCGCGTAATCTATCCTCCCGTTGAGCACAAAGGGACGAACGCGGTCTCCGAGAACACACACCGCGAGGATTTTCTGCTTTCCCTCGGTCGGCTCGTCCCGTACAAGCGCATAGATGTGATTGTTCGCGCCGCTGAAAAGCACGGTGTTCGCACTCTCATCGCGGGCGACGGTCCCGACCGTGAGCGGTTGAAGAAGATTGCCGGCAAGAATGTCGAGTTTCTAGGGCCGGTTTCTGAATCCGAGGCCGGATACCTTATGGATCGCTGTCGGGCCTTCGTGTTCTGCGCGGAGGAGGACTTTGGAATCGCTCCGTTAGAAGCCAATGCACACGGGGCACCAGTTGTCGCGCTGGGGGCCGGTGCGATTCTGGAAACCATGCAGGATGGAGAGACCGCCATTCTTTTTGCCGAGGTTTCCGAGGATGCTCTCAGCGCGGCGGTTGGACGTGCGTTGATGCATGAGTGGGACGAGACTCTCCTGAGGTCTAATGCTGCGCGGTTCAGTCCAGCGCGCTTTCGTGCCGAATTTACGGCGGCGACGGTTGACGCGCTCAGTGGCAAGCAGTGGTAGTGCAAGCTCATGTCTAGTCCCTTAGGATCTCGTCTCGAGTCGGATCGTCAGCACCCCACGTCCGGTGCTCGCGTCCTCGCAAACTTCTCGAGCCTCGCCGTAGCGAGGGTCGTCGGCGCCGTCCTTGAATTCGTGGCCCAGATCGTGGTCGCTCGCGCATGGGGGCCCGCCGCCTTTGGGACGGTGGTATTTGGTAGAGTCGCGGCGAACTACTTCGGGATCGTCGCGGACCCAGGTCTGTCGATGATCGGAATGCGCCGGGTGGCTCAAAGGCCCGTTGACGGGGGGCCCGAGTGGTGGCAGTTCATGAAAGCGCGAGTATTCACGTCGGGTGTGGCAGCACTTTTGATGTCCACATTCGCTCTCCTACTGGCTCCGAAAACCGCGCGATCCACCGTTTTGGGCTATGTACTCCTCGTTGTTCCATTCGGACTTTCTTTCGAATGGCTGTTCAAGGGTTTGGAGCGCATGTGGCTGGTCGCATTGGTCCGTGTGCTGCGCGCAGCTGCGTTCTTGGCTCTTACGTTGGTGATCGTACAGCGGAGCACCGTCCCAGGTTTGTACGCGATTGGTGAGGGGCTCTCTTGGTGCTTGTCCTCTGCAGTCTTTTACTTGGGCGCGAAGCAGTACCTCACGATAGGCACACGGCGAGAGCCTGTGCCATCGGTGGAATCGCTAGTTAGAACAGCAATGCCGATCGGGTTCGCTTGGCTTCTGGCCACGGCGTATCAGCTGGGCGCAGTCGTTCTGCTCACGTTTCTTTCAGGGGCTGAGCAGGCTGGGCTGTACGGCGCCGCGCAGCGACCAGTCATTTTTCTGCAGGGCTTTGGAGTTCTTCTCGGTGAGTCACTTGTTGCGACATTTGTTCGTGCGGGCGGTCCTCAGGTACGAGGCGAACTCACGTTGCGGATATGTCTCACGACTCTGGCGATACTTCTTCCCTTTACGATTGCAGTATCGTTCGGCTCTCAGCAAGTTGCTGAGCTGGTATTCGGGCGGCGGTTTTTGGCAGCGGGCCCTGTGCTCGGCCTACTGGTCTGGCAGGGATTGCTTCTCCTGTTGAATATTCCGTTCTACGTCACTCTTATTGCATCACGTCACGAGTCGGTGTATCTGCGAGCCATCGCCGCAGGGGCGATGGCTACGCTGGTTCTCGACCTACTTGCCGTCCCGCATTTCGGTGCACTTGGCGCCGCGGTCGTCGGTGTGCTCGTCGAGGCGAGTGTGCTTACGCTCATCGTCGTTCCCACGTTGACTCAGCTAGAAATGAATCGAGCCGGAACGCGCGTGGCAGTGATGCTGGCTGTCGGGGGAGTGGCTTGCGCAATAGGCCTCGTCATACCAGTCCCTGTGTTTTGGCGGGTTGGTCTGATCGCGGTTATTGGCTGGTTGGGATGCGGCATTGCGATACGAGGACTGTTCCCACGGGCGTATTCGACAATGCTTGTAAGTGAGGGAATGAGAATCGAGGTGTCAGAGCAGATATGAGCAGCCCGCGCTTCAGGATCTGTAGAGCAGCTCCACCATGTGTTGCGTGCTGTTAGATCCCGCGAACTGTTTTGCCCGTTTGGAGCCCAAGGACACCAGTTCGAGACGGCGATCAGGAGTAGCGTCCAGCGCGCGCACCGCGTCGGCCAAGCTCTCGGGGTCCTCGGGTCGGGCGTAGTACTCCGCGGCGTCGCCACACACTTCCGGCGTAGCGGTCATGCGAGCGGCCAAAACGGGTATGCCACATGCCATCGCTTCAAGCGGAGGCAACCCGAAGCCTTCCGCAAGCGACGGAAAGACGAACAAATGGGCACCCCGATAAATCGCGACGAGTTCGTCATCTGGAATTGTTCCGAGGAATCGTACCGAGTCGGTGAGGTAAAGCTCCCGCACGAGTCGTCGCAGTTCATCGATCGAGCTCCGAATTGAACGAAACTCTCCGACGACCGCGAGCGTGTACTTCAAGCCCAGGCGGTGTAGAGAGGCTAGGGCTCGCACCAATGTCTGTAGATTCTTGTGGCGTTTCGCATTTCCGACAAATAGCAGATATGGGTCCTTCAAATCGTAATGTGCGCGAATTGTCCTTACGAAATGGTCCTCAGGTGCTACGAAGAAGATCGGAGCAATGGCCGGATACACGACCTCAATGTCCTCCCCTGCCACCCCCACAAGTGCGGCAATTCTCTTCTTGCTATACTCACTTAAGGTCACAACCCGATGAGCTCTGCGCACAGCCCTTCTGATCATGAGCCAGGCGTAGAGCTGAGCGATTCTCCCAGGGGCGAAATCCGGTCGTTCCAGATGGACGACATCATTCACTGTCACGACGTACGGTCCACGGTATAGAACCGGGACGACGTAATGTGGCGCATAAAACAAATCGCAATGGGGAATAGCCAGAGGAAGGGAAATCTGCTCCTGGATCGAGTAAAGCGGGGCGCGGCAATGAACCACACTGACTCGACCTTCATCGGGAGCATAACGTTGCAAATCTGCCCGATCGCCGAGCAACGTAACATGAAAGCGAACGTCATGAACGAGTGCGTCGAGCAGCTGTTGAAGGAACCGCCCGATCCCCGAACTAGTAATCATTCGAGCATCGATGACTACATGCTTAGATCGCTCCCAACTGGCTTCGCGGGCGATTATGGCGTGGCCGCTTTATAAAGCGATGCGATCTTCACGACACGATAAAAAAAAGTCTGCGACGAGGTGCCAAACGTGAGCTGCCCCTCCCAGGCAACCGATCCGTCGGGTCGCACCTCTGCCATACGTCCGAGTGCTCCGTATCCCACCAAGGTGTTACCGCTGCTCAAACGCTGGACTGAACCCACGAAGCCGGTGAACACCGGGGGGTTATGCCGAAACTGCCAAACCATGGTGGCCGTTTTGGCGGCGGCGTCGAGCTTGTACTCAACGGCGCGGGTTTCCGGAGGTTGGTGACGCCAGCCGTTGTCGTACAGGAGAAGGTTCCCGTTCGGAAGCACTCGTACATTATGCTGACCGCTGAATCCGTTAAGTGGGTCATTTGAGAGCGTGAATTGATTGTTGCGACCGCCCAGGCGCCAAATCATTCGGCCAGTGACGGCGTCGATCTTGGTGACCTCACCAAAATGTCGCCAGGACACGATGTAGTTCCCATCGCCATCGATATCAATGGAGTTCGGGTGATCAAAATCAGTACTCGGAACGCGCTTCAGAGTGTCTGGTGGCTCGATCCAATCGTCCAGTGTGAAATGATCCCATGCGCTGAACTGGAAATCCACCGAACCCGACGCGGTCTGCCTCAGAAGTGTATGTCCCGCAACCAGCGCATCTGGATATCCGCCGAATCGACTGAGGTCCATGTGCCTGATGTCATAGCCAATTAGCTGGACATGATCGAGATTTGTATCTGAGAACGTGATCAAGAGATCGTGACCGTCTGTGTAGTACGGTGGGCCTGCAACGTAGCTGCGGACTAGCTCACCATCAGGCCGGATCTCGAAGTAACGTCCGTAAGTAGGCTGCCAGCCTTGGGTCGCCCCAATGAAGACGCTGAAGTCTCCATTTCCAAGCTGCTTGCCGTCCAGGGCCAGTTCTCCCGCCCGAAGTGCAAATGCTCGGTACCAGCGAATCGCTCCAGTCGTATCGAATGCTAGCAGATAACCTAGCGAGTCTCTGGTAGTGGATAGGAGTACCCACCCCGAATGAGGTGAACCAGTGATCTGAAGAACGATATCTTGTAACCCGATTGGCAGACTTCCTGTGCGACCACTCACGATTGAAGACACGACGGCAGGAACGCCGCAAGAGACCACCTGATACACGTAATTGGTCTCCGCCTTAAGGCCCAGCGCAGGTATGCGCGCAGAGTCGGTGAGCACCTGTGAGCAAGGCGTTGAGAGAGGGGGGTCGCCTTCCGCTGTATAAAGGACGCGCGCGGAATCCATGCCGACCGCGGAGAACGCAATTACGGTTGCTAGCTCGTTGTAAGCGCTCTGTTCCACTCTTACTGACAAAATCATCGGTGCAGGCGCAACCGGCTTTTCATCAGCTAGACACCCTGCGCTAGTGCAAAGGCAGGCTGTTAGCACGTAGATAGATAGTCGGCGAGTGCCTCCAGGGCAGGTCATGGCGTAAGCTCTCAGGGGGGAATCACAAGTGTGATCACAGTTTTCCTACGTAGACGCCCTATCTGCAGACGACGTTGTGGACCGCCGATTTCTTGAAATGAACAACAAGATCGCGCAAATAATGATCCCCGCTTTTATGATCCCGCTAGCCTGGCTCCCCGCTAAATAAATCCAGAAAGCGATCCATGATAAGGCGAGTGAGACGAGATAGACGTCTAACCGACTCTCGGTCGAAACGGTCCGGATCGCCGAGTCGATCCATCGCATTGCCAATCCCCACACAAAGCAGATGACGAAGACGCCAAGGAAGCCAAAATTGAGAAAGGACTCGCCAGCGAGCGTGAGGCGCAAACCTCCAGTGCTTTCCCTATCGATCCCAATCAGGTTCGTGCTTATGGTTCTCAGGCTATGTTCCTGTACCCAAGGGATAAGGAAGCTGGGAAGCGGCAGTACCGGCTGAACAAGCGTTGTCCCCCACCACCGGTCCCCATGCGTCAACTGGAACATCCAACCCAAATCTCGGACCTCTGGAAGCGCGGATCCCATTGCGGCAATCGATTCGTGACTGTCCAGCGGCTTGCCGAGCATCCCGAAGTAGAACAATTGACTGCTCGCGTACAACACAACCGCCAAGGCAATGCATGCAATGAGTGGCTTGAATCGATTTCGACGAATACTCCAGCATATTACAACCAGCAAAAAAACGGCCATGATGTTTGCCCTTCGAAACGGCAACAGCAAGCCAGCCAAACCAATGATGCCGTAAAGCTTCTCCCTTTTCCCGAACAGGAAGAGTATAGGGACCGTTATCGTCAGCAGGTCCATAAAGCGATTGATCACCCACTCTGTTGTCCCTGTGACATACCGGGTTGAACCGATTCTGAGGATGTCAATTTGCCATGGCAAGGCGTCCAATCTGTAATAGACCACAAACATTCCAACGGCGCCGAACAGAGCCAGACGACCACAAATTCTTCGAAAACGTTCCTCGTCAAACAGTGGCAGTTTGAGATTCCATTCTCGCCCGATTGAAAATCCGAAACCCGCGACCATCAGGCCGAATGACACCACGAAGAATGCAGATGCATATAATTGCGGTCCCACGCTACCGACCCAAGTTGCGCTAGCAGATGGCTCTGCTGTGATCCACCCAATCGCCGCATGGGAGACGAGAGCAGCAAACGTCAGTCTTACGAGTGGCGTAGAGTTGGGCCACACGGCCACCAACGAAAGGGCCAGGCAGAAAAAACCCAACACAACGAGTGGAGTTACTTCGTCGCTAGATAGACTGCCAAGGAGGACGACAATTACCGAGATGAGAGGATAAGCGAGAAGCCGTATTCGATCACCAAGCTGACTTGTGAGAGGGACACCTATGGCCGCCGGTACGCGAGCTCGCACCCACGAGCTCATCCTCGGCGTCTTCCTGTGAGGGTCCGGAAGTCGGTTCGAGCACTGAGCATTAGTCTACGGAATTCCTTGTATCCGGACGTATTTGCGAGACGCAACTGACTTGCGTACTCCATGGCGAAGGCAAAAAGGATGCTGACTAGAGCGCCAACGCAGAGCCCCAACGCGGTGAAGAGAAGGACGTTTGGTTTTGAACGCCGGCGCGGGGGGGTTGCACGATCTATGACCGTGATAGTCGGTGTATCATTGACCTCCTCGATGCGGGCGGCCTCGTATTCACGACGTAACGTCAGATACAGCTCTTGTTGTACGTCGACCTGACGTCGTAAACGCCCTTCCTCAAAGACCAGCTGTGGCGCTTGCTGCCAGGATCTATTCTTCTCGTAGAATTGCCTCAGTTCGTCCTCAGTTTGACGCAGACTGTGTTCACCGTCTGTGACACGTTCTTCTACGAATCGACGCCTTTCCCTCGCCCGTGTTTGTCTCGTGTGCGCATTGAACTCGTTTAACAGTGCGACGAAACGATCGGCCACGAGGGCAGAAAGCATCGGGTCTCTGGTCTCGATTCTGAGCTCCACGATGCCAGTCTGGTTGTTTACTTGGGCCGTGACATTGCGCGCCAACTTTTTGGTTCCACGTTGTAAGCGATCTATTGAGTCGCGGCCCTGAACTCTCATTATTGCTAACAACGACGCTGAGTCGCTCGGTGAGCCGCGTGAAGGGAACTGAGTCAGTAAGACACGTTCCAAGACTTCTCGGCTTCTCGCCACATCAGCATAAAAACGGGGCGACCTGCTTGCGTCTCCGCCGAGCGAGACACCGAGTTGACCAGCCAAGCCAGCCAAACCACTTAGTCCTGCGAGGCCTCCGGCGAGGCGATTCTGCGCGGAGCCCACGTCAGGCACGAACGTAGTTATGGCGACGTAAGTGGGTGGTAAGAGAAGGGCGATCAGCAGAGATAGCAGGCCACCAAGGACAGACAGCGCGACCACGAGCCTCCGGTAGCGCAGGAGGATATTTATCGCGCCAACGATGGTCTCGTCGTTGCCGACTCCCCGTTCTGGCGGTGGCACATCTTCGTGTCTGGTCGCGAATGACTCCTTCGTCTCAACGGACATGCTTCACACTCATGCCGACACCCTGCTAATAATCGTCTCGTAACTACCACGATCATCGCGATACTGCTCGCCAAGATCTGCCGTCGCGCCAAGGAGCGCGACGATATCTGTCTTCGCATTTGGCCCATTCGACGGCATCAAGACTTCTGAGCCGTGCCTCGGAAGTGGGCCGCCGCCGAGAATGAACAGACGCGCTTCGTGTGCGTCTCGCCGTTGGCATAACGAACGCTGAGTTGACTCCTTCTCGGTCAACCTCATGAACGTCTCAGCAGCACTAAGGATGCAGTCGAGGTCCCGGACTTCGGCAGTATTGATTGATCCGTCGCGATCAAGACCAACTCACCTCTTGGCTATCACGATGATCGCCACCGTGCTTGCCAAGATCTGCGCAATCGCCCCAAACAGCGCTACCGTATCCGTGTGTGGCGCATTCGGGTCCTTCGCGGGCACAAGAACCTCTGAGCCAGGTCCCGGTGCAGGATTACTCGAAAAGAGGAGTGACCGACGCCGCGTGCGCGTCTCCCCGTTGGCATAACGCACGCTGACCTGGCCCTTTTCCGCGTTGCGCGTGAACCCACCGGCGCCACTTAGGTAGTAGTCCAACCCCGCGCCCTTGCGATACAACACACTGCCAGGCGAATTCACCGCCCCCGTCACCCGTACGCTCGGCTGATACTCGGGAATCCGAATTGAATCGCCCGGCTGCAAGATCACGTTGTCCCGCGAATCGTGCTCGCGCAGCGCCTTCGGCAAATCGATGTGCCTTCGGCAAATCGATGTTGATGCGTCCGCGATTGTCCACCGCCCGCACGAACCGAATTCCCTCCGGATAGGCACGTGGCGTGAGCCCACCAGCTCGCTGCACGAGATCGGTCAACCGATCGTCCTTTGCTTTCAACGCATACGTGCCTGGATACATGACCTCGCCCGCGATTGTCACCGTGCGCTGCAGCTCGAAGTCGGGCTGGCGAAAAATCAGCACGTTGTCGTACGGCTGGAGCGGCACGTCCAGTGCTGTCCCAGCTGCAGGAAACGCGACACCCGGCGGACCGATGTAGCGCGACGAGTCGCGCTCGGCGAGATACGACGAGTCGAGTGGCACCCGCACCGTCGTCGCGAGCTGACCCTTCGATCGATCGGCCGGCAACCGCGCCATCTCGGCATCGCGCAGGTCGGCGCCGATGCGTGGACCGCGTGCTAGCGTCATCAGCTGTCGCAACGTCAACCCCGGACGCCACGGGTATGTCCCGGGCTGCTGCACCATCCCCGTGATCGCGACCGTGTACTGATCGGACGCACCGGCGAGCGAATCGACCTGCACGACATCGCCATCCTCGAGGGCGAACCGCGGCACCTGCTCCGTGCTCCCTGCTCCCTGCCGCAGCGGCACGTCAATGGCGATGCGCGCCGTGGTTTGCGACGTCCGCCCGCTGGCGGGCAAAAACCGCAGCACCTTCACCCGCTCCAGCGCGGCATCGGGCCGGAACCCGCCCGCTGCCCCGATCATATCCGCCAACGTCTCGCCCGCCTTCGTCTCGTAAACCGCAGGTCTCAGCACCGCGCCCGATACCCGCACGCGCGACAGATGAATGGGCACAAATACCACGTCGCCCGTCTCCAGTCTCACGTCGGCACGTGTGTCACCACGGAGCAGGTAGTCGTACAGATCGAGCGTTGCGATCGTCTTGCCCGAGCGCTGCACCTCGACGCCGCGCAGCTTGGCGCGCTCGGTCACACCGCCCGCCGCATACAACGCCGTGAACACCGTGCCGAGCGAGCTGATCTGATAGGCGCCGGGCTGGGCGACTTCGCCCACCACGTACACCTGATTGGCGCGCACATTGGCGACCGTGACGTCGAACCGCGTCGTCGCATTGGCGCTGCGCTTGACGCCCGAATACACGCGGCCGAGGCGCGAGTACAGCACGTCGCGCAACTGATCGAGCGTGAGATTGGCGACGTGCACCTGGCCCACCTGCGGAATCAGCACGAAGCCTTCGCGCGTGACGGGCAGGGAATACGTCAGCTCGACGTCGCCCGTGAGAATCAGGACGAGATTGTCGCCGGGGCCGAGCTTGTAGTCGGGCGGGACTGGACCCGCGAGTAGCGGCAGGAACTGCGTCGTCGTCCGCTGGAAGACGTCGACGCCAAAGACTTCGCTGGGCTGCGTGCGCGCGCTGCGGACGAGTCCTGTGTCGTATGGCAGCACAGGGTTCGTAAGGGCGGGAAGACCGAGCGCTTGAAGCGCCGCGAGCTCTTGCGAGCCAGGCACGAGCGCGGTTGGCCCGGCGGATTGGCTCAGATACGCATCGAGCAGCGTCGAGGGATAGCCGCTCGCGCTCAGTCGCGACCGGATTTGGTCAGCGGTCAGGCCTGACTGCGAAATCCGACCGCGGACCATGTCGCCGAGGCCGGGCTGCTGCTGCAAAGCCTGTTGGACCTGGGAGGCGGTGGGTTGCTGGGCGCTGGCCTGTACGGGTGAGACAGCGAACACCGCGACGCTGGTTAGTAGGAGCAAAGAGCACGGAGCAGTACGCTCTGGTGCTCTTTTCTGCTCCCTGCTCCGTGCTCCGTGCTCCGTCATGTATCCCCAAGGGCTTCGAAAGACAGGCCGGCAAACATGGCCCCTAACTGACGACGGGTCAAGTCGTTAAAGAGATGTTGTCTGCGATAGCTGATTAGCTATCATTCGGCATGTCTACCGCTGGCGTTCTGCTTCGTCAGGCCCGCATGCACGCCGGTCTGAGCCAGCGCGAACTCGCGCGCCGGGCCGGCACCGCGCAGTCGGTCATCGCGCGCATCGAGCGCGGGCACACCAGTCCGACCCTGGAGACGCTCGACCGCCTCCTTGCCGCCGCGGGCGTCGAGCTGCATGCGAGCCTCGCCGTGAAGGAGCGTGACCTGCGATCGCACATGCTCGACGACGTGCCGCGTATCCTGAGTCTTACGCCGGAGCAGCGCCTGGAAGAGCTGAAGAACTTCTCGCGGTTCTTGTACGAGGCGCGGCGTGGCTGAGCAGCGCGCCCCCCCCGTCGTGGCGCCCGTCGATCCCGAACAGATCCTC